>ERZ808267.56-NODE-56-length-57318-cov-5.766795_pt1 | contig 57318 bp, 57 predicted proteins | sample MGYA00521241_ERZ808267 | MGnify/ENA primary metagenome ERZ808267 (study PRJEB31516, sample SAMN03275592) | gut metagenome | biome: mammalia-associated habitat; material: feces | host: Papio cynocephalus | place: Kenya | collected 2012-07-19 ...
AACCGACAGGTTGGTTTGCCAGATCCTCGAGTTTGAGAGCTTTGTTAATTCGATAGGTTACTAAACAACAGATTGAGGACTGCATAGCAAAACAGAGTTTGAGAGCTTTGTTAATTCGATAGGTTACTAAACCTGTTGATACCTGAATAACACCTGCATATTGTTTGAGAGCTTTGTTAATTCGATAGGTTACTAAACTTCAGAAATAATTAATAGCTTTGGTGATTTGTTTGAGAGCTTTGTTAATTCGATAGGTTACTAAACGCTTTTTAATTATTTTGAAAACTATAATTTGTTTGAGAGCTTTGTTAATTCGATAGGTTACTAAACGCTACTCAAGAATTAAAAGGATTGAATTTGGTTTGAGAGCTTTGTTAATTCGATAGGTTACTAAACATAAAAGGTATGGAACTTCATTAAGCATGAGTTTGAGAGCTTTGTTAATTCGATAGGTTACTAAACCATCAAGCAATTGATACTTCCAATCTTTCTGTTTGAGAGCTTTGTTAATTCGATAGGTTACTAAACGGCCTTGCAAAAAATCTCGCTAGCAACATTGTTTGAGAGCTTTGTTAATTCGATAGGTTACTAAACTAATTTCTTCTTTTTCAGGTTCAAATTGGTGTTTGAGAGCTTTGTTAATTCGATAGGTTACTAAACACAAAAGATGAGATTGCACCATCAGTCACAGTTTGAGAGCTTTGTTAATTCGATAGGTTACTAAACTATTGCTACCGAACCCCCAGTAACATTTCTGTTTGAGAGCTTTGTTAATTCGATAGGTTACTAAACAAATAAAAAATGCTGTCTGTGTCGCAATACGTTTGAGAGCTTTGTTAATTCGATAGGTTACTAAACATTTCACCAAGATTTAGGCCAATATCGCCTGTTTGAGAGCTTTGTTAATTCGATAGGTTACTAAACTTCGGGAATGGTGTATCGGTATGGTTGACCGTTTGAGAGCTTTGTTAATTCGATAGGTTACTAAACTGTTCATTGAGAAGATGAAAAGCGCAGTTCGTTTGAGAGCTTTGTTAATTCGATAGGTTACTAAACCATCAATGATTAGTGGTACAATACAAGGTGGTTTGAGAGCTTTGTTAATTCGATAGGTTACTAAACTATATTGACGATTTGAATTGGACAACCGATGTTTGAGAGCTTTGTTAATTCGATAGGTTACTAAACTAATTTGCTTAAACACTCGGTAAATTCCTGGTTTGAGAGCTTTGTTAATTCGATAGGTTACTAAACACAGATGAGTTTATGCATTTTTTGTGCGTTGTTTGAGAGCTTTGTTAATTCGATAGGTTACTAAACTTTTATTTCCTGATTCTGCATCAATAATATGTTTGAGAGCTTTGTTAATTCGATAGGTTACTAAACTCGTTTTTAAACCAAAGGCATTTAATGACGGTTTGAGAGCTTTGTTAATTCGATAGGTTACTAAACTTTAGAAGCTGTGATAACTTTGAAGATTATGTTTGAGAGCTTTGTTAATTCGATAGGTTACTAAACTCCAAATTCATCATGCAGTGTTACCGATGGTTTGAGAGCTTTGTTAATTCGATAGGTTACTAAACACGTTTGCAATCTTGACGGAGACGTTGACCGTTTGAGAGCTTTGTTAATTCGATAGGTTACTAAACCATCTTCACGGTTGTCAGAAGTTTCGCAATGTTTGAGAGCTTTGTTAATTCGATAGGTTACTAAACATCGAACTGGAATGTACAGTTGCGAGAAATGTTTGAGAGCTTTGTTAATTCGATAGGTTACTAAACATAATTTTATTTCCGAAAAAATAATCTATTGTTTGAGAGCTTTGTTAATTCGATAGGTTACTAAACATAACTTCATAAACAAATTATAAAATAATTGTTTGAGAGCTTTGTTAATTCGATAGGTTACTAAACCTTATTGCCTTTCAGCTTCGACTTGTAGGCGTTTGAGAGCTTTGTTAATTCGATAGGTTACTAAACTGCTTCCCCGTTTCACATTAAAACGTGGGTGTTTGAGAGCTTTGTTAATTCGATAGGTTACTAAACCGTCTACTGGTTACGTCCGGCTTAAAGCGAGTTTGAGAGCTTTGTTAATTCGATAGGTTACTAAACCTCCAGATAATGACACTATTCGCTATAAAAGTTTGAGAGCTTTGTTAATTCGATAGGTTACTAAACTCAACAAAGATAGGAATTGAACATACGTACGTTTGAGAGCTTTGTTAATTCGATAGGTTACTAAACAACACAACAACATATTTTGTATATAACACAGTTTGAGAGCTTTGTTAATTCGATAGGTTACTAAACAAAAAGGGAAATATTGAGACCTTGGAAGTATGTTTGAGAGCTTTGTTAATTCGATAGGTTACTAAACTCGAAAACAATGAATTAAATTTAATGCTTTGTTTGAGAGCTTTGTTAATTCGATAGGTTACTAAACAAAAATATTTTAAATTAAAATTAGAGGTAGGTTTGAGAGCTTTGTTAATTCGATAGGTTACTAAACAAAGTTCCTTTAATTTGACTAAACAATCAAGTTTGAGAGCTTTGTTAATTCGATAGGTTACTAAACTCAGTTGATTATGCTGATTGTTAATGGTAGGTTTGAGAGCTTTGTTAATTCGATAGGTTACTAAACTATGGTTTTTTGAAGTATTTTTCATTTCTAGTTTGAGAGCTTTGTTAATTCGATAGGTTACTAAACGAACGAAGATTTTTTAGTACATTATGGAAAGTTTGAGAGCTTTGTTAATTCGATAGGTTACTAAACCATTAATATCACTTTGTCAAGTGACAATTTGTTTGAGAGCTTTGTTAATTCGATAGGTTACTAAACTAGGTGATAACCTTGCTAATGGAAGTAACGGTTTGAGAGCTTTGTTAATTCGATAGGTTACTAAACATACAAGTCATCTGTTATTTTAATCCTCAAGTTTGAGAGCTTTGTTAATTCGATAGGTTACTAAACTCTCAACTTGCTGGCACATCAATCCAAGTTGTTTGAGAGCTTTGTTAATTCGATAGGTTACTAAACTAGCACTCAAACCCCCTTGCCTTGGGGGTTGTTTGAGAGCTTTGTTAATTCGATAGGTTACTAAACGTTAATAGCTAATCCTGTTTCTCCTGAGTTGTTTGAGAGCTTTGTTAATTCGATAGGTTACTAAACTCAAGACAACAATCTAAGGACGCCAGCCTTGTTTGAGAGCTTTGTTAATTCGATAGGTTACTAAACAATGAAAACTAATTCTATTAAGACTCGATTGTTTGAGAGCTTTGTTAATTCGATAGGTTACTAAACACGGTTCATAATATGTATCAATCTCTTTTGGTTTGAGAGCTTTGTTAATTCGATAGGTTACTAAACGAAGTATTGCCCATTTATCACATATGACTCGTTTGAGAGCTTTGTTAATTCGATAGGTTACTAAACGCATTAACCTGTTTCTCTCTTTGTGTGTACGTTTGAGAGCTTTGTTAATTCGATAGGTTACTAAACTCTTGTGTTTAATTCTTCCGACAAATGGTTGTTTGAGAGCTTTGTTAATTCGATAGGTTACTAAACCCGTCATCAAGCCTTCTCATTCCTGATTCGGTTTGAGAGCTTTGTTAATTCGATAGGTTACTAAACTGGATGTTACCTTCACAACATAAGGTTGATGTTTGAGAGCTTTGTTAATTCGATAGGTTACTAAACACTCCAGAACAGGTAATGGCTAGGGCATTGGTTTGAGAGCTTTGTTAATTCGATAGGTTACTAAACATATGATTTATTGAAAATTGCGAGGGAATAGTTTGAGAGCTTTGTTAATTCGATAGGTTACTAAACAGTTGCAACGTTACATCTATGATTTAATCCGTTTGAGAGCTTTGTTAATTCGATAGGTTACTAAACTTGATTCTGGTTTTGATACTGATTATCCAGTTTGAGAGCTTTGTTAATTCGATAGGTTACTAAACCTCCCTTCTGGCTGTGTCCTGATCTTTTGGGTTTGAGAGCTTTGTTAATTCGATAGGTTACTAAACATTACAGCAACTTCATTGACTACGTTGGGAGTTTGAGAGCTTTGTTAATTCGATAGGTTACTAAACTACAAAAATGCTTGACCAGTACAAGATCAGGTTTGAGAGCTTTGTTAATTCGATAGGTTACTAAACTGTAAGTCCAATAATATTCTCCAGCCTTAAGTTTGAGAGCTTTGTTAATTCGATAGGTTACTAAACCCTTTGTTGCTTTTGTTTTATCCAGCTCTTCGTTTGAGAGCTTTGTTAATTCGATAGGTTACTAAACTCGAACTGGAATGTACTGTTTCTAGAAACGTTTGAGAGCTTTGTTAATTCGATAGGTTACTAAACGTATATCATAAGCTTAATACTGGGGGTGGTGTTTGAGAGCTTTGTTAATTCGATAGGTTACTAAACACATGGCAATATTGGTACGACTAAATCTCAGTTTGAGAGCTTTGTTAATTCGATAGGTTACTAAACATAACCAGTGCCGCAAGCAGTGTTACCACCGTTTGAGAGCTTTGTTAATTCAATAGGTTACTAAATACTTTGCAATCTGGGACTTTAGGAGACGTAAACAATGACAACTATACAGAAAATGCTATTTGAATATCAGGATCCGGGGTACAGGGATTTTTCCATAAAGCTTATCCCTAATATTTCCCCTGATAAAATTATCGGTGTGAGAAGCCCTGTAATAAAAAAACTTACAAAGGAAATAAGCAGTGAGGCGTATGCAGAGGAATTTATAAACAGCCTTCCCCACCAATACCATGAAGAAAATGCTATCCATGGAGGCCTGCTTAACATAAAGTACAAGGATATCCATGAGCTTTTGCAAAAGCTGGATGAATTCCTTCCGTATGTGGACAATTGGGCAATATCGGATGGCATATCCCCAAAGCTGTTTAAAAAGTATCCTGAAATTGTCTACGATAAGGTATTGGAATGGATAAAGAGTGATAAAACATATGTAAGAAGATTTGCTATCGGTACATTGCTTGGATTTTATCTCGGAGAATATTTTAAACCTGAGCATCTTGAACTTGTGGCAAACAGTACAAATGAAGATTACTATGTCAATATGATGGTGGCATGGTATTATAGTATGGCACTGGCTAAGCAATATGATTCTGCTATAAAGTACATAGAGGGAAAAAAGCTGGAACCCTGGACTCATAATAAGACAATCCGGAAGGCAATAGAAAGCAGGCAGATTTCTGACAATATAAAACAGTACTTGAGGACATTAAAGATAAAATAGTAAAAAAGGAATGAAAGGGAATTCCCCGATATATCTTATTCCTGTTCTTGTGATAACGTTTATTAAATGTTATAATGTAGAACGTCATTAATTGTCAGACATAATGAAATGTAATTATTTACAATGCAAGTTTGCAAGGAAGGATTAAGATGCAGTACGTTAAACTACAGATAGGTTGTATGATAGTGATTATGTATATTGTAATCGCGTTTATCCGGGAAGGCTTTCAAAAACAAAATTCATGCAACAAATACTTTGATATACTTCTGACTATAGCACCATTGGCTGTTTTCTTTGATGGATTAACAGCATGGATGGTAAATCATATCGGATTTGTTTCGGATATGGTTAACCGGATTTCTCATTTGCTGTTTTTTCTATTTATGGATTTTACCATTATTCTTACAGCAGCATATATGTATGAACAGTTAATCGGATTTCACAAACAATTTAGGGAAAGACTGTTGCTTGGCATACCTGGAATTATATCGGTGATGTTAATAATAGGTGGTATTCCATGGCTTGGATTTATTGAGGGAAAGACAACATATTATTCCATGGGCTTTTCGGTATATGTATGCTTTGCGACTGTAATTATATATTATGGCGCAATTTTATTTCTGATTCTTACAAGACATCGCTTTATATCAAAGGATAAGATACCCGGTACTTTATCATTCATTATTATTGCAGGTGTAATTCTTGTTGTACAGATTCGTTTTCCGGAGGTACTTTTAACTTCGATATTACCGACAATTCTCGTAGTCGGAATATATATAAATTATGAAAATCCGTATATAAAAAGTGCAACAAGGCATAATAATGAAATGGTTGATGGCTTTGCTACCATGGTTGAAAGCAGGGATAACAGTACGGGCGGACATGTAAAGCGTACAAGAGCATATGTTAATCTGATGCTGGATAAGATGAAGCGTGACAAGCATTACAAGAAGGTATTAAGTGAGGATTATATTGTCAATGTCAGTAATGCGGCACCATTGCATGACATAGGTAAAATATCAACGCCTGACAGTATATTGCAGAAGCCGGGTAAACTTACAGCCGAAGAATTCAACATTATGAAGGAGCATGCTGCCACAGGCGGAGATATTATTTTACATACGTTTATAGATATAAACAACGTGGAATTCAGGGAGATAGCATATCAGGTGGCACGATTTCACCATGAAAAATATAACGGAAAAGGTTATCCTGAGGGTCTGAAAGGAGAGGAGATACCTCTTCATGCGAGAATAATGGCTATTGCGGACGTATTTGATGCGGTATCCCAGAAGAGATGCTACAGGGATGCTATGTCAATAGAGGAAAGCTTTGCAATTATTGAGAATGGAAGTGGAAATGATTTTGACCCCGGTCTTGTTAAGATATTTTTGGACGCAAGAGAAGAGGTAATGCATTTAATGGAGCAGGGCAAAGCTCGGTAAAACTAGAGAAGATAAACTGTAAAATGTTGCAGGTTCTTATATCAAAAGCTAAGGAGGATATAGAAAAATATGCAAGAAAAGAATGGTGTATTAATTGAAAATGAAAAGCAGGCTAACAGAGCAGTGGCAAAGGTAATGCGAATTACATTTATTATATTTACACTGGTATTTGTTTTGAATATAGTGGGAATATTTGTTGTGGATATGGGAATCATGACGGTTGCATATGTGTCCGGGACAGTTCTTTTATGGATTCCTACATTTATGGTATGTATTGCAAAGCAGGATAAGGAATATGTAAAATACGTTTGCGTTATATGTGCAGTTGCATTTGTTACTATAGCGGCTTCTACCCTTGGATATCATGCAGTGCTTTTATACATATATGCTATAGCCATTGCCAGTCTGTATTTCTCCAGAAAGGTTAATATTCTTACAATGATTTTGTCAGTAATAGGTGTCTCACTGGGACAGTGGTTCTGCTATGCGTCGGATATATTTACAGATAAGAATTTTACAAGTGTATATAAGCTGGTTGTTTATGGTATTGTGCCAAGGGCAATGATACTGGTTGCAATTGCAACAATATTTACAATGCTGTGCCAGCGTACAGCAGGAATGCTCTCAAACCTTCTCAATGCTGAGGAACAGGACGAGATGATAAAAGAAATGAAGCTGATGCAGGATAAATCAAGGAGAACCTCAGAGGAGCTTTATGCCATGGTTAAGGAGCTTTCGGATATTACTCAGGCATCCATGGAATCTAATGCCCAGATAGTAGAGGAAACAGATAATGTATTACAAAGCTTCAGCGAGAATACTAATGAAATTGAAGGGATAAACGAAAGGACCCAGAATATTAATGCAAGACTGATTGAGCTTGGAAATATTAACAATCAGGTAGCTGAGCTGGCGAAAAGGGTTACTGAAAAAACAAAAACTAATCAGGAAAAAATGGATGATGCAACAGCCAGCATGGAGCAGATTAATTCAAGTACAAACGAATGTAAGGAGATTATCGCAAGACTTGGCGAAGAATCCAAGGAAATTCTTGATATTATCAGAGTAATTACAGGAATATCTAATCAGACCAATATTCTGGCATTAAATGCCACTATTGAGGCAGCCAGAGCGGGAGAACACGGGAAAGGCTTTGCTGTTGTTGCCGGTGAAATCCAGAAGCTGGCCGAGCAGACCAAAACTGCTGTTGATAATATAGGAAGAATTGTTACTGATTCGGTAAAGAATACGGAGACTGCCGTTGAGGTTATGGAAAAGAACGTTATGCTTACAAGGGCAGGAATGGAGAGTATCCGTGAGGTAGGCAATTCTACAGCTGTAATTACAACCTCAAATAATGAAATGTCACAACAGATTATTGAGATGGATTCTACTGTTGAAAATGTTAAAAGACAGAGCAATGAGGTTGCCAGAGGAATGGAGCAGGTTAATTCAAGCACACAGAACAATTATAGTGCAATCCGGCATGTAGCTGCTGCAACTCAGGAGAATAGAAAGGGCATTGAAGCTATAGAAAATATGGTTGAACGTATTAATAACCTTGCGGGAAATAGCATAGTGTGAATTGGGGATATGTTCAAAATTAACATACCGGTATTTTATCATAAATCTCAGGTTTTTTATCTGGGATTTATTTTTTGCAAAATTTACTTTTTCAGATTATATATGTTAGGATACCTTGCTTATTCTGCTAAAATTATAAAATGTATAATTAGAATATGAATAAGTAAAATCTTTCATAAATATTAAAATTTGTATTGCAAAATAATGGATGAGGTATTATAATACATACGTTACAAAACATGTGTTAGATAACAAAAGTTTTTTACTGTGAAAGGAATAAAAATTGTATGCCGCCAAAACCAAAGTATACCAGAGAGGAAATTATCGATGCAGCTTATAAGATTATGGAGCACAAAGGAATAGATGCCGTTGTGGCAAGGGAAGTAGGAAAGACGCTGAATACCACCACAGCGCCAATCTTCACATATTTTAAAACAATGGAAGAGCTTAAAAATGAGATTTATATCAAAGCCTGTAATACATGCTCGGAATTTTTAAATGGTTCAATTAATTATTTTCCGGCTTTTAAGGAATTTGGTTTAAGATGGTACAGATTTGCATGTACATACCCACATGTATATGATCTGATATTTGTTACCCCCAAAAGTGGTAATTGTGAACCTGTATATATTATTGATGTAAATTTTATAGAAATACTTGAGCCTATGAAGCAGGAGATTATGAAAACCTTTGACATATCCTACCGGGGGGCAGGAGAGCTTATAACAAATATGTGCATTTATGTCCATGGTGTATGTAGCCTTTACAGTAAAAGAAAAGAAAAACCAGGGACTGATGTAATTGGAAAAATGATTAGTAAAATGTGTATTTCTACTGTAGCAGGCATTAAAATGACTGAGAACTCTTTTGATGAAAAGCAGATGCTGCTTTGGATGAAAGAAAATGCAAAACCAACGAAAAAACGGTAAAAATACAAATAGGAGTGTGAGATTATGTCATCAATTATAGAATTAAAAAATGTAGTAAAAGAATTCAAGGTCCTTAATCGGAGAGAGGGCTTAAAGGGTAGTCTTAAGGATTTGTTTTCCCATGATTACAAAATCGTGAAGGCTGTTAATGATATATCTATGGAAATATCAAAAGGAGAGATAATTGGGTATCTGGGACCGAATGGTGCAGGAAAATCTACTACAATCAAAATGATGAGTGGTGTATTAAAGCCTACATCGGGAACAATTGTGTGTAATGGAATAATTCCTTACGAAAAGAGAAGTGAAAATGCCCAGAACATAGGTGTTGTATTTGGACAGAGATCCCAGCTGTGGTGGGCTCTTCCGTCTATAGAATCCTTTAAAATATTAAAGGATATATATCAGGTCAGTGACAGGGAATACAATGATATGATGGAGCTTTATAGAACAATGGTGGATTTGGATCCATTGCTTCATAAACCTGTAAGACAGATGTCTCTGGGGCAGAGGACATTGTGTGATATCCTGGCTGCCTTTTTACATAATCCGGGAGTGGTTTTTCTGGATGAACCTACCATAGGTCTTGATGTTGCCATGAAGGCAAAAATCAGGGAATTGATAAAAACCCTAAACAAAGAGAAAAATACCACGGTTATACTTACTACCCATGATATGGGAGATGTGGATGCTCTGTGTGAAAGAATCGTAATTATAGATAAGGGCTCTGTGCTTTATAACAATGATATCGGGCATCTGACTGAGCTTTTTGGAGCGTATAGAACATTAAGCCTGTCTTTGTTTAAGAACATCGATAGTGCAGATAAAGACATTATGGAAAAAAGAGCTGACAGCATAAGGGATATTCTGGGTAATATGCAGGTAACATGCAATGAAAACCTGATAGAAATACTGGTTGATGAGAGCAGGAACAAGGTCATGGATGTATTAAACAAGATACAGGAAAAATATTCAATATATGATATGCATACAAAGGAAATCTCTACCGAAAGTGTAATCAGAAAGATTTATGAGGGGGGATTACAATGAAAATATCAAAATTCAAAAGCATGATAAAGGGTAGCATTATGCAGTCCATACAGTTTCGTATGGCTACGATTCTGTCCATAGTGTGCAATCTGTTATATCTTGTTATTGTGTACTATTTGTGGAAGGCAATTTTTGCATCCTCCACCGTAGACCGCATTAATGGGATGGACTTTTCCGATACAATGATATATCTGGTCTTTGCAGCATCACTTTTTGATTTTATGGAAATGTGGCTGGTGTGGAATATGGGAGAAGATATACAGACTGGAAAAATTGTGGTGGATTTGCTGAAGCCGGTTCCTTACCCCCTATATTCATTTCTTGGTTCGCTGGGATATTGCATTACCAGGTTCTTTACCTTATTTATGCCTACTGCCGTAATAGTGTATTTTATATCAGACGGTGGAATCCATATAGGAATTAATATATTGTGGTTTCTGATTAGTGCAGCTATGAGTCTGGTAATTAACTTTTACATAAACTTTATGGTAGGAACAATATGTATGTATACTGAGTCTATATGGGGTATTAATATCATGAAAGAGGTTATTGTGGGACTTTTGAGCGGGTCTGTTGTCCCTATTGCGTTCTTCCCGGAAGGATTAAAAAGTGTAGCCATGTATCTGCCTTTTCAGGCAATAATTAATTCACCTCTGGAGCTGCTTTTGCATACAGAATATGGATTAAATGAAATTATGGTGACACTGGGAATACAGCTTTTCTGGCTTGTAATGCTTCACTTTATGAGTAATTGGTTTTTTAATGTTTCAGTAAGAAGGATAACAGTGAATGGGGGCTAGAACATTATGGAAAAAATGAAGAAGAAAAATCTCAAATATTATATGAGAATATATAGAAAAATACTTGTTCAGGATATAAAAAGTAAAATGAGCTACAGGGCGGATTTTTTTATTTCAACTATTGGAATGATTGCTACAAGTATAGCAGGTGCCGTAAGCTTCTGGCTGGTGTTTCAGAAATTTCCAAGTATAGCAGGCTGGAGCTTTGACGAAATGATGTTTTTGTATGGGTTTTCCCTCCTTTCTAATACTCCTGCCCAATGTCTGTTTGACAATAACTGGAACTTAAGATATCAGGTGTATTCCGGTGATTTTATCAAATATTGCTTCAGACCAATAAATCTGTTTTTCTATTTTATGTCTGAGGTGTTTGATGTAAAAGGGCTGGGACAATGTGCCTTCGGATTAATTGCAGTGATATATGCATGGATTAAATTGTCCATACCGGTTCACTTTTATACAATACTGTTGTTTTTGGTAGCTGTTTTGTCCGCATCTTTGTTTGCTATCGCCATACTTAATCTGGCGGCCGCTACCTGCTTTTGGATAACAAACTCCTTTTTTGCCCTGTCGCTTTCAAGTCAGCTAAGGGATTTTGCAAAGTATCCTATGTCAATATTCGGACCTGTATTAAAGACTTTATTTACTTTCATTATTCCTGTCGGTTATATGGCATACTATCCCAGCCTTATTTTTCTCAGATGGGAGGAGATATCGTGGACAGTATGGATAACTCCTTTATATGGTATGCTGTTTTTCTATGTGAGCTATAAGGTGTGGATGAAGGGTGCAATGAATTATTCAGGAACCGGAAACTAAGCAGTTAAAATATTGAAGATATGCAGGAGTATGTGGTATAATACTATATAATAAAAATGATGTCTGTTTTGAGGGGGTTAGTATGAAGAGAAGAAAAATGGGCATAAAGCTCAGACTGATTTGTCTTGTAACACCTATTCTGCTTATCATGATCATTGCCTTTTTTGCTCTTGCAGGAAGTGTTGTTTATAAGCTTTCCAAGGAAAAGCTAAAAGAGGAAGCACAGGTCTATGCCGGTGAAATTAATGAATGGACTGATGGTATATTCAGGGAGCTTAAGGTGTATCAGGAGACTATAGAATCAGGGGTATTGAAGAACGATCAGGAAATCCTTAATTACCTGGAAACAACCTTAGATAAGAATGATGCATACCCTGTAGGCCTTTATATGGGAGATGACTCGGGAGTATATCTGGATGGCTCAGGATGGGTTCCGGGAGATGACTGGGTTCTTGAAGAGAGAGACTGGTACATTCAGGGAAAGGAAAACCAACAGTTTGCATTTGGAGAACCCTACTATGATTCAATGACAGAGCAGGTTTGTGTGAGCGCTTCTGTCAGAGTGGATTATAAAAAGGCAGTAAGGGTTCTTGCTACGGATGTATATCTGGATTATGTTTCCAAATGTATAGCTGATATATCGGCAAAGAGTGATGTAAACGCATTTCTGGTTACCAGAGGGACAAAAACCATAATTGCCCATGAGAATGGGGAAATGGTAGACGTTAAGCTGGATGAAGGTAATATTAATTCCCTCTATTCGAATATCAGCAATGCAATAGACGACAATATAACAGGCTTTACCACAATTAAAGGAGATGAGGGCAAATACTATATCTGTCTTAATCATATAGATAATTCGGACTGGTATCTGGTTACATATGTTACAAAAAAAGAGGTGCTCGGGGAACTTTACAGAATGGAAAACCTCATGTTGCTTATTGCAATCGCAACAGGAATAATCCTTAATTTCATTATTATTAGAATGATGAATGGTATAGTGAAGCCGGTTTCTCATATGACAGAGGTTATTGATAAGATTGCAAAGGGTGATTTTTCACAGAATCTGGACAGCAGAGGTAAGGATGAAATTGCCAGAATGAGTAATAATATGCAATCCTTTATTAACCAGATGAGAGAAACTATAACAGAGATAACCGATATTGCCGGCTGGCTTGAAAAACAATCTGTTGAAAATGAGGAGCTTTCTGATTCCTTGAAGGAGTCTTCACATAATCAGGCCGAGGAAATGAATAATCTTGAATCCATGGCAGAACAACTGTCTGTTGCCGTAGATGATGCTTCAAATCAGATTGCCGGACTTGTGGAACTGGTTGCCAAAACTAATTCAGAAGGTGAAGCGGCAGAAAACATGATGAGGGAAAGTGTTGTTATGTCCCGGAATGGTAAAGGGGATATGGAACAGATAATTGTGGGAATGGATAATATAAGTAATAGCATATTTACTCTTTCAAAGCATATTGACAGTGTAGGGAATGCAATTTCAAAAATAGGGAATATGGTAAATATAATCATTGAAATAGCTGAAGAAACAAATCTTCTTTCCCTTAATGCGTCAATAGAGGCTGCAAGGGCCGGAGATGCGGGACGTGGCTTTGCCGTTGTTGCAGAACAGATAGGAAAGCTGGCTGTCAACAGCAGTGAGGCTACAGATGAAATCTCCAGGCTTACCATGGAGATACAGACTACAGTTGAGGATGCAGTTGAATATATGAGCTCCAGTGTTGAGGAGGTTAATGCTAATGTACAGATTGTTTCCATGGCGAGTGCAACATTTGAAAATCTTTATGGCATGGTAGATGAGACAAGCAACAGAGTACAGACCATGATTGAACTTGTTAATCAGGTAAAGGTAGTATCGGAGGAAATGAAGAATATTTTCTCAGGCCAGGTTGATACAACAGAGCAGATTGTACATTTGGCAGAGGAGCTTAATATTCATACCGAGAATGTGTCTAAGGACAGTTCTACTGTGGCTTACAATGCGGGACAGCTTCAGAATGAATCTGCACAGCTTATGGAAAAGGTAAGTAAGTTCATAGTAAAGTAGTTAAAAGTATTAATTTCTAAAATAATATATTTACTGACAAAACATAATTGCACAAAGCTGTGTGTTTTGATATACTGTATTACATGTGTAAGTAAGTATACTAGGGATTATGATAATGGAGGTAACCGGATGAAAGCGTACAAGGATATGACAAAGGATGAGCTGCTCACCTTGAAGACTGCCTTAGAGACTGAATATAAGGAGGAGGAAGCAAAGGGGCTTAAGCTTAACATGGCAAGAGGCAAGCCTGGCTTTTCACAGTTGGATCTTGCGATGCCTATGCTTGATGTTGTTAACAGCTCCTCTGATATGAGGACGGTTCTGGGTAATGATACGAGAAACTATGGTGACCTTGACGGTATAGGTGAATGTAGAAGACTTATGGCGGATATGATGGGCGTTGAGAAGGATAATGTGGTTGTATGCGGTAATTCCAGCCTTAACATAATGTATGACACAGTATCCAGATCAATGACCAAGGGAGTTAATGGTTCAACACCATGGTGTAAGCTGGATAAGGTTAAGTTCCTTTGTCCTGTGCCGGGATATGACAGACATTTTGCTATCACTGAATTTTTTGGAATAGAAATGATTAATATTCCACTTAATGATGATGGCCCTGATATGGATATGGTAGAGGAGTATGTAAATAATGATCCGGCAGTTAAGGGTATATGGTGTGTTCCAAAATATTCCAACCCAACAGGTATATCATATTCTGACCGGGTTGTAAGAAGATTTGCCAATCTTAAGCCGGCAGCTCCTGATTTTAGAATATATTGGGATAATGCATATTGTATTCATCATTTGTATGATGATGTGCAGGATGAAATTCTGAATATTCTTGATGAGTGCAAAAAGGCAGGCAATCCGGATATGGTTTATATGTTTGCATCTACATCCAAGATTAGTTTTCCGGGTTCCGGTGTATCGGCTGTAGCATCATCCCAGGCAAATATAGATTTTATTGAAGCACAGATGACTATACAGACCATAGGACATGACAAAATTAATCAGTTGAGGCATACAAGATTCTTTAAAAACATAGATGGTCTTAAAGCCCATATGAAACTGCATGCGGAGCTGTTAAGACCCAAATTTGAGGCAGTGCTGGATACACTTGACAGAGAACTTAGCGGTCTTGAGATCGGAAGCTGGGTTAAACCAAGAGGTGGGTATTTTATATCCTTTGATGCTATGCCGGGATGTGCCAAGAAGATAGTTGCTATGTGTAAGGATTTGGGAGTTGTGCTCACAGGAGCTGGAGCAACCTTCCCATATAAAAAGGATCCACAGGATTCCAATATTCGTATAGCACCATCCTTCCCTACACCTGAAGAGATGAAACAGGCCTCCAAAGCATTTGTGCTTTGTGTTAAGCTTGCCAGCATAGATAAGCTTTTGGAGAACATGTAATATTCATAAAAGGGGCTGCCGGTGAAGCAGCCCTTTTTTAGTTATTATTGTGGTAAAGGAGAAAATATGGAAGCCTTAAGGATAGTTATTCCTGTCATAGTTATGCTTATTATTGGCATCGTATGCCGCAGGACTGCTATGATAAATAAAAATGGCGTGGATAATATAAAAAAATTTATTACAACAGTTGCCCTGCCTGTATCCGTATTTCATGCTGTATCAACGGCAGAATATAATAAAAAGGTTGTATGGGTATTTGCGATTATGTTTGTGGTTGTTGTTATAGCCTTTTTATGTGGATTTGCATTAAAGAAAGTTATAGAAGAACCATATAGAAAATATTTTCCGTATCTTATGACAATATATGAGGGAGGAATGATGGCATATCCCTTATATCAGAGTCTTATGGGAGAAGAATATATGTCAAACATAGCCTTAATTGATGTAAGCTGCGGAATATTTGCTTTTGGAATATATTTTGGAATGCTTACCGTAACAGATAGTGGAGAAAGGACAGGAGTAAAACAGCTTGTAAAAAATGCTTTCAAATCTCCTGTATTTGTGGCTCTTGTTTTTGGAATTTGTGTGGGACTTACCGGAGTAATGGGAGAATTTCTTTCTACCGGTCCGGGGATGGTTTATCTTAGCTGTAAGGAAATGATAGCTTCACCTGTAAGTGCCATGATATTACTTTGTGTAGGCTATGAATTTTGCCTTGATAAGGAAATATTTGGCGTATGTTTGAAAACAGTTGCTGTAAGACTTGTGCTACAATCTGTACTTCTGGGGGGAGTTATAATCATAGCAATAGGAATTGGATTGTCAAAGCCAATGATAATCGGACTTATTTTGTATATGTATACTATACCAAGCCTTTGTCTCAGCAGCTTTGTGAAGAATGATTATGCATCAAGATATATGTCTACCACGTCTTCAATTTATCTTATTATAACACTTATTGCATATACACTGCTTGCTACAGTTAAGGTATAATATGGACAAAATGTGTAAATAATCTCTTTATACCAAATATAAGGAGATATTGATATGATATTAAAAGAAAAAGAAAAAACTGCAATTGAAGATTTACAGACCCAGGAAAAAACCTGTGTAGAAAAGTATGCAAAATACGCAGAACAGGCAAAGGATCCTGAATTAAAAAAGCTTTTTGAGACCCTGTCTAAGAAAGAACAGGAACATTATGATTCGCTGGAACAGGTTCTTAACGGAAGTGTACCGACATGTAACTGTAACGATAGTGACGGCGAGAAGTATACTCCTAAGGCAACCTATGAGGCTCTTACTAACTCAGAGGACAAAAAATCTGACTGCTTTCTGGCAACAGACTGTATAGCCACAGAAAAGCTGGTTTCCTCGGAATACAATACAGATGTGTTCGTTTTTGAAGATTCCAAGCTTCGTAAGCTGTTGGCTGATATACAGGTAGAAGAGCAGAATCATGCAGAGATGCTTTGGAAATATAAAACAGCCAACGGAATGGCATAGTTTTTCCTATGTTTTTAATCTCTTCAAGCAATTTTTAATCTGATTTTAATCTTTGATGCATTTTACTTTAATTTATGTAGGGTATTATAAATGCATAAGGTTGTTAAACAACCCAAGATTGATTTTCAGGAAGGAAGATTATTATGGATAATTTGGAAAAAGTTGAAAAGGTAAGAGAAAAAACAGGTATAAGCTATGAGGAGGCTAAGCAGGCCTTAGAGGCAAGTAATTATGATATGCTGGATGCGATTATCTATCTTGAGCAGATGGGGAAAATATCCGGTTCAGGGGTGTCCAGGTATAGTGCCGGAACCCAGGGACAACCATCAAAGGAATTCGAGATTGTTCAGAGAACATATGAGCAGGATTGCAACAGAACCTCTGCCCAGGATGTATTCAGCAAATTTGTTAAATGGTGTGGAAGAGTATTAAGAAGAGGCTGTGAAACCAGATTTAACGTTGAAAAACAAGGAAAAAGAATACTGTCTGTTCCGGTAATTGTGTTAGTACTGGTTGGCATAATAGCTCTCCCTCTTACTGTAATTCTGCTTATTGTAGGCTTGTTCTGTGACTGCAAATATTACTTTGAAGGCTTTATAACTACAACAGTAGATATAAATGAATTGTGTAATAAGGCATCAGATACATGCCGGAATATTAAGAATGATTTTAATGATAAATAATAATCAGATTAGGAGAAATAATGGCAAATAGGATACTTATAATTGAAGATGAGGCAAATATTGCCAGGTTTGTTGAGCTTGAGCTTATTCATGAGGGAAATCGGGTTGAAAAGGCTTATGATGGCAGAACAGGTCTTGATATGGCACTGGAAAATGAATATGATCTGATATTGCTTGATGTTATGCTGCCTAAGCTCAATGGTCTGGAGGTATTAAGGCGGATCAGAACAAGAAAGGAAACCCCTGTAATAATGCTGACTGCCAGAGATGCAGTTATGGATAAGGTTTCCGGTCTTGATGCGGGAGCCGACGATTACATAACTAAGCCTTTTGCCATTGAAGAGCTCCTTGCCCGTATAAGGGTTGCACTTAAAAGAAGGAGTGGAATCAGCAGCACGCATACTTTGTCTGTAGGTAAAGTCTGTCTTGATGAGGATAGACATGAGGTGACTGTAGAAGGCGAGATTGTAGAGCTTACAAACAGGGAATTTGAACTTCTTCATACTCTTATGAAGAACAGGAATATTGTCATGGACAGGGAAAAGCTTATGAATCAGGTTTGTGGTTATGATTACATAGGGGAAACAAATATTATTGATGTATACGTCAGATATATCAGAACTAAACTGGATGACAGATTTGGTATAAAATTAATACATACCGTCCGTGGAGTAGGATATATCATAAAGGATGGGGAATGAACGTGGAAAACAAAAAAATGACATCTATAGCCAGAAGAATCAACCAGAGCTTCTGGCTTAAACGTTTAAGTGATGTTTTGGCATTCAATATAATACTTATTGTACTTGTATTTGTTGGATTTTTTCTGTGGAGGTATGATAAGCTTCCACAGGGGGAACACATAGAAAAAGTATATTTTACTATGGATGCAGGATATAGAGATCTCACATTCATTATTGAAACAGAGGCAGGGCAGCACCCATATCCGGTAAATGACTTTACAGATTATCTTATTATGCCGTTTCTGATTCTTTTTTCGTTGGAGCTGGTACATTTGATATTCGCTCTTTCCGGCACAGCCAATATAAGAAAAAAGCTTAAGCCATTAAATGATCTGGCTATAGCTGCGGAAAAGATAAGCTCTATGCCTATGGATTTTTCAAAGCTTGAAAGCATAGAGCATGTAATAGAAAATGTAACACCTGACAATTTAGATGTGCCGATAGCTACAGGAGATAAGGATCTGCAAAGTATAGAGGTGGCACTTAATAATCTGATCAACAGAATAAGAGAAAGCCGGAAACAGCAGGTGCGTTTTGTGTCAGATGCATCCCATGAATTAAGAACTCCGATTTCTGTCATACAAGGGTATGTAAATATGATGGACAGATGGGGGAAGGAAGACCGGAAGGTTTTAGATGAATCTATACAGGCTATTAAGCAGGAGTCCCAGCATATGAAAGAGCTTATTGAACAGCTGCTTTTTCTTGCAAGGGGCGATAGTGGTAGAAACACTCTGAATTTTGTAACCTTTGATCTGAATGAGGTAATAAAAGAGGTTTGGGAAGAATCTCTTATGATAGACGGACAGCATATATATAGGTTTTTAGACAATGCAATCACTAATTCTCCTGCATTAATGGTTGGAGATATAGCAATGATAAAGCAGTCCGTGAGAATATTTATACAGAATGCAGCCAAATATTCTAATGCCGGGGATACTATTATATTAAGGGTATATAGCAGCGAAAACAGGGTATGCTATGAGATTCAGGATGAAGGAATAGGTATGCAGGAATCAGATATGGTACACATATTTGAAAGGTTTTACAGGGCTGACAAGGCACGTAATGGTGAAAGTGGTGGATCAGGTCTTGGCCTGTCTATAGCAAAATGGATTATTGATGCTCATCAGGGAAGCGTGGATGTAGTGTCAAGACCGGATTTTGGAACACGATTTACGGTATCATTTAAGAAGTTACAGTATTAATATTATAAAATGGAGTGAGTAAATAAATGAAGGAAGAGTTTTCACGAACAGGTCTCCTTATTGGCAATGAGGCTATAGACAAACTAGAGGCAGCAAGGGTAGCTGTATTCGGTGTAGGTGGTGTAGGTGGCTATGTAGTTGAAGCATTGGCAAGGAGCGGAGTTGGCGCTATAGATATAGTAGACAATGACACTGTTGCAAGAACTAACATAAATCGTCAGATAATTGCCACCCAGAGCAGTATAGGGAGGTTGAAGGTAGAGGTAATGGAGGAAAGAATAAGGGATATTAACCCTGACTGTCGTGTGACAGCTCATAACTGTTTTTATCTTCCTGAGACAAAAGAGAACTTTGATTTTAAATTATTCGATTATGTTGTAGATGCTGTGGATACCGTAACAGCCAAGATAAGTATTATAATGGAGGCAAAGGCAGCGGGTGTGCCCGTTATTTCCAGTATGGGAGCGGGTAATAAGCTTTCGCCTACAGGCTTTGAGGTAACTGATATATATAAAACCTCAGTATGTCCTCTGGCAAAGGTAATGAGAAGGGAATTAAAAAAGAGAGGAGTAAAAGACTTAAAGGTAGTATATTCCGGCGAAAAGGCTATAACTCCAAAGGGAAACACCGATGAAAAAAGCAATAAACGTCAGGTACCGGGTTCAATAGCTTTTGTTCCTGCTGTTGCCGGTCTTACCATAGCTTCCTGCGTAATAAAGGATTTAATTGAAAAAGACTGTGGCTGATGCCACAGTCTTTTTAAGATTTTATTCTTCGTTATTACATACAAGCCCATAGAAACCGATGAGATATAATCCGCTTAACCCTACAAGAGTATAGATGATTCTTGTAAGTATAGTTCCGTTGCCAAATATAGCCGAAACTACATTATAGTCAAATATACCGATTATACCCCAGTTAATGGCACCTATTATAGCTATTGTAAGGCAGATACAATTTAAAATCTTCATGTATAATTCCTCCCATAACAATGATTTTTTCTTGTACATATTCATAGGATTTACCGAATATAAAAATAATATTCAAAATATAAAAAAATCTATTCAATTTATAACGCAGTGTGGTATAATCCCAATGGAGATAAAAAGATATTACAATTAACTGTTTTATATATGGAGGACAAAAATGGGCGGATATTTTGGCGTTGCATCTAAGGAAGATTGTGTATTTGATTTGTTTTTTGGAACTGATTATCATTCTCACCTGGGAACAAGGCGTGCCGGTATGGCAGTATACGGTGATGATGGATTTGAAAAAGCGATACATAACATTACCAATTCACCTTTCAGAACAAAGTTTGATAAGGATGCCAATTCCATGCATGGTTACATGGGAATAGGATGTATTTCGGATTATGAGGCACAGCCTATATTTGTCCGTTCCCATCATGGTTCCTTTGCCATTACTACTGTTGGAAAAATAAACAATTCAGAAGAAATAACCAATATGATTATAAAAGGAAACACACATTTTTTTGAAATGTCCAACGGGGAAATAAATGCCACAGAGCTCGTAGCAGCCATAATTAATCAGAAGGACAATTTTATTGAGGGCATCAAATATGCTTTAGAGCTTATTGATGGCTCTATATCAATGCTTATTCTTACACCTAAGGGTATATACTGTGCAAGGGATAAGTATGGAAGAACTCCTATAGTTGTCGGAAAAAAAGAGGGCGCATATTGCGCATCTTTTGAAAGCTTTGCCTTTCTTAATCTGGGGTATACTCAGGTTCGTGAGCTTGGACCGGGAGAAATAGCTGTTATAACAGATAATAGCATGAAAACATTGGTGCTGCCGGGAAGTAAGATGAAGATATGTACATTTTTATGGGTATATTACGGTTATCCGTCATCATCATATGAAGGTGTAAGTGTAGAAAAGGCAAGATATAATTGTGGAAAGAATATGGCATTAAGGGATAATGTTAAACCGGATATCGTGGCAGGTGTACCGGATTCAGGTACAGCCCACGCTATCGGTTATGCTAATCAGTCCGGGATACCTTTTTCCAGACCATTTATAAAATACACACCAACCTGGTCAAGATCCTTTATGCCAACAATACAGAGCAAGCGTAATCTTATAGCCAAGATGAAGCTTATACCTGTACAGGATTTGATTAAAGATAAGAAGCTTTTACTTATAGATGATTCTATTGTAAGGGGAACACAGCTTAGGGAGACAACAGAATTTCTTTATGAATGCGGCGCAAAGGAGGTTCATATCAGACCTGCCTGCCCACCTTTGCTGTATGGCTGTAAATACCTTAATTTCTCAAGATCTAACTCAGAAATGGAATTAATAACAAGGGTTGTTATAGATGAATTGGAAAATGGAAATGTAACAGAAGAGACAATCAAGGAATATGGCGATTATAATTCACCTAAGTATGAGAAAATGGTAGAGAGAATAGGAGAAAAGCTAAACTTTACATCTCTCAGATTTAATCGTCTTGATGATATGCTGGATGCTGTGGGAATTGACCCTGATAAGCTTTGTACCTATTGCTGGAATGGTGAAGAATAAAAATAAGGGGAGCTGTTTATATTATAAACAGCTCCCCTTATTTTTGGCCTGCTGGCATATGCTTAAGTACAGGTTAATCATGATTAAGCTTGCCAAGAAACTCTCTCATACGCTCATTTTGGGAATTGAATACCTGTTCAGGCTTCCCTTCAACGAGGATTACTCCCTTATCCATGAAAACTACACGGTCAGAGATATTTTTCGCAAAGTTCATTTCATGGGTTACTATTACCATAGTCATTTTCTGCTCAGCCAGATCCTTAATAACCTTCAGAACCTCTCCTGTAAGCTCGGGATCAAGAGCCGAGGTCGGTTCATCAAAGAATAAAACCTTAGGCTTTTGCGCAAGAGCCCTTGCTATGGCAACTCTTTGCTGCTGACCTCCGGAAAGCTGGGAAGGATAGTAGTCTGCCTTGTCCTCAAGCCCCATTCTGGACAGGAGAGCCATAGCTTCCTTTTTCACCTCGTGCCTGTCTCTTTTTTGAATATGTATAGGGGCATTCATAATATTCTTCAACACAGTATAGTGAGGAAAAAGATTGAAATTCTGGAATACAAGACCAAAATTTTCCTTAATAGCCTTCATTTTCTTTCCTTTTGCATAAACGGAATGTCCGTTAACAATAGTAACAGCAGATTCACCAAGATATGATAAATCGCCGTAATCCATTGTTTCAAGCAAGGTTGCAATTCTGAGCAGGGTGGATTTGCCTGAGCCGGATGGCCCTATAATCGACACAACCTCTCCCTGATTAACCTTAAGGCTTATATCTTTAAGTACCTGGAGATCTCCAAAGGATTTTTTTACATTATTAAGCTCGAGATATACCATAATGAAAACCTCCTAATCGTAACAGCTAAGCTTTTTCTCAAATAAACGCATTACAAAGGATACAATGAGATTAAATACGTAGTAAAATATCGCAGCGACTACAAATGGAACCATAGTTGTATTTGCTGATGCAATCTGCTGGGCAATATTAAACAGCTCTATGTAAGACAGAGAAAATGCCAGAGAAGTATCCTTTACCAGGGTTATAATTTCGTTAGTAACTGCAGGCAATATTATTTTGATAACCTGTGGCAGTATAATCATAAAAAATTTCTGTGATTTGGAATAGAGAAGTATCTCTGCCGCTTCATGCTGCCCCTTTGGTATGGCTTCCAGACCTGAACGGTATATTTCAGCAAAATATGCCGCATAATTAATGGAAAATCCAACTATAATAGCCGGAAAACGCCAATTTCCGATAGGCCACCCGAAAAGGAAGTAAGGGAAATAGAATACTGCCATAAGCTGCAGCATCAGAGGTGTTCCCCTAAGCACGGAAATAAAAAAGCCTGTTATACCACTGATTATTTTGTTTTTTGACATACGACCAAAGCATACAATCATTCCAAGAGGAAGAGAAAATATAAGTGTCAGGAAAAAAATTGACATACTTCTTAACATTCCTGAGGAAAGCTGCTCCAGCATAACTTCAAAGCTCATTTGTAATACTCCTTAAAATTAATCAAAATCAAGGCAGGTCATATCAGACAGACCATATTTTTCGGCAAGTCTGTCAAAGGTACCATTTTCCTTAAGCTCTTTGAGGGCATCATTTACATCATCCCGAAGCTCAGTATTGCCCAGCTTAAAACCAATACCATATTGCTCGGCATTTAAGTGCTCATCAAGAATAATATATTCACCGTCTCTGCTGTCAATCTGATACTGGGCAACACCTATATCCATGGCAATGGCATCAACTGCTCCTGCCTGTAACTCGAGAAAAGCAGTATTATAATCGCCAAATTCCTGAAGCTCCTTAAATGTATCGGCAAGTGGCTTTTGTGCCTTGGGATCCTGTAAAACTCCCAGGGCGGCAGATGCAGCCTGCACACCTACAATCTTACCTTCAAGATCACTTAAGGATGTAATTCCCGAATCAGCCTTAACAACTATAACCTGGCTGTTGTCAACATAAGGCACTGACCACTCGTAGTCATTCTCACGTCCGTTGATTGTAAAACCATTCCAGATACAGTCAATAGATCCTGATTTAAGCTCATTGTCCTTATTTGCCCATTCAATTGGCTGTTTAACAAGCTTCCAGCCCTTAAGCTTACAAACCTCTTCAGCAAGCTCAAGATCAAAGCCGGTATAATCACCGTTCTCATCCATATAACCATATGGCGGATATTCAGCATCAAAGCCAACGGTAAATGTTTCCTTCTTGTCCTTTTTTTCACATGCTGTAAGTCCGAGTGCCATTGAACCCACGAGCATGAGACCGAATAAAAGTTTTTTCTTGAATTTCATTGTTCTTCATCTCCTTATCTTAGTAACTTAGTAGCAAATTAGCATACTAAAGTAATCACCAAGGTATCGTAACATATGGGATATATTTGGTCAATTAAAATTTTGAAAATCTTTGATAATGTATGAAAAAGCCTTACCATTAAGAATGGTAAGGCTTTATGTATTCACTATAAAACTTTTGAAAGAAAATCCTTTAATCTCGGATTTTTTGGATGCTCGAAAAATTCCTGAGGTGGGGCACTTTCAAGAATCTGCCCTTCGTCAATAAAAAGAACCCTGTTGGCAACCTCTCTGGCAAAGCCCATTTCATGAGTGACGATAATCATAGTCATTCCTTCCTTTGCCAAATCCTTCATAAGATCAAGCACCTCTCCCACCATTTCCGGGTCTAAGGCTGATGTCGGTTCATCAAAAAGAATAACATCGGGATTCATGGCAAGTGCCCGGATAATTGCGACTCTTTGCTTTTGCCCACCGGAAAGAGTGGAGGGATAAACATCCGCCTTGTCGGCAAGGCCTATACGTTCGAGAAGGGCCATGGCCTGTTCTCTGGCATTTTTCTTTATTTCCCTTTTTGATGCCGAAACCGGTGTAAGAGTTTTTCTGGATTTCCTGAGGTCCTTACATTGCAGATAAACCGGAGCAAGCATAATATTTTCCAGAACGGTTTTGTTGTTAAAGAGGTTAAAATGCTGGAAAACCATTCCCATATGCCGCCTGTGAATATTAATGTCAACCTTTTGATCGGCAATGTCAACACCATTGAATATCACACGTCCTCCTGTAGGATCCTCCATACAGTTAAGACAGCGAAGAAATGTACTTTTGCCGGAGCCGGATGGACCGATAATGCAGACAATGTCTCCCTTTTCGATAGAGACGTTTATACCATTTAAAACCTTATTGTCTCCAAAATGCTTTTCAAGATTAATTACGTCTATCACTTTTTCTAAGGCTCCTTTCCATAAGCTTAATTCCCAGGCTGATTAAGAGTACAAGTATGATATATATAACTGCCATTACCAGATAAGGAACCATAAATTCGTAGCTGTTGGTTCCGATATAATTAAAGGCAACATATAAATCTGCCGCACCGATAAAGCTTACAACAGAGGTTTCCTTTATCAGGGCTATAAATTCATTACCCAGGGTAGGAAGAATATTTTTTACTGCCTGAGGTATCACAATCTTTATCATGGTTGTGCCAAAGCTCAGACCTACAGCACGACCGGCTTCCATCTGTCCCGGGTCGACTGACATTATACCACTTCTCATTATTTCTGATATGTAGGAACCACTGTTCAATCCGAATACAATTACAGCAACCTGTACACTTGGCATATGTTTCCCCATAAGAGGAAGCATAACATAGTAAAACAGCAGAAGCTGGACTACCATAGGTGTACCACGGAAGAAGCCTACATAGAAGCTGCAAATACCATTAAGGATTCTCGGAAGTGTTTTGTATTTTGGTATAACTCTTACTGTTGCAATAAGAGTTCCGATAACTATTCCGATTACAAGCCCCCAGATGGCAATTATAAGGGTGTTCTTTAAGCCATCTAAAACCATGATATAGCCACGTTGGTCAATAAAAATTTCTATGAACCTTTGTATTTTTTGTTCAAAATTACCCATGGGAACCTCACGTTTCTATTGCTTATTGCATTTCATTTATTGATTCAGTGATGCAGGTAGCAGGTGCAGAGTCAATAATTACATAGTCAACATTTCCGTTTAAGAGATCCTGGACAGCCAGAGAGCCGTTCTTATAAGGAACAGTTGTTGCAGCATATCCGTCAAAGCCCCAGCCTTCATCGCCTTCACAGTAGAACTGGCCGGTAGTACCACTCTGGACACCGATTTTAATCTTGTCTCCCTTATCTGTGAGAATTTTAGCTACATCATCAGCAGTCTTGCATTCATTAAAGGAGTCATCATCTGACTTTACAATAAGCATCTGTGAAGCATTGTAATAAGAGTCAGTAAAGCTTACATATTCTTTTCTCTCTTCGTTGATAGTAAGTCCTGCCATGGCAATATCACATTTTTGCTGACTTACTGAGAGACATACAGAATCAAAATCCATATTCTGGATTACAAGCTCTTTTCCAAGGCTTTCAGCAAACATTGCTGCGATTTCCATGTCTATTCCATAGTAATTTTCACCCTGAAGATACTCAAATGGCTCAAATGCGGCATTGGTAGCTACTACAAGCTGATCCTTACCGGAATCATACTCAGCGGATTTAACTGCCACAGGCGTTCCGTCACCAAAATAATGGTTACAGATTTCCTCGAAGGTTCCGTCATCCTTAATCTGTGCAATGAACTTATTGGCAGCATCAAGCAATTCCGGCTGTGACTTGTCTACACCAAAGGCATACTCCTCATTTGTAAGTTCGATATTAATAACCTTAGCTGTTGTTTTGCCACTGTTATCCTTACTGTCCTTGTTATCCTTGCCGCAGCCTGCAAGACAGGTGCAAGCCATAATAAGTGTAAGGAATAAAGCAAAATACTTTTTCATGTTCTTCATAATAAGTCCTCCTTAATATTGTGTAATGTTTCATGATTGCATAATATACCACGTTATCATTGAAAAATCAACAATTCCCTTGAATGCCTGATTATATTTTCCAAAATATACAAAATTTATACTATTTTTTTACTTCAAATATCATTTTTTTACATTTGTGATTACATATTGCCTTGCAAAACCTACTATTTTTAAGTTAAAATATAAATAAGATATTGTTATGATTATTCGGAGGATAAAATGTTAAGATTTTGGTTTGTTATTTTGGTGTCAATACCTTTTATCATATTGCTGTATGTTAAAGAGGCTGATATGAGAAAAAGAGAGTATAAATATTCGGAGGAGGACAGGTATAGGTTTGCCAGAAAAATAGCAAATACATTAAGGCGCAATGCTAATATAAAAACACTGGTATACGGTCAGGAAAATCTTCCCAGGGAGGGAGGATATGTTATGTACCCCAATCATCAGGGAAAATATGATGCGGTTGGAATTATCTATGGTCATAGGGAACCCTGTACGATCGTAATGGATGAAAAGAGATCCCATCTGCCTATTATGAGTCCGTATCTTTCCGTACTAAGAGGAAGTACGTTGGACAGAGAAAGTATAAAATCCCAGGCAGAGACAATAAGAAAGATTATTACTGAGGTTAAGGACGGAAGACGATATATAATGTTTCCTGAGGGAGGATATGATAAAAATCACAATAACGTCAGGGAATTTATGCCGGGTGCATTTAAGTGCTCACTGAGATCTAAAACGCCGATTGTACCTGTTGCTCTTATAGATTCCTATAAGCCTTTTGGAGTTAATTCCTTAAGACGGGTGAAAACCCAGGTACATTTCCTGCCTCCCATTCCGTATGATGAATACAAAAATATGAATACTGAGGAAATTGCCGGTCTGGTAAGAAAAATGATAATAGATAAGATTAATATGCAGCTGGGAATTAACTCATAGCCTGAGGGTTATAATATTTATCAGAAATTAAATTAATAACAGAAATTGGAGGAGAATTATAATATGAAAAAAACATTGATTGTTCTGCTTGTCGTGACCATGGTCTTTTCAATGACAGCCTGTGGGAAAAATGAAAATAATAGTAATGAGATTAATGTTAAGGATTCCCTTGAGATTCTTGATACAGTGTGGAATTCTTACGATGAGGATATGAAATTCCCAATAAGTGGGGGAGATTACAATAATTCTGTAGATAATGCACCGGGGAAATGTGATATTTCCGATGAAGAATATCTTACAGGATTTCTGGGGGTCCCTCGTGAATATGTAAAGGATATAGATGATGCAGCATCTATTATTCATATGATGAATTCCAATACCTTTACCGCTGGGGCATTCCACCTGACAGACAGTGAAAGACAGTCAGCTTTTACTACTGCAATAAGGGATGACATTCTTAACAGACAATGGGTTTGCGGATTTCCGGATACACTCATTGTCGTAACTATAGGAGACAGCTATGTAATAAGTGCCTTCGGTGCAGATGATATAATACAGAATTTTAAAGAGGTTTTATGTAATAAATATCCTGAAGCCAAGGTTTTGTATGAAGAAAACCTCGCTGAATAATAGCTGAGGATAATTGGTATGGTTTTTTCCGGTATTACATTCCTATATTACTTTTTGCCACTTTTTTTTGTTATATATTTTATTGTGCCTGAAAGACTCCGTAATGGAATACTTCTTGTTGCCAGCCTGCTTTTCTATGCATGGGGGGAACCCTGTTATGTATATCTTATGTGTATTCTGATTTCTGTAGGATATGCAGGTGGTATTCTGATTGAACGTTACAGGGATGAGCCTAGGGGTAAAATCTTTCTTGCATTTACCCTTGTTATTATTGTCGCAGCTTTGGGATTTTTCAAATATGCACATTTTCTGCTCGTAAATCTTTCACGCTTTACCGGGATAAAAATAACATTGCTTAAGGTTGCGCTTCCTATCGGTATAAGCTTTTATTCGTTTCAATTGATAAGCTATGTAGTGGATGTGTATAAGGACAGGATAAAGGCGCAAAAAAATATGATAATATTTTTTTCTTATGTATCTATGTTTCCACAGCTTATTGCAGGTCCCATTGTCAGATATAAGGATATTGAAAAGGAGCTTCAGAAAAGACAGATAACTTTGGCAAAAATCAGGCAGGGAATAACAAGATTTGTTATAGGGCTAGGGAAAAAGACTATTTTTGCCAATGAGCTGTACGGATTAATGGATATAATTGAAAAAGCAGAAGATAAATCACTGCTTCTTGTATGGGTATACGCTGCTACGGTATGCCTGTATGTGTATTATGATTTTTCCGGGTACAGTGACATGGCCATTGGTATTGGGAGAATACTGGGCTTTACATTTCCGGAGAATTTCAATTATCCTTTTGTATCGGGAAGCATAACAGAATTCTGGAGAAGATGGCATATTACCCTTGGAGCATGGTTCAGGGATTATGTATATTTTCCTATGGGGGGAAGCAGGGTATCAACACCTAAGCTGCTTGTTAACCTTTTGACTGTATGGCTTTTGACAGGATTATGGCACGGAGCTGCATGGCAATTTGTTGTGTGGGGAGTATTCTTTGGAATTCTTCTGCTTCTGGAAAAAACAGTTCTTCTTAAATATTTAAACAAAACCCATATATTAAAACATATATATGTATTATTTGTGCTGGCCCTAAGCTTTGTGATGTTTAATGCACATAGCGTAGGAGACGGCCTTTCCTACATCGGGAAAATGCTTGGAAATGTAAATCATATTACAGATTCATTTACAAATTACTATCTCAAGAGCTATCTGGGGCTGCTTCTTGTGGCAGCGGCAGGCTCGGCACCGGTGAAAAACATATATATTGCATATAGAGAAAAGAATAATAATTCTGCAACTCAAATAGCAGAGCTTATATTTGTATTACTTGTTATAACACTTTCTACGGCATGTATAGTAAATACTTCCTTTAATCCATTCATGTATTTCAGGTTCTAGGTGAGGAGGAATTAAATGATGAAAAACAGCTTTGATAAAATATTTGTTATTGTATTCGCAATATGCTTTTACGGATTTTCACTGCTGTGTTATATCAAGCCTGCACAGGCTGTATCAAAAGAGGAAAGAAGAAAGCTTACACAGATGCCGGATATCAGTGTGGATAATATTATCTCCGGACAATTTATGGATAAGTTTGAGAAGTATGCAACGGATCAGATACCCTTCCGGCAGACCTTAAGAGCCTGTAAAAGCTGGTTCGATATGTATGCTATGGGGAAAGGTGATATAGACAGACTGTATATTAATGATGGCTATATTGTTAAGCAGGAATATCCACTCAATGAGGAATCCCTTTATCATGCCGCAGACAGGTTCAGGTATGTATACGATAAGTATCTTGGAGATAGCAGGGTTTATATGTCAATAATTCCCGATAAAAATTATTATGCCAATGGGGATAAACAGTTAAAAATGGATTACGATAAATTGGTTGAAATTATGTGTGATAGTATGGAATATTGTGAATACATTGACATATTCCCCCAGCTTAGCCTCCGGGATTATTATGTAACAGACCCGCATTGGAAGCAGCAAAATATAGCCCCGGCAGCCAATATCCTGCTGAAGGGTATGGGAAACAAAGAATATTGGGAGTATTCATATGTGTATATGGACAAGCTGTTTTATGGCTCATACTATGGGCAGCTGGCTTTGCCTGCAGATGGAGATAAGTTGGCATATACCATTGCTCCTTATATTTTAAGTGCAACGGCATATGACTATCAGAATAACCGTGACATATGGATTTATGACCTGGCGGCTGCAAATGGCAGAGACGCCTACGAGATGTATTTATACGGCTCTTTATCCCTGGTGACAATTGATAATCAGCAAAGTAACGGCAACAGGGAGCTTATTATTTTCAGGGATTCCTTTGGCTCATCCATAGCACCTATGCTGTTGTCCGGATATTCAAGAATAACTTTAGTTGACATAAGATATATAAGCATAGATATATTGGGGGAATATATTGATTTTAATGGAAAGGATGTATTGTTTTTGTATAGTACAACAGTGTTAAACAACAGTGATGCGATAAAATAGGATAAGGGAAAGCTATGTAAAGCTCTACAAAACTATACAATATTAATATTATTCTTGAAATATGTGTCGTTAAATGTTATTTTATATCAATGAGAATAAGGAAGGAAGGTTAATCTAATGGAAATGAAGAATCTGGCAACAGAATTAAAGGAGAATGCCTATCCCGGCAGAGGAATTGTTATTGGTAAGAGTGCCGATGGCAGGAAGGCGGTAGCAGGTTATTTTATTATGGGCAGAAGCGAGAACAGCCGTAACCGTGTATTTGTCAGTGAGGGTGAGGGAATTCGTACTGAAGCATATGATCCATCGAAATTAGTTGATCCATCCCTTATCATTTATGCGCCTGTTCGTGTTCTCGGCAATAAGACTATTGTTACCAACGGTGACCAGACTGATACCATATATGAAGGAATGGATAAGCAGCTTACCTTTGAACAAAGCTTAAGAACCAGGGAGTTTGAACCTGACGGGCCAAATTATACTCCGAGAATATCGGGGATTATGCATATTGAGAATGGCATGTTTAATTATGCCATGTCAATACTTAAGAGTAATAACGGTAATCCTGATGCATGCAACAGATATACCTTTGCTTACGAAAATCCTGTGGCAGGAGAGGGTCATTTTATCCATACATACATGCATGACGGAAATCCTCTTCCAAGCTTTGAAGGGGAACCCAAATGGGTATCTATTCCCGATGACATTGATGAATTTACAGATATGCTGTGGACTAACCTTAACCGGGAGAATAAGGTTTCACTTTTTGTGAGATTTATTGATATACAGACAGGGAAATATGAGACAAGGATTGTTAATAAGAATAAATAATTTACAGAAAGGATATAACAAATGAAAGAATTAGAATTGAAATATGGATGTAACCCTAATCAGAAGCCATCCAGAATTTATATGTCAAACGGTGAGGAATTACCAATAAAGGTACTTTGTGGTAAGCCGGGATATATTAATTTTCTTGATGCGTTTAACGGTTGGCAGCTTGTAAAGGAGCTTAAGGAAGCAACCGGACTTCCGGCAGCCACCTCCTTCAAACATGTATCACCGGCAGGTGCTGCAGTAGGTCTTTTGTTGGATGAAACTCTTGCAAAAATATACTGGGTAGATGATTTGGGAGAGCTTTCTCCACTGGCAAGTGCCTATGCAAGGGCAAGAGGTGCAGACAGAATGTCATCCTTTGGTGATTTTATAGCTCTTTCCGACGTATGTGATGTGTCTACAGCAAAGATAATTAAAAGAGAGGTCTCTGACGGTGTCATTGCACCGGGATATGAGCCTGAAGCATTAGAGATATTAAAACAGAAGAAAAAGGGTAATTACAATATAATTGAAATAGATCCGTCATATAAGCCGGAGCCTATAGAGAGAAAGCAGGTTTACGGAATAACCTTTGAGCAGGGAAGAAATGAGCTTCCGATAAATGAGGAACTTCTTGCAAACGTAGTCACTGACAATAAGGAAATACCTGCATCAGCAAAGATGGATTTGATTATTGCATTAATTACATTAAAGTATACACAGTCCAATTCAGTATGTTATGCAAAAAACGGACAAGCAATCGGTATAGGTGCAGGACAGCAATCCAGGGTTCATTGTACCCGTCTCGCAGGTCAGAAGGCAGATAACTGGCTGTTGCGACAGAGCCCAAAGGTGCTTAATCTTCCATTTCTTGACACAATAGGAAGGGCAGACCGGGATAATGCCATCGACAATTATATAGGGGAAGAATATATGGATGTTCTTGCCGAGGGCGCATGGCAGAAGGTATTCAAGGAGAAACCTGAGGTATTTACAAGGGAAGAAAAAAGAGCATGGCTTGATAAAATGGATGATGTTGCACTTGGCTCAGATGCTTTTTTCCCATTTTCAGATAACATAGAGAGAGCTAAAAAAAGCGGAGTAAAATATATTGCCCAGCCGGGTGGCTCAATAAGGGATGATGCAGTTATAGAATGCTGCAACAAATATAACATGGCTATGGCATTTACCGGCATCCGTCTCTTCCATCATTAATAAATGTAAACGAATAAAAAAAAGGTCTGTTGCTTTAACGATTAAAAGTCGTTGAAGCGAGACCTTTTTTTACTGTTAATGATATTATTTTGGGGTTAATATTTGTGTATTGGCTGAGTATATGACAAATGTCACATGAGTAATTTACAATACTCACTTACAACATTTTTTCTGTTGAGCTATTATAATCATAAGAAAACGGAGGTATAGAATATGAGTCAAACAGTAGTAAAAATTGATAATCTTGTAAAAAGATACAGAGATGTACTTGCAGTAGATCATTTCAGCCTGGAGATAAAGGAAGGGGAAGTATTCGGACTGCTTGGACCAAATGGCTCAGGAAAAACAACAACAATAAATTGTATGTTGTCACTTCTCAAATATGATAAAGGAGAAATAGAATTATTCGGACAAAAAATGACTCCGGATAATTATCAGGTTAAGAAGAACATCGGAGTGGTAATGCAGAATGTAGCTGTATACAATGAGCTTACTGTTTATGAAAATGTAGATTATTTTTGCGGACTTTATATAAGTGACAAAAATCTGAGAAAAAGGTATGTTGACGAGGCATTGGATTTTGTAGATTTACAGGAATTTAAGAAATTCTATCCCAAAAAGTTGTCAGGTGGTCTGTTAAGAAGATTAAATATAGCGTGTGGAATTGCACATAAGCCGAAGCTGATAATTATGGATGAGCCTACCGTTGCAGTTGATCCTCAGAGCAGAAACCGGATATTGGAAGGTATAGAGGAGCTTAACAGACAAGGAAGTACAATTATATACACATCTCATTATATGGAAGAGGTTGAGCAGATCTGTAGCAGAATAGCCATAATGGACAGAGGAAAAAACCTTGCCATAGGAACTAAGGATGAGCTGAAAAAAATGATTAAGAATACAGAAACTGTAATAATAGAAGCATCTCAGATATCCAGTGAGGACATAGAGGAAATAAGCAGGCTTGATCATGTATATGATGTAAGCTTTAAGGACGGAAAGCTGGTAGCCAAATGCAGTGGAGGAAAGCATAATCTTATCAGAATTCTGGATTACCTTAACAATAAGGATATTCCGTGCGGACGAGTATATTCAGAGCTTCCGACTCTGAATGATGTATTCCTTGAAATTACAGGAAAAGAGCTTCGCGATAAGGAGGTATAAGGATGTTCTGGCATAGCTTTAAGTATGGATTAAAGACAACAATAAGAGATAAATCCCAGATGTTCTGGAGTTTTTTATTCATTATTATCCTTGGAACTCTTTTTCAGTCAACCTTTGGAAATGCATATGAAGTATCAGATATTATATCAGGTATAGAGGTTATAGCTTACATAGAAGAGGCTGAGATAAAGGATAATGTATCGGAAATAATTGAGAACATAACAGTAGGGGAGGATGAAAAAAAGCTTTTTATTATAACCTACTGTGCAAGCATGGAAGAGGCAGAAAAAGAGCTTGATGCTTCAGAAGCTGAAGGTCTGTTATATTCTGAAAATGGAGAACTGAAGCTAAAATTGAAGGAAAATGGAATATCTGAGAGTATACTTGCATCCGTAGTAGGAAAGTACCACCAGATTGTAACGGTGATGAAGGATGTAAAGAATATGCCTTATAATATTCAGCTTAGTGTTATGAATCTGCTTATGGGTGAGGAGGTAGAAAATACCGATAAATTCTTGTCTGATGGTGAAATGAATGCATATGCACAGTATTTTTATAATCTTCTTGCAATGGCATGTCTTATGGCATGCTCAGGTGGAATTAACTTTGCAATCAAAAATCAGGGTAATCTGTCGGCACTTGGAGCAAGAAAAAATCTTGCAGGCTCTGATAGTGCTCCAAGAACACTGGGAGGCCTTATTTCAGAATGGCTGCTTCTTACCATAACCAGTATACTTGCTTTTTGTTACCTTGTTCTTATCGGAGTAGACTTTGGTAATAAAATTGCCGCTATATTGCTTATTTTGCTGATGGGTAATCTTCTGGGTATTACTGCCGGATACTGTATAGGAAGTATTGGAAATCTTTCCCAAAATGTTAAGGAAACCTTTGGAACACTGTTTTCTGTATTTACCGGATTCTTAAGCGGACTTATGATACTTGATATGAGAATGATTGTAGAACAGAATTGCCCTTTTATTAATGATATAAATCCTGCAGTATGGATTAGTGATGCATTCTATTCTCTTATGATTTACGATACCTATGACAGATACTGGCATAATATGTTACTCATAACACTGGGTTCAGTTATATTTGCAATAGGTGGTATTATATTGGGAAGGAGAAAAGATTATGCAAGTGTTTAAAACCTATTTTAAGATAGTAAAAAAGCATTTTGTTGCCATAATCATATATTTTGGAATCTTTGGAATACTTATAAGTTTTATGGCATCTGCAAGTGATGAGGATAAGTCATATCAATCCAGTGAATTACCCATAGCAATTTTTAATGAGGATTCATCTGCCAAAGCAAAATATCTGGAAAAGTATTTGAGAGAGTACCAGGATGTGAAGGATGTGGAAAACGATGATAATATCCTACAGGATTATTTATATTATCAGGTTATAGATTATATCCTGTATATAGATGAGGGATATAAGCTTACTAATATAAAGCGTCCCGGCTCCGGCTCGGGAGTATATATTGACAATATCATACAGAATTTTACCCGGGTTTATGATTCCTTTGCTGCTGCTGGCTATGGCGATGATGAGGCCTATGAAAAGACAAAGGAAGCGATGGATACAACAGAGCTCATAAGCCTTAGAGATAATGAATCCGGAAAATCAAAGGTATACTTTTTCTATGTATATGCTTCATACATTATAGTTGCGTTACTCACAACAGCAATATCACCTGTAATTATTGCCATGAATCAGAAGGATGTGAGAGAAAGAGCCATGATTTCTTCCTTCAGCTATAGAAAAAGGAATATTCAGATAGTAATTGCCACAATAGTTACCAGTATAATAATGTGGGTATTGATAAATGTGTGTTCCGGTATATTATGTGGAAAAGCAGTACTTGAAGGGGAAAATGTATATTATATTCTTAATTCCATTTGCTTTCTCATGGTTTCTGTGGGAATTGTATGCATAATTTCCAGCTTTTCAGTAAAGCAGGAAGCAATTAACATGATATCCAATGTTGTGTGCCTGTCCCTGAGTTTTCTGGGTGGAGTGTTTGTCCCTATGGATATTTTCGGGGATACAATGATGAAGATAGCAAAGTGTACACCAACATATTGGTATGTAAAGGCATGTAATAATATTTCTGATGCTAATATAGACAGCGGTACATATGCCTATATGGGAATACAGCTTTTGTTTGCCTGTGCGTTGATGACCATAGCCCTGGTTATTACAAAAAGAATGAGACAGAAAAAGAACAGCTAGTACAAGAATGAATAAACCAAAGCCAGTTTAAACGGTCAGGATCGTTTAAACTGGTTCTTTTCTATTTTTGCTTCACATGATAGAATAAGCGTATCATTTTATTGGGAGAATAGTATGTCATTTGTTACAGACAGAATAATTTTAATTTTATTAAGTATAGGAATAATGAGCAATTCATTGCCGGTGGAGAAAATAGTAGTTCTTACATTGATTAATGTAATTATAGCAGGAATTACATATTGTTTTGACAGTAGGCAGACAGCGTTAATCCTTTCCGGAGTATATATTGCACTAGCTTTGTTAATTCCTGAATTAATATACATTGTTCCTGTGATTATGTATATCACTGCATATCAGGAAAACGGAATAGAAATGGGTCTGGTATTTCTGCTGTTTGTGATATGCATGATTTATAATCATATACCGTCAGGTATTAATTGCTATTTTCTTGCCCTTACGCTTTTTCTTGCGATACTGTTACAATCTCAAAGTAAAAAGAACAGTCAGTTAAAGCAGCTTGTAAGAGAAATAAGAGATAACTCCGTAGAAAAAAATATGCTGCTTGCTGAAAAAAATGTGAGATTGATAGAAAAACAGGATCAGGAAGTATATGTGGCTACACTTAAGGAAAGAAACAGGATTGCAAGAGAAATACATGATAATGTAGGACATATGCTTACCAGATCCATATTGCAGATGGGTGCTCTCCTGACTGTAAATAAGGAAGAACCCCTTCATGGTCAGCTCTTACTGGTAAAGGACAATCTTGATGTAGCAATGAATAATATAAGGGAAAGTGTACACGATTTACATGATGATTCCGTGGATGTGAAGCAATCCATTATTGAGATGGCAACGCCTCTTAAGGAAAAATTTGAATGTAAAATAGAATATGACGCAGAAAAAAATATTGACCGGAAATACAAATATGCTATTTTGGGAATAGTTAAGGAGGCTATATCCAATATTATAAAACACAGCAACAATGACCAAGTGGAGATAACCATAAGGGAACACCCCGGGGTGTATCAGGTAGTTGTGTGGGATTATAGTGACAAAAAGGATGACAGTAAACAGGTTCAGTATAATCTACATCAGGGAATAGGACTGGAAAATATGATGGAACGGGTTAAGGCACTAAACGGGAATTTGATAATAGATAATAATAAAGGTTTCAGATTATTCGTCACATTGCCAAGAATATAGATAAGGAAAGGAAAACGATATGAGGATTTTGATAGTAGATGATGATATATTGGTAGCCATGTCCCTGAAAACAATACTTGAAGCAGATGAAAATATAGAGGTGGTGGGAGTTGGCAGCAGTGGTGAAGATGCATGCATCCTTTATGAGAAGCTTGCCCCGGATATATTGCTTATGGATATACGGATGGAAGGAATGTCAGGCCTTGAGGCGGGGCAGAATATAATAAAAAAACATCCACAAAGCAAAATACTGTATCTGACAACATTTATGGATGACGAATATATAGTAAAGGCGCTTACTATGGGAGCCAAGGGGTACATACTTAAGCAGGATTTTGAAAGCATTGTTCCGGCTCTTGATGCAGTGTATAGTGGACAGAGTGTATTTGGCAAGGATATAGTTGATAAGCTTCCGGAAATGATGCACAAAAAGGGAAACTTTGACAGCAGCAGGTATGATATATCCGATAAAGAGATGGAGATAATAAGGGAAGTAGCAAATGGGTACTCCAATAAGGAAATATCAGGTAGATTGTATTTAAGTGAGGGGACAATAAGAAATTATATAAGTGTTATCCTTGAAAAGCTGGCACTCAGAGACAGAACCCAGCTGGCCATATTCTATTATAAGAATCTATAAGAAACCTACAAAAAGGACAATAAAAAAGCTTCATACATACGTATTTTATACATGGGGGGTTAGAAATGACTGAAACTGAATTCCGGACAGCAATAGCTATGCTGCTGAATGGCAATAAGGAAGGATTAAGGCAGATATACGAAGCATATGTAAGATTTATCTATGGAATTGTGTATGATAATGTCAGAAACAGGGCTGATGCGGAGGATATAACCTCTGAATTTTTTATAAAACTGCTAAGAGCAGCAGATACATATAAAGCCGGAGGAGCTCATCGGGCATGGATGGCCAGGATTGCAAAAAATATGTCCATTGATTTTTTGAGAAAAAAAGGTCATGAGGTCTATGAAACTGAGGATAACAGTGAGAAAAATGAATCTATGAGCCTTATTGAATATGGACAGAAACAGGAAGGGTGGGACTCTCCTGTAGAAGCACGGGCTATATTGGAAAGGGATATGAGTCAGGCATTGGCAAGGCTTGGAATACAGGAAAGAGAAATCATAGATATGAAGCTGACAGGACAATTAAAATTCAGGGAAATTGCCATGGTGCTTGGTCAGCCCATAGGAACGGTAACCTGGATATATAATCAGGGAATAAAAAAATTAAGGAGGTATCTGGCAGACTATGAAAGATAACAGAGAAGAAAAGACGGATATGGATAATAATATAGAGATAATGCCAAATGAAATGCAGGATGCCTATAACAGTATTGTCAGTAATGAAACTCCTGATTTGTGGAGCCGAATCGAAGCAGGCTACGAAAGTGAATATTGTAATTTCCGGAAGGAAAAACACCAAAAGAAAGCTTATAAACACAAAAAGGCTATTGTATCTCTGGCTGCGGCAATTCTGGTATTTTTAATAGCTGTACCTGTGGCTTCTATGTTTAACAGGCAGAAAAAAAGCTCTGATTATGCCGGGAAGGAGGATTTGTATATGGAAGATAAAAATGATACAAATATGAATATTAATGAAAACATTCATGAGCAGGCAGATGCAGAAATATGTGAAGAAATCAATAATAATCAGGAAACAGCTGCCGAAAGCAATGAAATTGATGTCCTTGAGGCTGATTGCAATATTAATTACGTAGATGATAACCATATTGAATTTATAATAAGAACTGTTATATCAAATGAATCCGGAATAAACATTGGTGAGGGAGATGCTATAGCTGTAGAAAATAGTGGCATTATACCAAAATTACAGGAAAAGAAGGAATATATTTGTCACTTCAGCAGAATTACAATTGATGATAATAACAGAATAACAGGATATTTAGATGATATCACACAAAAATCCAACCGATAAAAACAGACTTTATATTGCCAAACCATGGAGATAAAATAAGTTTATACTAATTATGAAAAATCTGTGCATCAGGTTGTCATTTTGTTAAAATGTGGCTATAATCAATATATTATTAAAGTGTCAGGCAGAGTAGTAATTCACATGAAAAAAACACATGATAATTTGACAAAACAGGTTATATATTACAGTGATGAATTAAACGATGAATTTTCCAAGGCTGTTATTACTCCACGGGTAATCGATGAAAAATATGATTACGGGGGTGGAATATTAAGAGCCCTTGGAAGGTTTGTCTTTTATTATATTATTGCAAGACCTGCAGCATATATATTCTTGAAGATAAAGTTTCATCACAAAATAGAAAATAAGCAGGTGCTGGAGGAGAGTAGGCTGACAGGTTACTTTTTATACGGAAATCATACAAATGATATAGCTGATGCCCTGATTCCGACTATAGTATCATATCCGAGGGGAGTGTATGTTATCGTTCATCCTAATAATGTATCCATGCCTTTTCTGGGTAGAATTACACCATCTCTTGGAGCAGTCCCTCTTCCGGGAGATAAAAAGGCTGTGAATAATTTTGTATCCGGGATAAATAATATTATCAGAAAGAAAGGCTGCGTTGCCATATATCCGGAGGCTCACATATGGCCATATTATACAAAAATAAGAAATTTTAAGGATACATCTTTTAGATATCCGGTAAAGGAAGGCGTTCCGGCATTTTGCTTTACCAATACCTATCAGAAGAAAAGGTGGGGTAAAGGCCCACGGATTGTGACATATGTGGATGGCCCGTTTTATCCTGCTTCAGATATTCCGGTAGGCGCCGCAAGAAAAAAACTCAGAGATGAAATATATGAGACGATGAAAAAAAGAAGTGAAAATAATACTGTTGAAATGATAAAGTACATTAAGAAAGAGGACCAGAAATGAATTTACTTTTTTCAGGAAATGACAATGTATTTGACGGGATATTATCCTGCCTGCTTTCTGTTTTTAAGCGGACGCAGACAAAAGAGGCTTTTTCAATTTATATTCTTACCATGGACGTTTCAAGAATTAAGCCGGAATATATTCCTATAGAGGATGGAAAAATTGCTTTTTTGGATGAGGTGGCAAAGCAGTATAATCCTGCCAACAAAATAGTAAAGATTGATGTTACGGATATATACGAAAGGGAATTTTGCAATTCACCTAACGAACAGTGCTATTGTTCGCCGTATACCCTGCTCAGACTTTTTATTGATATGATACCCGATATACCGGATAAAATTCTATATCTTGATGTGGATATTTTGTTTAACAGGGATATTACACTTTTGTATAATCAGGATGTAGAGGGATATGAGTATTGTGCTGCCAGGGATCACTATGGGAAATATATAATTAATCATAATTATATAAATGCCGGAGTATTGCTCTTTAATATGCCTCTGTGCAGGAAAAACGGACTATTTGAAAAGGCAAGGGAGCTTATTAAAACAAAGAAGCTGCCATTTGCAGATCAGAGTGCAATATACAGAAGCACAACGAGAAAGAAAATGCTGCCGCAGAAATATAACGATCAGAAATTTTTACACAAGAGTACAGTGGTCAGACATTTTTCCAAAAGACTATTTTATCTGCCTTACCCTCATACTGCCAATATAAAGCAATGGAACGTGAGTAAGGTATATTCGGTTTTTCACTACTTTGAATTTGATGACGTATTGTACGAATATATATATCTGAGGAGGAAATATGATAATGAAAAACAAAATTACATTTAGAAAGCATCACAGGGAAATTCCCATATTCTTTGCGGCAGATGATAAATATACCAAATTTATGATGGTAACCATGCGTTCCATTATTGACAATATTTCCCCAAAAAAAATATATAGATTTTATGTGCTTCATACAGATATAAGTGAGGAAAACCAGCTCCTTGTCAAGAGAATGGAAAAATCTAACTGCAGGATTATATTTGTAAATGTAGCCAGGGAGTTAAAAAGGATCGAAAAGAAAATAAGCATAAGGGATTATTATACATCTACAACCTATTACCGGATATTTATAGCTGATATGTTTCCCGAATATGATAAGGTTTTGTATGTTGACAGTGACACGATAGTAAGAGAGGATATAGCAGGACTTTATCAATATGAGCTGGGGAATAATTATATAGGCGCAGTCAGGGATCAGCTTGTGGTTCAGACAGAACTCTATGGGGATTATGTTGAGAAAGTGCTGGGAATATCAAGGGGAGCATACTTTAATGCCGGTGTCGTACTGATTAACTGTGAGGCTTTCCGAAAAAAGAATATGCTTAAGAAATTCATGGATTTGTTAAGTACGTATACATTTGTTGTAGCCCAGGATCAGGATTATCTCAATATACTATGCAAGGATAACGTTTTATGGCTGGATCACAGATGGAATGTGCAGATGATAGGAGACATATCCTGCCCTGAAGATAAGGCAAAGCTTATTCATTATAACCTTGCTGCCAAACCATGGCATTACAGGGATTGCAGATTTGGAAAATACTTCTGGGAGTATGCTGAAAAAACAGACAAATACCGGGAACTTGTGGATATCCTTAACAGCTTTACAAAGGAGGATGCCGACAAGGACAAATTCTATGGAGACAATCTGGAAAGTCTGGCCATAGCAGAAATAAGAAATAAAAATAATTATTACAATCTTTTTGGAGAAAATGAGGAGATAAAGCTTGACCGTATAGAAGTATTGCGACGTATCAGCCAATTGGAAAAGGAGGGCATATTTGATAAGGATGTGGAAAATGACCCACCTGGAAGAGAATTAATGCCTGAAGAAGTGGATTATCTTAGAAGCAATGTAAGCAATAAGCTTAGAACGAGGTATGCATTTAAGATAGGATATTGGTTTGTAGGAAACCTGATTCGTAAAAAACAGCTTGTAATCAAGGATGTAAAGGGAACTGAAAACCTTAAAAATCTGGATACGGGGGCAGTTCTTACCTGCAATCATTTCAATGCCTTTGACAGCTTTGCCATGCAGCTTGCCTTTGACAGGGCAAAGCTTACCAGAAAGAAGCTTTTCAGGGTGATAAGCGAAAATAATTATACTGCTTTTCCGGGCTTTTATGGCTTTTTAATGCGAAATTGCAATACTTTGCCTTTAAGCTCTAACAGCTCTACCATGAAAAAATTTTTAAAGGCGGTTAACAAAATACTGCATAAGGGACATTTTATTCTTGTATATCCGGAGCAGAGCATGTGGTGGAATTACCGTAAGCCCAAGCCGCTTAAGAAGGGGGCATATAATTTTGCGGTAAGTAATAACGTTCCTGTGGTTCCGTGCTTTATTACAATGGAGGATACGGAGATTATGGATAAGGATGGCTTTCCTGTACAGGCATATACTGTTCACATAGAAAAACCTATTTATCCTGACAGCAACTACAATAAGAATGAAAATATTACCAGGATGATGCAGGAAAATTCCAGGGTATGGAAGGAGATTTATGAGGAAACCTATGGAATTCCTCTTACTTATACCTGTGATGAAAAATAATATATTTGTATTAATACCGGTCTTTCATTTTGAAACAGGCTGATGTATAATACGAAGAGATAGTGGAATGGGAGCTTGTATAACAGGCTGAGAGGAAGGTGTGCACCTTCGACCAGTGACCTGATTTGGATAATGCCAACGTAGGGATACCTTAATTGAAGTGTTTTCAAGGGGAAATTACCAGTTAGGTGACTTCCCCTGTTTTTATTTTATAGGATGCTTTAAGAAAATTTGTCAGTACGGATGACATGAATGTTGTTTACAAGTGCAAAAAAAATTGTGAGGTGATATATGTGATAAAAATTAATGGTCAGTTATGTAATATGGATGGTAAAACCATAGCGGAATATCTGTCCGAAACAGATTATGACATAAGGCGTATAGCCGTGGAAAAAAACGGCGATATAGTTCCAAAATCCCAATACAGCGGCACCCTGCTAAATGATGGAGATATTGTGGAAGTTGTCAGCTTTGTGGGAGGTGGCTGATATGATACCAACAAGAGAAGAAATGAAGCTTGCCCTGGAGAAGCGCCAGGGAAGGGAGCTTACAAAAAGATTTGAGAATACTGCTGTTGCAATATGTGGACTCGGAGGACTTGGCTCCAATATTTCCATATGTCTTGCCAGAGCCGGGATAGGAAGGCTTATACTCATAGATTTTGACCGGGTAGATATAACCAACCTTCATCGCCAGCAATATCGGGCAGATCAGGTAGGAGAATATAAAACCCGGGCGCTTAGCAATAATCTGAAGGAAATATTTCCTTATGTGGATATAGAGAGCCACAATGTAAAGATAACTGAAGAAAATGCTTTGGAATTACTGAAGGATGCAGATATAATTTGCGAAGCTTTTGACAATCCCGAGTGTAAGGCCATGCTTACCAATCTGGTGCTGGAAAGGCAATGTGACAAGTATCTGGTCGCAGCATCAGGTATGGCGGGAATGGGCAGCCCCAATGACATAAAGACAAGACGGATTGCTAAAAATTTTTATCTTTGCGGAGATGGAATAAGTGATGTAGGCGATGATATCGGACTGGTGTCATCAAGAGTTATGCTGTGTGCTGCCCATCAGGCTCATACAATACTCAGGATTATAGCAGGAAAATATGATGTGTAAGAAGAAAGAAGGATAATTAATGAAGGAAGATAAGCTTATTATTGGAGGCCATGAGTTTGACTCCAGATTTATTCTTGGTTCAGGTAAATATTCACTTGAGCTTATCAGGTCGGCGGTTAAGGATGCCGGGGCACAGATAATAACACTGGCAGTAAGAAGAGCTAATACAAATGAAAAGGAAAATATACTTGATTATATCCCGGAAAATGTAACGCTTCTGCCAAATACAAGTGGTGCCAGAACTGCCGGGGAGGCAGTCAGGATTGCAAGACTTGCCAGGGAGCTTGGATGTGGAAATTTTGTTAAAATAGAAATAATGAGAGATTCAAAGTATCTTCTTCCTGATAATCAGGAAACAATTAAAGCCACAGAGATTCTTGCATCTGAGGGCTTTGTGGTTATGCCGTATATGTACCCTGACTTGAATGTTGCCAGAGATCTTGTTAATGCCGGAGCAGCGGCAATTATGCCTCTGGCAGCTCCTATAGGCTCTAACAAAGGGCTGGCTACTAAGGATTTTATACAGATACTTATTGATGAGATAGAATTGCCGGTTATAGTGGATGCCGGCATAGGAAGACCTTCACAGGCCTGTGAAGCTATGGAAATGGGGGCAGCGGCCATTATGGCTAACACTGCCCTTGCAACGGCAGGAAATCTTACTATGATGGCATCTGCCTTTGGCCAGGCTGTTCAGGCCGGACGAAAGGCATATTTGTCAGGGCTTGGCAGAGTGCTTACAAGAGGTGCCTCCTCGTCAGATCCGTTAACCGGTTTTTTGAGAGATTAGGAGGTCCGGAATGGAGAACAAATTTTATGTTGACTCGGATTTTCTGTCTCCCGAAGCCCTGGAGAAAAAACACCGGCTGGAGACAGATCCCTCATTTAGAAAAAACCATATGGAATATTTGCCGGATATGGAAAAAATAGATTCAGATATATGCGACAGTGTTATGAGGCATATGAACAGCTATGACTATGATAAATATACTGCTAATGATGTAAGGAGGGCATTGGAGCATGAAAACTGCACCATTGAAGATTTTAAGGCCTTGCTTTCACCTGCGGCAGAACCATTTTTGGAAGAGATGGCAAACAGGGCACGACGTGAAACAGGTAAGCATTTTGGCAATACCGTGTATATTTTTACTCCTCTTTATATAGCAAATTACTGCGAGAATTACTGCGTGTATTGTGGCTTTAATTGCTATAACCATATTAAACGTATGAAGCTTACAATGGAAGAAATAGAGAGGGAAATGAAGATTATAGCTGAAAGTGGAATGGAAGAGATACTTATTCTTACCGGGGAAAGCCGAGCTGTAAGTGATGTAAAATATATTGGCGAGGCATGTAAGCTGGCAAGAAAGTATTTCAGAATGGTGGGAATAGAAATTTATCCCGTAAATACAGATGAATACAGATATCTTCATGAGTGTGGAGTCGATTATGTAACTGTATTTCAGGAGACCTATAATCCGGATAAATACGAGACACTTCATCTGATGGGACATAAAAGGGTATGGCCATACAGATTTGATGCCCAGGAAAGAGCTTTAATGGGAGGAATGAGAGGGGTTGCATTTTCTGCCCTCTTAGGACTGTGGGATTTTAGAAGGGATGCACTGGCTACAGGATTGCATGCTTATTATATCCAGAGAAAATATCCTTATGGTGAAATATCTATTTCCTGCCCAAGACTCAGACCAATTATTAACAATGAAAAGATTAATCCCCTGGATGTACATGAAAAGCAGCTTTGCCAGATAATATGTGCATACAGGTTATTTCTCCCATTTGCCGGCATCACGGTATCATCAAGGGAAAGTGCAAGGTTCAGGGATGGAATAGTGAAAATAGCGGCAACTAAGGTTTCGGCCGGTGTTTCTACAGGAATAGGAGACCATGAAAGCAAATATAACGGAAAGGAGTCAGAGGGCCGGCAGGGTGATGAACAATTTGAGATAAATGACAGCAGAAGCCTTGAATCCATGTATAAGGATATTTCAGGGGAAGGCTTACAGCCGGTACTTAATGATTATTTGTATGTGTAGGCTGTTATGTGTCACCAACAGAAAACTGGTGAAGGAGGATTTTATCCAACGGATAGAAGCTATAGCTGCCTGCAGACCGGATGGAATCATATTAAGAGAAAAGGATATGGATTCCGAAGAATATAAGTCACTGGCTATAGAGGTTATAGGGATATGTGGGAAATATAATACAACCTGCATATTGCATGGGCACGTTGAGACTGCCCTTGAACTGGGCTGGGATAATATACATATCCCTCTTTCTGACCTTATAAAACTGTCCTCCGAAATAAGAAGTAAATTTAAACTGTTAGGATCTTCCTGCCATTCGATCAGCCAGGCGAAGGAATGTGAAAAGCTGGGATGCAATTATGCAATAGCAGGTCATATATTTGATACGGATTGTAAAAAGGGTCTTCCGGGACGGGGAGCAGAGTTTTATAAAGAGGTATGTGACAGAGTAAATATACCCATTTTTGCCATAGGTGGAATATCACCGGCAAATTACAGGCTTCTGGCAAATTGTAACGGAGCAGGAATTTGCATTATGAGTGGTGGAATGGAGTGTGAAAATGTCAAGGAATATTTAGGAGAGTTTGTATGAGTATTGATAAAGAAAAATTACTTCTCTATGCAATATCTGACAGAAAAAACTGCGGAGACAGAGAATTTTTTCAACAGTTGGAAGATGCATTAGAGGGCGGTATAACCATTCTGCAGCTTAGGGAAAAAAACATGGAAGAGGATGAATTTGTAAGGTATGCCGTAGAGGTTAAAAAGCTTTGTGATATTTATGGAGTTCCGTTGATAATAAATGACAATCTCAATGTGGCATTGAAGGCAGGGGCTGATGGAGTACATGTCGGTGCCGGGGATATGCCGGTTAAAGAGATTCGTAAAATAGTACCTGGGAATTTTATAATCGGAGCTACGGCAAAGACTCTTGAACAGGCAAGGCGTGCTTATCAGGATGGGGCAGACTATCTTGGCGTGGGGGCTGTTTTTCCGTCATCGACAAAGCCTGATGCAATTCCTGTTACCATGGAGATATTGAGGACAATAAGCAGGGAGGTGCCCATACCGGTAGCTGCTATAGGAGGAATAGACATTTCCAATATAGAGAAGCTAAGGAACACCGGCATTTCGGGAGTGGCACTGGTGTCCGGTATATTTGGTTCTGATAATGTGATAAATACGACAAAAGAGCTAAAAAGAGTGATATCTAATCTATATAGCAGAAGGATAAAAAAATGTCTTACTATTGCAGGCAGTGATTCCGGCGGAGGTGCAGGTATCCAGGCTGATATAAAAACCATGATTATGAATGGGGTATATGCAATGAGCGCCATAACGGCTCTCACAGCCCAGAATACAATGGGAGTATTTGGGATTCAGGAGTCTTCTCCTGAATTTTTAAGACAACAGATACAAGCTGTGTTTGATGATATATTTCCTGACAGTGTAAAAATAGGCATGGTTTCATCCTCCGGGCTTATAGATGTGATTGGAGAAGAGCTTACATACTATGGTGCAAAAAATGTAGTGGTTGATCCTGTTATGGTATCAACAAGTGGAGCAAGACTTATGAAGTCTGAGGCAATTAATGCCCTAAAGAGGCTTCTTCCCATGGCCTGCGTGGTGACTCCTAACATTCCCGAGGCAGAAATTCTTGGCGATATGACAATAGGCAACAGGCAGGATATGGAGAAGGCAGCCAGGGTGATTTGCCATAAATATAAGGCGAGCGTGCTGATAAAGGGTGGGCACAGCATAAGTGATGCTGATGACTATCTGTATGACGGTGAAAGAGGAATATGGTATTTTGGCGAAAGAATAGATAATCCTAATACACATGGTACGGGCTGTACTCTTTCATCAGCCATAAGCGCCAATCTTGCAAAGGGCTATCAGCTTGAGACTGCTGTAAGAAAATCAAAAGAATATATATCAGGTGCGTTAAAATCCATGATGGATCTTGGCCATGGAGCCGGTCCTTTAAATCATGGTTACATATTAACTGACTGATAGTAAAAATACAGATATTAAGAGAAAGGAAAAGCATTTTATGATGGATTATTCAACTCAGATGGAGGCGGCACGAAAAGGAATTATAACTCCGCATATGGAGAAGGTTGCAAAAAAGGAGTATCGTACTCCTGAGGAAATACGTGAGCTTGTTGCCAAAGGGCAGGTGGTAATTTGTGCAAACAGGCTTCACACATGTATAGACCCTAATGGTGTAGGCTCCATGCTCAGAACAAAGATAAATGTTAATCTGGGAGTATCCAGGGATTGCAAGGACTACGATATAGAGATGGAAAAGGTTATGGCAGCAGTAGATATGGGTGCAGAGGCAATTATGGATCTATCCTCCCATGGAGATACCCAGCCGTTTAGAAAAAAGCTTACCGGTGAATGCCCGGCAATGATAGGAACTGTTCCTGTATATGACAGTGTGATTCATTATAAGAGGGACCTTGCGACTCTCACGGCAAAGGATTTTATTGATGTTGTAAGGCTTCACGCACAGGATGGCGTGGATTTTGTTACTCTGCATTGTGGCATAACCAGAAAAACCATAGAACAGATAAAGCTTCATAAGAGAAAAATGAATATAGTATCCAGGGGTGGCTCTCTTGTATTTGCTTGGATGTGTATGACCGGAGAAGAAAACCCATTCTATCAGTATTATGACGAAATATTGGATATATGCAGGGAATATGATGTAACAATATCTCTTGGAGATGCGTGCAGACCGGGGTGCTTAGCAGATGCCAGCGATGTATGCCAGATTGAGGAGCTGGTAAGGCTGGGAGAACTTACAAAGAGAGCGTGGGAGAAAGATGTACAAGTAATGGTTGAAGGTCCGGGACATATGCCTTTGGACCAGATAGCAGCTAACATGAAGCTTCAACAGACAATATGCATGGGAGCACCGTTTTATGTACTGGGGCCTATTGTTACTGATATTGCACCGGGATACGATCATATTACATCTGCTATAGGAGGCTCTGTAGCTGCAGCGAATGGTGCAGCCTTTCTTTGCTATGTTACCCCGGCTGAGCATCTTGCACTGCCTAATGTAGAGGATGTAAAACAGGGTATTATCGCATCGAAGATTGCAGCACATGCCGGCGATATTGCAAAAAAAATACCACATGCAAGAGACATAGATGATGCCATGGCAGATGCACGACGCACCTTTGATTGGGAAAAACAGTGGGCTTGTTCACTTGATCCTAAAACAGCTGAGGCAATCAGGGCAAACAGAGCTCCCGAACAGGAGGACAGTTGTTCAATGTGTGGTAAGTTTTGTGCAGTCAGAAGTATGAATAAGGCACTTAACGGAGAATACATAGATATATTATAATCTGTTGAAGGAATATTATTGTTATAACAGTTATATAAATCAAGGAGGAGCTAAAGCTCCTCCTGATTTATAAGCTGTATATTAAGCTCGGCCTTTTTTGCAAGCTCTTCAGATTTTTTTTCCATATCCATAAGTCTGCGTTTCATTTTTGGATAGGTGGTTGCGTCCTTGTATATAAAGTAGAGTGCAAAAATGAGCAGAAAGGCTGTAAGTATTCCTGTGAAAATCTGGGAGATTCCCAGTATAGGCAGTGCTTTAAAAATTGTAGCTGCGCTACCAATCAGGGAAACTATGGTACGAAGATATGCCAGGTGGGTCTGCTCAACAGACATTTTGCTGTTAGTAAATGCCAGCTGGGTTCTGATTTTGGAAAGCTCAGTTCTTTCAACAGCCAGCTGGTTCTGATTATAAGCCAGTGCTTTTTTTGTATTCATATGATTACCTCCCTTTCTGCATAAGGTATATTAACGATATACCAGGAGAAAAGTATATGTTACTTACAGTATATAATTCAGATGAATTTTTGGCAATGAATTTCCTAAAACTGACGAAAAAAAAGAAAATATAAAATTACTTGTATAATTCTGTCAAATAAAGTAGAATTGTGTACATAGGGTACATTGATGATGTAGTTTATGGTAACACAGAGGAATGACAGACATATTTTATTTAGAAGGTGAATTTGAAATATGGGAATTAGCAAAATGCTTGAATCATATGACATATCAGATTATCACAGACTACAGTGTCTTGGGGATAGTGTAAGTGACATATTACAGTTGATTTTGAGTAAACTTAATGTAGGCGTTGGAGTGTTTGAGGTTGGGGAGAGAATAAGATCATTTTACATTAATGAAGCTTTCTTTACCTCTATTGGCTATAGCAAGGAAGGTTATGCCCGTTTATCACAGAACGAATTGCTGGCAATTTGCCCGGATGATCAGGATGGCTTTGAAAGGTATGTCCGTGAGCAGGCGGCAAAGAAAGAACATATTGAATACACGCTTGGGGCGTATACGGAGGATAAAACTCTTAATTACTTTCATATCAGCGGAGTATGTCTGGACGTAGAAAAGGATAACCATCCGATATATTTAACTGTGCTGAATAATGTTACGGAAAAAAAGGCTTATGAAAAAAGCATCGAAAAGATAAAAAAGATTAACAGTATGCTTATGATGCAGGAAGAAAGATATAAGATATTGGAGGCAACAGCCAAAGGTCTGTTGTTTGAATATAATCCGGAAACAGATATCATGGTATTTTCCTACAATTTTCCTGAAAATAAAATGCGAAGAGAAATCAAAAACTATAGCAGGTTTATGGATAAGTCTCCCATGGTTCATCCTGATTATATAAAGGCCTTTAAGGATGCATTATATGGGGCATGTAAGAATGAGGTGGAGGATAATCTTGAATATCTTTCCACTGTTTCCGGTGGCGGATACAGATGGCATTGCACTCATTACAAGAGTGTGGTAGACTCAGATGGAAATATTATTAGTGTTATGGGGCGCATTGAGGATATTCATGAGGAAAAAATGGAAAGAGAAAATCTTCAGGATATGGCAGAAAAAGACGGCCTTACTAATATGTATAGAAAGAATGTTGCATTTGCGAAAATGCAAAAATATGTGAATGATTTTCCTGATGGAAAATACTACTTTACCCTGCTGGATTTGGATGACTTTAAGAGCATAAATGACAAATATGGCCACCAGTATGGTGACCAGATACTTGTGGATCTGTCCGATAACATGAGAAGTATATTCGGAGAGGACTGCTTAATGGGAAGATTCGGGGGAGATGAGTTTGTAATTCTTACAAAAGATGTTTCAAGAGAAGAATTAGAAGAAAAATTATGCAGATTAAAGGAAAAAAGTCATTTTTGTGCGGGCATCGTTGAATGGAAGACTGAGGAAGATGCAAGAGCTGTGTTTAACAGGGCAGATAAGGCGATGTACCATGTAAAGCATATGCAAAAGAATGGTATTTATATTGCCGACTGACTCAGAATAATCCGGAGTATATTAAAATCAGGAGTATCACAGTATATGTGACACTCCTTTTTTATATAAGTGTCACAATGTAAGCTTTGTTTGTTATGGAAAAACTCTATAGTAACAGGGAAGGAGAAGGCGGCTTATGCAGACCGGAAATAAAAAAAGAATAAAAATATTGAAATTTATTCTTTTTACATTTGGAATAATAGGTATTGCTGCTTTAATTGCAGGAGCCGTGTTATTCACAAAGAATATATATGATAAAAAGGATAAGAATATAGCAGAGGATAGTGAGTGGGAAACAGAAACGGAAACAGAAACGGAAACAGAAACGGAAACAGAAACGGAAACAGAAACAGAAACGGAAACAGAAAACAGTACCGGTGAAGAAGCTCAGGGTACATTGACAAAACCTCAAAATACAATAGAAGCCAATAATAAAGAAGAGGGAAGCCTTAACAGGAATGGCATGTTTTCAGACGCTGTATTTTTGGGAGATTCCAGAACCCAGGGACTGGTATGGCTCACAGGTATTAATACAAATGTTTATGCATATAAGGGACTGAATGTGACTTCGGTATACACCGAAAGAGTGATTCCCTGGAATGGTACATATATCACTCCTATGGAGGCATTATGTAACACTGAATATAGTAAGGTCTATCTTATGTTTGGCATAAATGAAACAGGCTGGCCAAGTGGTGAAATATTTATTGATGATTACAGAAAAATAGTAGAAGATATAAAAACGAACAATCCTGAAGCAAGGATATTTATCCAATCAATCATTCCTGTCAGCCAAAAGGTATCGGATAATAGCAGTTATGTCAAAAATGAGAAAATATTATATTTTAACCGGCTGCTTGAAGAAATGGCAAAGGATGAAGGAGTTGAATATGTAAATGTTGCCGAAGCTGTTGCAGTTAATGGAGTTTTGCCTGATGACGCTGCTGTAGACGGTATACATCTCACTCAGGAATACTGCTACAAATGGTTGAATTATCTTAGGAAGAATACATAACAGAAGGGACATAAAAATGGAAAAAAATCTGACTGATGGCAGTATATTAAAGAATATAAGTAAATCCATAGGTGCAGGTCATAAGGAAAAGACATCTATACTGGTGGAAAATACAATAACTATATTTATGGGTATTTCCGTAGGATTAATGGGAATTTTACTTGCTTTCAAAGTAGCATTAAGGTGCTACTATACGAATTTTAGTACGGATTTTATGGCTTAAAAATACTTTACTTTTTTGGAATAAGAGGATATACTGTAAGCATAGGAAATATTTTGATAATCCTAAGGAAGGTGACGTCAATGAGAGGAATAAGTAATTTTTCATTGTACAGTAATTTGAATAATAACTACAGCAGTCTGTTTGGCAGTGTTAGCGGTAAAAACAGCAGCATTGAAGCCGGCTTTAATTTTCTGGATCTTGCAACTATCAGGAATGGCTCTTATAAAAAGCTCCTTAAGGCTCAATATGCAAAGAATAAGGAAACAGGCAGCCGTGACAGGCAGGCTTCTTTGGACAGCAACAGGTTTACGGTTTCAAAAACATCTGATAAGAAATTGCAAGATGGCGTGTTATCGTTGAAAGAATCTGTTAAAAAGCTTGATTCACAGGATTTGTGGAAGAAGCAGGATGGGGAATATAATGTTGAAAATATAACCGGTGCAATCAAAGATTTTGCCAAGGAATATAATAACGTGATAGACCAGGCAGACCAGAACTCATCATCAGAGGTAAGTAATAGTGGCAGATGGATGAAGAGCCTTACTAATACCATGAAGGGTTCCCTCGATAAGGTAGGAGTAAGAGTGGAAGAAAATGGTAAGCTTACGGTGGATGAGGAAGCTTTGAAAAAATCAGATATGAAATCAGTGAAGGCAATGTTCAGCGGAACATATTCTTATGCTAACCAGACAGCCAGGAAGGCAGGTAGTGTTGTAAGTGCATCAATAAGAGGCGGCAGTGTATATTCTGGCAATGGAAGATATGCTACAGTGGCAGGTAGTTGGTTTAGCACTGTGATTTAGAATTGTTATATAAAAAAGCGGTTAGCATGAGCTGGCTGCTTTTTTATTATTTACGGAGGAAAACAGTTATTTTCCGGACAAAGTGCAAAGCATTTTGCGTAGATGAAATAGATTAACCGTAAATGAACCGGCAAAGAGGTAATATATGAACACAGAACAGTTAATAAGAAATATATTGGATCAGGTCAAGGAGGCACAGCTTAAGCTTGGATATGAGAGAGAAACAATAAGATTATACTACCAGCTTTCTTCTATAAATGCCTTACTGGGAACAAATGCAAAGAATTTGGATGAAATCATGGAAATACTTTTGGCAGCATGTGAAGCGGCTGGTGTATATTATATCGGCAACAACATAACACTGGACAGATTTCAAATAGATATAAGCAGGGGAAGAATTGAAGTCTGTGTACCCCCCGACATATGTGAGTACGTTGATAAATTTGTACCGGCAAGTGAATTCTTAAAAGATTTTATAAAGCTTATGACGGAAAAACATAACATTCATATAGATGACATGTGCAGAGTGTTTGAAAAGTACGATAAAAATTATATCAGAAAGGATATGCCTGCAAATAGTGATTTTGATTATGTACTCTATTTTTCGGATAAAAGTGTGGATGAATACTTTTACTGTATTAAGGATGAGGGAATACATTGTATTTACCACAGATTTATAGAGGCTGATTATCTGGCATTGTTGGTGTGAATATGCTATATGATAAGGATATACGGGAACCGTTATTTGAATACCTTGAAGAAAAATATGGTAAGGTAAGAATATTTGAAGAAAAGGATATGGGTGTATCAAGGGCCGATGCCATTATGGTAGGCACAGATTACATAATGGGTATAGAAATAAAAAGTGATGCCGATACCTATACAAGGCTTCAAAGTCAGATAAAGGATTATGACAGATATTTTGATAAGAATTACGTTGTGGTAGGAGGGAGCCATGCGAAGAGTATAACCGGTCATGTACCTTTGCATTGGGGAATAATATCTGTGGAACAAGAAAATGAAAAGATAGATTTTTATATCATAAGAGAACCTTATGATAACCCTAATATACCACTTGAATACAAAATAAAATTATTATGGAGGCCGGAGCTTGCTCATATTCAGGAAATATGCGGCTTATATAAATACTCATACAAAAGCAAGGAGTTTGTACAAAAATACATTTATGACAGTGTTGCGCCCGAAGAATTGAACCGGCTTATAAGTGATGTACTGTTTGAAAGGGACTACAATACTATCGGGGAAGAAATCAGGCAGTACAGGCAATTAAAAAATCCAGGGAAAAGAGTTAGAAAAAAGAAGGTAAGAAGGCGTTCTAAAAAGAAAAAAAGTATATGATAATGCAAAAAAAGATTAGAGGGTAATAGATTGCAATTAAATTAAAATGCTATATAATAAGGTTATAGTAAAATCAGATGGGGTGGTAGGTATATTTAAATTAAGCAATGGAAGCATGAGAACCATGAACATGGGTAAGCTGGCTTCTGAATTTGAAATAAAAAATCAGAAGCTGCGAGGATATACTCATATTGTATTTGATGGAGAGTCTCATTTTTTGTATATAGAGGATGATGATGAGAGGGCAAAATTTCAGGAAAATGTATGCCTTCCTAATTACATATGGTTTCAGGAGCAGACAGGATTAAAAAACTGGGTGCTGTACAATCCGGAGCATTTTAAGGTTGACAGAAATCTCAGCGGTAAACAGATATTGAAGTTTAATAAGGAAAAATATCAGGGGGGCAGACTGGAGCTGCCTATAAATGCCAGCAGCTGTTGTGGTATGTTTTCATGGACAACGATACCTGAGAATCTTATTCTGGGAAGCCGCTTTAACACAAAAAATATTAGCAATATGAGCTTGATGTTTGCAGGTAGTATATTGCCAAAAAGCTTTAATCTTGGGGATTATTTTGATACATCAAATGTTGAGGACATGCGTTACATGTTTTATGAATGTATTATCACTGAAGGCTTCAAATTCAATACCAAATTTAATACAGGCCGGGTAAAGAATATGGAATATATGTTTGCCAGATGTAAGCTTGCCAATGGCATAAAGCTCCCTGAAGATTTTAATACGGCTAAGGTTACAGACATGAACCATATGTTTTATGAAAGCACCTTTGTCGGTGATTTCAGCTTTGGGTATGCATTTGCAATATCACCTAATGCAGATACAACAGAACTGTTTGTAGGAAGCAATGTCAAGGGTGAAATAATAGATGACAAGAATAATGACTTTACTTATGTTAAAAGAATTCTAAAGGAAAGATAACAGCGGAGGATAACTCAAGATGAAAAAGCTTATTACGGTATTCTGTGTTTTGGTGTTGTGTCTGACAGGCTGTAGCTTTAATAACAGCAAAGATAACAAAGAAAAATCAGAGATAACAGAGATGACAGAGGACAAGGAAGCTGAACAAATTTCACCTGAAAATTATCAGAAGGAGGATAATGAGGAGAAGGAATATGTTCAGGCATACAAGAATACTATAAAGGAATATAAAGAGGAAATTCAGGAGGAAGGCATTATATCAGAGAAGGACATTGTTTATAATGTTATATATCTTAATAATGATGATATTCCCGAGTTGGTTATAGGACTTAATGGCTTCAGGGTCAGTATTTTTACTTATGATGACGGAAAGGTATATACCGTTATGGATAAATGGGGATATGGAGCCGGTGGCAATTCGGGATATTTTTATGTTAAAGGCCATAATGTAATCCGGAATTATGATGCAGAATCAGCAGGAGCTATTGTATATTTCTCGTTTTTCAAAATGAATGAAGTATACGAACTTGAGCCGTATTATGAAGAACCATTGTATACAGTATATTACGAGGACGGTATTATGCAGGACCCACCGAAGTATTACTATGGCTTTGATGAAATAACAAAAGAAAAATTTGATGAATATTGTATACAGGGAGAATATATGAATGTAGCCGGGGAGATGTCAGAAGAAGAAGCAATAGCAGCCCTGGAACAATAAATTGTATGAAAGGAGAAAAGAAACATGCTTGGTGAAACTCACACAGGCTCATGGGATTATAGAACCCTGCCTAATAAGATGCTGGAGCTCGTTAAAAATATAGGAGATATGAAACAGGAAGGAACCGGGTATTATGCAGACAGCGAATCGGAGATGCTTACGGTATTGGCTTATTTGAACTATGGTGAAACCACCAATATAACTGATTCGATGAAAGAGCAGATTGATGTAGCCGTAAAAAATGCCGAGGAAAGAAAGCTTGAAAAAAGAGATGAAGGAGATGCCTTTGTCAATTTTGATTATTTCTAGGAGAACAGTATTGTATAAAAAAACGATATAAAATATCGAAAAAAGATGTTGACATTACGGAAACAAGGTGGTATATTAAACAAGCTGTCGTTGAAAACAAGCAGTAACAACCTAAAAATAATTAAAAAAGTTCTTGACAGTATACAACTTTGATGGTATTATTTAGAGGTTGTCGCATAAAACGACAAAAACGAACCTTTGACAAATTAATAACATGTTAACCCTGAAAATTCTTTAAGA
>ERZ808267.57-NODE-57-length-56299-cov-5.925112_pt1 | contig 56299 bp, 52 predicted proteins | sample MGYA00521241_ERZ808267 | MGnify/ENA primary metagenome ERZ808267 (study PRJEB31516, sample SAMN03275592) | gut metagenome | biome: mammalia-associated habitat; material: feces | host: Papio cynocephalus | place: Kenya | collected 2012-07-19 ...
GATATATAATGCACAATCTCTCACATCATGTATGGAAAAGAATTCTTTTTGTACCCACCGGAGCCCTTCTTTCAACAGTAAGCTACAATGAAGGGCAGACCATACCCGGAATAGCCCATGCTCTGGTTATTGAACAGTAAAAAACAAGGAGGATAATAATGGATTATATAAAGGTTTTTTTAGTGGGAGGTATAATTTGTGTCCTGGCTCAGATTTTAATGGATACCACAAAGCTTATGCCAGGAAGGGTCATGGTGATTCTTGTGTGTACCGGTGCCGTTCTTGGAGCCTTGGGAATATATGAGCCTTTTCTGGAATTTGCCCAGTCAGGGGCATCAGTACCTCTAACCGGTTTTGGCTACAATTTGTGGAAAGGAATAAAGGAAGCCGTTGACGAGGATGGCTTCATAGGACTTTTCCGTGGTGGCTTTAAGATGGCTGCCGTAGGAACATCTGCCGCACTTATTTTTTCTTATCTGGCATCTCTTATATTTAAACCAAAGATGAATAAGAATTAGCAAACAGCTGTTTTTAATTATAGATTGTATGTTTCCGGAAACATACAGGGGATGCGGTTAATCCGCATCCCCTATTAGTATTAATTATCCTTCTCTTCTTTTCCGTCCAAAGAATTCTTTAATGCCTGTGGTACCTTTGGCTCATATACAAAGGTTGGTAAACTTTTTCCATAGGTTTCCTTGGCTGTTTTGTCCCCTACATTTGCAATTAACTCCCTTAACTTCATACCTTTTCTCCTTTCACCTTGTGAATTATTGTCAGTGACTCAATTAGCATAGAAGCAATCAAGACCTGTGCTACGCTTACATATCCTTTAAAAGAAAGAATATTGGCTGCAAGGGATAAAAGAATTATATAAATTATTGCACATATCTTCTTTTTCAGCCTCTCTCTTTTGCTTTTTATAGGATTGTTAGGTGTGGCACAGGGGCTAAAATAAGCCACCAGTGTAACAGACAGAAGAAATATGATTACCCGGGCAAAAAAGTTTAATGAAATCATTGATAACGCAAGGCTTAATAACCAGAAGCCTATAACGCTCAGCATACACCCCAAACTTGTTTTCATGTGAAAACCGCCGGCGTATTTGCGCAGGCCGCTAAAACCCACCAGAAAGGCTATAGTCTCGAGAAACGATCCTATTATCTCCCCAAGAAACATAAGAACGATTACCTTATATACTGTCTCTATTATCAACAGTATCCCGTAACTGACTATCTGGAATCTTTCACTGTTTTTATCATATTCAGTTCCCAGACTCCAGGAGGTTATAGCATTGGCTATCCACTGATTCATTATACTTTTTCTCCTTCTATTTCCTCTACATTTCCTATTCTAACAACTTATTTTGAAAAGTAAATATTTTTGTCATGAACGCTCGATTTTTGTCATGAACGTTATTTTTTTATATTGAAATCGAATAATTATGTCCTAAATATTGACAATCCACAAATTTTAATGTACCCTCAATATATCTTAAGGGGAGGGCATATAATATGAATGAAACTTTTCCAATACTGTTTATCAACTGTTTTTTTAACATCTTTGCACTCTATATACCGGAAACTGCTTTCCTTTCAAAACCATTTACCAGGCATAAGCATATAATATATGTATTGATACTTGTTGCCATATCCCTTTGCTCCTATCATATGCAGATCCACAATCTTATTTATATTGCTATATCTCTTTTTGCAATCTATATACTCACTGACAGGAATATATTATGTCTTACCCTTTCCATGGTAGGTTACATAACAGCCATCTTCTATAATTATGTATTTATGGAGATTTTTTGTTTTATCTCAGGCTTAGAATTCGGCAATATTTTGCATAACTTCTTTTATGTGTTCATATTTAATACTACCTATATTGTAAGCCTGTATCTTCTCCTGAAATTTCTAAAGCTTATCCCGGCTTCAATAAGCAGAATCTTTGCATACTCCAACAAAGGATTATTTGCAGGATTGGTTTTCTTCCTTATATTTGCCATATGTACCTTTGTATTATATTTCAGCTATGAGGAGAAATTGGATTATCCCAAGATGCTTACCTCCTATAATAAGCTGTTTTTTGTTTCCTTTTTTGCATTTACAACCATAATATTTTTTATTGTAACCATAACTGTATATAATGATGCCAAGGCCAGGCAATCCCTTAAAGAGATGGAATATCTCCGAAAATACACCTTTGAGGTAGAAAACCTGTATAACTCAATCAGAGGTTTTCGTCATGACTATCTTAATATACTTTACAGTATGAAGGATTACATAGACAATGATGACATTCAGGGACTCAAATCATATTATTATAGTAATATTACCCCTCTGTCAGAGACCCTAACTGCCTCCGGCTCAGCCATAGAAAGGCTCACAAATATAAAGATTCCTGAAATAAAAAGTATTCTGTATATAAAAATATTGGAGGCAGGTAAGCTCAACATCAAAATTAACCTTGAAGCCAACTGGCCCATAGAACATATTAATATGCAAATGATAGATCTTACAAGAATATTGGGAATTTTTATAGACAATGCCTTAGAAGCCGTTAAGGATCTGGGAAGGCAGGATCAGCATATCAATATAGCATTCATATGTGATAAAGACAATATAATAATCATTATATCCAATCCTACATCAGAATCCTCCATTTCTTTGGGAAATCTCAAAAAGCAGGGGGCCAGCACAAAAGGAAAGGGCAGAGGTACGGGATTGTATAATGTCTCCGAAATAATGGCCCAGTATAAAAACGCACTTTTAACCACCCAGCTGGATAAAAAAGTATTTACCCAGACTCTGGAAATTACAAATACAGATAAATTATAGTAAAGGACTGATTTTATATGATTAACATATTTTTGTGTGACAATGACCCCGACCAGCTTAATAATATAATGAACAGCGTGTCATCGGAAATAGCAAAAAACGATTATAATATGAACGTAGTATTCTCATGTTCAAAGCCGGAGGAATTGCTGCTACAGGCAAAGAAATATAAGGGACGTTCCAATCTCTACTTTCTCGATATAGAGCTGGAAGCAAGCATCAACGGCATCGAGCTTGCCCATAGCATAAGAAAGTTTGATCCAAGAGCTTACATTGTTATGGTTACTGCTTATGCCGATTATATGCCTATAACCTTTTCATACATGATAGAACCCCTTGCATACATATTAAAGGGAGATCCCTCAAAAATGGATATCCAGATAAGCAGTGCCATAAGGCTTGCCTGGGAAAGACATAAACAGACAAAAAGCAATGAGGAAAACGGCTGTTTGTTTTCAGTTAATACCAAAGCCCGTACCATTAATCTGAATTCTAACGATTTGTATTACATCACAACCTCAAGTATTCCTCACATTCTTGAGATATGTGGAAAAAAGACCATGACCCAGGCAAGAGGTACAATAAATGAGTCGTTGGAAAATCTGCCGAAAAATTTTATAAAAATATCCAGGGAAACAATTATAAACATTGATTATGTAAAAAGTTTTGATCCATCTGACAAATCCGTCACTATGATTAATGATTCTTACTTTCAGGTATCTACAAGGCAAAGCAGGGAATTGAAGAATTTAGGCTTACATCTTATCGTTTCAAAATAAAAAAAGCTGCCACCTTATGTGAAGGGGCAGCTTTTTTTATGCTTTATTGTGTTGTGTCCGAACTATTTTCCGAGGAAGTATCAGTAGTATCAGGCGGTGTTTCAACCGGAGCATTATTCTTGACAAATACTACATTGATTGTTCCGCTGGACTGAATATCACTAAAGGTATAGCTTGACTGAGGTCCGACACTTATTCCGTTAACCTGTACATCCTTTATACTGTATCCTGAATAAGGCGTAATATAGAAGGTTACACTGTCTCCAGGCTTAACTGTGACCGATCCGGATATGCTTCCTCCTTCTCCTGCTGAGGAGGTAATTGTAAATCCTTCTTCCGGATGAAGTGTACATATCTGGGATGCAAACTCATCTGTGTATTCAGGCACACCCTCCGGCGCACCAAGCAGAAATTTCTTCTCTGTCTTAGTATATTCCACAACAGGGAACTTCTGTCTATTTGGACATGTAGGAGAAGCAACCATATTAGAGTCAAGACAAATCTCCACAAACTCATGACCTTCACAGGTCTCCCCCGGTAATGCATCTGTTGCACAATAATCCGTAACTGTCGGACAATCCTCGGTAGGATACTTCCCGGATATAAGACATACGGTGGCACTTGTTATACCACTAGGTCTTTCAGGGAAGGTAACCGAATTATCCTGTTCCTCCATAACAGCAACCTCATTCATAATATCTCTCCAGATATATTTGTGGGCACTTGATGCACCAAGACTCACATTAGAATCATATCCCATCCATATCGTAGCTGTATAATATGGTGTCATACCACAGAACCACAAATCATAATTACTTGATGTAGTACCTGTTTTACCTGCGGTTGTAACACCACAAGGGAGCTTACATGCCCAGGCAATACCATTATAAACTGTAGACTTAAGTGCTTCCATCATAAGCCATGCTGTTGTTTCCTTAAAAACTCTGTGCTGACGGTCAGCCGGATTAGTATTATCAATAACCACGTTACCATCATGATCAATAACCTTTGTGTAAAATACAGGCTTTGTATATACACCGCCATTGGCAAATGTAGCATATGCAGCAGCCATCTCAAGTGTATTCACACCATAGGTTAATCCACCAAGAGCCATAGCCTGGGTCTTATCCGATAAAACAGTTCCGCTATCTGAGGTTTTATTATCGACAAGAGTAGTAAATCCCATATTTATCAAATAATCATACGAGGCTTCAGCACCCATTTCGGTCAGTGCCTTAACTGCCACAACATTCATAGACTGCTCTATGGCATATCTTAGTGATACATAATCCTTATACTTAGATCCATACCAGTTCACCACAGGTGTTCCATTATAATAGTCATAAGGCTCATCAAACAACGGTGATTCAAGACCACCATACCCCAGATCCATATATGGCCCATAAACTGCCACAGGCTTAAAGGTTGAACCCGGCTGTCTCGGTGAAGTAATACGGTTAAGTCCTCTGTTAGCTGTCTTATTTCCCCTTCCGCCTACAACAGCCTTAACATATCCTGTCTTCTGATCCATCAAAGTAAAGGCAAACTGTGGCTGTGGTGTGATTGTTACTGTTTCAGCATAATAGCTTCCACCTGTTTTTTCAATCATTGCCTCCTTAAATCCATCCACGGCAACTCTTGCTTCATTCTCATCTCCGAATATATTATCAAATTTTGAATCATCATTCAGCTCTGCATAGTAATTTGTAAGGTGCCCGGTGCTGTAATTCTTCAATTCCCCATCCGGCATTTTCAGGGTAAGAGCATATTCCAGGCCAACCCTGTTATAACCGGAAACATATTCCGGATCATTTACAATCCTGTCTGCTATCTCCTGAATCTTTGGATCCTCGGCTGAATAAACTGTATAACCGCCGGTAAATATCAGTGTTGATGCCTCACTGGCCGTGCAATTATATATCTCCATAAAGTCATCCTCAAGAGCATCAAGAATAGCATCCTCATAATATGAGTAATAGGATTCCTCTGCTACCTGAAGCTCATGCTCCTCAGCTATCCTTGTATACACATCATCAGCCATAGCCTCATCATATTCAGCCTTGTCAATATATTCAAGCTCCAGCATCTTGTCCAGAACATCAGCCCTACGCTTTGCATTTTCCTCCGGATTTGCCACCGGATCATAGTAGGACGGACTCTGGGTAATGGCAGCAATAACTGCTATCTCAGACACATTAAGCTCAGTCATTTCACGTCCAAAATACTTTTCTGATGCAGCCTGTATTCCATGTACTCCACGTCCAAGATAAATGGTATTAAGATAATATTCCACTATCTGCTCCTTGCTGTATATCTTTTCAAGCTCCAAAGCCAGATACCATTCCTGGATTTTTCTTTCAAGCTTATCCAAAAAGGTATTCTCATCCATACCTACGTTAAATACCTGATTCTTAATAAGCTGCTGTGTCAGTGTACTGGCACCCTGATTAAATTCTCCTGAAGTCATGCCCTTAATACCGGCTCTGAAAATACCCCTTACATCAATACCGTTGTGAGTCCAGAAACGCTCGTCCTCTATTGCCACAAATGCATTGACATAATCCACCGGTATGTCCTCATAATAAACATATTCACGGTTGGAATTAATCATGGATATTTCTCTGGTAACATTGCCATCCTGATCAACAATATAAGATTTGAAGCCTCGTGGCATAATATTAATTTCATCTACACTGGGAGCATTGTCCAAAATTCCCTTTACCATTCCAAAAGCGGCTCCTGCTCCTGCTATTATAACTGTAATAAATACTACAAGAATAATCTTAAAAAAGCTCACCAGAATTTTTCTGGCATACCTTTGAGACTTTGAGACAACCTTTTTTTGTTTCTTTATTGTCTCATGTTTATCATAGCCCATAGAGCTACCTCCCTTATGTTAATCAAAAATAATAATACAAAATCATTATGTAAAACACATACCCTGTCATTATATCAAAATATTTTTCCAAATACAAGTTTACCACAAATATCCATACGATAGTATTAATTTTTTATTAACTTTTCATACCCGGTTTTTGCAATATGTTTACATCAGCAAAGAATATTCCTCCAGATTCCATATCTTATCCACAATACCATTGTAGAAATCAGGCTCATGGCACACAAGAAGCACAGCTCCTTTATAACAGCTAAGAGCCCGTTTTAACTCCTCCTTTGCTTCTACATCCAGATGATTTGTAGGCTCATCCAGAAGCAACACATTAGTTTCCCTGTTAATCAGCTTACACAGTCTTACCTTGGCCTGTTCTCCTCCCGAAAGCACCTTAACAAGGCTTTCTATATGCTTTGTTGTAAGACCACACTTCGCCAGTGCGCTTCGTACCTCATATTGGCTGTATGCCGGAAATTCTTTCCATATCTCCTCAATACAGGTATTGGTGGTCGCCTCAAGCTCCTGTTCAAAATATCCGGTACTGAGATAATCTCCCAGCTTTGCATTTCCTGAAACCGGTGGAATAAGACCAAGAACACTTTTTAAAAATGTTGTTTTGCCAATTCCGTTAGTTCCTGTTACCGCAATTTTTTCTCCTCTTTCCATTCTCAAATTAATAGGCTTTGAAAGAGGTACTCTCTTATAACCAAGGACAAGGTCCTCTGTTTCAAATACTACCTTCCCTGATGCCCTGGCCTCAAGAAAATTAAATTCCGGCTTCGGTCTCTCCTTTGCAATTTCAATAATATCCATTTTATCGAGCTTTTTTTGTCTTGACATAGCCATATTTCTAGTAGCAACCCTCGCCTTATTTCTTGCCACAAAATCCTTAAGCTCATCTATTTCCTTCTGCTGCTTTCTGTATGCTGCATTTAATTGCTGTTTTTTTGCCTCATAAACCTCCTGAAATTTGTCATAATCTCCAACATATCTGTTAAGTTCCTGATTTTCCATATGATATATTATATTTACAACACTGTTAAGAAATGGAATATCATGGGATATGAGTATAAATGCATTCTCATATTCCATAAGGTATCTTTTAAGCCATTCTATATGATTGGCATCAAGATAATTTGTAGGCTCATCCAAAAGAAGTATATCAGGTTTTTCCAACAGCAGCTTGGCTAAAAGCACCTTGGTTCTTTGTCCCCCACTTAACATAGTAACATCCTGATCAAGTCCCAGGGAAAGAAGATCAAAGGCCCTGGCAATCTCCTCAACCTTGGAATCAATGACATAGAAATCATGACTGTTTAAAAGATCCTGCAAAGTGCCGAGTTCTTCCATCATAGCCTCCATATCAGCCTCTTTGCATTCCCCCAAAAGGTCACATATATCATTTATTCTTGACTCTATTTTGAATAAGTATTCAAAAGCAGACCTTAAAACATCACCTATTGTCATCCCCTGTTTAAGTACAGTATGCTGATCCAGATAACCAACCCTTACATTTTTTGCCCACTCTACCTTTCCTTCATCAGGAGTAAGGCTGCCTGTTACAATATTCATAAAAGTGGATTTGCCTTCACCGTTAGCTCCTATCAATCCAATGTGCTCACCCTTAAGAAGTCTGAATGACACATTCGAAAAAATTGCCCTGTCTCCAAATCCATGGCTTAAATTTGATACATTTAAAATCATATTTCTTCATCCTGCTCTTATTATTTTTTGTTGTATATACTAACACAGGATATAGCTTTTTTCCATAAGTACTGCTCCTGTATTCGACATTTTCAACATTTTTACAAAAAATGCCCTATATAACCGACCTGATTTGGCCAAATATAAAGGACATAAAGTGAAAAATTATTTAATTGATCCACATACTATGTTTTATCTCCCCTGCAGTATCTGTTATAAGCTTTTCCATGTCACTCAGGTTAAATACCTTAAGAACCGGTTTAGTTGATGTTTCCCTGTCTTCCTGCACCTTGTCCAGCATAGCTGCCATTCTAATACATGCATCCTCCGGAAGTTCTTCAATAAAATCAGGTATTTCCCATACAGTCGAAGGTGTTAATATATCATACTTTTTCACGAAATAGCCATTCATGCTGTCATAATCTCCGTAATACATGTTTTCCGAGAAAAATAGTTCTCTTGGATAATATTTCTTATTTTCCTTCAGATAAACAAGCCTTACCTTGTCATATTCCGATTCCTTATTCATTTTTTCATCGAAAAAGCTAAAATGCTTTTTCCAGTATACCTCTATAAATCTTTTATCCAGAAAAAGATGAGAATAATATCCCATCACAAAAGGATTGGTTCTGTGAGAATAATACTTTTGTTCAAAGGCTTCCGGCTCCGGCTTACGGGCAAAGCGTGTACACATTTCATTGCTCCAGAAATGAGTGGTTTTTTTCATCCCTGCTATTGCATCCGGAGCTATGCACCCCAGCAAAAAATAATCCCGTTCCTTTCCCTTCAGCCTTAATTGGTTTAAAAGCAGCTCACCTAATGCAAGATGGATTACATAACCCGGCACAGCTTCACCCCCTGAAGCACATCATCATCCAAAAATATATTAGATAGCGAAAGCTTTCTTTGTACATAATCGTAGGATGCCTTCTGAACAGCAGATATATCAAATACCAGTTCTGCTTCTGTCTGCTCTCCGGTCAGGATATCGTCTGCGCTAAGCTCATTTATTGTATGAAACAAAAGACCCGACATAATACACTCCAGTCTATGCCTTATATCCCTGCACTCCCGGATGCCCTCCTCAACAGTCCCATAATTCCTTGCAAAATCAATACATCTCAAATATATATGTCTTTCATCTCCAAAGCCTCTGTCAGAAAAAATTTTTTTGAATCTGTCTACAAAATTAATTCTTTTTGTGATAGTTGCATCTACAGAGCCTGAAAGGCTTTCTCCCACAGCCACTGCATATACATATGTATCCGTTGAAACTCTGAGGTGTTTGAGAAAAGTATATACAGCAAGAGAAATGCCCCACATATGGGTTGGAAATACAATACCCACACTTTCTCCGCGAATAACCTCACCCTCATATTCTGTATACTTTTTCAAGGTACAGTTGTCAAGTCCCTCAGCTATATGGCTTGCTATTTCACGTCCTCCATCCATTTTTGTAAAGTGACCTCTGGATGGAATTTCTTCCATATCTGATACATAAAACACATAATTAGCATTATGCCTCATGGCGTCCTTCTTATTTATCCCCTGTTTATAATACATTACTGCCTCCTCACTAAAGATTCATAAAAGGTTCTGAAGGAGAACCTCAAATACTCCTCCTTGTTCATGTTTAGCTTGGTATCCAGTTCCTCCCGCTTTCTTTCCGCAACCTGAATTATCCCGCTTATAGCCGACCACACGTACAAAATTGTCGGTCCAAGTTCCAAATCCCTTCTTATATATCTGCCGTCCATTCCTTTTTCCAGCAGGGCTCCTATAACACTCTCCAACTGTTCACCAAGGGAAAAATCCATACCTTCATTCTTTTTTCTGCTATTGGTTATGTTCTCTTCCCCCATAAGACTGCTGTAGTATCTGGGGTACTTTTCCTCAAACCTGACAAGGCAGTCACAGAGACTGTAATAGCTTTCCTCAAAATCCTCAGACCGACTTATATTTATCTCTATCTCTCCTATAAGAATTGCAAGATAATCCTTTACTATTGAATTGTAAATTTCTTCCTTGCTCTTAAAATAAACATATATAGTGGACTTACTGTAATCCGCCAGTCTGGCTATGTCATCCATGGTAGTCTTTTCAATCCCCTTAGTATCAAATAACTCCTTTGCCGCACGGATTATATTATCCCTATTAAACTGTTCCAGAGCCGACTTCTTCCGCTGCCCCATACCTTTTAGAAACCCAAACCCTTTCATACTATTAGTTTAATAATTGTAATATCATTATATTATCCAAACTAATATATTGGCATTTATACTTAATTTTATTAATTGTACTATTAGTTTGATTTATTGTCAATAGCATTTCGCATCTGAAGCAAAAGCTTTTTCTCAAGCCGGCTTACCTGAACCTGACTTATCCCCAGTGCTTTTGCCACTTCCGTCTGTGTTTTATCCTGAAAGTATCTCATCTCAATAAGCTTTTGCTGCTTTGCATCCAGAGCCTGCATACCCTGCTCTATCAGCAATCTGTTATACATTCCCTCTGCTGCAAGCTCCGATTCACTTTCATCAGCCAGTCTGTCCACCAGATACATTTCCTTTCCGTCGTTGCCATATACTGTCTGATGTATAGATTCAATCTCTCTGTTGGCTTCAGTGGCCATAACGATCTCCTCACAGGTTAGGCCTGTTTCGCCTGACAGCTCCTCCATAGTAGCCTCTCTTCCGTATTTATTGATAAGTCTTTCCCTGGTCTGGCTTATTATGTAGCCATTTTGTTTCAAAATTCTTGAGACCTTTATCATCCCATTATCTCTAAGAAACCTCTTTATCTCTCCTGATATTAAGGGCACCGCATATGTAGAAAATTTAACCTGATATTCCTTGTCAAATCTTTCTATAGCCTTTAGCAGACCAATACATCCTATCTGATATATTTCATCAAGATCATACCCCCTTCCCATAAAACGCTTTGCAATGCACCATACAAGTCCTGTGTTCTCCGAAACTATCTTTTCCTTTGCCCCTTTATCTCCCTTCTTCGCAAGTTCAAATAGTTCCATATCATTCATTTAACTAAACTGAGGTCTGCTTATCCCTATCTCCTTCCACATTTTAACTACAGTTCCTTTCCCATATTCGGACTCAACCAGAAGCTTATCCATAAATGCCTCCATGAAAGAAAATCCCATTCCCGATCTATCCTCTCCCGGTTTGCTTGTAAATAACGGCTCCATAGCCTGCTTTACATCCTTTATTCCTTTTCCGTAATCCCGGATTTCTATATATATTTTTCTTCCGTCAACTACTGACCTTATCTTTATTAATCCCTGTTTCTTTTCATATCCGTGTATAATACAATTAGTAACCGCTTCAGATACTGCTGTTTTTACATCTGATACCTCCTCCAGGGTTGGATTTGTACTGGTTATAAATGCAGCTACCACCATTCTCGCAAAACTTTCATTTATTGCCGCACTGGTAAACTCAACTGTCATTTCGTTGGTATTATTCATAATAGCCTCCCTCAATCATTTCATTTATTATCTCCTCCTTTGTTTCCTTTTTACACAATATTCTGTATATCCCTGACATATTAAGAATTTTATCTATTGCCGGCCTTACATTGACAACATATACCATTCCACCCTTGTCATATACCTTTCTGAATCTTCCTGTTATCAGACCTATTCCCGAGCTATCCATAAATTCCGTATTTTCAAAATCAAATATGAGATATTTTATTTTTTCCTCCCTAAATACATTTTCACTGCTTTTTTTTAATTTTTCCGCCATATAGTGATCAAGCTCCCTTGGCAGATAGTAAATCATTACTCCATTGCTTACCTCAAAACTTTTCATAGCCTTTATATCTCCTTAACCCTTTGATATATGCTTAAAATGAACAAAAGAAAGGGAAACCCTGTGGTTTCCCTTTCTTTTGCATATTATCCATATTGGTTCTTCAGTAATTTGAATTATTCATTATCTATCATTTCCTGTATGTCATCTACAGACATTCCATGCTCTATATGAGAATAGTCCGGCAAAGGATTTTCTCCTTCTCCTTTAGACTCAGCCTCCGCAAGCATTACGTTGAGTGCCTCTATCTTCGAATTGAGCTCCTGAATCTCAGATTTTTTGTTTGTCAATTCTTCACTGTAAGCTTTTACAATTTCTGCATTCTCTCTATTTATTTTCTTGCGTTGATGTGGAAGAATCATAAAGGCTAAAACAAGGATTCCCATAACCATACCAAGGAGCACATACATACCGGAGTATTTTGCCATACTTACCTCACCATAAGCACCGGTTTTTATACCCTGACTTTTTCTTGCATGAATATCCTTGAAGATAGCTGTGTCATCCTCAGTTACTGTATCACCATCTAACGTAACTGACACCTCTTTTACATAATCCTCGTCAAATAATCCATCATTTTCAATGGATTCAAGCCTCATCTGAATTATATTCTCATCGCTGTCACCCATTCCCCTGAGATAATGTATTGCAACAGGATTTGCCTTATCTATCTTGAGTATCCTCCTAAGGGTCTTTCTGGCGTTTTCATAGTGGTTGGTTTCTATATATATCAGTGCCAGGAGCAGATATCCCTTGATAAAATGTGGATTATCCTTGAGTATTCCCTTTAATTGCATAGCTCCCAGATCATAATCTCCGCTTTCGGCATATCCAAGTGCCATATTAAATTTTTTTGCAATCCGATCCACACTTTCCAGCCTGGCAGGATCCTGTTTTAATTCCTTAAGATATGTAGATGCTATATTATTATTTTGGGAATAATTAACACTCATGACCCAATGACTGAGAGCCATAACCACCTCGCCCATTTCAAAATATATAAGTCCGAGAAGATTTCTTGTCATAACATTCTTTTTATTATATCTTAGAGACATATTAAGAGACTCTACAGCCCCTGACAAATCCCTGGCAGTTGCCTTATCATATCCAATGTTATAATAATAGTTTGAAGTATTATATGCCTTTTCAATAACCCAGACAGGCATATTACAGCCTGAACAATATCCGTTTTTCTTTATTTGTGCACCACAATGAGGGCATAGTGTCTGTCTTTGTATTGCCATAATTATCTCCTTATTCTGGCTACAGATGCATTTACACCGGAATTTGCTTCCTTTATTTCCTGGGTAATCTGCATAACTATATCACTTATATCCCTTAAATCATTACTGTATATAGCAGCCTCTGTCTGATTAACCTCCGGCATAGGGGAAAATCGTTTTAGTTCTTCTTCAAAATTAATCATATAGTTCCTCCTCGGCAGCCCTCTTTATATCTCCTACAAGATACAGAGAGCCAACGCAAAATAATATATCATCCGTATTCTTAACCGTATTATATGCTGCCCTGAATGCAGCAGCCGTATCATCATTGCTGATTACCAATCCCTTAGATGAAATACTTCCTTCACTACAATCCGGTTCATTTATGTATGTTTTGAAAATATCAGCTATGTATTCTGCCGATATTCCCCTTTTTGAATTAAGCGATGTCACAAAAACCCGCTTTAACCTCAGTTCCCGGCAAATATGCTTTATCATCGGTCTGTAATCCTTGTCTCCTGCCACAGCAAATAAAAGACATATTCCCTTATTGCCGCAAAGTGCTCTTACCCCCTGGGTAAATCTCATGACTGCATCCAGATTATGGGCTCCATCCAAAATAATATTAGGGTGGATTCTTTCCATACGCCCTTCCCATGAAAAATGTATCAATGCCTCTTTTATGCATTCTTCCGGAATGGTATGACCATCATGGATAAGATTGTTACATACAGCAATAGCAGTCATTGCATTATCCACCTGATACAAGGCACCACCGGCCGGAACAATAAGATTATTGTATCTATAATAACTATTATAAATTGAAAAATCAATGGTTTTATCTGTTAATTCATTTATTATATAATCTGTTTTTGCGACATTAATTGCCCGGGCATCCATAAGTCCGGCCTGCTCTTCAATTACTCTGTCTGCCAATGCTTCTCCGGTGTTGTATACAACAGGGACTCCCAGTTTGATAATACCTGCCTTTTCTCCGGCAATAAGCTCAATGGTATTTCCCAGATATTCCATATGATCTAATCCAACGGAGGTTATTGCGGTTATTTCGGGAACAACTACATTAGTTGCATCAAGTCTCCCTCCAAGACCGGTTTCGTATATTACATAATCCGGCTCCTTTTCCGAGTAGTATAGTGCTGCAATAGTAAAAACAATCTCAAAAAAAGATAATCCCATGCCTCCTTCTGACTGATTTTCTGTTATAGCACTCCTGACTCTCATATAACATTCCAGAAAATCCTCATCTGAAATATAATGCCCATTCTTGTGCATTTCGCATCCGTAGGACATTTCTATCCTCTGGTTAATTTTTGTAAGATGAGGCGATGTAAAAACTCCTACGCTGTAATTAAGCCTGTTCAATATATTTTTTACAAACTGACAGGTAGAGCCTTTTCCGTTAGTTCCGGCTATATGAACTGCCCTTAACCTAAGGTGTGGATTCCCAAGCTTACTTAAAACCCTAAGCAGATTCTCTTTTCCTGATTTATTCGTTCCATCGGGAGTATTATTAAATCTGGGTATATTAATTATTTCTTCAACTGCATCATAATAATTCATTATCTGTTGTCAACCTTCTCCGGATACAAATCGTGATTTGAAAGCCTGTTAAATGCAACCTGCTCCCACTTTGTTCCGGGTTTGCCATAATTACAATACGGATCTATGGATATCCCTCCTCTTGGGGTAAATTTTCCCCAGACTTCAATGTATTTAGGCTCCATGAGCTTAATCAAATCCTTCATAATGATGTTAACGCAATCCTCATGAAAATCCCCATGGTTTCTAAAGCTAAAGAGATAAAGCTTAAGAGATTTACTTTCTACCATAAGCTTATCCGGTACATACGAAATGTATATTGTTGCAAAATCCGGTTGTCCTGTAATAGGACAGAGACTTGTAAATTCAGGACAGTTAAATTTTACAAAATAGTCATTATCCGGGTGTTTATTTACAAAGGTCTCCAATATATCCTGCGAATAATCCGAGGGATATTTTACCTTCTGATTGCCTAAAAGTGATATTCCTTCTTTTTCTTCTGTGGTTCTTCCCATATTTTAAACCTCCTGATTAACCTTTCATAATTGTATCTCATTATCCAGATAAAAGGAATATATAATTTTTTCCTTTACCCTTTTCCCTGTTAGACGGCTTAATATGTCACCATAATAATCCAGCTGTGCCCTATATCTTCCTACCAGTGTTTTTTCATCTGCCCGGTCGGTTTTATAATCCATGACAACTATTTCTTCCTCCTCATAGAAAAATGCATCTATAATACCCTGGACAATAATAACATCCCCCTTACCCGAAGCTATATTAAGCTCAGGATATATTTTTTCAGGAAGTATACCTGCCTGAAATTGCTGTTCCCTAACAAGTTTTCCTTCTTTGCAGGCCCGTACCATTCTTTTCCCAAGAGATGAATTAATCATATTATTAATTTTACAGGAATTAATAACACTTCTTTCGTCGATTGAAAAAATACCTCTTTTCACCAGCTCATTTGCAAAATTTTCCACATATGCTTCATCCCCGTATGCTTTTTCAAAATCCAGCAGTTCCATATATTTGTGTACTATAGTACCTCTCTCTGCCCCGGATATTTTTTTCTCTCTGTCCCCATACTCTATTTCAATATTCTCAACAGCATCATAGCTTTCTCCATCGTAAGCCTTCATCTTTTTTATCTCGGAGATGGACATTTTGCTTTTAATCCGGACATAAGGCTCATATGGATACTTAAAAGAGAAATTATCTGTCAATTCTTTGTAATAGCTTGTTTCAGGTAAATTATCTGCCATACTTTTTATTTGCTCCAGCTTAATTTCATTTTTTACCTTGCTCTTTATCTCACCGGCAGCTATATCCATATAGGACAGAATTCTTACGGATATCCCATGTTCACCAGGTATAAATCCCATACCATATCTTACCATACACTTAATTATCATATCCATGAAGCTCTTAGCACCAAGCCTGGCTGTATAAGGCAAAAGCGGCTGTTCATACTCTCCCAGATAATCACCTGCAGCCATAAGTTTTTCTATATTTCTATGGCAGCCTGTAAGGATTAGCTTTTCCTTCGCCCTGGTCATGGCAACATAGAAAATCCTAAGCTCCTCAGACATGGCATCACGTTTTATAAGTTCCCTGAAGCAGTCTCTGATAAATGAATTCTTCTTAAAACGTTTCTCCCTGTTATAATCCATGGAAGCAATGTAATAATCGCTATGTACAATTATATTTTGTTTTATATCCATATTATTGAATTCCCTGCCCAGACCACTTACAAAAACAACCGGATATTCCAGTCCCTTGGATTTATGCATACTCATAATTCGCACTAGATTCTCATCATCACTAAGAATATTGGCTTCTCCATAGTCAGAATCGTTGATATTCATTTTTTCTATATATCTTAAAAAATTGAACAAACCCTTATAAAATCCATCTTCATATTTTCTCGCCTTCTCTATCAGCATATGTATATTACCTTTTCTCTTTTCACCCATTGGCATGGCAGATGCATATGTGTAATAGCCGGTAATTTCCAGAGCCTTCCATATGAGTTCTGAGATGGAAAGAGTATTTTTCAGTTCCTTCAGCGCCCCTATTTTATCAAAAACAGCTTTAAGTTTGTATGCTGTATCATCCTCAAATTGTTCCATATAAAGCTGGCATTTGTCAAACAATCCAGCCTCATTTCCCATATTTTTGCCGGCATAATTGCATACTAATGCTACTTCATTTTCACTTAATCTTCCTATAGGCGAAAGCAAAACAGCGCCAAGAGGAATATCCTGACGGACATTATCAACAACCTCAAGCAATGACATTATAACTTTTATCTCTGTAGAATCGAAGTATCCCTTTGAATCCTCAATATATGCAGGTATCCCAAGCTCTGTAAGAGTATTGTATACTACATTCCCAAAATTTTTCAGGCTTCTTGATAAGATTACAATATCCTTATAGACTACAGGTCTGTATTTTCCTGTGACCGCATCTAATATAACCTGACCCTTATCGGCATCTGTAAGTTCAAGAATACGTCTTCCAATCAGTTTAGCTTCAAGCTGGTTCTTTTCTGTATTTTCTTCTTCCTCCGAAAGTACATCATTGTCATCCGGCTCAGCATTGACAAATAATATTTCTACATCTCCTCCTGCTCTTTCTTTCATTTTTTCGGAAGGCTCACAAAATTCGAGAGAGGGTATCAATGCAACCCGTTTGTCATAGCATATATCCCCCAAATCTTCACCCATAAGCTGATAAAAAAAATAGTTAATCGGAAACAGTACGGTATCCCGGGAACGGAAATTATTTTTAAGATCTACCCTTATTTCCTTTCCCTCATCCTGAAATCTATTATATTTATCCACAAACAAATCAGGTCTTGCCATTCTGAATCTGTATATACTCTGCTTTACATCTCCTACCATAAACATATTATAATGTCCCCTTGATATTCCTGAGAGAGAAGTAAGTATATCTTCCTGAAGATAATTGCTATCCTGATACTCGTCTATATATATCTCCTTATAGCCCTCACCTATTTTTTCCCCTACAGGGGTAGGCAGAGCATTTCCCTGTAAATCATATCCCCGGCAGCAAAGCCTGTACGCAAGATGTTCCACATCGGAGAATTCCATTATCCCCTTATCCTTTTTCTCGGTCCGGTATCTCCGGCTGAATTCCTCAGTAAGCATAATCAAGGGAATAAGGTATTCACCGATATCATTTATCTGGGCAATAACATCATCTACAGAAAGCCTGAAAATATTCACACCTTTAATTATTTTTTTGTATTCATCCCTTACATTCTTAAATTTCTCTACCAGCTCACTGTCATAGGCATCTCCCTTACAGGGTTTAATAACCGGAAATTTTGTATTGATAGCAGCCATAAGCTCCTGATAGTTTTTTGCTGCCAGCATATTTATAATCAATTGCTCATCCTTAAGGGTAATTTCATAATTTTTGTCAGGTCCACCATTCTCAGTACATATATTTCTTGCCTTTTTCACATAAATCAATGCATCCCTGATTGTATTTTGAGCAATAGAAATATATTCCTTTACCCATTCAAGCTCATTAAATTCCTCCACATTTTCCACACGGAGTGCCTCTTTAGCCTCCTGATACCATTTTTCAGGCTCCGGAAAGCTTGATGCTATCCTATATATATTAAGAATCTGTTTTTTAAGCTCATCTTCATCAGGATTGTCAACAAGAATATCCAGAAGTCCCAAAAACATTTCCCTGTCCCCGGCAGATGCAGTATTATATTTTTCCTCAAACATTTTATCAAGAGTGTCATTTTTAATCATATCTGTCATTGCATTATCGCCAATAGTAATTTTAGGGTCAATATTAAGAAGGCTGAAATGCTCCTTTATCATTTTCAGGCAAAAGCTGTCAATGGTAGTTATATCAGCTCTGTTTACCAGAATGACCTGCTTTGCAAGATGCTCGTTTTCAGGATGTTTAATCAGCTCCTCCTCCAGCTTTCCGGCAATTTTTTCCCTCATTTGCGCAGCCGCCGCATTGGTAAAGGTAACCACCAGAAAGTCGTCCACATTATGAGGATTTTCCTTGTCCAGTATTTTTGTCAGTATTCTCTCAACCAAAACTGCTGTTTTCCCCGAACCTGCTGCTGCCGAAACCAGAACACTTGCATCCCTGCTGTCAATTATTTTCTGTTGCTGCTTTGTCCATGGCATTACCTTCACCTCCTGCCTTTTTCATTATTTCATCTATAATTTTATCCTTTTCTTTTTCCTTGTATTTAGGGTATTTATATGAGTTTCCCCCTTTTTTCGAATCAAATCTGCATACAGCCTTAAACTCACAATTATCACACGCCAGCCTGGTTCCCTCCTTCATAGGGCGTTTTTCTATATTTCCTTCCAGTATCTTTTGTGCAACCTCCAATGCCTTTTTTACTCCATAATCCGTTATGCCTGAAAAAAGCTTTACATCTTCTGCGTCAAGCCCTCTAAGCTTAAGCTCCCTTAACCTTTTTTCCTCAAGCTTATCCTCCTTGTCCACATTAACATAGGGATCTCTCATCTGGTAATAATACATTCCTCCCGGAGCAATATCAGGATTATTCTCTTTGTACATTTTTTTGCAATGCTCCCCTGTCAGCTCCATCATAATATTCATATAGACTGCAAGCTGAAGCTGAAGTCCCTCATATAACCTATTTAAGCTAAATTCCGTCTTACCGGATTTATAATCTATTATTTTTATATACATTTGATTTGTTTCTCTTGAATAATACAAATCCCCCCGATCCACAATTCCGCTAAGTGTTATTACATCCTTTCCCGGTCCAAGCCGGTACTCTTTTTTAAAATAATACTCAAAAAATTCCGGTTTGTACCGGTTTTCCATATTAATGTGGAATAATACCTTGGCAGTCCTCTTTCCTATCCTGACAAGAGTTTCTCTCAGGTATTCTAATCTTCCATCATCCCTTGGGTTATATTCCTGTTCAAAGGATTGATTTACAAACCTTTCCACCAGCTCATTTCTCATTTCATCACTTACGGCCGACCAGTCATTTGACATATGGTCATAGACATATCGATAAACCCTCTCCATGGTTTCATGCAATATATTTCCGACCTGTCTCTTATCTACCTTCTTTATCTCCCTCTCCTTTAACCCCAGGGTATATTTCAGAAAATAGGAATATGCACACCTGGAATATGTTTCCAGCCTGGAAACAGACTGGGATATAAGATTTAATCTTAGATACGTCCACATATGTGAATTTAAATTTTCAGGTACATTGGAATAGGAAAGTCCTGATTCTATCCTGTCCAATATATCATTGTATCCTTTTTCCATATATGCCTTATACAAAGCCAGAGTCTGATCCTTATAGGAAAAATCTCCATTTAAAAGCTGTCTTAATCCATCTACCAATTCCTGAATTCCCCCCATAGGTGCAGCAACAAATATTTCCTTTTTATTATCCTGCCTTAAATGATAATCCTGCACAGAAAGCTTTGAAAACATATTAGTAATACGACCTATAACATAGGAGGGTCTCAGGGGCTCGTTATCACAGGTCATCAGGGAATAGGAAATATAAAGCCGGTGAGACGGCTTTGTCATATTAATATAGAGATAGAATTGCTGTACAAAGGAATTTATCCTCTCTGTAGGAGCCAGTTCAAAAGATAATTCCATAAGCCTCTCCTTTTCTCTGTCGGATACAATTCCAGGGGCAGTACTATTGCCAGGTATAACTCCATCATTTACACCGATCACAAATAATACCTTTATATCTTCTAATCTTGTCCTTGTAATGTCTCCAACAGTAATCATATCCATTTTACCGGGTATCATTCCCATCGTCACATCCTTAAGTCCAACGTCAAAAAGGCGTATGAATTCTTTCATTTTCACAATTTTTGAACCCATTATTTCTTCCATCTTGTTCAAAATTGCAACTATTTTATCATAAAGTCTGTCCTGGGCAATACCCTCCTTATAAGACAGGCTTTCCATAAATTTCTTAACAGCCCTGACGTAATCTCCCACTGTCATATTATTTTTCATCAGAATATCCAGGACAGGTTCTATATATTCCATTACACCTTCTCTTATATATTCAACCTCTTCATCCCACTCACTCTTCCAGATTTTTATACCTCTGAGTCCCTTTTTCAGGCAATAATTTTCCAAAATTTCTATATCATCCTCACCAAGCTTCGGAATAATACCTGCTTTCAGGAAAGCAAAACAGCATTCATATGAAAAATTGTCAGAAACGGCTTTTAAAAAATGCAATAAACCATCAATGTACCTGTTATTTTTTACCGGCTTGTTATAATCCAGAAAATATGGAATATCAAACATAGGCATAATCTGCTCCACATATCCCGATGAAAGCTCTATGTTCCCGGTAATAACAGCTATATCCCTATATCTATATCCCGATTGCATAACAAGTTTCTTTATATTCTCTGCAATACCCTTTATTTCTTCTCTTGGATTATCATAGGCCGATATGGATATATTGCTTAAAGCTTTTTCGTAAATCTTATATGGATATCTGAATACATTTTTTTCAAGATGACTAAGCTCCTCATTGACTGTCTCTTCATTATTCCATCTGTTTCCTTCCTTACCGTAAATAAAAATATCATTTTCAAAGACTGCACCGGTTCTTTTTACTATTTGCTTAAGCTTGTCCATAGTCTCTCTTGTAAGATAAAACAGCTCATGATTTCCTATATTATTTTTTTCGTAACTATATCTGTCAATAGTTAAAAGTGTATATACCTTTTCTGCATTTTTTATCAGTTCTTCAATGCATTTAAGCTGAATAGGAGTAAATCCCGTAAATCCGTCCATACATATAACACTGTTTTTTATAATCTGTGAATCTCTGATATGGGAATACATAAGCTCTGTTACCTTCTCTGCCACGATATATTCCTCCCCCAGGCGTTTCTCAAATTCAGAAAAAACAAGCTGCATATCTGTAAGCTTACTTTTAAGCAGAAAATCCTCCTCAGTAAGCTTTGACAAAACCATACTTAGCTTTTCACCGGATAAATCATATTGATACATCTCTGACATAAGGGATTTTACCTCATCAACAAATCCCGGCATATCAAGGTTTTTTCCATACACCTTAAGTTCATCCTTTAATTCGCCCATAACCTGCCTGATAAGCATGGTCTTTCCAAAATCTTCCAGGATTTTCCCCGGTTTTATATTAAGCTCATCAAATATCCTATATGCAAGACGATTAAAACCTATTACATCTATGTTCATAGAGCCCCCTGCCGGATGCATGAGTATGATCTTTTTTTGTAATGCCATGGTATATTGCTCAGGGACTAAAAGTATGTAATTTTTATCCTTATTTTTTATGGATTCCTCTATTATTCTCCGGTACATGAACTCTGATTTCCCAGAGCCTGCTGCCCCGCATACAAACTGAAAAGACATTATATACCCCCTATACAAATTCCGGATTAGAAAAATTAAAACTGCATATATTCCCGCAGCCATTTTCGTCACTTAATCCATAAGATTTATAATCACATATACAAAAAATTTTATCATACACAATTTGAAATGTAAATTGTATTTATTTTGAAGAAAAAAACAGGGAGAAAACTTCCTTACGGAGTCTCTCCCTTTAAGTCTCACTTACTTTTCTACTCAGTTATAACCGCATCCTTTATGGCATCCTTTATGGCCTGTATAATCATAATAGATGTATATTTATTATCTCCTGAATATGTAATATTATCTATGGATACAGCCGTGGCAATCTGTTCATTTATCTCATCCATAGCCGGACCGAGAAGAGGATACATAGCTGTCACTGTATCATCAAGATTAGCTATTTCTACATGGGAAATATTAGTTTTGTCAACAGTTACCGTAAGTTCCATAGAAGAGCCTCCCAGATTAAGCATTGAGGTATACACACCTGGCTTATAAGTTGTCTGTCCGGCTTCAGGTGAGGAATTATCAATAGACGTAGATGTTTTTTTCTTATCTTTGGACTTTGATGGGGAAAACATATAAATTAGCAGCAGAATAAGTATTATTCCCAAAACCACAAAAATTCCGGTATATATGAGTTCTTTGGATTTTAAAACAACAATTTTGGTTTTTGATGACATATAAAAGCTCCTCACTAAGATTATTATAAATATATTCCCAGTGAGGAGCTTTTATACCGGTAATTTACAATCTGGCATATCCAAAGCTGTTTACTATTGCATTAATCGGCTGTTTTGCCCGGCATAACGGACATTGTGACGCATTATAGGATGCATAATCAGGAATATCCTTTGTTGTAAATATGCTATGTATTTCCTGCCCATTAATAACACCTTCAGCTGAAAAGATAGATGAAACCCCGGCTATTGTTCCTCCATAATATTCTATACATTCAAGGGCAGTTTTTACTGTTTTTCCGGTAGTTGCTGTTGCCAAAAGCACAAGAATATTTTTATTCTTTATCATCGGAAGATAATTATCCCTGAACATAAGCTGTCCCGCCGAGTTCTGCTCAGGAGTAATAATATATACAGTATCATGGGTATTGGCAGACATAAAGCCCCTGTCATTAAGTTCTTCTGCCAGATATGCACCAATTATATCGGTTCCGTCCAGACATATTATTGTATCAATAATCACAGTGCTGGAGTATTCCTGAACTATTGCTCTTGCCACAGCCTTAGCCTCATTGCTTCTTGCCTTAAGAGTTGTCATATCAATATAATAATTAATATGTGAGGAAGACGTTGAAAAATGTCCCGGGGTAACCGCAAGAGCAATCAGATTGTTATACTGTGAATAAATCTTAAGTGTATTAGTGTTTTCCATAAATTACCTCCTTATAATCATAGATTACAATTACATGTTTTTATTATTTTATCAAATATAATATTAAGCCGAAGCTTTAGAAGATCATTTTGCATAAACATATTATTTTGTAAATATTGCTCATTATTGATAAAGTTATTATATATTGAAAATGTAAACTGTTTATTAGCGTTCTGACTTTTTTACTATAATTCCTCCTGTCTTAAATATGCTATATTCAGGCACATAACCTCTTACAGGCGAAAGAGGATATATGTTGGTATGGGGGCCTATAACTGTTCCGGGGTTAAGCACAGAATTGCAACCCACCTCGACAAAATCTCCAAGCATTGCTCCAAATTTTTTTAATCCTGTGTTGATATCAAAGCCTTCCACTTTATCACCATCTTCAATTATATTGCTTTTTACATGAACAAGTGTCTTATCGCTTTTTACATTAGATGTAATAGAGCCTGCTCCCATATGAGATTTAAAACCCAATATTGAATCTCCTACATAATTATAGTGAGGTACCTGAACATTATCAAATATAATAACATTTTTAAGTTCGGTAGAGTTACCGATAACACATCCTTCTCCCACAAGAGCATTACCTCTTATAAAGGCACTTTGTCTTACCTCAGTTTCAGGCCCGATAATAGCCGGTCCTCCGATAAATGCGGAGGAAAACACCTTAGCACTTTTATGTATCCATATATTATCATCTACTCTGTTATATTCTGACTTGCTAAGGCCATCCCCGATTTCAATTATCCAATTCTTTATATAAGGCAGTGCCTCCCATGGGTATGTAAGTTTTTCCAGCATAGGTGCAGCCATGGTATGTTCCAGTGAATAAAGTTTTTTAATAGTTAAATTGTTCATAATATAAACCAGTCTCCTTATGATTTTTTATTGCCTGTTCCTGTATAATATGGTTTGGTTTTATCAAATATATATGTTATTTTGTATTGATTATCCAGCTTTTTTACAAGCTCTGTGTTATTAATTACATAATTATTCATCTTGTCAGTATATTCATCCCTGGATATCTCCCCCTGGGCAACACCTGTAAGACCTTTTTCCCAGCTTGCTGTCATCTCTGCCCTGAGCAGATTATTTATGGAATAGTAAACAACATCATATATTATCTCTCCAAGAAACGTAGGTGTAACTATCTGGGTTTTTTTATTCAGGGCAATATATTTGTTGGTTACAAGTTTGGTTATAATACTGTCCCTTGTAGCAGAGGTACCTATTCCACTTCCTTTTATCTGGCTTCTAAGTTCCTCATCCTCTATAAGCTGTCCGGCATTCTCCATAGCAAGAATAAGCGTACCTGATGAGTATCTTTTCGGTGGCGTTGTTTCTCCCTCTTTAATCTCTATACTATTAACCTTAAGTTTCTGTCCCTTTTTCAAATTAGCAAGATTTTCAAGCATCTCAGGTGTCAGCTTTTCATCATCGCCTTTTTTTTCCTGAAAAGGCATATTTGCAATGGTCAGATACCCCGGATTTTTCAATCTCTTAAAATTGGCAAAAAAGTATTCTATGTATGGTTCTTCCGTATTTTTGCTCAATACAAGCGAAACCTTTTCATACTCAGCAGGAGGATAGAAAATAGACAAAAATCTCCTTGCAATTAAATCATATACATTTTTTGCTGTTGCAGAAACCGAGTTAAGAGCGCCAAAGCCCTGTCCCGTTGGTATTATTGCATAATGATCGGTAATAAGCTTATCGTTCACATATTTTGATTTTGAAATATTCCTATATCCGCCAAGATTAATTATGTTATCTGCAAATCCACTGAGGGGCTCATATTTCTTAAGTCCTGAAATATTCTTATATATTTCCTTAGAAACCGCCGTAGATAAAACTCTTGCATCGGTTCGTGGATATGTAACCATCTTTTTTTCGTATAATTCCTGTACAATGGCAAGAGTGTCGGATGGACTGATTTTAAATAATCTTGAACAGTCATTTTGCAGCTCAGCCAGATTGTATAGCATAGGCGGTGCCTTTTTTTCTATTTTCTTTTCTACCTTCTCAACATTAAACTCAACAGGTTGTTTAGTGCAAATTTTGTCAATAAGCTCCTTTGCTGATTCTTCCTTCAAAAATCCATTTTCTTTGTAAAGCAATGGTGATTTGAAATATTCAGATCCGTCAACTGCCTTCCATTCACCTGAAAAGCCATCAAGGTTGGCAACAACTCTGTAAAAAGGAGTAGGTGTAAACTCTCTGATTTCACGCTCCCGCTTTACAATCATTCCAAGAACACAGGTCATTACCCTTCCCACAGCTATGACGCATTTGTCCATTCCAAGATAATTTTTCACTGTATTACTGTATTTGAGGGTGAGGGCCCTGGAAAAATTAATTCCCATGAGATAATCCTCCTGGGCCCTCAGGTATGCCGAATCGCTGAGATTATCATATTCGGACAAATCCTTAGCCTCTCTTATTCCTCTTAATATTTCCTCCTCTGTCTGGGAGTCAATCCATACCCTTTTCTTTAATTTTTCCTTGCTCACTCCGGCCATCCGGTCAACAAGACGGTATATATATTCTCCCTCACGCCCTGAGTCGGTGCATACATATATACATTCTACATCTTCACGGTTAAGAAGTCTGCTCACCACATTAAATTGCTTTTTTGAAGCCTCAATAATGTCATATTTGTAAGCCTTTGGTATAAAGGGGATAGTTGCCATATCCCACTTTTTCAGAGTGGGATCATATGCATCCGGGTAGCTCATGGTTATAAGATGTCCAACGCACCAGGTAATAATTGAATCTTCGGTTTCTATATAACCATCCCGTCCTCCTGCACTGTATGCACCCTTTACTCCCAATGCCTTTGCAAATTCCCTTGCCACACTGGGCTTCTCAGCTATATATAAATTCTTCAAGCTATTTCCTCCTGACCTTGGTCAACATGTCCTGTAAGTATATCATATTTATATCTGTATATCCACATTGTATAATTATAATATCAGGGCAAAACTATATTTTTTAACTCTTTTCCCTCCAACAGGCATCTGGCATTGTACATTGTAATATTGGCTATTGCCATCATTGCCTCTCCGGTAAAAAAGGCCTGATGTGAAGTAATAATAACATTCCTGTACGAGGTCAGCCTTACAAGGTCATCATCCGATATAATCTCCTCAGACATATCTTCAAAGAAATAATCATCTTCCTCTTCATATACATCAAGAGCCACTCCTCCGAATTTTTTCCTTGCCAGGGCATCCAGCAAATCCTGAGTATTAACAAGTGCCCCCCTTGAAGTATTCACCAAAAGTACTCCATCCTTCATTTTATCTATACTGCTTTTGTTAATGAGATAATGCGTATCCTTCGTAAGCGGACAATGCAGACTTATTATATCTGAGTTTTCAAATAAGGTATCCAAATCCACATATTGGATATTTGAGCCCCACCTCAGCTTTGCCTCAGTGGTATCCTCCACAATTTCATCTATTTGATATGGATCATATAACAAAACCTTCATATCCAGTCCCCGGATAATGGAAATCATTGCCTGTCCTATCTTTCCTGTTCCTACAATTCCTATAGTCTTATTAACCAGATCCATTCCCATAAGCCCGTTGATACTATAATTAAAATCTCTGGTTCTTACATAAGCACGATGAATCTTCCTGTTTATGGCAAATAAGAGACCCAATGCGTACTCAGCAACTGCTCTGGGGGAATAGCTTGGTACTCTCAGGACAACAATATCACTATCCTTTGCCTTTTTTATATCAACATTGTTAAAGCCTGCGCAGCGTAGCAAAATTGCCTTTATTCCCATCTGCTTAAGAATCTCTATTACCTTCCCATCCGCCGTATCGTTTACAAAAATACATACTATATCACAGCCATTGGCCATCATTGCGGTATTTTCCTTAAGCTTTTCTTCAAGAAAAACTATATCAAAGCCATTTTCCCTGGCAACGGGTTCAAACCATATTTTATCATATGGCTTTGTATCAAAAAATGCTATTTTCATGCTATTCACTATCCTTCTTTTATTTGGAATAGTATAAGCATTATCTGCTGATTTTATCCCTTACCATAGAAAAATGTATAGCATACTCCTGTGTAATAAGTTTATTTTTAATGAGTGTATTGAGAGTATCCCTGAATTCGTTATGGCTTATAGTTGAATGTGCCATATCATTAAGAAAACCCGAAACCATATCTGCATATGTATTTGCATTAATAACATTATCTCTCAATAATATATTGCATTTGTATATTTCTTTAAAAAAATAATTCACCTTAGCCGAACGTGTAATTTTATCATCCACATAAAACCTAATTCCCAGCAAATCAAACAGACTGGCTGCGGAATTGTTAGTAAAATATATCCCGGGGCCTATCCCGTACAGATTCTTGTAAGAAGTCAGATCATCAACCTTTGTATTATAGAAATAGTCCGGCAGACAGGGTCTGAACAAATTGGCAATAAAGCTTTTACCCTTAAAAAGTTCGTAATCATCCTCCTCGCTGGCAGGCTGTTTTTTAAGATATGTTATCTCTTTTATGGAGTAAAGAGGAAGTGTATATATCCTTGGCTCTCTGTCAATAATAAGTATGTTAAAAATCTTATTTGCAACCCATACATATGCCGGTGTCTGCTTAATTCCAAGTTTTTCACATCTGTCAATGATAACTTTTCTATGATCTCTTTTTACCTTAAACCTGTGCAAGGTTTTTTTCATTGTCTGCTTTGTATAATTTTCCCGGACATCCGTTTTCCCTGAGGCATCATAAATGCGTGTCTCTTTTTTTGCTTTTTTAACTGTTTTATCAACAGCCTCATGTGCCTTTATACTCTTTGATCGGACTTCTGCTTCCGGTTCATTTGCTTCTTTGGGCTCACCGGCTGTCTTTTCATCGGCAATGTCACACATACCTAAGGTTTGTGCCAGGGTAATTGTAACAAATCCACATGCTATTCCGGCAAAAAAGAGAAGCAGAATTCCCTTTATAATTGCAAAAATAAAAAGAGCCGCTGTTCCAAAACCTGAAATAAGAGTGAAAATAAGCACAAGCTTTGTCTTAATATCAGAATATCTTAATGTATTAATTATCCTCTTCATAGTAAAATCCCCAATACCATAATATATGTTTATTATACAAAAAAGAACAGACAATATGCAATAGCAATTCACATATTGGTACACCGTGGATGATTTTGTATATATGTATGAAATAAAATTATTGCTTAAATTGCCTGCCGGTATGGTCAATAGTATAATTATCCTTAAATATCATTTCTGACAAAGGCATAAAGGTATATCCTTTTTCCTCCAGCCGGGTAAGAAGCTCATCCAGTGCTAAAGCCGTATACTTTGACCCATTATGCAGAAGAATAATGGAACCGTTTTTCAAATCTCTGTGATTGCACACCTTATCTATAATGGATCTGACTCCGTAATCCTTCCAGTCAAGAGAATCAACATTCCACTGTATTGTACTGTAACCCAGGGATTTTGCTGCCAGAATAACGCTTTCATTGTAATCTCCGTAAGGTGCCCTGAATAATACCATTTCAACCCCCGTAAGAGATTTTACTATATTGTGGCACCCTTCTATCTCTTCAATCATATCCTGCTTTGAAAGATTTGGCATATGCTTGTGATTGGCTCCGTGATTACCCAGCTCATGTCCGTTTTTACATATCCTGTCTATAGCATCCGGATATCTGCCCGCCCAATCTCCGGTAACAAAAAAAGCTGCCTTACAGTTGTGATTCTCCAAAATCCGAAGTATTTCATCCAGATCCTCATCACCCCAGGCAGCATCAAAGGTTATACTAACCACCTTTTCTTCCGTTTCAACAGAATATATTGGCAAAGAATTCTCATAATGCTCTCCCACTACAGCCATAACATTGTACTCATCATCATAAATACATATAACCAGTGCGATAAAAAGCATTATGAGAATCAGTGCCTTAAAATAACTTATTTCTTTTGATTTCAATTTTGGAAATTTTTGTATACGCCACATATCTTATCCTTAAATCCGGTTTATATATTATATTGTGGCACAAATCTTCTTATGCTTCCAAAGTAATCTTACGGAAGTTCTTTTTCCCTCTTTTTAATATAAACTCTTCATCAAAGGAAGCCTTTCCGAATGTAGCTGCTATATCGGTGATTTTTTCACCGTTAACAGCAACTCCTCCCTGCTCCACAGCTCTTCTTCCTTCGTTTCTCGAAGCAACCAGACCTGATTTAACCAAAAGAGTCAACACATCTATTTCTCCATCCTTCAAATCATTTTCACTAACTGTCGCAGTTGGCATATTCTCCGCATTACCACTGGAAAACAATCCCCTGGCTGCCTCAAGAGCCTTTTTTGCTTCCGTCTCTCCATGTACAAGATTAGTAAGCTCATACGCCAGTACCTCTTTTGCCTTATTAAGCTCACTTCCCTGATATGCCTCCATCTTTTCAATCTCCTCAAGAGGAAGGAAGGTAAGCATTTTAAGGCATTTAATTACATCTGCATCTCCTACATTTCTCCAATATTGGAAAAACTCAAACGGAGTTGTTTTGTCAGGATCAAGCCACACAGCACCCTTCTGGGTCTTTCCCATCTTCTTTCCCTCGGAATTCAGCAAAAGAGTAATTGTCATAGCATGGGCATCCTCACCAAGCTTACGTCTTATAAGCTCAGTTCCTCCAAGCATATTGGACCACTGATCGTCCCCTCCGAACTGAAGATTACAGCCGTACTTTTTGTATAATGCATAGAAGTCATAGCTCTGCATTATCATATAATTAAATTCAAGAAAGCTAAGTCCCTTTTCCATTCTCTGCTTGTAACATTCTGCAGTAAGCATTCTGTTTACCGAAAAATGTGCACCTACCTCTCTTAAGACATCTATATAGTTCAAATCCAGAAGCCAGTCTGCATTATTTACCATAAGTGCCTTTCCATCAGAGAAATCAATAAAGCGGCTCATCTGCTTCTTAAAGCAGTCAACGTTGTGCTGTATAGTTTCGGTAGTCATCATCTGTCTCATATCAGTTCTTCCCGAAGGGTCGCCTATCATGGCTGTTCCTCCTCCTATCAGGGCTATGGGCTTATTCCCTCCCATTTGAAGTCTTTTCATAAGGCAAAGAGCCATGAAATGACCCACATGAAGGCTGTCTGCCGTAGGATCAAATCCAATATAAAATGTAGCCTTACCATCATTGATAAGTCTGCTGATTTCCTCTTCGTTTGTTGTCTGGGCAATAAGACCTCTGGCAACCAATTCATCATAAAGTTTCATATTTCGTATTCCTCCAAAAAATATTACGGACGTTTTAACAGGAAATGTGCATTCTATTTCCTGATATAGAAAAATAAAAGCTCCGTCCCTAAGCTTAACCTAAGGACGAAGCATAAGCTCCGTGTTACCACCTTAATTCACAGCTGCCTCACAACAGCTGTCTTTGCAAGTACCATACCGATACTTAAGCACTATAACGTGTGCCACTACGTCAATTCCTACTGTTATTTCAGATTGCGGCTCATGGATGTATTCATAAACAACGTACACTGTGCCTCTCATCTCCCGGCAACTTTCTGTAGCTACCCTTTGCTTACTACTTTTTCCACTCAATGCCTTTTTCACAATGGATTATAAAGCATAAAATGTGTTTTGTCCACTTATTTTTTATTCGCAATAGCTGTTATCAAAGGTTATAACCGTATAATACCTTTTTTCCTTTTTCTTCAATTTTTCATCTATCCTGGCTTTTATTTCTTCCTGTGTGAGTTTCAAATTATGTGGGATAACCAGATCAAAAATGAGATTGGTATGGCTTGGACCTGAAACGACACGGAAATCATGAATCGAAAGCCTGTCATCTATTTCCCCAATAATGTTTTCCATCATTTTCTTACATTCTTTCAGATATTCATTATCTGTTTCCACCGGATCCATATGGATTGTCATTTTTATGTTTAAATCCTCAAATATATTTCTCTCCATCTCATCAATAACATCATGTATCTCCATGATGTTGCCTTTTCCATCTACCTCAATATGTACGCTTCCTATCATATTCCCCGGTCCGTAGCTATGGATAATCAAATCATGCATTCCGAGAGCATAAGGGTTTTCCTCTACAATTTCCTTTATCTTCTGAACTACACCGGAATCTGCCGGCTGTCCCAAAAGAGCATCCACCGTCTCCTTTATTATCCCAAAGCCCGAAAAAAGAATAAATACAGATACGATAACACCCATTATTCCATCTACAGGCAAATCAGTAAAAGGAGAGATTATAAGGGCAAACACGGTAACTGCTGTTGCCACCACGTCATTCATGCTGTCTTTTGATGTTGCAAGCATTATTGTAGAATTAATCTTTGTCCCCAGTTTTTTGTTAAATTTGCTCATCCATACCTTAAGCAGGATAGATAAGACGAGGGCAGCAAGGGCAATATATGAAAATTCCACTGTCTCCGGGTGCATTATTTTTTTCACTGAAGTAGTCAGCAATTCAACTCCCACCAGCATAATTACCATGGCAATAACCATAGATGTAAGATATTCAAATCTTCCATGTCCAAAGGGATGATCCTTGTCGGCAGGCTTTGCAGCCAATTTGTATCCGAATAATGTAACAATACAGCTTGCACAATCAGAAAGATTATTGAAGCCATCAGATATAATTGAAATAGAATTAACTATAGTCCCCATTACAAATTTGGCTGAAAAAAGAATTATATTGCATATTATTCCAACAATTGAACTGAGCATTCCGTAAGCCTCTCTTACTTTGACATTATCAACCATATTATAGTTTTTAACAAAATGCTTCACCAGAAAATCACTCATCTATTATTTCTCCTTTATTATGATTTCTTACCACATTAATTCCCATTGCCATAAATATAAATAAAAAAGGGGTGGTAATCGGCTGATTTACATTTATAAGAGACTGAATAAAATATCCTGTCATTGCAGCAAGACACGCATATGCCATAGCATTTTTTCCTGCATTTTTAAAAATATATACAAAGCAGCATACAAAAAGACCTATGTAAGCCACCAATCCTATTATACCAATTGTTACCAGATATTGCAGGAGTTCATTATGTGCATTATCATATACTCTTTTTGTATTATTAATCATAATATCATAATAATCAGCCTTTGCAAGTATTCCAAGGGTCTCGTTTCCATATCCGAATAATCTGTGAACTCCGGATGCTCTCTGAAAAAGCTCAAGAGAAATGTGCCAGATCATTCCCCTGTAGGTTCCCCACCTGTAATCTATATTGAATATTGAAAGTCCGGTCATTTTCCCTGTTATAAGAAAAAGTGCAAGCACAATACCCATAATCCTCGCAAGGAAACCGGCAAGTCTTTTACCGTCAGCACACAGTTTTTTTTCTTTAAGCTTATTTTGTGCAAAGGCTGCTGATACCATAATGAGCACAAGTGCGGAAAAAATTCCAATAGTAACAGGCAGCTTATCCAGAAAGCCTGCCACACCGCCTCTTTTGTTATCATAATCAAGAATAATCCTGTTCAAAACAGCCTGTACAAGAATTCCACAAAAAATCAAAAATACAGTCCGAATATAGCCTGTTATCCTTTTATCTGATACAGCGATAAAAAATAGCATGACCAAAGCCGCAAAAACTCCCAAAAAGCCACTGTCACTATTGGCTGCCATAAGGGAATTTCCTCCCAGAATAAGCACTATGGCAGATATCATAATACAAACTTTACTTTTGCTGAATATATGTAGTGCTGCAAATACCGGCAGACACATGGCAAGAAAGCTTGCATAAATATTAATATTTCCAAAGGTTGATATGTATATATCATAGAGCTTTGGGAGAATCCCCTCCCTGTATTTCATAAAATCCGCACCCATATGCTGTAATACGGCTACAAGCTCACCATATACCACAGAAGCTGCAAAAACCATGAAAATCCATTCACTGATACAGATTCTTATCGATGCAATTATCAGAAACACTACAGCTATAACTATATAAGTAACCATACCCATATATCTTACACCGGCTCCCATAAGGGATGCTTTTTTATCTATTGAGACAAAATACGAAAATACATTCGCAAGCATAAATGCTTCCATCCAGAATTCCGGGCGCTGATAAAATCTTCCTTTTGTATATCCCCTGATATTTTCTGCTGATATTGTTTTTTTATTTATATTTACCAGCAGAAATATCAATATGGTGAGAACGGAATATATGATGCTGCTCCACATGAAGCAATTATATTTTGTAATTGTAATATTGTAATATTTATTGGTTGTAATAACCGGATAAACTCCAAATATCACGATCAGATATATGTACACAAGAGCACGCTGGAGCAATACCTCTTTGTTATACTCTGACATCCTTTTCCCTCCCATTTTAATAAATACTCCATTGGCAAAAATATTTAAAGGGTAGATGAAAATCATCTACCCTGCACCTTTATAATGCGGGAGAAGGGACTTGAACCCTCACGACGTTGCCATCACTAGATCCTTAGTCTAGCCTGTCTGCCAGTTCCAGCACTCCCGCTTATATTAAGTTCTCGTTGATTCACTGCTCAACGCAAGTAATATATTAACAGTTATTGCTATTCTTGTCAATGATTTTTTTTAGTTTTTTCGATTTTTTTGAATATATTTAAAAAGCAATAAATAATAACAAAAGTGGAAACCATTTGTAAAAACAAGCTTCCACTTTTGTTGATATACCAAGATTAAGCTAACTTAGATTTAGCTACCTCAACTATCTTCGCAAAACCCTCAGGATCGCTTATTGCCATCTCTGAAAGCATCTTTCTGTTAAGATCTACCTCTGCCAGCTTTAAGCCATACATAAGCTTACTGTAGGAAAGTCCATTCATTCTTGCAGCTGCATTGATACGTGCAATCCAAAGCTGTCTGAACTGTCTCTTTTTCTGCTTTCTACCTGCGTATGCTGTAGTAAGGGCTCTCATAACCGACTGCTTAGCTACTCTGTACTGCTTAGATCTTGCACCCTTATAACCCTTAGCCAGCTTTAATACTCTATTATGTCTCTTCTTAGCGCCAACGCCGCCTTTAATTCTTGCCATTAGTCTATTCCTCCTAAATTAAATATATGGTAATATCTTCTTCATAACCTTGCTGTTAGTAGCATCAGTCATAGTTGCTTTTCTAAGATTTCTCTTTCTCTTAGTTGACTTCTTAGTAAGAATATGACTCTTATAAGCCTTACTTCTCTTCAATTCACCTGTTCCTGTTTTCTTAAAGCGCTTTGCTGCTGCTCTTTTTGTCTTTAACTTTGGCATAATATATCCTCCTTAAAATATCTATAAATATAAATTTAACGTTTTTCAGCTAAAAACATTATCATACTACGTCCTTCAAATTTTGCCGGTTTTTCGATTACGGCAACATCTGAAAGAGCTTCTGCAAAATCATCAAGTATGGCCTTGCTTGTATTAACATGTGCCAGTTCCCTTCCTCTGAATCTTAAGGTGACTTTTACCTTATCACCCTTTGTAAGGAATTTTCTTGCCATATTCACCTTCGTGTTAAGATCATTGGTATCAATGTTAGGAGAAAGTCTTACTTCCTTAATCTCGATGGTTTTTTGCTTTTTCTTTGCTTCCTTTTCACGACGTGCCTGCTCGTATCTGAATTTACCAAAATCCATAATCTTACAAACAGGTGGCTTTGCTGTAGGAGCTATCTTAATCAGGTCCGCCCCTGCCTCCTCTGCAAGCTTCATAGCTTCCTTAGAGGTCATAATTCCAAGCTGCTCGCCGGATTCACTTATAACTCTTACCTCTTTGTCTCTGATTTGCTCGTTAATCATTAATTCGTTACTGATAATATGCACCTCCATTTTGTTTGTAACAGAGCTTTTATTCCGCCTTTTGCACAATAAAAAAGCGGATAGACAAACTATCCACGCAATGCTACAAAACAATAGCCATACATATGACCTTTGTTCGCATATTAACCCAAGTCGCCAATGCCCTAAGGTGAGAGTGGATACTCTGCTTTCTTTAACATACCTATATAATCTATCATATGAATCACAGGATGTCAATATCATTTTCAAAAAAGAAAAATAAATTTCAGTTTTAATCAGAAAAATAAATCCGGTCAGTCCGAAATTAGTTATTTGTAATTAACAAATTGAAAACTCTGCATATGTAAATAATAAATTTGGCAAAATGCACATTATCAATCTTATAATGTGGGAAATTTAACAATTTTATCACATTATTGAGTTGTAAAAAAGCAAAATATATATTATAGTATATGTGTTGCATTTTCAAGTTGTTTCTAAAGATTTAATCTTTTGACATAATAATCCGTTTGATTACTATCAATCAATTTAGCATTTTTTAAGGAGGCATACTATGAATTTAGAAGACTATTCTGCTGTTACCCCTGAATTACATCGACTGGCTCGCCTTTGTGAAACAAGAGATGTAATCGACCCGGATTTATATACAAAATATCAGGTGAAGCGTGGCTTACGGGATTTGGATGGCAAAGGGGTGCTTACAGGACTTACAGAGATTTCCACAATTAACTCATACAAAATGGAAAACAATGTGTCCGTCCCTATTGACGGTGAGTTATATTATCGTGGAATCAATATCAATGATCTGGTAAACGGTTTTACCGGTGAAAAACGCTTTGGATATGAGGAAACTGTATATCTTTTGCTTTTTGGGCAGCTTCCTACCAGGGAAGAGCTTGATAATTTTAACATTCTGCTAGGTTCCTACCGCAAATTGCCAAAGCATTTTACAAGAGATGTTATTATGAAAACCCCAAATAAGGACATTATGAATTCTTTGGCTAAAAGTATACTTACCCTGAGCTCCTATGACACTAATTCCATGGATATACGGATACCTAACGTACTTCGCCAGAGCATTGAGCTTATAGCCAATTTTCCTGCGCTGGCAGTATATTCATACCTTGCATACAGACATTATGATCTGGGAAAGGGCTTATACATTCATCAACAAAAGCCTGAGCTTTCAACTGCCGAAAACCTTTTAAGGCTCCTTAGGAAAAACAAACAATATACCGATACAGAAGCAAAAATTCTCGACCTTGCCCTGGTGCTCCACGCCGAGCATGGCGGTGGCAACAATTCTACATTTACTACCCATGTTGTAACCTCATCGGGCACAGATACCTACTCTTCCGTGGCAGCATCCCTATGTTCACTTAAGGGACCTAAGCACGGTGGTGCCAATGTCAAGGTTAAGCTTATGTTTGATGATCTTAAATCCCATGTAAGCGATTGGGATAATGAAGCTATGATAAGAGATTATCTTGTAAATATACTTGACAAAAAGGCATTTGACAAAACAGGGCTGATATACGGAATGGGGCATGCTGTTTACTCTATATCCGATCCAAGAGCTAATCTTTTTGAAAAATTCGTAAAAAAGCTGTCCGATGAAAAAGGAAAAGAAGATGAGTATCAGCTTTACCGCAATGTTGCCAGAATATCAAAGGAAGTAATTGCCGATAAACGTAAAATCTACAAGGGAGTCAGTCCTAATGTGGATTTTTACAGTGGCTTTGTGTATGATATGCTTGACCTGCCTAAGGAATTATTCACACCACTTTTTGCTGTTGCCAGAATTGCAGGCTGGAGCGCCCATCGTATAGAGGAGCTGATAAATGCCAATAAGATAATAAGACCTGCGTATCTGTCTATTGCTGAAAACAGAACTTATACTCCTTTGGCAGACAGATAAATTAAGGAGATGCACAATATTGGATAACAATAATCAAAAAAATGTAATCTTCCATATCGATGTTAATTCAGCCTTCCTAAGTTGGGAGGCTGTTTATCGTGTAAATGTACTTGGTGAAAAAACCGACCTCAGGGACATTCCTTCTGCCGTAGGAGGAAGCAGGGAATCAAGGCATGGCATAATACTTGCCAAATCCCAGCAGGCGAAAAAATTCGGGGTAGTTACCGGAGAGCCTATTGTTTCTGCCCAAAAGAAATGTCCAGCTCTTAATATAGTTCCTCCTAATCATGCTCTCTACCTTGAGTACTCTGAACAATTCATTTCCCTTTTGAAAAAATATGCTCCGGTGGTTGAACAATACAGCATAGACGAAGCCTTTCTTGATATGACCGGAACCGAGAAGCTTTACGGTTCACCAATACAATTTGCCAACAGATTAAAGGATGAAATCAGAGATACACTGGGGTTTACCGTAAACGTTGGAATTTCCAGTAATATGCTGCTGGCAAAAATGGCATCTGACTTTGAAAAGCCGGACAAGGTACATACTCTTTTCCCTGAAGAGCTAAAGGAAAAGTTATGGCCTCTTCCCGTAGGAGATTTATTTTTTGTAGGATCTGCTACAGAAAAAAAGCTTAAAAATCTTGGTATTAAGACTATAGGTGAGCTGGCTAATACCGATTACGAATTCATCATTTCCCACTTTAAAAAGCATGGTGAAATTATATGGAACTATGCCTGGGGCAGGGATACAGGAGACATAAGGAAATCTCATGGAACACAAAAGGGCTATAGTCATGATATAACTCTGCCCTATGATGTTGAAGAGCCATTTCTTGCAAAGCATTATATATTATCAATATGTGAAGCCCTGGGTGCAAGAATCAGAAGGGACAAGGCCTTTGTTAATGTGATTTCAATTACACTTCTTGACAATGACTTCAATAAGGTTTCAAAGCAGATAAGTCTTAATGCCTCCACAAATATTACAGAAAAAATATATGAATATTCCTGTATACTTTTTGACAAATGCTGGACAAAAAAGCCTATACGACTTATATCTGTCAGAGCTTCCAAATCATCAGCCCAATGCTATGAGCAACTAAATATCTTTGACACAGAAAAAAGCAAAAAGCTGTCCAGACTAGACTCTGCTATTGATTCCATAAGAAACAAGTATGGTGACAATGCAATATTAAGGGCATCCTTTATGGATGCCCCTGATAAGCAGTTGTTTAATAAGTAGTTATTTAATCGGAATCAGTTTTCGGTTTTCTCCACAAACTGTTTTCTCAGGATTAGAAATAATAATGCTTAATACTCCATCCTTAAAAGCAGCTGTTATATCCTCCTGTTTAACCCTGTTTCCCACATAAAAGCTACGTTTACAGCCGGAAAGTATTCTTTCCTTTCTTATGAAGTGTATTCTTGTTTCATCCTTTTCAAGATGCTCAGGTTTTTTTGCAATTATTGTTAATGTTCCATCAACAAGCTCGGCCTGAACCTCTTCTCTTGCAAAGCCGGGCAGCTCAATTTCTAACAGGTAGCTGCCGTCTTTTTCCTGGATATCTGTCTTCATAAGCTCAGGAATACTTTGTTCCTGTTTTTCAAAAATATTAACTGTATCTGTTGTAAATAACATTAAAATCACTCCTTTTTTACAACATTTCCTCCAAGGTACTTCTTATTTCCTTAATAAAATCCGCACTGTTAAGAACAGTAACATCCTTAAGAGAGGTTATAAGTGCCAGATCCTTTGTCATCTTACCCTCCTCTATAGTCTTTATTGTTGCCTTCTCCAGTTTGTCAGCAAATTCCATAAGCTCAGGTATATCATCCAGCTCTCCACGTTTTCTTAAGGCACCTGTCCATGCAAAAATTGTAGCTACTGAGTTAGTTGAGGTTTCTTCACCTTTAAGATGCTTATAGTAATGTCTCTGAACAGTTCCGTGAGCTGCTTCATATTCATACTTTCCGTCAGGAGATACCAGAACAGAAGTCATCATAGCCAGTGAACCAAAAGCAGAAGATATCATGTCACTCATAACATCTCCATCATAATTTTTGCATGCCCAGATATATCCACCCTCTGATTTCATTACTCTTGCCACCGCATCATCAATAAGAGTATAAAAATATTCTATCCCTGCAGCTTCAAATCTGTTCTTATATTCCCTGTCGAAGATATCCTGAAAAATATCCTTAAAGGTATGATCATACTTTTTGGATATCGTATCCTTTGTTGCAAACCAGAGAGTCTGCTTTGTATCCAGAGCATAATTAAAGCAGCTTCTTGCAAAGCTCTCAATAGAGTCACATACATTATGCATACCCTGAATAATTCCTGGCTTTGTAAAGTTATGTATAAGTTCCCTTACTTCCTTTCCATCCTCAGTTGTATATACCAGCTCTGTTTTTCCCGGTCCGGGAATTTTCATTTCAGAGGCCTTATATACATCGCCATATGCATGTCTGGCAATAGTAATAGGCTTCTTCCAGTTTTTTACACATGGTTCAATTCCTTTTACAACTATAGGCGCCCTGAATACAGTTCCATCCAGAATGGCACGAATGGTTCCGTTAGGGCTCTTCCACATCTCCTTAAGATTATACTCTGTCATTCTGGCTGCATTAGGAGTTATGGTAGCACATTTTACAGCTACTCCGTATTTTTGTGTAGCATATGCTGAATCAAATGTAACCTTATCGTCAGTAGCATTTCTGTTTTCAAGTCCAAGGTCATAATATTCAGATTTTAAATCTATAAAAGGATATATAAGCTCATCCTTAATTATCTTCCAGAGAATTCTAGTCATCTCATCTCCGTCCATCTCCACCAACGGCGTTGTCATCTTTATTTTTTCCATAAAAATATACCTCCAAATATTCTATAAAAGCGCAAATACATTTTAGCATAATCCCTTTAAATGTAAAACATTTTTTTATAACTTACTTTATTTATTTCTTGAATTACCTTAAGTAAGATTATATACTTGTTATAGTCTATATCAAATACATTAAGGAGATTTAATTCTTATGACCTATAACTATACCGTTCAAAAAAGGAAGAGCAATCGTATCACATACAGGGTAACAGGAACAATATTCGTTATTGTTGCAGCCATGCAGACAATCATTCTGGTAAATGGTTACGCGAAGCACCCTGCTCTTACAGGAATGTTTGCCCTGTTGCTTGGAGCATATGGTCTTTACCTTTTCAAAATGTCATTTAGAAAGCAGGCCTTCGATATTACATATCGATTTTCCGAAGAAGGCTTAACTGTTATCCACCACTATGGTGAAAAGAAATACACCTTTCAGGATATAGAATTAATCACCATGGTTATCGCTGACCCAAACCTGATTTTTTATGTCCTCAATATAAAGGCCGGAAAGGACGTATATACAATCCCATTTACGATGAAAAAGGAGCTGTGTGAGACCATCTATGAATTTGTACACTCAAGAATAAGGCAGGATGATGAAAATGAAGATTAACAGTTCACTGTTTAACATACCGATTATCAATAACGTTATTGAATTTGACTCTACTGATTCCACAAATACAAGGGCACGAGAATTTGCTAAGAGAGGAAGTGTTCACGGCTCTCTTTTTCTGGCACACAAACAGACCGATGGAAAAGGCCGAATGGGAAGACACTTTTCTTCTCCTATGGACCAGGGTATTTATATGAGCCTCCTCCTCCGTCCGGATATTGATTATTCCCGCATTTCCAATATAACCCTCCTTGCTGCTGTTGCAATTGTAAGAGCTCTGGAGGAACACTTCAATATTATTTCAGAAATCAAATGGCCGAATGACATTGTAATTGACGGAAAAAAGCTTGTAGGAATCCTTACTGAAGCAGGCCCCGGCTACATAATTATAGGTATAGGAATAAATGTTAATAATTCCGGTTTCCCCGGCACAATACAAAATACAGCAACATCAATTTTTTTGGAAACCGGTAAGAGAATCGATGAATTTATATTAATCAAATCAATATTGAGTAGTTTTGGCAGCCTCTACGACGAATTTATCTCACGGGAAGATATAGAATTTATTCTTGATGAATACAATTCACGCCTTGTAAATCTCGAGAAAGTGGTTTACATAATTCCACATGATATTTCAGACAATGTAGACAATGTAGACAATGTAAGTTCTGTTGACTATTCAGGCTTAACTCCATACACCTGCTGTGGCATAGACAAATATGGAAATCTTTTATGCAGGGATGCTGCAGGAGAAGTGACCACAGTAAACTCCGGTGAGGTTTCTGTTCGCGGAGCAAAAGGGTATGTATAAACCATATTCATTAAAAATATATGGCAATACCTACATTTTTCTGTTATAATTTTGAATAGATATTTTCGTGACATTTTATTTTGGAGGTTAATTTATGCAGGAAAAAAGGAAACACAATAGACTTCCCATTAAGCTTACTCTTGAGGTTTCCAATCTCTTTAAGCAGGATGGTGTCAGAATTGATTCTCTTGATGCACAGATTGAGGTTTTTGACATATCCAAATCCGGTATAGGTTTTATGTCTGAGTCAAAGCTGCCTATAGATTATTATTTTAATGCAACAATAGAATTTGAAAACTCAGATGAAATCATATTATCAGTTGTAAAGATTTTGTATGTAACTCCTATAGGTGATTCAGGATTCAGATATGGCTGTGAATTTGTAGGACTGCCTTCCATGTATGACCATATTTTTGATGCATATGCTTCCAGTCTGTAGAAAAAAGAGGCTCACTTTAACAAAAGTCGTTAAAGTGAGCCTCTTTTTTATTGCCGTGAAAAATATTATTTTTCAGTCCTTACTTATTTTTTTCATCCCTGATAAAGCTTTTTACAGCATCAGCCTGTTCCCGTGCACGACCTGCTGCTTCGCCATACTCCTGCTGTGCCTTTTCCTTTATCTCACTGACTGAGCCCTTTTCCATATCATGCTCCCTAATCCACTTGTTAATTTCATCAACCTGCTTTTTGTCATCCTGATCTTTATATCCTTCATGCAGAACCTCTTCTATATCCTCTCTGTTAAAATACAAAATTCTGGTGCCAAAAAGTCCATCCGGATAAAAGCATCCGCCATAATCAAAGAATTTCATCTTGCCGTCCACTTTAAGAGCAAGGCCTCTGGCTATAATTAATATTTTCCGCTGGGCACCACCCTTTGCTACCACAACAGAACCTAATGGTAAAAAATCTATTTTTTCCATTTGTCAATTACCTCTTTTCAATAATTCATATTTAATATTCTATACATTCCGGTTAAATTATGCATATCATTTTAAGGTGTTACGCCGTTTTGCTGTAATGCATCAAATAATGGTGAGTTTCCCTGAGGTTTTGCCGGTGCATCTCCTACCTGGAAGGGTGACTGCCCCGGGATATTACCTCCTGTCGGGAATGTCGGCTGGCTTGGTGAACCACCATTAGGAAAAGGTGGCTGTGCTGTACCTCCCAGACCATACAGATAATTAAGGCTTGTATTTGCATCAAAATCATTTGCGGCACTGTCATCCAGCTTTAAGTATTCCTCACCAATCTTACTGATAGCCTCACTATTGCTTACAAGCAAGTCATGATAATAATTGGTCATCAGACTGTTGGCACCTATCAATCTCTGCAAATACTTATTAAATGCAGGTGCATCTGTTTCACCGCCACTCCAGACAGTTATCATATCATCCATTGTCTTGTTGTCTGCATCGGTAAAATTAGCTATGCTTGCATTCAAATTTTTCATAACTAAATCAAACTCTGATTTATTAATCTTGATTTCCATGACTTGCCTCCCTAATTATAGATTGTAGGAACAAAACCACCTGTTACTACATCGGCTCCATCCCATGTAACACCCATTGTTCCTGTAATTATTTCCTCAGTAACATCATCAAGCTCAATTCCTGTAATTTCCTCAAAGGCATCTACCGAGCCCTGGAAAACCGCATCTCTGATTTCACCCTGAGCCAGGGATTCCGCTCCTGAAACAATAACATATCCTGTAACATCTTCTATTCCCTGCTCGACTGCACTCTGTGCCGCCTGAACTCCTCCGCCATACAAACCGGCTACAGTTGTGGTTACAGACATGGCAGTATCATAAGCTTCCTGATCACCGGCAAATACTGTGTCACGTATAGGGTTGACAGCGACCGCATCAGGATCATTTTGAATAATATTATATATCTCATCTCCTGCCTCATAATATTCAGAAGCACCAAAGGTCATACATCCGGTGGAAAGAACCATAGCACCTATGACAACAGGGGTTGCCGCTCCATCAGTGGCAACAATAACAGCCACTCCGGCAATAATACATCCTGTTCCTTTAACAATATGAAGCACGGATTTCTTTTTCTTTTCCTCCAGAGCCTGCATATCCTGAAGCTCCTCATTGGCATCAGCTACTGCATTAAACGCATCCTTAATCCTATCTGCCTCAAGGCTTAGGTCAGCTGCACTTCTTTTCAGACTGTTATAACTTGCCTCATATGATTTAAAGCCTCTTATATCGCCACTTTTATACGATCCCGGTGACACGGCGTTTCCTTCACTTGCCTCTGCTATAAGACGATATATATCCATATCATAATCCTCTAGTATCTTTACCGGTCCATCAACCTCACTCCTGTCAAATTCAAGCATAGTCTCTGCTCTTAAGGAGGCTCCGTCTCCAATTGTTTCAAAATCATCCATAACAGTTGTATAGCTTGTCGGAGGCGCTGTGTACAAATCAGCAATATTTGCAACCGCTGTCTTCATTGCCTTCTCATCAGATTCAATATAGCCACTGTAGCTTTCCATATTAGTTGCGCATACGCTCATGGTAAATGTATCAAGAACCGCAACTACACTGGTGTCCAGTGTTAAATACTCAGAAACATAAACTGTCAGCTTGGACATAAGCTCCTGGTTATACATCTTCATCTGGGTAATAAGGAAGCTGTGCATTTCATACATATATGACTTAGCACAATTTGCTGCCTCTCCCTGAAAGGATTCCAAATCAACCAACGCTGCTATTTTATTTGACAAATCAAGCAGCATGGCATCCCATTCCATTTTTTTCTGAATAGTGTAATTGTCTACACTAACTAAATCTACAAATGCTACTCTCATACACTACCCTCCTAATTCCAAAAGTTTTTCCATGAATCCCACAGGCTGTTAATTTTTTTCCACAGTCCCGACAAAATTGTGGTTTCATCCAGAATATCATTTTCATATTGAGTCCTGAGGTTTCCAATGGCATCAAGAATGCCATCCAATTCCTCTATATATGTATCAACATCCGGCAAGGTTACATCATTTATATCTGATTCAAGCTTATCATAGGTTGATCCGACCCATTTTAAATTATCATCATTATACCTTTCAAGACATTTTTTAAAATAGAAGGTTTTATGATCCTCAGCTGCTTCCTTTGCCGCTTTCACGTCAATGTATGCCTGATCAAGCCTTCCAAGCTTTTCCCTGAGTCCTTCCAGAGTTGTCTCGTGTGTTGAAGCCTCGCCTTCCTTTGCCCTGGCCTCCGCTGCAATACTGTCCTGCTGGGCCTGTGTACGGGTATCCTTTTCCTGCGATGTGTCTGCCATACTTTTTTACCTCCATCCCTTAAAATCTGATTTTATCTTTTGAAATTAAATAATACAATATTAAAATACCGACAAATTCTATAAGAAGTATTATCAAAGCTATTTTTTTGTATCCTTCCGGATTCTTCGCTTTAAGCATTATTATAGCCACCAGGGTAACTAATACAACCATCATAAGACTTATTGCAAATATGATAATCTTCTTCACATCCTTATTCAAGATAACTTCCTCCTCAATGTCATTCAATAACACGTATTTTTTCCACCTTATCATTATTGATTAAGTAAGCATCATTTGATTCCAGTGCCTTTTTAAACTCCCGTGCCACAGCCATAGAAATATCAACAACCTTAATTGCCTTAATATCCTCAAAGGCAATAACTGATTTTGAATCCCTGACCTGCTTAAGCAAATCACCGGACGAAAATGAAATGGATGCATTTTCTAAGTCAGTTAACAGGAAGCATACCTTCATGCCTTTAAGACTCTGGCTGATTAGTTTGTATATTTCTGCCAAAGCCTTGTCAGTACCGATAAGTTTCATCATGCTCATAGAATTGATTACAATAAGCTGCAATGCTTCATTGCTTAGATTCAATTCACCTGTCTTTGATTTTTCTAATCTGTCCTTCAGCTTACCGGCAACCATTGTCAAAATATCAGTTAAGCCCGGAATTGATGTGGTATATACTGCTGCCTTATGCTCATATTTTTTATATTCGTTCTCAAGGTCATCAACAATATACAGGTCAACCGGCGCTTTGTCACCGAATGTCAATACCTTATCCATGAGGAATTCTATGTATCTATGTTTTGCCCCTTCCCTTGCACCTACAAAGGCCTGAACAAAGGTCTGATCCAGCTTAAGAGTTCTCTTGTCAATAGTATTAAATTCCATTCCAAGGGGAAGCTCATATGGTGCATAGGCTGCTCCGTACTGCTTAAGCATATATGTTTCTGTAACCTTTTGAGGGATTTCCGGAATTCCCACAACATATTCATCTCCATATTTATCATGAATATGGGCGATAAAATCCTTCATAAGCTTTATCTTTTCAAATTCCTTTTCTGCTGCAAAAGCAAGATAATACTGTATTTCATAGAATACCTTACCAGTCTCTATAATACCTCGTCCGGCTATATCATTAATCTTCTTTCTACATGCTTCAAATATTGTTCCGTAATCACTTGAGTCGTTACAATAAAGGGCTGTTCTCTTTGAAAAATTAGACAAAAGCTTAAAACCTGCTCCGGTTGTCTGGGCAGCTGTTACAATAAGGGAAATACCTACCGAAACACTCTCCCGGCTGATATTGATAATAACATCCTCATAATCAGGAAAATATCCTCTGAAGGCAACCCAGTTATCAAGGAAAATTACTATCTGTGGCAATTCTGTCTGTCCTGACTCCCTGTATGCACTGTAGGAGCTTAATCCCAGCTGTGAAAAATACTTTTTACGCTGCATAATGGTAGTCTGCATAAGCTTTAAAAAGCCTTTAAGCCTCTCCTCGTCTGAGGATGTTATCACACCACCTACATGATTAAGGCTCTCAAAATTCCTAAGTATCATAGATGCAAAATCTAATATGTACATATTAACTTCCTTAGGAGAATATTGTTCTGCAAGCCCTCTTATAATTGTCTGGATAAGATTTGTCTTACCCGACTGGGATGAGCCAAGTATATAGAGATTATTCTGTGATATGTTAAGCGTCTCCACATATTGCCTTTGTCTTGAAGGATCATCAACAACACCAACAGGAACAACAATATCTGTTCCTGTATTTTCAAATCCATCCAGGGTGATTGGTATGTTCCCCGAAAGCGACGGAAGACAAATATTAGGTAATCTCTCTATTCCATTTTTCTCGCAATATTCGTTTACATAGTTTACAATTGATTTAAGCTGTGTCTCACCGCCATCATTTGTGTCAGGCTTTTGTTCATATATAATCTTTCTCATTCCTGAAAGCTCAACACTGGTTATTGCAAATTTCTTTTGCTCGGCAATTCCATCATTTTTTGCAGTAGCACCACTGTAGGCCGACTGAAACAGCTGGAAAATCTCGTTGTTTCCAACCTGGAGATAAGCTCTTCCGGGTTCTTTAATCTCAGCTGCAAGGGGAGATTTAAGAACCTCATTACTGTCATTTTTATTTTGCACCTTAAGACACAGCTTGAATTTTGAGTTACTCCATATCTGATCGCTTACAACACCGGAAGGCTTCTGGGTAGCAAGAATAAGATGTACACCCAGGCTTCGTCCAATACGTGCTGCCGAAATAAGCTCCTTCATAAATTCAGGCTGTTCACTTTTCAGCTCTGCAAACTCATCCACAATCAATATCAGATGTGGCAACGGAGTGTCTGCTTTACCCTCCTTATAGGCTTTAATATAATCATCAATATGATTGACCTCCTGCTTTGCGAAAAGCTCCTGTCTCTTTATCAGCTCGGCTTTTATGGAAAGCAGTGATCTTTCAATTTCATTTCCATCTATGTTAGTGATTGCTCCATTAAGATGTGGTAAATCCCTGAACTGGTTTACCATACCTCCACCCTTGAAGTCTATTATAATAAAACCAACCTCATAGGGATGAAAAAGTGTAGCCATGGAAAGTATATAGGTCTGCAAAATTTCGGATTTACCTGAACCTGTTGTACCTGCTACCAGGCCATGAGGACCGTGATATTTTTCATGTAAATCCAGATAAACAATTTCATCTCCGCTCTTAACACCGATAGGTGCAGCCATACTTTTGTATATTTTTGAATTTTCCCATCTTTTCCCAAGATTTAAATCATAAGGACTCATAATATTAAGCAGTTGGAAAAGAGTAATATTTTTTGTAAGTGAATTTTCAAGATTAACCTCATCCACATATACGCATGCCAGCTTCTTGGCTGCCAGTTCTGCTTTTTTCAGGGAAATATGTCCATATTCAAAGGTCTGTATTTTTTCCCCATCATCAACATTCTGGACATATCCTGTATAGGATTCGTCATTGAGGAAAATCCTTGTCTGACATGAGCTGTTTATAAATTCTTCAAATTCCTCAAAAAATACAAATCTAAAGCCAAGCTCATTTGCCCTGTCAATAAACTTTGATACAGGGTGATTGCTTATAAGCTCTGAGCGGAATACCATAACTACATAATCCGGCATACCTTCGGCAGCTCCTCCAAGGGACTCTCTCATGGAAAGCTCTGAATACAAAAATTCCAATGTAACCTTTGCACTGTCTTTGTCATACATAAAATTCCGCATTTTTGTATTCTCGTTGTATGTAATCTGTAACCACCTTGCCCATGAGAATAGCGGTACATCCTCTTCATTCATAATAAGGAACAGCTTAATATCCTTGTAGAAATGAGATGCCGCAAACTCCATAATAAGATTTTTTTCCATCTGATACAGCTTGGTTCTGTTTCCTACAAAGCCAACCGCATTGACATCCTTCAAGTCAAGGCAGACCGGCATATTGCTTACATATTCATACTTCTGATGCATAGCCTCAGGAAAATCCTTTAATTCATCATCTGTATCAACATAATCCTCTTTTTTGTAATCCACCTGACAGTTGGATAATACAACTCCATCTCCCAGTCTTATCTTAAGATAATCCTCATGTTCTCTTTCCTTTTCAAATAATCTATTATCAAAATCCTCGATAAAGGCCATATAATTGTCAAGGGAGGGATTCATATAATTTGCAACTACCTTTTCCCTTTCCCTCAGCTTAATAATCTCATCCTCCTGTTTCGCAAGATATTCCATATATACTTTTTTTCTTTTATTTTCCTTTTCCTCTCTGGTTCTTTTATCCTTGAGATAATTAATTATGGTAATTGTGGTACTGACAGACATGGTTGCGGCAAAATATATAACAAACATTCCTCCGCCACCCATTACACCACGAAGTCCTACCATCAGAAGCATATTTACCAGCATTGGCATAACAGTCATAAGAAAATTCTGAGGTTCACTCTCGTCTTTGGCCTTGGGAGCAAGAACCTCAATTACATCCTGTGGCAGTTTAAATTGCTGTCTTGCATTTTTGATAAACTTAGGATATTCATAATGATTTTTCTGATATGATACAATATTGGTTTGTTTTCCGGTAATCAGTTTTGCATTTTTTGTTGTGTATAATGTTCCGTCATCAACACAGAAGGAATATCCCTTAATACTGAAAAATTCCCCGAATCTCAGATGGCACACCGGTTCTCTCGGAACAAAGCCGTTAATTTCTACCCCATAAGAGGTCTGACTCAAATCAATCTCATAACCGTCAAGCCCTTTTCTTAACCGCACACAGTCATCATGCATGTAAGGATCATCAATACGGATTGAACAGCCTACCAGCCCACCCACACTGATTTCGGAGCTGTCCTTACAATTAATTGCGAGATCGTAATCATTACCCTTTGCCTCAAAGCATGCCAGAAAATCAATTCCAAATATTTCTGTCCCTGTAAAATCATAGCAAAGAGAAAGATGATCTCCTATCTCAAGCTGTCTTACATATTCCTTAATGTTAAAATCTTTGGTAAGATAAATTGTATCATTACAGCTTATGATAAACTGTCCCTCTTCCTGACGATCAACACGAAAAACAAAGCCGGTCATAAATCTGTCACGTCTGAACGCAATCTGACAGGCTTTGTCAGTTCCTATGGTAAGACTTCCATTGAAATCCTCAGGAAAATCTACCTCCTTATACATATTATTTCCATATATAACTAATTTATATTTCATCTATGTCTCCCGGTTTATCTGTCAAAATTAATAATTGTCCCATTTCTTATTCCAAACTCTTCCAATAATCTGTCGCCTCTGAGAAGCCTGCGGGGTTCCTCGGTACATAAATAACATTCTGCCACATTGGACAAATCAAGGCCCAGATTAAATCCGGCATTCAATCCATATATCAGTTCATTTGCCGATATATTTAACGGAACCTCAATATCAACCATCTTGTTATGCTTCTTGTAATTAAAAACCATTATAACCGAATTATCCATATCTACCTCTACTTCTTATTCGATGCAAATTGTCGTCTTGTCAAATAGCTGTGAATTTTTAATCACATCCAGGTTAAGAGCATCACCATACTCCTCAATAAATTCACTGAATTCATACTTCCTAAGTATTTCACCTTCCGAAAGCAAGTCTTTCTGATTATGCTTATACCTGTTGCAAAGGATAACCATATTGTGATTAAAATCAAGCATATGACCAAGAAATGCTTCCAATTTTCCTACTGCAACCTTATCCTGGGTTGTAACTATGACAGTTCTGTCACATTCCTTCAAAAAAACCAGTTTTTCCGGTTGCAAATCAGGGGACAGCTCCACCACTATATAATCATAAATGTTTCTGGTTTTAATATAATCAATTATCTGCGTGTACATAGAGAATTTCATTTGATAAGACACCGGCAGATTTTTAAAAGGTGGCAAAAAATCAAAGTCCTCAGTTTTTATTTCATTTTGAATTATCTTAAGGGCATTTTTCATATTAATTGAGCATTGATATGAAAAAGCCGTTCCCAAAACCTCACCGCTCTTAATATAATAAGAAAAGTCCTGATGGGGAGTTGTGCTTATATACATAACTCTTTTTCCCTTTTGCCATAGTTTTTCTGCAAGAGACAGTGAAGTAAGAGTATTCCCTGTTCCCCCCGCCGCAGAAAATACTCCTACAACGCGGGTACCTTTTATATCTCCCGATGATATGTCACCAATTAATTCCGAATCAATTTTTTCAACAATGCTCTTAACACTATAAAACTTGTATATCAAATTTTCATCATTATCCCCTGCTTCATTATCTGTCAGATAATATATGCGGGTCTTGGAAAAAACCTCCGGATGCTCTATTATCACACCATAAGGTACAATCAGAACATCTATCCTTTTGGGCATCCTCATTAATTTTGAAAAAATACTCTGATTCGTTATAAATTCCACGCTTGCCTTTTCTTCTACAAGCTTCGCAAACTTATATTCTATTGTTGAAATGTACTCCTCATCAAATGAAACAAATACTATGCTTTTCTTTGCCATATTTATGCTCCCGCCTGCCCTACTAACACTTTAAATTCAACATCTGCAAGGGTCAAAGTATCCCCATTGTTCAGATAATATATTTCGTGTGGATTGAGAATATATCCGTTTATACTTGTTCCGTTGGTACTTCCCAGATCTTCAACCATAAAACTATTACCATTTTTTGTAATCAGACAATGGTTTCTGCTTACCATAGCAGAATTTGTTATAGTACCATCCGCAGTCTTAGACTTTCCCATTATAAACTCCGGTTTATTTACCATAAAAATGAAATTGCCATCCACACCACTGTGTTCTAACACAAGGGAAGTTTTTTCATCTGTACCATTCAACGCCCTGTCTGTAAAATTTTCACCCTTTTGCAGTCCAAATTCATATTTCGATATATATTCTATAACCTCATAATCTGTTTTGCTCTCATCGATAACTTCATAATACATCTGGTTATATTTCTCGGGCATGTTGTTAAATATATAGCTTAACAAAACAATAACTGTCTTTCTGAATGAATTACTCCATGATTCTCCATCGTGAAAATCACATTGATAGTTAATTGGCAGCAGAACAAATTTGATTGATTTGCTTTTAGGATCATAATATAAACGGTTAAAATTGATATCGATTGCCGTTATCTTAAGGAAATCACTATCCTCAATCCTGCGAATTGAATCAATGAATTTGATTAAAGCCATTGCAAGCTCCGAATTATTTAATGTACTCACAGCCTCAGATAAAGGTCTGTAGCCTTCAATACCATAAAGCAGCCTTACACGCTCATTGTGCAAAACATCCACCGCGGAAATCATATCCCCCTGGGATTTGTTTACAAGGCGCATACCCAACATAAACACGGAGTCCCCTGATTCAAATGTATATGCCAAATAATCTGCAAAGCAGTCAACTATCATAACTTCACCATTTATCCTCTAAACTCAAATTCTTCTTCAGCAAGCTTAATAATATTACCATTATCCAGCTTCATATACCTTCCCGGATATACTCTCACATTATTTACATATGTACCGTTGGTAGTATCCAGATCCTGAATATAGTATCCATCCTCAAATTTCATAATACAGGCATGCTTACGGCTAATATTATTGTTATATTTGACGCAATAATCTACCGCACCCATTGCCGAGCCTATAATAAAGCTGTTTTGTTTAATCACAACCGATTCACCTGTTTTATAACGCAACAGGGTTGGATATGTCGGAACGTTACTCTCCAGATATCCGCTCTGATAATTCATGTCTGCACCCAGAACACTGGTTTCTCCACCGACATCACCCACCGGTTGATTATTCCCGGCCTCATTAAGGCTTCTGTTAACAGGCATATTAGTATTATTTTGAATAAATCCCGGTGTAACACGTCCACTAAGCTTAAGTGCTTCCTTTGCCATTATAGTATGATTTTCTTCTTCCTTAAGCTGTTTTTTATACTTCTTTGTCTTAACTATCAATAATATTGTCAATACAATTATGGCTGCCATCAGCACTATGCCTTCAACAACAGCAATGGTAATCACAGTCTTTACTGAGATTCCTGCTTTGGCAAGATTTTCCTTTTTCAAGGCCATATCTGCCGCAACGGCATCAACCTCGTCCTGAGTATAGCTTGTAACATCTTTTTCTTTTACCTTGTCCATCAATTCCTGTGCCACATTGTATGAATTTTCATATTCCTTCCATGACTCGTCAGTATATTTCTTCTTATCTGATTCCTCATATACCGTCATTTGTTCTTCAAGGGCTGTGGTGTCCACAATTATCTCAGGATTATAAGCTATGCCAAGAACATCCAAAACCTCTGTAACTTCATCAATTTGCAAAGCAAAGGTTTCCTCTGGATTTCCCTTATTGGCTGTACTGGTAATAGCTACAACCTCACCGTTCTCATTCATTAACGGCATGCCCTTAGCGACAGCATAATCAGACCTGTACATGTAATAATGTGCCTCATTTATTTCTGTCCAGTCATCAATAACACAATCTATCTGTTGCATATCCGCATCATAGGTACGAACAGTATCTCCCTTTTTTGTTCCTGTGCTGTCTGTACTTAATCTGATTGTTGTACAGGAGGATAGCTTGCTTGCAGGCTGTAAAATTGCAAAATTCATACCCTCACTGCTGTTGACAACAGAAAGTTCAACAATAATATCATTCTTGAGCACAAGCTCGATAACTGTCTGAACCTTATCCACTGTAACTCCGTGTGATGCAGCAACAATACTTTTTTCCTCATCATTTAAAATTACAGTGTCACAGCATGATATCAGATATACGTTTTTTTCATCTCCAATAAAAAAAGCATAGCCGGATTTGATGATATCTCTTGCTCCGGTATCCGCAACATACATTAAACGTATAGATGCTATACCTTTTTTTTCATCATACTTTTCTATAGTCTGTGCTTCAGGCATTGTCGGTGCAGGTGTCTCGGTAATTGCCTCTGTGGATTCTGTATCCTGTTGTTCCTGTGCCTGTCCTGACACATTCTCCTGATTTTCAGCTGCATTTACATCGAAAGTAAACAATGCACATGCCATAAATATATTCAAAAGTGTAAGTAAAATTCTTTTCATATTCAGCTCCATATTTGTGTCTTTTCAAAGATAAAACAGCCTTCAAATGCCCAACTTAGCCAGGTTACATTTAAAGGCTGTCCTTAATATCTTATTTTAGAATAACATACCGGCAATCTTAGCATCGGCATCTGCAAAGTTCTGGCATACCTGTGATAATTGTGTATAGAACTTATTAATAAGCTCAGAAAGGCTCTCAATATCCGGTCCGAGCATCTCTGTAAATTCTTCAACATATGCATTGGCAGAATCTGCTTCCATATATCCCTTGTCCACCAGAGATTTAACTGTTGTTGTCATGTCAGAATATGTACTCTCTATATCAGCCTCATACCCTTTCATATCTTCAATCAATTCCTGAACTGCTTCATAATCAACTCTTAATCTAGCGCCCATTTTATTTCCTCCTGAATTTTGTTAGTTTCTTTTAGCTAAGCTGTGATTGCATATCTGCATCAAGATTTTCAAATTCCTTACATACACTTTCAAGCTGTGCTGAAAACTCGCCTAAATTATCATTGAGCTTCTGATATATTGACTTAACAATATTCTCATATTCATCAAGATATGCATTAAGTGCATCGCCTTCCATAACTGTCGGAAGTGTCTGCATTGTTCCATCAAGACTTTGCAAAAGACTTTCCATATCGCCCTTTTGTTCTTCAAGCTTACCGATTACCTCGGTTCTTATCTCTCCGTATCGCACGTCCAATGCCATTATAAATACCTCCTAAATAGAATATTTTATGATGAAATATTACCATATTTAGTATAAATTGTAAATATTCTTTTACTTATATGTACATAACATTGTGCAAAAATGCCAATAACAATTGTGTATTTTGTACAATTGCTATTGGCATTTTCATACATATAACATATTAATCTATTGCATATCCTTTTTTCTTAATCAAATCCACAACCGACTGGGCATATTGCTTGCACAATTCATCTGTTTTCGCCTCAACCATAACTCTGATAAGAGGCTCTGTACCGCTTTCCCGAAGGAGAATTCTTCCGTCTCCACCAAGTATGTTCTCAATATCCTTTGCAGCCGCAAGGATATCAGGATCACTCATAACATCAGTTTTGCTTGTAACTCTTACATTGCAAAGAAGCTGCGGATATATTTCAAGCTCTCTTGTCAGTTCCGACATAGTAGTCTTATTTTCAACCATAACCTCCATAAGCTTAAGTGATGTCAATACTCCGTCACCTGTCCTGGCATTCTTGGAAAATATAATATGTCCGCTCTGTTCTCCGCCAAGTATATATCCGTTATCAATCATACACTCATATACGTACTTATCACCGACAGTAGTTTTTGCATAATTAATGCCCTGTGCGTCAAAAGCCTTATACAAACCAAGATTGGACATGATTGTAGTTACAACTGTATTATTATTAAGTCTTCCTCTTTCCTTAAGATATCTGCCACATATATATAGTATTGCATCACCATCCACAAGTTCGCCTTTTTCATTCACTGCAAGGCATCGGTCTGCATCACCATCGTAGGCAAATCCCGCATCAAGCTTATTTTCCACAACAAATTTCTGAAGTCCTTCTATATGTGTAGAGCCACAATCGGTATTAATATTCGTACCGTCAGGAGCATTGTTGATTACATAGGTTTTTGCTCCCAATGCGTCAAAAACCGCCTTTGCCACAGTAGACGATGCCCCATTGGCACAATCAAGCCCAACTCTGAGATTTTTAAATGAACGTGTTGGCAGAGTCATAAGGTATCCTATGTATCTGTTACGTCCCATGGAATAGTCTGTGGTTCTTCCGATATCTTCTCTTTTTGCAAAAGGTATCTCAGGTATAAGACCATCAATATAATCCTCTATCTCATTTTCAACTGCTGCATCCATTTTTGCACCCTGATTATTAATTATCTTTATTCCGTTATCATAGAAAGGATTATGGCTTGCCGAAATCATTATGCCACAGTCAAATTCATCAGTCCTTACAATATAAGAAACGCTTGGAGTAGGAGTGACATGCATAAGATAAACATCTGCACCACTGGCTGTAAGTCCGGCTACCAGAGAATATTCAAACATATAGCTTGACCTTCTGGTATCCTTGCCAATTACAACTCTTGCTCTCTCTTTGTTCTTTTTTTCTTTTCCAAAATAATATCCTAAATATCTTCCTACCTTATATGCATGCTCCACAGTAAGATCAACATTAGCTTCACCTCTGAAGCCATCAGTTCCAAAATATCTGCCCATAGTCAGTCTCCTTTATACTCACCCAAAAATAATAGCTTTAGATATTATACTACACAGATTGGTATTATGCCATAATTTATTTTTGTAAGTTGTTTAACTTCAATGAATACTTTTAAGCCAGAATAATACAAACGGTTCATTTCACTTACCGGGCTGTCCTCCTTGTGTCTGAATTAAAAATCGTTTATATATCCCTGTAATACGGTATTGTTCTGCTTAACATCTGACTCCACTGCATAATATAACTACATATATAAAAAGTCAGGGAGTACAAAAATCAAAGCTTACACACTTAGGCACACCTAAAAAAGACCGGATAAACATCCGGTCTTTAGTGCAACTTTTTCCTAGGAAGTTAC
>ERZ808267.58-NODE-58-length-55929-cov-3.902566_pt1 | contig 55929 bp, 47 predicted proteins | sample MGYA00521241_ERZ808267 | MGnify/ENA primary metagenome ERZ808267 (study PRJEB31516, sample SAMN03275592) | gut metagenome | biome: mammalia-associated habitat; material: feces | host: Papio cynocephalus | place: Kenya | collected 2012-07-19 ...
TTACGTTCAAAGAACAAAGACATTCCCGAATTTTGGTAACGTGCAAAATTCGGGAATGTCTTTGTTCTTTAACGTCTTAACCTGATGTCTAACCTCTTCCGGAATCAGAAATGAGATCGTGCAGATTGCGGTTGAAGTCGGAGCGGGATAAGAGATCCTCAAGGGTGAGGTGCATCCTCCAGCGCCAGTAGTGACGGGAGATGGCCGGAATGTTGATGCGCTCGTCTTCCGGATTGCCTTGATAGCGGACCTCTCCGTCAATGGACATCCAGTCCTGAAGCGGGAGGACACACAGCATTGAAGGAGAGTCCAAGTGCTGGTTCACAATCCGCTCGCAGATCCATGGCTCACAGAAGTACGGAGCCTGCCCTTCACAATGGAGGATTTCATGATAGAACCTTTCGGACATGGCACGGTCTTCCTCCCACCAACCACGCAAGGTGGAGGTGTCGTGGGTTCCGGTAGCACAGACCGAAAGATATGGATAGGTCCACGGCTCGTCAAATGTCTTCTCGGGAGACTTCGGCATCCTCTGGATCTCCAATGACAGGATGTGCAGATCCTTCATCACCTCAGGGACGCAGGCCGGAATCATTCCTAGATCCTCCCCGCAGGCCAGCATTCCGGTCGAATCCAGAAGGGCCGGCAACTTCTTCATGGCGCACTCCTTCCAGAATCCGTTGTGACGATGGTAGAAGAAATCATTGTAGAGATCGTTGTAGGCGTTCTTGAAGTAATCGTTAAGCGCTCGGAAGTCCTCCGTGTTCTGGGCAGCGATACGTGGATGATACCATCCGTCACGATGCGGATCAGGTACAAACAACTGTGAATTAGGATCAAAGCCCCTGCCTCTCAATTCATCGGCAGAGTACGGAAGCGCAGGATTGAAATGGCCAAGCAAGCCCGACTTCACCCCGACCGGTATTTCCCAGATACGGAAGAATCCAAGAATATGATCGATCCTAAATGTGTCAAAATATTCACTCATCTTCTTCAGACGTGCCTTCCACCAAGCGTAGCCGTCCTTGGCCATCTCCTCCCAATTGTAGGTCGGGAAGCCCCAGTTCTGGCCATCTGCAGAGAAAGCGTCAGGCGGTGCTCCAGCCTGAGAATCAAGATTAAACAGATGTGGATACTGCCATGCATCCACACTCGTGCGGCTGATTCCGATTGGAAGGTCTCCCTTGATCGCCACACCCTTCGAATGGGCATATTCAACAGCCTCCTTCAGCTGCGCATCGAGGCAGAACTGAACGAAGCAGTAGAAGTCAGTCTCGTTCTTATGCCTACGGCAGAATGACTTGACCTTGGTTTCTGAATATTCAGAAAGTGACTTCCATTCTCCGAACTCCGGTGTTCCGTTGACGTCTCTCAAGACACAGAAAGCGGCATAAGGGATGAGCCAGTCTTTGTTGGCGGAATAGAATTTTTTGTAGCTTTCCCCAGACATCACTTCCTGGCCGACTTTCTCGAAAGCCTCTTTCAGAAGGCGGATCTTTTCATTATTAACTCTCTCATAGTCAACAGCTGGGAGCGCATTGAGCTTTTTCTGGAGAGCCTTAAATTTTTTATCGGCCTTGACCCACGCATCAGGAAGATGGATGAACTGTGGGTGAAGGGCGAATGTCGAGTTCGCATTGTAAGGGTAGGAATCAGTCCATGTGCCAGTCATTGTGGTGTCGTTGATCGGCAGTAGCTGGATGATGCTTTGGCCTGTCTTGGCGGCCCAGTCCACGAGTTTCTTGAGGTCTTTGAACTCTCCTACTCCGAAGCTGGTCTCGCTGCGAAGGGAAAAGACTGGAATGGCTGTGCCCGCCCCACGCCAAGGCTTGGTCTCGAATTCCGGAACGACATCCCTTATCTCCAACATACGGCCTTTGGCCGGAACCTCAGCGAAGAAATGGTTGGGGCCAGACTCCCAGACTTTAGGTTTCCTCGTCTTAGCATCCAGAATAACGAATTTATACTCAAACGGTTCCTTCACATTAAGGGTTACGTTCCAAAGCGGAGCGGAAACAGGGCTCAACTGGACGAACTTTTTCCAGTCATCGAACATTTTGCCACTGCCGGTGATAGCCAAAATCTCATCCTTACGGATCCGAGCTTCCGGAACGGTAAAGGTCACATTACCGGAACGCTTTGGCGAAGCCGGTTTCCGTTTGAATATCACGTCGGTGAAGGCCTTGGTCCAGAACGGTGAGTCTTCAGGACGGTCCTGCCAACGGTCGCGGATTTCAAGGGACTCGGTTCCCGCTTCGGTCGCTGAGCCTGCCGAAGCGACCGAGCCTGCCGAAGCGACCGGTGTTTTGATGGTCGCTGAGCTTGTCGAAGCGTCGGTCCCTTCGATGGTTGGTGAGCCCTGCCGAACCACAGGGGCCGTATGCCTTCCCCACTCGCGATGAACACACTGCCCACCACGGTGAAGTTCAAAGGAATATTCTAGCTCCGAAACCGCATCAGGGACCTCCAAAGATGCCTCCCACCGCCCCTCGGCAACATATTCCATAGCTATTGATTGCCCATCGGAGAGGTTCAGAAAAAGTTCCTCCCCAGGCGAAGTGAAATATTCAAGGGTAATTTTAAGTTGCATAGTGTTTTGGCAGCGGAATTAGTCCGCCACAATCTGCAATATTAGCGAAAATATCTGAATTTGAACGCAGTTTTGGGAATAAAGCGGAAAGGAAATTTGTGATTGGCGATTTTATGGGTTAATTTTGAGGAATAATATTCAGAGACATGGACAAGAAGGAACTTGAGATAATGGCACCGGCGGGCAATTTTGAATGTCTGCATGCAGCGATCCAGGGTGGAGCGGACTCCGTCTATTTCGGAGTTGGGAACCTCAATATGCGCTCGCATTCGGCGAACAACTTCACCCCGGACGACCTGCCTAAGATCGTGAAGATCTGCCGGAAATATGGTGTCAAGACCTACATGACCCTGAATATTGTCCTTTACGGAGAGGATCTCGCTCCTATGCGGGAGGCGCTAGACGCGGCCAAAGTTGCGGGAGTGAACGCAATCATCGCCTCGGACATGGCAGCGATAACCTATTGCCGTCAAATCGGGTTGGAAGTGCACATCTCCACGCAGCTCAATGTGTCTAATGTCGAAGCTCTACGGTTCTACTCACAGTTCGCGGACGTGATTGTGCTAGCAAGGGAGCTCAACCTTCATCAGGTCAAGGATATTCATGAAGCCATCGAGCGGGAAGGGATCAAGGGGCCGTCTGGGAATCTGGTGCGAATCGAGATGTTCGCACATGGGGCTCTCTGCATGGCCGTTTCCGGAAAGTGCTACCTGAGCCTCCAGACCTATGGGGCATCGGCTAACCGGGGGGCTTGCTACCAGCTTTGCCGCAGGGGGTACGAGGTCACGGACCTTGAGACGGGCACGAAACTGAACATAGACAACAAGTACATCATGTCCCCTAAGGATCTGTGCACCATCGAGTTCATGGACAAGATCATCGATGCAGGCGTGAAAGTCTTCAAGATCGAGGGGCGGGCAAGAAGCGCTGAATATGTCAAAAAGACCGCTGAATGCTACCGCCGTGCAGCGGACGCGGTCTGCGAGGGACGTTACACGCCTGAGCTAGCAGCCTCTTTGAAAGAGGAACTGTCCGAGGTCTTCAACAGAGGCTTCTGGGACGGTTACTATCAAGGCGCCAAACTCGGTGAGTGGAGTGATGTCTACGGCAGTCACGCCACCCGAAAGAAAATCTACTGCGGAAAGATCACGAACTGGTTCGACAGAATCTCCGTAGCCGAGGTGCTGATCGAGTCCGAAGCTCTCCGCAAAGGTGACGACATCCTGATCATCGGTGAGACCACCGGAGTCATAGAACAGACAGTCAACGAGATCCGTGTTGACCTAAAGCCAACAGGGATGGCCGCGAAAGGCACCCTCTGCTCCATTCCAGTAATATTCCCTGACGACATCCGCATCCCAGGCGGCAAGAAGCTCCGCCGAGGCGACAAGGTTTACATCTGGCGGGAGGTCTGAGACTCCGCCTCTTTAGCTCTCAATAATGACGCGCCTTTCAGCAACGTCTTGAGTCGAAAATGCTGCCGTGGAGGGGTAAAAGGCACTCTACGGCAGCATTAAAAGGTTTAAATGTTGCCGTAGGTAGTCAAGTAGCGCTCATCGGTAGCATTAAAAGGATAAAATGCGCTTGTTCAGTGCAACAGCTTCATAACATGACGGTCACTTCGGCAATCTCAGTGGTCCTAAAAAGTATTTCGAACCGGATTCAAACACCTTCCCCTCGGCTAGATGACAACGTAAAAGCAGGCCTCCATTTAACGGATGGATACCTGCCTTTTCTCTTCAATCGCCATATTATTATGACTTTGACAAAGGTATGCAAATCTCATGAACTATCAAAATAATTTCAAGAAAATCTCAAATGCCGCCAATAGGCACTCAAAAACGATTCAAGGTTAGAAAATAATTCTTACCTTTGTGACTGATGCACTTGTGGCATCATTGTTTACATAAGCGAAAGTGTTTTTCGCCAACCCTGTTGGAAATCTGGACAATTTCGAACAATTATCGTGGGTTAGGTCGTTGACACTACGCTCGTCTATTGATTATGCTGTAGGTGGGCTCCTGCTCATTTGTACTTCATATCAGGCGGGTGTGGAGTACGATTGTGACTTTACGATAACGTTTGTCCAGAACGTCCAACAGAAGTTACGAAAACGGCTTCACACTTTTTCGTTGTATTACACACATTAACCGCATCGGAGCCGGGCGCTAACTTAAGGCGTATGAACACGTTTAACATGGAGTCTGAGACCAGAAAGAGTCTCTACTCGGCACCGAAAATCGACATTGTCAAACTGACAATTGAAAGTACTATCCTAGATATTTCAACAGGCACCGGCACAGGTGGCGGCTGGAGTGACGAAGGTGAAGACTAAGCCATTGCCATGAGAAAGATCTTTGCAATCGCCACAGCTCTCATCACATCTGTGTTTTTGATCGAAAGTTGTAGCAAAAGCCGTGAATTTCAGAAAAACGACCAGACCATAAAATCTGTCGTTTTTACCGTAAACGGTTTTCGGGAAACTGATGCGGATGTCCACCCCTTGACCAAGACCGGCATAAAAGATGGGGGAGGTTTCATTTGGACAGAGAATGATACTGTGGGCGTTTACCCCAACTCCGGATCACAGGTTTATTTCGCGATGGAAAGTGCCGCTGGGACTGATGCGGCAGTATTCAACGGCGGAGGATGGGCTTTCAAAGCTTCCGCGGAATACTATAGTTATTATCCGTTTATCGGAAACATCTATCTTGACAGGCATAAAATTCCTGTGTCTTATGCTGGACAAAAGCAAGTTGGTCTGTCCAATTCCGATCACATAGGATCATTTGACTATATGTACACACCTGCCACTACTTCACAGAACGGTAGGCTGAACTTCAACTATAGTCATTTAAGTTGCATCATTCGTCTGACCTTGACACTTCCAGCCGGCAATTACACGAAACTGGCGATAACATCACCGTCCGAAGCATTTGTCAAGTCGGGATGGTTCGACTTACAGTCCAATTCTCCTCATATTGTAGCGACCGAGTACTCAAGACAGTTGGTTACTGAGTTGGAGGAGATTAATGTCACTAAACAAACCACTTTCAAAGTGTATGTTCTTTCCGCTCCGGTAAGACTCAATGGCACCGAAGTCACTGTAAGTGTGCTCAATGATCAGAAAAAAGAATTCCAGTGCAAGAAGACACCGTCAAAGGACTACGAAGCACAATCTATTTATGGCCTCACCTGTTCCTCGTGGACCGAAGTTCCACAGTCAATGGGGATGATCATCGATGAATGGGATGACGGAGGTAACCTTGGAGGTGATGCTGAATGAAACTATTATACAGAGCGGAAGCAGAACTTTACAAGGTCTTGAATATGCTTCCGTCACTTTTAGGAAAAGCAAAAATGAGAAACAATAAAACTTATAACAACATGAGAATCAGAAATCTGTTTGCCATCATGTCGGGCATTTGCACACTGGCGGTGGGATGTTCGTTAGATTCTGAGTTCGAGCCGGAGAACGAGCTTGATGGGAGAATTCCGCTGAACATCAACGGGGCGATCTCGCAGGTTCACACAAAGGCCACGGCCGATGGGTTCGTGGACAAGGACGCTGTGGGATTGTTCGCGGTGAACTACAGTGAAAAGAACACGGTGGCCGGCACGCTCGCTGCCGAGGGAAACCAGGCTGACAATGTGAAGTATGTCTTCGATGAGTCAAGCCACAAATGGGTTCCTGTTAAGGGTGTGTACTACAAAGATGCCAACACGAATGTTGACCTCTATCTTTACTATCCATACCAGAAGAGCATCAGCGATGTGAACGCCTCCGGCTTCGAGGTCCGCAAGGATCAGAGCGCGATGGCTACAGCCACGGATCTGTGCGGCTACGAGGCTTCAGACTTCCTCTGGGGCAAGGCCGAGAATGTGACTCCGGTCGAGTCCGCGGTTTCAATCAAGCTGAGGCACAGGATGTCAGCCGTTCAGGTGACGCTGGTAGAGAAGGCTGGTTTCGACGAGGGCGAGTTCGAAAGCCTCGCCAAGAGCGTGATCGTAACGAACACCACCCGTAAGGCCCACATCAACTACGCCACAGGTGAAGTGACTCCCGTCGGTTCAGCCCAAAGTGACGGCATCGTGATGTGCCCACAGAGCAACGGCTCGTTCCGGGCTGTGGTTGTTCCTCAGAGCGTCAATGCAGGGACAAGGCTTTTCTCTATCACGATTGACGGTGTGTCCTACGACTTCAAGCATGCCGAGAATGTGACCTACGCCACCGGCCATCAGTTCAATTTCTCGATTGGTATCACCAAGAAGAGTCCAACTGGTGACTACGAACTTGAACTTACCGACAGCCAAATCGTTGACTGGACCGAGGACCGCAGCACCCACGGTGGTGAGGCTCGTCAGTACTACGTTGTCAACGTCGAGACACCTGGCACCCTCGGTAAAGTCATCAAGGCCGCAAAGAAGAATCCGGACCGCATCCGTAACCTCAAGGTCACGGGACAAATCATGGACTCCGACTTCTATTTCATGCGCGATAGTATGGCAATTTTGGAGGCGGTGAACCTGAAGGAGGCGAAAACACTTTATGATATAATTCCTTCCGGTGCATTTTTCGGCAAAAAGACGATTTGTTACGTTTCCTTTCCTGAAAGGATCGTTAGAATAGATGATTGCGCCTTTCAGAATACTCATCTTACTGGATCATTAATTTTTCCCAACGATGTAGAAGCAATAGAACGTAAGGCTTTTATGAATACGAACATAACCAGTATTTCTTTCGGGAACAAACTGGTAGATATTAAAGCAAGCGCATTTAAAGGATGTACCTCCCTTTCTACCGAACTTCATTTACCTGAATCTCTTAAGAGTATTGGGTGGAATGCATTTCAAGATTGTTCTTTATCCGGCAAACTTGTCTTACCTAATAATCTTGAATACATAGGAGACGAGGCATTTCAGAACGCTGGTAAATTCATCGGAGATCTGAGAATACCCGAAAAAATTCATTCCCTAGGATCAAATACATTTAGTAGCTCCACTTTTACAGGAGCATTACACCTTGGTAATGTTCAAAATATAGGGACATATTGTTTCGCTAGCTGTGGTTTTTCTGGGGAATTGATTATTCCAGAAGGTATAATAGACATACCTGATAACTGTTTCTTTGTTTGTAAGTTCGTTTCTGTGCAATTTCCAAACACAATAAGGGAAATATGTGACTATGCTTTTTATTATAATCGAATAGATAATCTAATGCTGCCAGAGGGATTAACGACAATTGGCAGATCTGCTTTTAGCGGCAATCCAATCACTTCTGTAAATATCCCGCTGACATTGGAGAGTATTAGCTCAATAGCATTCAAGGACTGCTATTACATCTCCAAAATCCAATCATCCGCAGTTGAACCACCCACCATCAAGAGCAACACTTTCGATGGTGTAGCCAAAGACAACTTCACAGTCGAAGTCCCAGCACAATCCGTCAAGCATTACCAAGCCGAAACCGGTTGGAGCGATTTCAAGCGCATCTCTGCGCACTACGACTTTTCGGTAAGCCGCGAGAGAATGAGGGCGCTGAATGCGGCTCAGAGCAGAACCTACATTCTTCGCGCTCCAGCGAACTTCGCATGGGAAGTGGAGAGTAAGCCGGACTGGGTGACAGTTTCTCCTTCTTCGGGAACAGGCAAGACCGATGTCACGATTTCCGTCAGCGAGATGCCTCGCACAAGCGAGACGTTTGAGGTCAACGAAGGCTCCTTCAACAGTCCAAGCTATAAGAACTACGCTGGGCGAAGCGGAGAGGTTGTCTTCAAACTCATCGAGAAAGATTACACCACGACATTTGAGGTTGAACAATACGACTGTGATCTCTCCGATGGTGAAGTCAAGACCTATCAGACCGCAACCAAGGGCAACGGAATCGACATTGTGTTCATCGGTGACGGGTATGACGCCAAGGACATAGCCAAAGGCACGTTCTTCACCAACACGGAAAGCGGCTACAACGCCTTCTTCGATGTCGAACCGTACAAGACCTACAAAGACTACTTCAATGTCTATGCGGTGGTTTCCCAATCGGATGAAAGCGGAATCGGGACTGTCAACACAATCATAGACACAAAGTTCGGCTCAACATTCAGCCAGAACAGGATTCTCACTCCGGATCCGACACCTTGTTTCGCATGGGCAAAGAAAGCGAACTCATCACTGGATCTCACCAAGAGCCTCACGATCCTGCTCATGAACACCTCGACCTACGAGGGCGTGACGATGATGTACGGCGACGGATCCGCAATCGCCTGCTGCCCTGTCAGCACCGATGCCTACCCTTACGACTTCCGTGGAATCATCCAGCATGAGGCCGGCGGCCACGGATTCGGAAAATTGGGAGACGAGTACATCTATCACAATGCGTTCATACAGAATTGCGCCTGCACCGACGGCTGCGACCATGGTGCCATATTCAACGTATTCAAGTCCCACGGCTGGTACAAGAACCTCTCCCTGACCTCCGACGCCACCCAAGTCCCTTGGGCGCACCTCATCTATAACCCGAAGTATTCGGACTTTGTGGACATGTTCGAGGGAGGTTACATGCATAGCCGCGGTGTCTATCGTTCGGAGGCGACCAGTTGCATGAACAACAACATTCCTTACTATTCGACCATCAGCCGCCAGGCGATCGTGGAGCGGATCATGGAATATGCCGGCGAGACCTTCACGCTTGAGAAGTTCTATGCCCTTGACAAAGACACTTTCGGTACCATCCCGACCACAAAATCGTACAGTAAGGAGTTTTCGTTCGACCAGAACTTTGTCAAAGCCACTGGAGCGGCTCCTAAGTACATGGGCGAGCATCCAAACATCAAATAAGGAGGACGGAACATGAAAAAGAAGATATTCATCATCGCAGCGCTTTCGCTGTTCACGCTGACCGCCTGCGACAAGACTCAAAAAACTGAATATAACAACGGAGAGATCCGTTTCAATCTTGGTCTCCCTGCCACAAGGGTCACCGCCTCCGCTTTCGAGAGCGGAGACAAGGTCTCTCTTTTCGCTGTTGAATATGACGGCGAGACGGTCGCTCCGGTCCAGGTCGGAGGCAACTACTTCAACAACGAGCCTCTGACTTTTGACGGGGCCAAATGGAGTGCCGCCCGCAAGCTCTACTGGAGCGATAAGCCGTGTGACTTTTACGCCCTTTACCCATACCAACCGGACATGAAGTCTGTGGACGACTATCCATTCGAGGTCGCCACGGATCAGAATAACGGGGGCTATGAGGCTTCAGACCTGCTCTTCGCAAAGACTGAGAAAATCAGTCGGACAGACGGGGCGGTAAATCTTCAGTTCCGCCACATCTTCTCCAAGCTGATAGTAAAGGTGGAGAAAGGACCGAAGTTCGAGGGTGAGATTCCTGATGACATCGTCACTCACATCTACAACACGAACATCGAGTGCACTGTCAGTCTAAACACAGGCTCAGTGGAGAAGAACGCTTTCGGTGCGAAGAAGACCATCACGATGAACAAACTGAGCAACGAGATGTTCGAGGCAGTGCTTGTGCCGCAGAACATCGAGAAGACAACTCCGCTGATCGAGCTTACGATGGGCGGAATCGCCTACCTGCTTGACTACTCGCTGAGTTTCCGGGCTGGTTACGCGCACACGATCACGGTTACACTGAACACCTCTCCGGATCAGGAGAAGATCGAGATTTCGATTGACCCAGAAATAGGTGAGGATACCAGATAAAACTGTAACACCATCAGGCAAACCACATCGAAAATGCTGCCGTGGAGGGGTAAAAGGCACTCTACGGCAGCATTAAAAGGTTTAAATGTTGCCGTAGGTAGTCAAGTAGCGCTCATCGGTAGCATTAAAAGGATAAAATGCGCTTGTTCAGTGCAAAGGTGACATGACGGTCACTTCGACAAGCTCAGTGACCGGAGGAGAGGCTTTAGCGCTGTTTTTCCGGCTGATGGGTGAAGTGGCGGGGGCCTTCGACGGAGCGCCAGTAGTCGGAATCAAAATCGGGGTGGAGGTACGGGCCGTCGTGGTCGATGATGAAACTTAGGTAGGTGATCTTGTAGCCTTGGGCGGAGAACATCTTTTCGTAGAAGGTCTGGACCTCGAAGAGGGCCTCGACTGCGGATTCACCGGCAACAGAACGCAGAGCACAATCCGAAAGGTCAGCACGACCGGTGCCGTAAAGATCGTTGGTGCTGGCCAGAATCGTCAGGCCGTTCTGCTCGGCCACCGCGCGGGAATACTCATAAAGAAAGCGGCTGTCCGTCTTGAGGTGGACTATTCCTCCCTTTTTCAGGAACTTGCGGTAGCGCTCCATAAAAAGCGGACTTGTCAGGCGGCAGTTTTCGCTCTTCATCTGAGGGTCGGAGAAGGTCAGCCATATTTCCGAAACCTCTTCCGGAGCGAAGAAGGCATCGATGAACTCGATTCTCGTGCGCAGGAAAGCCACATTCGGAAGATTGTTCTCCGTGGCGAACTTTGCACCCTTCCAAAGGCGCGCACCCTTGATGTCCACCCCGATGTAGTTGAGCGATGGCTCCCTGCGGGAAAGATCAATGGTGTACTCCCCCTTCCCGCAACCGAGCTCAAGCACGATAGGTTGCCCGGTAGCAAACATCCTCTCGTTCCAATGTCCCTTGATAGGGTGATCCTTAAGTCTCAAGCCATCTACGGGTTCGGATTTGTCCAGCACCGAAGCGGCCTCCGGCTGAAGAAGGCAGGAGAAAGTCTCGTTCTCAGCGAATTTTCTAAGTTTATCGTGTCCCATTATTTTCTTGTGAATATCACACCTACACCCCTGAGTAATTCGGAGTCATTAAGTACCCTGGCTTTAAGGCGCCACACCCCATGCTCTGGCAAATCCATAACATCCTTATAATCAGAAACATAATCCCTCGCATAGTACGATGAGTCCACCGGGCAATCCACACGTATGTAAGTCGTGTCCGAAAGAATCACAGAGTCAGACGGGGAAATCCAGCGAAGATCCAAAGAAATGCTGTCAGAGGGGAATTCTCCAAAAGGTGGGCGCTCAAGCCTTGTGTAGAAACTCAGACCATAAGAAAGCGTTGAGTCTGACAGATCCAAGTTGAAATTGTAGGTGTCACCGTACTCAGCATCCTCTCTAATCACAAATGGCTCGTAAGATGAAGGCCGTGAACACGATGCCACGACCACCAAGAACACAAAGCCAAGAAAAGTCCTACGCATCTGCTTTAGGAGGCTTCTGATCTGGTTTTCTTTCACCACGCGGACGTTGTCCGGGACGACCGTTCACATACTTGCGCGTCCCGTTGCCACGGCGGTTGTTTCCTCCATCCGGCTTTGGTCTGACCGTAACCTCCGCGTTATCAACCGGAGCCTGGACAGAAGGCTGAACGTCCGCGTTGGATTTCGTCTTGTTCTTGTTCCGATTCTTATTCTTGTTCTTCTTCGGTCTGTCAAACCTTGTGATGCTGTCATCACCGACCGCAGAGACAAATTGAGGTCCTGTCGGTTCCGGTTCGCTCTTCAGAGACTCAGGCCTCTGACCATTACGGTTCATCATGATAATCTGCGCGACTTCCGATGCAGCCAAAGGGTAAAGATTAGACAAAGATCCTTTCTCGTAGGTAAAATACATAACCTCCTGAAGAATGTCTGTCTTTGCAAGGTAGGCCAAACCATCCTCAAACTCAAGCGGTTCGGAGATTTTAGGAATACGAGACTGAGCGTCCAAGTAGTTGGCTACCTCGTAGTTCAGGCAGCATTTCAACTTTCCACATTGTCCAGCAAGCTTCTGAGGATTCAGGGACAGGTCCTGAGTACGGGCTGCCGATGTGGAGATGGACTGGAAATTCGTGATGAAATTGGCGCAGCAAAGTTCTCTGCCACAGACTCCAAGGCCACCAATCAGACCAGCCTCCTGACGGGCACCGATCTGCTTCATCTCAATCCTGATGCGGAACTCCTCCGCATAAACCTTGATCAGTTGGCGGAAATCAACACGCCCATCAGCGATGTAGTAGAAAATCGCCTTAGTCCCGTCTCCTTGAAACTCCACATCACCAATCTTCATGTCCAAACCTAGCTCTGCAGCTATCCTGCGAGCCTGAATCATTGTGTCTTGTTCGCGTGCAATTGCCTCCTGCCACTTAGCAATGTCAAAAGGCTTGGCTTTACGGTAGATTTTCTTAAGAGGAGTCGCCTCAGGATCTACACCTTTGCACTTCATCTGACGTCCCACAACAGGTCCCTCCAGAGTCACAATGCCAAGATCGTGACCATTGGTTGCCTCAACGATAACCAAGTCCCCGGTCTTTATCCCTTGACCAGAAGCATTTATGAAAATACCCTTTCTGGTGTTTTTGAAGCGAACCTCAAAAAGATCCTTAAACTGCTCCTGACGAATGCCATGAAGCCAGTCGTAGTCTTTCAACTTACAGCATCCTTGACGATAATTGCAGTCATATTCACCAGTCTCTTTGTTCTGAGAGATCGTGCATCCGCGATTGCAATCAAATTGTATTGCCTCATTATCAATGTTTTCCATACTCATCCATAATTAACTGTCAGAATAACAAATACAGCCTTCCGACAAGATCTGTAAACAGAATCTTCTGATTCACGTTCCTGTCAATAAGCATCTGCGCCCTGTCCAAACAAGACACCGCCATCCTCGGAAAACTCTTCCGACACGATGACGCAAGCCGATAAAAAAAGTCCTTCTCCTCTTCCGCAACACCTGCAATCTGAGGCATGTTCTGTTGTATCAGAAAAACTTTACGGAGACTCTCGCCTGCAAATTTACAAAAAGCTTTCTGGTTTTCACGCGATGGAAGAGCTGCCATTGCATCTCCCCAACTCAATGCCGCACCTAAATCCTCTGAGACAAGAGAGTCAGTGAGGCCTTTGAACAACTCCATCTGACGGAGGTAGTCCTCCTTGCCGGAAAGGTAGTGAAGAGCGCTCCCGACACTGCCTCCCGCGACCAAAGCAGCCTGCGAAGCCTCACTAGGGGTCTTACCGAAACGGGAAACCAGAATCTCAGAAATCTCCTTTTTTGAATATGGCAGGACCCTTATCGCTTGGCATCTTGAGGAGATTGTCTGCATAACTTTTTCCGGAGCATGAGTGATCATGATGAAAAGAGTTTTCTCCGGAGGCTCCTCAATGGCTTTGAGAAGTCGGTTTGCAGAGGCCGCATTCATTTTCTCTGGAAGATAAACAACAACTGCTTTCCACCCACCTTCAACAGCCGTAAGCCACACTGTTTCAAGAATTTCCTTAGCCTCAGCGTTATTTATTCCAGACTGTTTGCCTTCTATTCCAAATGCGGAACTGACCTCTTGCTCAAGGGCATAAGGATTAGAGGTCATCAAAGACCGCCAATAATCCAAAAAAAGCTCTGCCCTCAGGTTTTCCACTTTTTCGTTGACCTTCGAGCCGTTAGCCACTGGATAGACATAATGCACATCTGGATGAATCAACCCCGACACCTTGTGCTCATCCCCCATAATCAGGCTAAGGAAAGCCAGAACAAGAGCCATTGCCCCACAACCGTCATTCTCATAAAGCATCATAGCGTGAGGGATACGACCTGTTTCGGCCATCCCTTTCAACGCTTTGACAGCATCGTGGTTCCCTATGATTCCATCCAAATCCATCAACTCTTTCTGTAGGCAGTGAATCCAGCAATTTTCACAAGATACTCTTTTTCTTTGGAATTAGGAAGAGTTGAGAGCGCAGAGATTGCTTTAGCAACATACCCATCAAGGACAGAGATGGCATATTCCACACCTTTTTTACTCCTGACAAACTCTCGGATTTCATTCTTATACTCAGAATGTTCTTGAATATCAACGACTTTCTTCCTTACCGATGCAGCTTCTTCCTCACGGACTGATTTCAAAGCACCAAGAAGGGGCAATGTTATCTTCTGCTCCTCTAAATCAATCCCGACAGGCTTGCCAATGTCCTGACCATCAGAATAATCGAATATGTCATCCTTGATCTGGAACGCTATCCCTAGACTAACAGCGTAACTTCTAACAGCCTCCACATTATCTTGGACAGCATTGACTGAGATAGCGGCTGCAACAGAAGCCGACTCAAAGAGCGATGCCGTCTTGCTGTAGATTATCCTCATGTAGTCATCCTCGTTGGTGTCACCACTGGAAGCCTTCTGAAGTTGAAGCATTTCTCCCTCAGCAAGAGAACTTAGAGTTTTTGAGAATATTCGGATTACTTCGCTGCCATGGGCTGATGACGACAAGATGTTTTCCATTGCCTTGACCAGCCAATAATCCCCGATAAGCACTGAAGCGGATCCTCCAAGCAGAGACATAACCGTAGGAAATCCTCGCCTTTCCGAACTCCGGTCAGCAACATCATCGTGGAGCAAAGTAGCATTATGAAGCAGCTCAGAAGCAGCCGCAAAACGGATGCTATCCTCATTGGCCACTCCCCCAGAACAAGCCCTTGCCACAAGCAAAGAGATTAATGGACGAAGTTGCTTGCCACTATGAGACAAGATCGCAGTGTTGGTGCTGTCCAAAAGTTCAATGTCACTTTTCAAGGAAGATCTTATCAGTGAATCAGTGTCAGTCCAATCCTTTCCCAGGAATGTTTTTACCTCCTCTAAAGTCATCAGTTTAAAGAATTTAGTCTAAGTGTCCAACCAATTCCGCCACTGTGTCCGGAAACTCTATCAGATTCCTTGAACGGGCATCCAGCATCCCAGTGTCCACATAGTGGTCCAACAGAGACTTTAACGGAGCATAAAAACCATCAATATTCAACGCGTAAATCTTGCCCCCGTACTTGTCCAGTTTCGCCAAGGTCAATGTACCGATAAGCTCGTCAAGTGTACCGATTCCTCCAGGCAGAGCGATCGCAGCACACGTACCTTCACGCATTCTCTCCTTGCGCTCTGCCATGGTGTCCGTCCAGATTACCTGATCCAAACCAGGGAACTTAAACTCCTCCATAAAACGCGGAAGCACACCAATGTGACGGCCTCCACATCTTACAACTTCGTCAGCGATTGCCCCCATAGTACCTTTGATAGCACCTCCAGAGACTATCGTGTAGCCAAACGAACAAGCCGCACGGGTCACTTCCCGTGCAGCTTGGTTATACTTTTGATCGATGTCGTAGCTTGCTGAGCAGTAAATGACAATCTTTCGTTCTTCATTCATCTGCCTAGCCGTTAAAAGAAGAAAGCGACAGATGCCATTATGCCGTTGAAATTATTGCCATTGTTGACAAGATCTTTCAGATTGTCACTAACTGCATCTTTCATGTTACCGCCCTTGTCATAAATGTCTCCAAAATTCCAAAAGTACTTAAAGGAAAGTTGGAATTTCCAAACCTCCAGTCCAGCTCCGAGGCCGAGACCATACTCGAATTTCTTGAGACTATCCTTGAGTCCGTCAGCAAAGACACCTTTCGTGTCCTGTCCCACACGAAAACCGATAAAAGGCTCGGCAAAGACGTATGGGCGGAAAGCTAAAAGATCCGGTCCCCACTGAAGTTGGACAGGAACTTCAAGATAACCTACTTTAGTCTCAAAGGAGCCAACTGTCTCTGAAATGCTTGAGCTACCCCATTTGTCAGCGGACAAGCCCTTCACTTGATAAAGGACAGATGGCTGAATGGCAAACCCTCCAAAAAGAGGAATCTCAGCCGTGAGTCCGACATGGTACAATGAGACTGATTTGTTGTCAACGTTTTTGATCGAAGTTGACGAGGATGTGAACCCTCCCATTATTCCCACTCGCGGAGACAGGAATGATTGGGCTGACGCATTCGTACATATTGTCAAGGCCGCGAACAAAGCGACTACCATCAATAACCTTTTCATAATTAACAAGATTTAAATTAGATAAGAGCCTCAATTTTGGCGACAATGTCAGCCTTAGGCACATTACCGACAAGTTTGTCAACAACTTCTCCGTTTTTAAAGAAGAGGATTGTAGGAATATTACGAATGCCGTACTTGATAGCGACATCCTCACAGTCATCGACATTGCACTTAACGACTGTGGCCTTGCCATCATATTCAGAAGCTATTGTCTCGACTGTTGGGGTCAGCATGCGGCAAGGGCCGCACCATGTCGCCCAAAAATCGACCAATACAGGTTTAACATCGGAGATAAGCTCCGAGAAATTCTCGTTGGTTGCTATTTTTTCCATATCTATGAAAATTTAAAATGTCCGGAACGGTAACCGCAATTACCGTTCCAGACACAAAGATAACAAATTCGATGAATATTTTACAAAGCCTGCTCTATGTTCCAGACAAAGGCGCGAAGGCCGAGATCCTTGAAAGCACTGTCTTTCTGACGTAGGGCATCCATAATCGGAGACACCTTCTCGTCAGGGACAATTGTCAGAATAGCATAGTTCTGCTCCGGCCATGCATGATCGCCATAGTGCGGAATGCCGTCAACCCCTCCCCTGCCCTGGATATCCAGCCACTGGGTGAAGCCTCTCTGGCCATGGTTTTCAAGCAGTTCAACAATCTCGTTACCGTAGGCTTGGTTGTATGTGATAAATATCGCTTTCATTTTCAAAAATCTTTAGTGTACACTGCAATTTCTAAAAGCAACTTTTTGATTATTTAAAGATTACATAATGTAACTTAATAGACAATCAACCTTTAAGCCGCGCTAGCTTCTTGGCCTTACGCCTCTCCTGGGCGGTGGCGAGAGAGCAGTAAATCGTAGGAATCAGAATGAGGGTTACAAGCGTGGAGATCGTCAGACCCCAGCAGACCGTCATACCGAGAGATCGCCACATTTCTGAACCTTCACCACGCCCTACCGCCATAGGAACCATACCGAGCACGGTCGTGAGGGTCGTCATAAGAATAGGACGCAGACGGCTTCTCGCTGCTGTGATGGAGGCGTCAATGACGCTCATTCCCCTCTCGCGCATCAGGATCGTGTAGTCAATCAGGACGATACCGTTCTTCACCACAATACCGAGAAGGATGATGATACCGATCATCGCCATCACACCGAGCGCCGTGTTCGTGGCCCAAAGGCCGAGGATCACACCGGTGAAGGCAAACGGCACGGAGAACATGATGACAAACGGACTCATGAACGACTCGAACTGGGAGGCCATCACCATATAGACAAGGATGATGATGAGAACCATCAGCACTATCAGGTTCTTGAACATGGACTGCTGGTCCTCGAAGTCACCTGAGATGTCCGTTGTTATGTTGTTCGGAATGTCCGTGGTCTTGATGACAGCGTTGGTGGCGGCGACAGCCTCGCTGAGCGCGTGTCCGCCAGAGACGATGCCGGTCACGGTTATGTACCTCTCACGGTTCTTCCTCTCGATTGTAGGAGGAACCTTGGCCTCTACCACCGTACCGAGATCCTTGATGCGCACAGCCTTGCCGGCAGGAGTGTAGACAATGATGTTCTCAATGTCCTGCACGCTCGAGCGGAACTTCTTGTCGTAGATGACACGGATGTTGTACTCGTCACCCTCCTCACGGTAATATGAGCCGACGGAACCATTCATCGCGGCGCTGAAAGCCGCGGCTGCGGTCGTGGAGTTAAGCCCGTTGAGAGCCAATTTCGTCCTGTCGAAATCCACCTGGTACTCAGGTGTGTAGTCATCACGGCTGAGGACCACCTGCGAAAAGTTTTCGTTCTGCAGCAACTTGTCCTGAATCTCTTTGGCGACACGGTCGGTCTCATCGAAATCGTAGCCGTAGATCTCTAGCGTGACGGAAGAAGCACCTCCGACACCGCCCATACCTTCGGTGACGGTACCTTTCTTGACCTCAGGATATTCCCTGAGATCCTTACGGATGATATCGGCGATTTCTGTGGACGAGCGTTCACGGTCTTCCATCGAGCCAAGGTTGATGTTCATCGAGATGATGTACGATCCATTGGATTGGATGCTGCCATAGACATTGTCAGAGCTGGCCTGGCCATAACGGTACTGGAGCACCTGGATTTCAGGAACCTCAGACCGGAGTCTTGCAGCGAAGTTCTTGGCGAATTCACCGGTTACAGTCTGCTCTGTTCCCACTGGAAGTTCTATCGAGACCGTAAGACGGCCTTCATCGGAATGAGGGAAGTACTCGCTCTTCAGCCCCGGAGCAAGAAGGACAAGGACGGATATGAATATGGCAAGCGCACTGAATATGACGGTTTTTCTGTGGCTCATAGCCCAACCGATGATCTTGGCGTAGCCATCGGATATAGTGTTCAGGAACTTCTCGACATTGTCGAAGATAGCCCTGTGAAGTTTCCCGTTCTTAGGCTTGTTGCTGAGGATTCTGGAGCATAGCATCGGCACAAGGGTCAACGCGGCCGCCGTGGAGATGATCATGATGATGCTGACAATCCATCCAAGCTGCTTGAACATGATTCCGGCCATTCCGGTGATCATCGTAAGAGGCAGGAACACGCAAAGCATAGTCAAGGTTGAGGCGACAACCGAGATACCTACCTCGGAGGTTCCGTGCACGGCGGCCTCAGTAGGTTTCTCACCTCGCTCCAAGTGGGTCGAGACGTTCTCCAGCACGACTATGGAGTCATCCACCACCATTCCGATCGCGATTGACAAGGCCGACATCGAGATGATGTTCAATGTGTTGCCGGTGGCGAACAGGTAGATCAATGACCCCAGCAGGGCTATAGGAATCGAGAGCACGATGATGAATGTCGCCCTCCAACGTCCAAGGAATATATAGACCACGAGCATGACAACCAAAAGGGTGATGAATATGGTCTCCTTCAGGGAATCGAGGGTGTTCAGAATGTTCGTTGAACCATCCACTACAGTAGATATCTTCACATCGGAAGGCAAGGTCGGCTCGATGGCCTTGAGCTTCTGCTTAACACTCTTGATCACATTGACAGTGTTGGCTCCGGACTGCTTCTGTATGGCAATCATCGCGGCTCTCTCTCCATTAGTGTAAGACTCCTGCGACTTTTCCTCAAGACCGTCAATGACGGTGGCCACATCCCTCAGATAGACAGTCTGGCCATCTTTCGTGCTGACCACGATGTCGAGAAGCTCGGAAGGATCCTTGAATTCCTTCTCCACACGGAGTGTGAACGACTCGGCCCCGATGTCGATGCTTCCTGAAGGCACGTTGCGGTTCTCAGATGCTATGGTCTGTGATATTCCCGAAACACTCAAGCCATAGGCTTCCAATTTGTTAGGATCGCAATAAACGTGGATTTCCCTTTCCGGAGCTCCAGAGACACTGACCGTACCAACGCCTTTCACTCGTCCCAAAGGGGTGACAAGTTTGTCGTCCAGGATCTTGTCAAGCCCCATGAGACTCTTGTCGGCCTTGGCCGAAAGGATCATTACAGGCATGTCATCCATACCGAATTTGAAGAGCACCGGAACAGATGCCCCGTCAGGCAGGGAGGAGTTGACGAGATCCAGTTTGTCCCGGATGTTGTTGCAGGCTTCGTCAATGTCGGTACCGTACTCAAACTCAAGGACAACGATAGAGGTGTTTTCCTTGGATCTGGAAGTGATGTCCTTAAGATCTTCCACACTGTTCAAAGTGTTCTCAAGCACCTTTGTCAGGTTGTTCTCGATGTCGGAAGCACTCGCTCCCGGATATGACGACATCACCAGAACGACGTTAGCGTCGAAATCGGGGAAATTCGCCAAAGATGTGTTCATCAGTGAAAAGACTCCGAAAATCGCGAAGGCAAGGAATATCAATGCCGTTGTGACGGGATTCTTCACCGCGGATCTGTAAATACTCATAGTTTAAACTCTTTAGTTGTTCTTTGAGATCTCGACCTTGGCTCCGTCCTTAAGGCTTGAGCTGCCCTTGGTGGCAACGATGTCACCCTCGTTCAGGCCTTCGAGAATCTCATAGTATCTGTCGAAATGACGTCCGATCTTGACGATGACGCTGTTGACAGTGTTGTCAGAACCTACGACATAGACGCTTCTTTGGCCTGAACCCTGCATCTTCACGACTGCCTCGTCAGGAACAACGATGCTGTTGTTCACGCCGAACTCAACCTTGACTCTGGCGAACATTCCAGGCCTGAGAGTCCTGTCTGCATTGCCAACGAGAACCTCTGTGGTGAATGTGTGGGAAGCCGGGTCAATTGTAGGATAGATTTTGTTGATCCTCCCCTTGAAAACCCTTTCAGGAATCGCATCCGCAGTAATCTCCACCTCGTCACCTTTCTTGACCTTCGTGTAGTCGGACTCGGAGATCCCCACCAAAAGTTTTACAGGAGTAATCTGCTGGACAACAAAGATAGGCTGTCCGGAATAAAGGTCTCCCTGGTCGTAGTTCCTTGCGGTAACCACCCCACTGATAGGGGATCTGAGCAAGGTGTTCTCCAACAAGTTATTGTAGGATCTGCGGCTCACTTTCCAAGCCATCTCAGTAGCATCAAAGTCAGACTTTGACACTCCACCTTCTTCATAAAGGCTTCTGAGACGGCTGAGCTCTGTGGAATCGTTCGCCAATTTGAGCCTTGCCTGGTCTAGTTGGGATGCGTCCATCTCGGCTAGCAGCTGATTCTTGTTCACAAAACTGCCCACATCCACCTTGATGACCTCAATCCTTCCCCCTGTCTGCGGAGCGATGTTGTTCACGGCAAAAGCCTCCACGGAGGTTGAATATACTTCCGTCTGAGGGACTTCTTGTCTCACTGCAGTGGCGGTCGCGATCAAAGTCGCCCTTTCCTCAACATTCTGGGCAACAGATGTGTTGTCGGCTTTCTTGCCGTTTCCGCAAGAGGCGAGAAGCGCGGTGGCTGAGACGAAAGCCATTGTTCTGATAATCTTGTTCATATTTCTGTCTTTATTATTATTTACATATTTTCCAGATCGACATTTCCTTTGTCATCTATGAAATCATAGCCAAGGGTCTTCTCAAGATTCGATTTGGCAACAACGAAGTTATAGACCGCCTGTGACTGGGACAGACTTGCCTGGGTCAAGGTAAGTTGCGCGTCGTTCAGTTCCGTGATCGTACTCTTTCCGACCTTGTAGGACTTGGCAGCGATGTCGTAGGCCTTCTGGGCAAGAGCAACAGCCTCGGTGGCGGAGTTAAAACTGTTCATGTTTGTCTCCATCGTATTAAGGTACTGACGGATGGATATTTTGAGCTGCCTTTCGGTCTCGACCCTCTGAAGATCAAGTTGCGCGGCCTGCACCTTGGCCTGACGCACATCATTATGGCGCTTTCCACCGGAGAAGATCGGAATTGAAAGGCTCACACCGACATAGGAATACGGAGACCACTGATACTCGCTGAACTTAAAGTCATTGGTCATCGCGATCATGCTGTATGCGAAGTTAGCCGAAAGAGTAGGAAGATAAGCGGCTTTCTGCATGCGCACGGTCGTAGCCAACTGTTCGGCCTGGATTTCCAGCTGACGCATTGTGGTGTTGTACTCCAGAGATGGCTCACTATGTTCGTTAATATCCCGGAACATCTCCTTGGAGAAGTCCTCAAGGGTGCCGGACACATCGATATTCCTTTCCAACTCCACACCCATAACGGCTTTAAGCTGCCAGAGCGCGAGTATCACCGAGCTCTCCGCATTGTAGACATTCGGGACAGCAGCGGCCACAGTTGATTTGGCCCTTGTATATTCGAGTTCCGAAGCCTTCTGGGCGTTGTAGCGCTTCTCGGTCTGGCTGAAATTCTCAACAGCGTTCTCATACACATCTTTATACACCTTGAACGCTTCCTTGGCGAGCAGAACAGCGTAGTATGCCTGCTTCACTTGTGTGACCATGTCCAGTCTCGAAGACCTAGCTTTCTCTACGGCCAGATCAACGCTTTGGCCGGATATCTTCAGACTTTCCCAAAGCTGGGCGTTAACGATAGGCAGCGATGCTGACACTCCATAATTATAAGTGTTCCAACGGCCTACGGCAAAACCACCACTGCTGGAACTGCTCTCTCCGGATTCAGTCTTCACTGGTTCCATTCCAGCATTTTCAGAAAGTTCGTTAATCCTCGTGAAGTATGGTAGAAGAGAGCTGAACATGCTCGAACCACCACCAGAACCACTGTCTGAATCCATGTACATCATCTGTTTCTTGATGGTCCTTTGGTATGATCCAGAGGCGTTGATCTGAGGAAAAAGAGAAGCGTATGTGCCTTTTTTGGCATATTCAGTACGCTGGATTTCCTTGTCTGCGACTTTTACCGCGACATTCTCGCTCAGGGCGATCTGCAATGCATCATTCAATGTCAGAACGACTTTGGCCGTGTCCTTGGGAGACTCCTTTGGAATCGTGTCATTCCGGTACTGAGCCTGTGCGGACAGTGCCAGCGGCAATGCAGCCACGACAAGAATTAAATTCTTCAATCTGTTTTTCATACTTATACTAACTGTTTTTATTATTTGTCAATGATGAATATTCCTCAAAACCCTTCGGGGTGAGAAGAGTCCTTGTGACTATGTCCTCGAAAGCCGCGGCAAGCGACTTGAAGGAGACCTTGACTCCCTCGACATGACCGCTTCCATCAAGGTAGTCGGTCATACCCTCGTGCATGATGCAGATCAGAAGCTGAACACCATCGACATCCATGTCAGACCTTACTAGCCCCTGCTCCATGCCTTCACGGAAACGATCCACAAAGAAGCGGTGCATAGCCTTGCCCCGCTCCTCGGCGTGCTTGGTGAATGTCTCCGGATAATACTTCATGATGTCCTTGACCATTCTCTTGTCCTTCACCATAGTCTTCTTTCTGTTCACCATGGAAAACAGAGCCTTGAGGATCTGGACTATGTTCTTGCCCTCCACCATCCTGTCGAACTCATCCTTCTTCTTCCTGACATTATTGGTCACCACATCCGCGACAAGATCTTCCTTCTGAGCATAGTACTGATAGAATGTCTTCTTTGAGATGCCCAGCTTACGGCAAATGTCGTCAATAGACACCTCGCGGATTCCTTCTTCGGAAAAAAGGGAGTTCGCAGTCCTCATTATTATTTCCTTTGTCAATCCGGCCATAATCGTTATCAAACGGGGAAATTATTCTGCAAATGTTATGCAAACATTCTGTATTTCCAAGAGAAAACAACAATTTCCTTTTCTCAAAGATATAAAACAAAAAGCGCATCGTCTTTATTCTTAAATAAATAAAACGATGCACTGGAAAACTAAAAAAATTTCCTAGTTTCCTATATCACACCAAAATGTTCAAGTGCGGTGACTATCCCATCCTCGTCCACTGTGTCAGTGACATAGTCAGCGACGGCCTTGACGTCATCGGTGGCATTGCCCATCGCGACGCCTATCCCTGCATATTCAATGATTGGAATGTCGTTGCCACCGTCTCCGAACGCCATGCACTCCTCACGCTTCACTCCGATGTGTTCCAGAATCTTTGAAGCGCCATAAGATTTCGACAGTCCCTCCGGTACGACATCAATGAAATACGGATGCCACCTTGAGTAGGTAACTTCCTTAAGGACAGGGCGAAGCAAGCGTTTCTCCTGCCCCTCATCAAAGAATATTGTGTATTCATAGACCTGATGCTCTCGGGCGACCTTGCAAAGATCCAAAAAGCCGGACGGGTGGAGATTCAGCATATTCTCCACCTCAATGGCATGCTCACTTACATGGTTTATACCGGCAACTGTGTCAGCAAACACCCAACAGGAAACATTGTGGGTCTCAGCAATCTCAGCAATCTGCATCGAGGTTTCCTTATGCATAGGGTGACTGTCAATCACTTCTTCTCCGAGCGTGGTCTTTGCCCCGTTCATCTCCACATAGCCATCGAACGGAAAGCCGCCCAGATTGTTCATCACAAGCCTGGCACGACCGCTGGAAATGAAAAGCTTCACGCCCTTGGCCTGAAGCTCGTGAAGTTTCTCCTTAAGATTATCGGACATCCGGTGAGTCTTGAAACTCACCAGAGTGCCATCGATGTCAAAAAATATCGCTTTTACCATAAACTATCCGTTGATACCCTTGGCATAGTGGGTAGGTGCCGCTTTTTGCGGCTTGTTGTCAGGAATAACCGCTGCTGCGGGAATCTTCTTCTTATAAGAATATATAAGGAGCCCGATACCGAGCAGCACGAACGGAATGCTCAACAGCTGTCCCATGTCCAAAGCCATAGAACTCTCGAAATCGACCTGAGGCTCCTTGATGAACTCAATAAGGAAGCGCATTCCGAAGCAGACGATGAAGAATATTCCTATGAAAGAACCTCTGTACATCTTGTCCAGTCTCTTGACATAAAGCCAGAGCAGCCCGATGCCGAGGACAAGATAGCTGAGAGCCTCGTAGATCTGGGTAGGATGCTTCGGCTCGGTCTCTCCCCTGCGCTCGAAGATGAAGCCCCATGGAAGATTTGTGACATCACCGTATATTTCAGAGTTACAGAGGTTTCCAAGCCTAATAAATGTTGCCGCAAACGCCACGGCTATCGCCAGATGATCCAGAATCCACAGAAAGTCAATGTGATTCTTCTTGCCGTACTTATTCGCGAACCACCACATGCACAGAAGCAGCATCAGTGCCCCTCCATGGCTGGCGAGTCCTCCGTGCCACACAGCGAAGATCTCTAAGAAACCCTTCCATGAGCCGAAATAATAGTCCGGTTGGTAGAAAATGCAATGTCCGAGACGTGCCCCGACCAAAGTTCCGATCAATAATGTGTAAAGAAGCGGATCAAGAAGGGCCTCGTTGACTTTCTCCCTCTTGAAGAACTTCGTGAACATCCAGTAACCAAGAACGAACCCGGAAACAAACAGGAGACCATACCACCTTACAGCGAAAGATCCGATCCTGAATATCTCCGGATTCATGTTCCAATGTACGAACAGGTAATCCATAATCAAAAATCACTTATCGTACAAAGATAGCGTATTTTTCGGATAATCCGAGTGCTTAGTCGCGGATAGCGGCTATGCCCGGCAGTTCCTTGCCCTCAATGGCCTCAAGCATGGCACCTCCACCGGTGGACACATAGCTTACCTTATCAGCGAATCCGAGCTTGCTGACAGCTGCGACTGAATCTCCGCCACCGACGAGGGAGTAGGCTCCGTTCTGGGTGGCCTCGGCCACGAACTCAGCAATCTTCTCTGTTCCGTGAGCGAAGTTCGGAAGTTCGAACACTCCGACAGGACCGTTCCAAAGGATGGTCTTGGAAGCTAGGATGATCTTCTTCCAGTTCTCAAGGGAAGCATCGGAAGCGTCCATTCCCTCCCAATCATCAGGAATGTTGAATATGTCGAATGTCTTGCGAGGTGTGTCATTGCTGAACTCCTGACCTGAGACTGTGGCGACTGAAAGCGAAAGGTTAACGCCCTTCTCCTTGGCCTCCTTCATGATCTCAAGAGCATCAGGCATGAGCTCGTCCTCATGAAGAGACTTTCCGATGTGACCACCCTGAGCCTTGATGAAGGTGTAGCCCATTCCACCACCGATGATCAGGTTGTCAACCTTGTCAAGCAGGTTCTTAATCACTCCGAGCTTGCTGGAAACCTTTGAACCACCGATGATGGCGGTGAAAGGATGCTTGGCGTTCTTCAGAACATAGTCGATCGCCTTAATCTCCTTTTCCATCAGGTAACCGAACATCTTGTCGTCAGGGAAATAGGCAGCGATCAGAGCCGTTGAGGCGTGCGCCCTGTGGGCGGTTCCGAAAGCATCGTTGATGTAGCAGTCAGCATAGGATGCAAGCTTCTTCACGAACTCCTTCTGGCTTGCCTTCACGGCCTTCTTGGCCTCAGCTTTCTCCTCATCGGTAGCGTCAGCAGCGAGTCCTCTCGGCTTGCCCTCCTCCTCAGCGTAGAAACGGAGGTTCTCAAGCATCAGGACCTCACCTGGCTTGAGAGCAGCGGCCTGCGCGTCAGCCTTCATGCAGTCGTCAGCGAACTGTACAGGAACACCAAGGCATTCTGAGACGTGGGCAACGATGTGCTTGAGAGAGAACTTAGGATCCACTCCTTTAGGACGTCCGAGATGGGACATCAGGATGAGGGAGCCTCCTTCTGAGAGCACTTTCTTGAGTGTAGGGAGAGCCGCGCGGATGCGGGTGTCGTCTGTGATGTTGAAATTCTCATCGAGCGGAACGTTGAAATCCACTCTGACAATAGCCTTCTTACCTTTGAAATCGTAGGTGTCAATGTGCTGTTGCATAACGGTATTGTTTAAAATTGTTAGCGTAATTCAAGACGCAAATATAGTAAAATTCAGCGGATTGGGAATCAATTAGCCAGACTATAACGATTAAATCCGATCGCAACAGGATAAAACAGGCTTTCTTTTCCTATCTTTGCATGCTATGACGATCGAGTTTAATCCACAATCTTGGAAGGACTACGAACTTCTCGACTCCGGAAGGGGCGCGAAGCTCGAAAGGTTCGGTGAATATGTTCTTGCCCGTCCAGAGCCTAAGGCCCTGTGGGACAAGAGCATGAGCGATAAAGAGTGGAACTCTCTTGCCCACACCCGCTTCACTCCGGGAGCCGGATTCGGCAAGGCCGGGAAAGAGGACAGCGGAACGTGGGAAAGGCTCAGGAATATGCCAGATCAGTGGTGGATCCGCTATAGCGGAGGGCCGAAGTTCAGTCTGAGGCTGGGACTCACGTCATTCAAGCACGTGGGAGTCTTCCCGGAACAGGCCGCGAACTGGGACTACATATTCAAGCAAACTTCGAACATCGCTGCGAAGACAGGCTCACGTCCCAAGGTTCTGAATCTGTTCGCCTACACGGGGGCGGCATCGCTGGCAGCAAAATGTGCAGGAGCTGATGTCACACATCTTGACTCGGTTCGTCAGGTTGTCACTTGGGCTCATGGTAATCAGGACAGAAGCGGTCTCCAAGACATCCGTTGGGTTGTCGAAGATGCCATGAAGTTCGCTGGACGCGAGGCCAAACGTGGCAATCTCTACCAAGGCATCATTCTAGATCCTCCGGCTTACGGTCACGGTCCGGACGGTGAAAAATGGAAACTGGACGAGTGCCTTTTCGACATGATGAAGACCGTTGGGAAGATCCTCGCTCCACAAAACAGTTTTCTTGTCCTGAATCTTTACTCAAACGGATTCTCAGCCATTCTCGGTGAGACCGTAGTACGTCAGGCATTCGGGCTTCCTAGTGACACAATGCTCGACTCAGGAGAGCTCGTGATCAGGGACAAGTTTGGGAAGAACCTGCCACTTAGCATATTCGTAAGACTTAGGAGGTAGAAGGGATGAAGTCATTTGTCAGATTCATGCTAGTCTCGATTTTCCTCGTTGCCCTTACATTTTTCTGCAAGGGTCTGTGGGCTAGCTACCTCAGTGAATCCGACACAGCCATTTTCATCCAAACATCCACTGGGCGTCTTACAGACACGACACAATCTAATCATTTATTCATAAAGTTCAACACTCCATGTCTCTCCAGTCCGACTGCTGAGGGGCAGACAGTAGTCCGCACAGTCACCGGTGCTTCCGGCAGCACGTGCAGGCAGCTGCGCAGAACAGAGTTTGAATTCAGACTATTTGAACTCAAAACATTCTGCCATCCGATTTGTTTAAGGAGATCCCTGCCGACACTGCGGAAGCTACGTCTATAGCGAGCAGTTTCCATTGTAAAAAAGGGCGCCGCCCCTTCAGCAATAAGCGGCAAACAAAAGACTATTACATAAACATGTAGTACGTCCGTATTTTTAGTTACACAACACAATCGCCTGAGTGGTCATAATGTTCCTCTCAGGCAAATAAAAGGCAGCAAAATTGCCGCCAACTAACAATTACAAATAACAAATAAAATGGAAACTGTTAATATTAATAAAGTCAGGTCTGCAAAGGACATTCTCGTCACACTCGTATTTCTCGCAGCCGGAGTCGCGCTGCTATTCTGTTCAGATTCAATGTTCATTCTTGGATGCACTCTGATTCTGTTCGCATTGATTCTGTTCCTAGCTATGAAATCATCTTACGTGATTGAAGGTAAGGAAGGTTCATTCAAGCGCAAAACTGCCAACTACCCTAAGACAAAGAAAGAAGAGCTCGTCTCTTTCCTTGAAGGTAAGTCAACAAAGGCAGTACCTGAAGCTCCGGGCGGGCTTCTGATGTACATCTACTACCGCTGCGACAAATCCGGTGGCTTCGCTCAGATCAACGACTTCGACCAGTACGAGTACAAGCCAATCACCGAACTGCTCCCACTCAATGCTGAGCAAGTGAAAGCACTGGTCTAAAATAAAAACTCCGGTTTCGGGACGGCTGGGTGGAAATGTTCGACAAAAAAAACGGCCAGCGATAAGAGCGTAAGCGTTCCGAAACCGGGGTTTTACTTCATCGGTTCGCGATGGCGTCCATCGCCATCGTGAACGAATTGTTCTCAATGAGGAATTTTAGGAACTCCTTTGTCGCGTTTTTGCAATAACTACCTTTAAGAATATGGAACGATCCCTCCATTTCTGAGTGCGGATGGTCCAACTCAATGGCCACAAAATCCTTGTTGCCTCTGACAGTGGCCTCTGAAAGCAGCGTCACCAGATTAGTTCTGGACACCATGTCAAGAAGAACATTCAGATCATTGATCTCTAACCTGACATCATATTTGAAATTCTGTCCGTACAGAAGACTGTCGAACGCGTTCCTTGCCTGCAATCCGTTTGCGGGCAAGGCAAGCGGCAGTCTTTCAAGCTCAGCAAGGCGTATTTTCTCCAACTTAGCCACAGGATTGTCCTTTCCAGCGATGACACAAAGCTTGCTGTTGAACAGAATGTGCGAATCTATGTCCTCGTAGCTCTCCAACGGCTTGTAGGACAGAGCAACATCAAGTTGTCCGTGCTCAAGCATTTCCATAAGGTTCTCCATCGAACGGCAATAAACTTTCAGTTTGATTCCCGGATATTTCTTCATAAAGTCACGAACAGTGTCAGCCAATAACGGACAAAAAGTATAGGTAGCACCGACATTCAATGTTCCTATATTCAGTTCACGCACGTCTTTCATCCTTTCAGCACTAGCGTCAACATCCTTGAGTACCTGCTTGGCGTACGGGAGGTACTGCTCACCATAGTCACTCAAGGCGACATGCCTTGAGTCTCTGACAAGAAGATCTACCCCAAGCTCGTCCTCAAGCTGCTTTATCTGCTGGGACAGAGTACTCTGAGAGATAAACAAAGCCTTAGAAGCCTCTGAGAAACTGCGCAGTTGCGCGACTTTGACAAAATAACGTAGTTGTCTGAATTCCATTACTTTGTGACCTTAAATGAAAAATTCTGGAAAAGCAGGATGGGAAGCAGAGCACCGACCACCATCGCGATGATGGTCACCATGCAAGTCATCCAATTGAACTTCAGCAGGTACAGATAATGCATGAACGAAGGTTCTGAATATGCCCCCAGACAGTGCATCAGTGATTGGATCGTCCGGTAGGCGTACATTCCAGGGACCATAGGGAGAAGGGCCGGGAAAGAGATACATTCGGCCGGTGTCTTGATAAGCTTGGCTGCCGGCAAAGCCAGAAAGCCAATGACAAGAGCGCCAAGCATGCTGCCTGAAGCCAATTGGAAACCGCATATATTCATCAACACGTATCGGGTCATGTGTCCTGCCGCAGCGATTGAGGCACACAATGGGAACACCTTCGGTGACGGATTGCTGATGCTCGAAAAGCCTATCGCTGCAATCGCAGCAAATATACCGTCTTTTATGATAAGAAAGAAAAGTTCCATTACAGAAATTGAATATTCAGCAGTCCGAAAGCAATGCAAAGTCCCAGAGACAAGCAGACTGTTATGATCAACGCGTGAAGGAAACGGCTTATGCAGCAGATGTAATGGCCATAAATAAGGTCGCAGACTGCGTTGCAGAAAGGGATTCCTGGCACAAAATAAAGTACACTTGTGGCAAGAGCCACCTCCGGGGTCTTCCCCAAACCGAAGACAAAACCGGAACAAGCTATCACAGAGGACAGGCATGCAGCAAGGACTATCACAATCCTGAAGTCAACTCCTTTGGCTGGAAGTTTCTGTTTGAGGAAAAAACCGTCCACCGTTGCAAAGAACACGATTGCCATAGAGATCAAGTCTCCACCAAAAAGTTCGCAGAAAGAGGCATTAGCAAATCCAACGAGAACTAGCACAAGCCAAGGATTGAGTCTCTTCTTATAGAGAATATCTTTGAACCTGTCGGTGGCAATCTGAACGTCAAGTCCTTCCTCGACAATCTTCCAGCTAAGTCTGCTGAGGTCAGAGACAGTGTTGAAATTGATCCTGTCCGCTGGAATCTTTCCGGTCACAGTGTAGGATTTTTCCTCCTTCTCATCCCATAGGTTCAGGGCTATGCATGTAGGTAGCACGGAGAAGTCGGCCTTTGTGTGCCACTGTTCGGCAATTCGGCTCAGATTCTTTTCGATTCGGATTGTAGTCGCCCCACTGGCATAGAGTTCGGTGGTGTAGTCTCTCAGGAATATGCTCTTGCGCTTCAATTCATTATGCAGCGTGAGTTCCTCTGTTTCCATATTCCTTGTCCTTCTTTACAACATTGTGGAGTGACACAACGTTATCAGCCTTCGCATCTGAATCCTCCTCCTCAAAGGATCCATAGAAAGGAATGCCGTCAGCATCCACACCATCTTTTCCATCGTTCCAAGACACCGGCCTCACAAGAGTGTCGGAATAGGTAATGATGCTGTGCTTGGCATTGAAAGCCCTTAGCCTTTCATGCAGGAAGGAAACGACCAAGATAATCGCGCTTACGACCGCGCAAACGATGATCAGGGATCCGGAATTGGCGCTCATAGCTGCCGTAGAAATTTCAAGTGGTGTCATAATCTTACGCTCTTAATTTGTTTGACAACGCAAAATTACAACACCACTCACAAGGCAGGATGGATTATCATCCCTTTGTTTCGATAGCAGTTATCGGTAATTCAAAAGAATAATTCTACTGCATAGCTGACAGATAATCTGACAGAGAGTTTGCAATCTCATCAGCGAACTCTTTGTCTCCGGCTTCACGGATGACATCGTTAGCCAAGTAGTAAATCAGATTGCAGTTGTACTCAAAATCATTCTTGCAAATTGAATAGAAGTCGAGGTAAAAACGAATAGACTCTAGCAGTTCTTTGTTCAGTTCACGAGCCAAGGCCTGAGCTTTTTCAGGTTTACCAAGTGCGTAATAGTCCTTGACCATCGTTATAGGGAGCAATGAGTTCGAAGCCCAACCCAGAAGTGAGTTGTCATAAGGATACTCCTTAGGCTTGAGAACCTGCTGGCACTTGTCCAACATCTCCTCGGCCCTGTCTTTTTCACCTGCGGCAAGGAAGGCATTGGCAGCGGAAGTGAATAGACTCCGGAGAGACATCACGCCAAGGAACGTGTAAGTGTTCTGATAGTCAACGCAATAATCTTCACGAGACACGGCATCGAAACAAGACTTGTTCACAATCTTGTCATAAAGCTCATCCGTGTCAACAAGGCCGACATCCAAAGACTGGACCTTATTCTTGATAGGGACGAACTTGCATGAGAAACCTTCATACATAAGGTAATCACGAAGGCCTATGTTTAGATCACCACCTTGGTTGAGGACATTCAATGGCCTGTCCCACTGATACGTGGAGAGGAAATCAAGAAAGAACAACTCCTGCTTGCTGAGGTAGTTCTTACTTTTAGGAATTGAGATCACTATCGAGTCTGGAATCTGCTCAGCGAATTTCTCGCTCACGATTCCGCTCTTCAAGCAGTTCTCTTTGTTGACTGGAATGATCATCTTTCTGGACACCCAGTAATCCAACTTGCGCCCGTCCTGATAGACCAACTTCGCATCCGGATGCTTGAAGACAGTGATGCAATCAGAAAGCAGAAGGGCCTGGTCACGCTTGTCCTCAATAGGAATCCACTCGTTGGTGCCATAGAGGTACTGCTCCTGACCGATTGAAAGATTAAGCGGTGCGGAATTGTTGATAGGATACCTCATCTGGTCAATGTACCAGTCAGTTCCAAGAAGGGAGGTGTTGCATATTCTCACATCATTTCTGAAGCCCTCAACCTCCTGGGCGTACCAAAGAGGGAAGGTGTCATTGTCACCGTGAGTAACGAGCAAGCCATTCTCACCCACCGAGTTAAGATAATTCTTCGCGACCTCGACAGCAGTGTAGCGGTTGCTTCTGTCGTGGTCATCCCAGTTCTCCTCCGCCATCAGCGCAGGCACGAAAAGACATGCCACAGAAGCCACGGTGGCAACTGCTACCGTGTGCTTTTCCTTCAGGGCGGAAGCAATCCATGAATATACCGCTGCGACCGCGAATCCAATCCAGATAGCGAATGCGTAGAACGACCCAGCATAGGCATAGTCCCTCTCTCGCACCTGGTACGGAGACTGGTTCAAGTAGAGCACGATGGCGATTCCGGTCATGAAGAACAACAAGAATGTCAGCCAGCATCCCCTGCGGTCTTTGTCAAACTGGAAGCACAAGCCTATTAGTCCTAGAAGAAGCGGCAGGAAGAAATAGTGGTTCTTGCCAGGATTGTCCTGAAGCCACTGTGGAGCGTTGCTCTGGTCGCCAAGGTGAATCTTGTCGATGAACGGGATTCCGCTCTCCCAGTTGCCAGTGAACAGGTCGGCAACCGGAGTGTGAATTTCGTTCTGGCGTCCAACAAAGTTCCACATAAAGTACCTCCAGTACATCCAACCGAGTTGGAAATCGAAGAAGAAGGACAGGTTAGCGCCTTGTGTAGGTTTCTTGTACTGAGCCCCCGGAACTGGTGTCCCCTTGCCCTCGGTGTAGGACTCGTAGAACTTTATGTGTCTCTCATCGGCACTACTATGCATCCTTGGGAACAACATCTTTCCGGCACGGTCATACTTCACATCAACAGGACTTGGCACCTTCTTGTACTTGCCATCCAATGGAGCCCAGTAAGTGCTTTGATCGAGTTCGTACGGAGAACCGTAGTACTGACCATAAAGAAGCGGCACAGAGCCGTACTGCTCACGCGAAAGGTAACGCACAAGTGTGAAGGCGTTGTCCGGCTGGTACTCATTGGTCGGGGTCTTGGCGCAGGAGCGGATGATCACGATGCTGAACACGGAGAACCCGATCACAATTGTGGTGAAGCACAGCAAGGCCGTGTTCCAGAACACCTTCTCCGTCTTGAGGGTCTTGAAAAGCCCCCAGAAGCAGGCCGTAAGTAGAGCCACGATGAAGAAGGCGGCTCCGGAGTTGTACGGGAGCCCGAGAGTGTTCACGAAGAACAGGTCGAAATAGGCCGCGGTCTTAGGGATGTAAGGGACCATGAAGAAGAGGATGAATCCGAGGATCACCACCGAGATGGCCATGATCTTGACATATTCCCAGAATGAATATGGCTTGTCCTCTCTCATCTTGAAGTAGTACATATAGACCAGCATCGGGATCGCCAGCAGGTTCAGCAGGTGGACGCCGATGGAAAGTCCCATCAGGAACGAGATCAGCACGATCCAGCGGCTGGAGTACCTGCGGTCGGTCTCCTCATACCACTTTGTCATCGCCCAGACGACCATGGCCGTGAACAGGGATGACATGGCATAGACCTCTCCCTCGACCGCTGAGAACCAGAATGTGTCCGAGAAGCAATACGCCAAGGCTCCGACTGCACCGCTGCCGTAGATGGCGATGGCCTGGCCCAAGGAATATTCCCCGTCACCTCCTTCGCCTTCACGTTTCGGCACAATCACCCTCTTGACAAGGAATACGATTGTGAGATAAAGGAAGAATATGGTAAGCGCTGAGCAAATCGCACTCATCGAGTTCACCATCACAGCAGCTTTGTCCGGACCGGTAAACATCGTGAAGAACCTTGCAATGAGCTGGAAGACCGGGTTTCCTGGTGGGTGTCCGACCTCAAGCTTGTACGATGACGCGATGAACTCTCCGCAGTCCCAGAAAGAAGCGGTCGGCTCAATGGTGGAAAGATAGGTGAAAGCCGAGATGGCAAGAACGGCCAGTGCTGTCACCTTGTTCCACAGTTTGAATTTCTTAGTGTCCATATTCAATCTTAAGTTCCCGTTTCGGCAAAACAAGCCGATAATCAGACAAAGATACAAAAGGATTCGTTATCTTTGCAAAAATATGACTAAGGAATATCATGAAAAACGATAATGACTGGAAGCAGCGGCTAGGTGTCGTCTATTCTACCGACCCGAATTTCAACTACGCCAAAGAGGAAATCACTGAGGCGGAGACACTTGAACCGTCAAAACAACGGCTAACAGTCACGATTGACAGACGGAATCGAGGAGGTAAGCAAGTGACGCTTGTGAGCGGATTCGTGGGCACACAAGAAGATCTGGCAGCCCTTGGCAAAACCCTGAAAGTAAAATGCGGTGTTGGCGGCTCAGCCAAAGACGGAGAGATCACTATCCAAGGAGACCTGCGGGACAAAGTCACTGAACTTCTTAGGAATATGGGTTATAACGCTAAAAGGGGCAATTAACGGGCATGTTTGACGATCCGGTTTTCTGTGGCCTCGCGGTCATATTCACATTCATATTCCTACTGAGTGTCAGAAGTTTCTTCAAGATTCTGCCATCTCTTGGGGACTGCGTTCTCAGATGGAAAGGGAACGTTGAATTGGAGGATAGCCTTCAATTAAGCGGTAGCCGAAATCTGGTAGCGATCGTCCTTTTTGTGCCACTGTGCATGGTGGCATATTCCCATGACCTTTACCACCCCGATTTCTTAGATTCCATGCCCCATGGACTCCAACTCCCGGTGATTGTTGCATGCATGCTGACTTATGTCATCCTAAGAGCCTTCCTGAATTGGCAAATGGAAATGGGTCTCTATAGGACAAAGACATTCATTGCCGCAAACAGGTCTTTTATCAGTTTCATTATTATACTATTCATAATCTTGTTCCCCACCGGTGCAATCTTAAACATATTCATTGATAATAAGGAATTTACACGCATCGCCTTGCTTCATGTCACATTACTCGCCTACGCTTTCTACATCTTCCGGCGTGGACAGATTTTCGCATCAGCTTGCAATCCTTTCACAACATTTTTGTATCTTTGCGGCCTTGAATTACTTCCGACCACCGCTTTAGTGCTTTCAGCCAGGTTGCTGTAACACTAATGAAGGTCGATTTAGAAAACAAGAATATGGCAATAAAGAAGATTTTGATCTCACAGCGCGCACCTCTTAATGACGCACCCTATGTTGCATTGAAAGAGAAATTCGGCGTTGACATCACATTCAGGCAGTTCTTTCTCATCGAGCCTCTTTCCTCCAGAGAGTTTAGGGCTCAGAGAGTCAATGTTTTGGACTACACAGCGATAATTTTCTCTTCCCGCCATACAATTGACGCTTTTTACGGTCTATGCGATGAGTTAAGGGTCAAGGTACCAGAGACTATGAAGTATTTCTGCACAACCGAGGCAGTGGCGATGTACCTTCAGAAGCACATTGTCTATCGCAAGCGGAAGATTTTCTACGGTAATGGAACTCCAGAGTCAGTCATTGAGCAGATTGGGACAAAGCACAAGAACGAGAAATTCCTTGTCACACAGTCAGATTCAAGCAACAGTTCGCCTCTGACGAATCTGATGGAAGCGCAAAAACTTGACTTTAAGACTTCGGTATTTGTCAAGTCAGTGCCACAGGATCTTAAGGACATGAACCTTACGGACTATGACATGATTGTCTTCTACAATCCCTATGACATCAAGTCTCTCTACGAGAACTTCCCAGATTTCCAGCAGGGAGACATCAAGTTCGTTGCCTACGGCAAATCTATTGCGAAAGCGATGGGAGAAGCTGGGCTTAAGATTGAGATTCAGGCTCCTACCCCGGAAGCTCCTTCTGTGGCACGCGCCATAGAACTTTACCTAGAAGCCCAAAAGTAGCAGGATGTTCTCTCTACCGAAATCCGAACGGCTTCACGGAAAGTCGAAGATTTCGGCTCTGATGTCAAAGGGCCGCTGGGGCTTCACGCCCGGCCTCAAATACTGTTACCTCAAAGACGAGTCTTCTCTAGAAGTTGAAGATCCGAATTCTATCATTGTCTCCGTCCCTAAGCGCCTCTTCAAAAGGGCAATCAAACGCAATCTGCTGAAACGCAGGCTTCGGGAAGCCTACAGAACCCAAAAGGACATTCTTCCTCCGAAAGGATATTCAATACTATTCCTCTATAACACAAAGGAGGTTTTGGAATATGCTGCCATACGGGAGCAGGTCACTGCTGTCCTTCAAAAACTCGCTAGCCATGAAGCCTAGCGGGGACATTCCCATTTGGAGACAACGGTTCCGGAAAGTCTGCATCGCGCCTTTCCTTGCGCTGATTTGGTTCTACCGCACTTGCGTAGGGCCTTATATTCCCAAGACATGTCGTTTCGAGCCATCGTGCTCGACCTACGCCATCGAGGCATTCAAGAAATGGGGACCGGTCAAGGGATTGTTCCTGACCGTTTGGCGAATCCTTAGATGCAACCCGTGGGGCGGCAGCGGGTATGACCCGGTGCCTTAAATCTTATGATTCTTCTTCCGGGAGCGGAGGTGGGAAACACTCTCCACAAGGAGCTGATCTCTAAGGATATACCTCGCAGCAATGAAGTTCAAGATTGAGGCCACGAGCGGGAATACCGCAGTAAACTTGAATATCCACTCCTTGTCTGCCGTGAAATAATCTACTCCAATCCAAGCCTGAAGTGCTATCATTAGGATGGCGGACAGAACAGCCGTACGCATCTGAAAAACACGGGCGTTAAACGAGAACACTGCTAACAACTGAAGTAAAGTAATCATAATTAGCAGTATAAGGTAAGGAGTGTACTTAATGTAAGTCAATTCCACGGCATGAATCCCACCGGGACCCAAAGTAAATGCTTTGACGCTAAAGAAAAGCGCCACTACTAAACCTGTCGCTATGCACAGGTATAAAGTTTGAAGTCTTTGCCACATATTTTACAAAAATAGTTAATTCCGTTGAATATTCTTATATTTGACAGGTCAAACATTAAAATTCATATTATGAGAATAGCAGAATCTGAATTAATCATCAACGATGACGGCTCAGCGTTCCACATCCATCTGAAACCAGAAGAGCTTGCTGACATCGTCATTCTGGTCGGGGATCCGGGAAGAGTTGACATGGTCGCTGGATTCCTCACGGAACTTGAGTTCCGTCACCAGTCAAGAGAATTCGTCTCCACAACTGGTAAGTACAACGGCAAGAGAATCACCGTGCTGTCAACTGGAATAGGCACGGACAACATCGACATTGTGATGACAGAGTTGGATGCTCTGGCCAATGTGGATTTCACCACACGCGAGCCTAAAGAGGAGCACCGGACTTTGACAATCCTCCGAATCGGAACATGCGGAGCAGTCCAAGCTGACATTCCGCTCGGTTCAGCCATCTTCTCACACTATTCAGTAGGCTGCGACGGACTGATGAACTGGTACGCCAACCGTGACGAACTGTCCAACCTTGAGATGGAGGAGGCGTTCAAGAAGCACACGCATTGGGACAAGAATCTCCCTTCGCCATATTTCGTAAAAGCCAGCGAGAAGTTGATACAGAAGTTCGAAGATTGTTCGGTCAAAGGCATGACAATCTCAGCATCAGGCTTTTACGGACCACAAGGAAGAGTCGTTAGGCAGGGGCTCGCGATGCCGAACATGCTTAAGGATTTCGAGTCGTTCCGCTTCGGAGAGTACCGCATCACTAATTTCGAAATGGAGAGCTCAGCGGTAGCAGGAATGGCTAAGCGTCTAGGGCACGAAGCAGGCACAATCTGCTGTGCAATTGCGAACCGCTACCTCAAAAGCAGCAATCCTGACTACAAGCCACAGGTAAAAGAACTTGTAAAGTTAGCTCTGGAAAAACTGGCCGAATAAGGCATTCAACTCACTGCATACGGTGTCCTGAACTGTTGTTGAAACGGCTCAGGACGTTTTCTGAATATGTCTTAGTGATTGGAATAGGGGCAATCGAGTCGTTGTCAAGATCTAGCTCGTAGCCATCTTTTTCTTTGCGTAAGACCTTGACCTTGTCCATGTTCACAATGTATTTCCTATGGCAACGCACAAGACTGCTGCCACGGAAACTTTCTTCCACCGTCTTGAGACGGCAGCGGAGCATATAGCGTTTCAAATCCCCCTTACTGTCTGTGTACCAAACCACGATGTAGTTGTCATCAGACTCTATGTAATAGAGATTCGAGGCACTCACGCAAAGCTTTAGGTCACCGCTGTTGTCGAAAAGAGTGATCTTCTCCAATTGCGAGACCGGCACAGTCTCGTCAGAGACCACATTGCCATAGTTCATCAAACGGATAATCTGATTCTTGTCCTGAATAGCATAGTACATTCCTGCAAGAATGTAAGGAATTATCAAAGAGGTGTTCCCGTAAAGGAGAGCATTGCCCAACGTCTTAGGGAACTGATCCCATCCGATACCCGTAATCGGTACAGTTATGAATGAATATGCCAGGCAGATCACGAGCACCTCGCTAACACACCATGTAATGTAACCCAGAAAATTCATCTTGAGCTTGTTCCTAGTCTTGTACATGATGAATTTACTCAGTATGACAATCAACAGGGAGCCCAAAGCGAAGAGGACAGTGAAGACAAAGAACCGGGAGTTGCCCAATGCCATCCAGCTATTGTGCGAGAATGGAAGACTTACGAGAAGGAACACAATGGAAAACAACGCCGTGAATGTCACGGTGTAGATAAGTTGGTTCTTGCCACGAAGATAACCGGGCAAAGGGCTATTAAAAAAACTCATCTTATTCTCATTTACTTGACAAATATAACACTTTTATAAAATATCAAAAGCCCGTCTTTCACCACTAATCTGGCGAAATCACCACCTAAACAACCTGAACCACAACACGGCAAGCGGATTCACCACTTAATTTTTGACCACTTTGGGGTTATTCCTACTTTTGCTAGCGTGAACACCTAAATTCAGTATTATATGAGAATCATCGGAACAGGAAGCGCGCTTCCAAAGAAAGTCGTGACCAATGACATGCTCGCGGGATTTCTGGACACCAGCGATGACTGGATCTTCCCTCGCACTGGCATAAAGACCAGACATGTGATCACTGACGAAAATCTTGAAGACCTCGGAACGGAGGCCGTTCGCAAGGCGCTGGAAATGTCAGGGCTGAAGGCAGAAGACGTAGACTTGTTCATCGTCTCCAATGTCGTTTCCGAATATATAACCCCAGGAATGAGTTGCATCATCGGAGAAAAGTTAGGATTGAAATGCCCTATGTTCGACATTAACTGTGCCTGTCCTGGGTTTGTCTATGCGCTGGACATGGCGGAGACGTACTACAAGGCCGGCAAGATTAAGAACGCCATCGTTGCTTGTGTCGAGGAGCCTACAAGGATGGCCAGCTGGAAAGATAGAGGAACTTGCGTGCTATTTGGTGACGGAGCTGGGGCTGTGGTCCTGACAGAAGGAGACAACATAAAAGGCACCAAACTTCACGCAGAGCCATCAGTTGATGAAATCTGGGAGACACGGACCCTCGTGGACACTCCGTACATCACCAAGAAAGAAGAAAGCGTCCCTATGCAAATGAAAGGACGGGAAGTTTTCAAATTCGCTGTAAAGGCATGCACTGAGGGAGTGCAGAATCTTTTGGACGAGGTCGGCATCAAGAAGGAGGATGTCGCCTACTTCATGATTCATCAGGCCAACCAGAGAATCATCGATTCCATCATCAACTACATGGGCCAATCTGCGGAAAAATTTCCTGTCAACATTACCGATCACGGGAACTCTTCCTCTGCCTCCTGCCCTATCCTTCTAGACGAATGCAACAGGAAAGGGATGTTCAAAAAGGGGGATATTCTCGTATTTAGTGCCTTTGGAGCCGGATTGCTTTCTGGGGCAGCCGTAGTAGAGTGGTAATCTGAACATTAATTAGTATATTTGCAGCAATATGATAAAAAGTGTAATATGTGATTTGCTCGGAATCGAGCGTCCTATCTTTCAGGGCGGCATGGCCTGGATAGCTGATGCCAAACTTGCAGCAGCCGTCTCAAATGCCGGTGGGCTAGGGCTCATTTCCTCAATAAACTTCGGTACAGAGGCCGTCAGAGACGAAATCCGTAAATGCAAGACTCTTACAGACAAACCTTTCGGTGTCAACATCATGCTTCAAGCTCCTAATGCAGGAGAGGTTGCGGACATGATCACCGAGGAAGGAGTCCAGATAGTGACAACTGGAGCCGGCTCCCCAGCAGCATACATGGAGAAATGGAAGGCCGCTGGAATCAAGGTGATCCCTGTTGTGGCTTCCGTTGCCTACGCCCTCAAGATGCAAGAACTCGGCGCCACAGCTGTTGTTGCAGAAGGAGCCGAATCTGGAGGACACATCGGGGATATTCACACAATGGCACTAGTTCCGCAAGTGGTTGATGCCCTTGACATTCCAGTTCTTGCCGCAGGTGGAATATTCGATGGAAGAGGTGTTGCAGCTGCTTTCATGCTCGGTGCAAAAGGAGTTCAGGTGGGAACGAGATTCCTCATCGCTGACGAATGTCATATTCATGAAAACTACAAAGCTAGATTGATAGCGGCATCCGATGTCAGCACAATGGTGACAGGCAAGTCGCTTGGTGACGCTGTCCGTGGTCTGAAGACTCCGTTTGCCAAAAAATTCTTCAAGATGGAATATGACCCTTCAGTGCCAAAGGAAGAGGTCCTGAAATTCGGTACTGGATCTATGCGGAAAGCTGTCTTTGATGGCGACCTTGCGGGAGGAAGTTTCCTCGCGGGAGAAGTTGCGGGCATGATCAAAAAGAAGGAAACGGCCAAAGAGATAGTCGATGACCTGATGAATGGTGCAGAAAGGTTACTCGCTAGTGCTTCAGAACTAATTGGCTAAAAACTAAAAGAATATAAAGGATAAAAAATGAATAAAAGAGTAGTTATTACAGGAATGGGAGTCATCTCCCCTGTCGGGAATGATGTTATCACTTTCTGGGACAATCTATGCAACGGAGTCTGCGGAATAGAATCCATCAAGGCATTTCCTACGGACAATCTGCCTGTCGGGATAGCTGGAATCATAAAAGACTTCAAACCAGAAGAATACGGGATGGACAAGCCTTTCATCAGGAAGCAGGATCTGTTCACCCAATACGGTGTTGCCGCAGCGTATCAGGCCATGAAGCAGTCTGGTCTTGTGTCTCAGGGGGAAGGACAGAACATTGACCCGTTCAGGCTTGGAGTCTATTTCGGCTCAGGAATCGGAGGATTCGCAACCCAGTACAGGGAAATCGCCAAGATGATTGAAGACCCTTCCGGCCAATGGATCTCACCGTTGTTCATTCCTACGATGATTTCCAACATCGCAGCAGGCCACATCGCAATCATGCATCATGCAGAAGGCCCATGTCTTGACATCGTAACTGCTTGTGCGACATCCACTAACGCTATGGGAGAAGCTTTCCGCGCCATTAGGAACGGCTACGCAGATGCCATCATCACTGGAGGATGCGAGAACGCTACCATTCCTATCGGAATCGTAGGGTTCGCTAACGCCAAAGCTCTTTCTAGAGCAACAGATCCAAAGTACGCATCCCTTCCATTCAATGCCAACCGCGCTGGATTCGTCATGGCAGACGGCTCTGCAGCCCTTGTGCTTGAGGAATATGAGCACGCCAAGGCTCGCGGAGCACAGATTCTCGGTGAGATGGTCGGCTATGGCAACACCTGCGATGCCTACCATTCTACAGCCCCAAGGCCTGATGGTACCACACAGGCCAAATGCATTGAACTCGCCCTTGAAGAGGCAGGGTTCGACAAAGAAAAGGACAACCTTTACATCAACGCTCACGGAACAGGCACAAAACTGAACGATGTTGCAGAGACTTTGGCCTACAAAAATGCCCTCGGTGACTTCGCGTACAAGGCTCACATCAGTTCCATCAAATCCATGACCGGACACATGTTCGGTGCAGCTGGAGCAGCTGAGGCCATCGCTACCATTTTGGCACTTCGCGATGGAATCTGTCCACCTACCATCAATCTGGACACTCCTGACCCTGAATGCGACCTTGACTACACCCCTAACAAGGCTGTCAAGACAGACCTGACACTTGGAATTTCCGATTCATTCGGATTTGGAGGTCATGATGCCTGCGTTGCTTTCAGAAAATGCGTGGACTAGCCAAGGAATATTCTTCACAAAAGAGACGAATATGAACAAGGAAGAAATCAAACATTTTTTGCCGCACCGTGAGCCCATGCTCCTTATCGAGGAGGCTCACATAGATGAAAACGGTGCAGCACATTCGCAATATAGAATCAAAGACGATGAGTTCTTCACAAGAGGTCATTTTCCTGGGAATCCGATAGTTCCAGGGGTTATCCAGTGCGAAATTATGGCCCAAAGCTGCGCAATCCTTGTCAAGGATGAGATTCCGGGGCACATCACCCTCTACGCTGGATTGGACAAAGTCCGCTTCAAGAATCCAGTGAAGCCAGGAGATTTGTGCGAAGTGACGGCCACATTGGACGAAAGAAGAGGCAACCTGTTCTTCTGTTCCGCCAAACTGGAAGTGGGAGGCAAACTTTGCTGCAGAGGGACTCTAAGTTTTGCGTTGGTTCCTATTGAATAATGGAATACAGACGATTAGGAGAAGATGAGTTTAAGGATCTGGAATCCAGAATCCTTTACGAGGATAATCACATTCTTGTCTTCAACAAAAGGCCTGGAGAGATTGTTCAGGCAGACAAAACCGGAGATGAATGCCTCGCTGAAACTTTGAAAGCATTTATCGCTCAAAGAGATGACAAGCCGGGCAAGGTGTATGTAGGGATTCCGCATCGCCTCGATCGGCCTGTAAGTGGCATAACAATCTTTGCTAAAACCTCCAAAGCCCTTTCCAGACTTTCAGAGATGTTCCGGTCCGGGAATATTCACAAAACTTATTGGGCACTATGCTGCAAGGCTCCGGAAAAAGAGTCCGCTGAACTGGACGACTGGCTTGTCCGCAACGAGAAGATGAACAAGAGCTTCATTGCAAGAAGTGGAGAGAAAACGCCCGGTGCAAAACTCGCAAAACTGGTCTATACCCACCTGAAGGACACTGAGAGATATTCCTTGATTGAGGTTAAACTGCTTACAGGAAGGCATCACCAAATCCGCTGCCAACTGGCTGGCATAGGCTGCGTCATAAAAGGGGATCTGAAATACGGAGCTCCACGCTCTAATCCTGACGGAGGAATATGCCTGCACTCGCATGAGGTCAAGTTAGTCCATCCTGTCAAAAAAGAGGAGATGGACATCATTGCGCCACCTCCTGTTTCTTGGAAGCTCGGATAACGAATGTAAAAGGCGAGGGAAGCGTTTCCCCGCCTTCTTCTTTATTTCTCTATTTCAGTTGCATAGGCGCTCAACCACTCTGTAGGTGTCTTCCCAGTGTTTACCTTGAAAGACATGTTGAACGTAACCACTGTGTGAAATCCGGACATCTCCGAGACTTCATTGATTTTGAGCCGGGGATCAGACTTGAACAGTTCAATAGCACGTCGGACTCTATAATAGTTCACGAATTGTCTGAAATTACGGCCCGACAGCAGGTTTATCGTCTTAGAAAGGTACAACTTGTTCGTAAGCATCCTATCAGCCAGATCTGCCATGTCAAAAGACTGGTCCAGATAGGGTTTCTTCTCCTCCATGTACATCACAATCCTTCTGTAGAGGTTGTTCATCTTCTTGTCCTCTTCGACTTTCTCAATGTACGAAGTCCTAAGATTGCCCTTTATAATCTCTTTGATTCGCCTCTCTGCTTCGCGGTTGAGGACATAAGTCCTTCCTGTCATTGCCCTTAGAAACAGCACTGCGTAGAGCGACAGGTACATCATAATTGACACGAATGAAAGAAAACTCTTCAGATGGCCGGAAGCCGGAACCCCACACATAAAGAGCATCCCTGCCACCAAGAAGACCAAGGAATAGATAAAACGGGAATGCTCCTCAACATTATGCCAGACAGCTGTGTTGCGAAACATGGCCCTTATGCCGGAAAATCGCTTGTAGGCGACATAAAGATAGTACAGAAGCACAAAGATAATCATCGGGATGAAAGAGATCACGACTCGTTGGCTCTTAAAGCCAAGAGCTCCAGACTGTTTGAATCCGAAACACATTAGAGTGATCACACTGAATGACAGCAGGCACAAAGCTGTGCAAAGCGAAGTCTTCGGTTTCTCGAAAGAGCATGGATAAATCACAAGCATCGCTGTGGCTGAAGAAAGGTCAGAAGCTAGGCTCTGCATCTCACAATGGTTAGGAGTCATCAGCTCAAAAAGGATCAATAATATGCCTCCGGCACAGGACATAAGACGAATAGCATACCTTTCTGATAGATTTCCCTGACTGCTCCTAAAATCATATAGCAGAAAAAAAGACAGCTCTATTAGAGCCAGCATGGAGATTACAATTGTCATTTACGTCAATGTTTGAATGGTTATTGGTGATGGTCAAGATAGCAAGAAAAAGCCCCCATGCGGTGGTTTGCACGGGGGTATAAGGTAAAAACTAAAAAAACTTTATGAAAAACTAACTTTTCTTTGCACCTTTTATTGAATCAAAACCTTGACCATAAACTCCGCTAACCGAAGATATAGAAAGGAAGGCATCCGAATCCACTCGTTTGATTGATCTCAAAAGCAAGTTCAGATCAGTCTTTCTGGTAATGACCATGAGGACTGAAGCCGGCTTCTTTGTGTACCATCCCTCACCGTTCAGCACGGTAACACCTCTGTGGAAATCCTTGGCAATCATGTCTGCAATCTCCTCGTAATGTCTTGAAAGAATGAACAACTGGACACTCTGCTTGGAACCCGAAAGATACAAATCGACGACATAGCCGTTGACCGTGACGATAATCATGCCATAGACAGCTATGGAGAACTTAGCATCGAAAGGGATAGCCTGACCATCAGCCCCGAAGGAAGGGAACAACAACGAGGATGCAATGATGAACACATCTATCGTAAGGATGATGCGCCCCGGGGATATATTCCGGAACTTAGTGATAATCATGGCGATGATGTCAGTTCCTCCTGTGCTTCCGCCCTGCGAGATGGACATGCCTATTCCCACTCCGGCCATCGAGCCACCTATTATCGAACACATCAGTTTGCCGTTCGACAGTGCGAAGTCCTGAATAATAGTCTCTGGAATAATGGCTTGGAACACATTGAGGCAGACCGATGCAAGGATTATGGCATACACTGTCTTCGCACCGAACGCAGGGCCGATGATTATCACAGAGATTATCAGCAGTACCGTGTTTATCACAAAGTAGGAATATCCCATCTTGATGCCGGTGGCGTACTGAATGATGGCGCTTATACCGGAGACTCCGCCTCCGATAAGATTGTTAGGGGTTAGGAATATTGCCCAACCCACTGTGTAGATGACGATGCCGAGGGTGATCAGGAGATATTCCTTAATGCCCCTCAAGATTGTCGAGGAACGTATTGTCATGGATTATTTCAATACAAAGTTCACTATCTTGCCAGGCACGACAATCACCTTGGCGATGTTCTGTCCGCCTACGTACTTGACAGTCTGTTCCATATCCCTGATCTGAGCCTCAACCTCCTTTGGAGACAGAGATTTAGGGAGTTCAACCGTGAAACGCATCTTGCCGTTGAAAGAAACCGGATAAGTCACGTTGTCCTCGGCGGCAAGGGCGGCGTCGAACTCAGGGAAATGAGCGAATGTGATGCTCTCGCTGTGGCCGAGCACAGACCAGAGTTCCTCAGCGATGTGCGGAGTGAACGGAGACAGCATCACAGTCAGCGGCTCAAGAATCTCACGCTTGTGGCACTTGAGGGCAGCCAGATCGTTCAAAGCGATCATAAACGCGCTGACAGTCGTGTTGAATGAGAAGTGCTCGATGTCGTCCTGTTCCTTGGCGATAAGTTTGTGCAGAACCTTGAGCTCGGCTGGAGTGGCCTTCTCATCGGTGATGAGACAGTTGTCCCCGTCGAAGAAAAGTCGCCAGAACTTGCGCAGGAATCTGTTCACGCCATCTATACCCTTTGTGTCCCAAGGCTTTGACTGCTCAAGAGGCCCGAGGAACATCTCGTAAAGACGAAGGGTGTCGGCGCCGTAGTCATCACAGATCTTGTCCGGATTGACAACGTTGAACATCGACTTGCTCATCTTCTCCACAGCCCAGCCGCAGACATATTCACCGTTCTCAAGGATGAACTCGGCATCGGCGAACTCCAGTCTCCAAGCCTTGAACGCCTCCAGATCGAGTTTGTCGTTGTGGACGATGTTGATGTCCACATGGATCTCAGTTGTCTCGTACTGGTCTTTGAGGCCGAGCGACACGAACTTATTGGTGCCCACGATCCTATAGACGAAGTTGGAGCGTCCTTGAATCATACCCTGGTTGACCAGCTTGCGGAACGGCTCGTCCTCGCAGACATAGCCAAGGTCGTAGAGGAACTTGTCCCAGAAGCGGGAATATATTAGGTGGCCTGTAGCGTGCTCTGTACCACCGATGTACAGATCCACATCACGCCAATATTCATCAACCTTCCTATCAACAAGAGCATCGTTGTTGTGAGGATCCATGTAGCGCAGATAGTAAGCGCTGGAGCCAGCGAAACCCGGCATAGTGCTGGTTTCGAGAGGATAGCCCTCGTAAGTCCAGTCTTTTGCCCTTGCGAGAGGCGGTTCTCCGCTCTCTGTCGGTTTGAATTCCGTGATTTCAGGCAGCCTAAGAGGCAGTTTCTCGAACGGGATCGGAGTCGGGATGCCGTCCTTGTAGTAGATCGGGAATGGCTCGCCCCAATACCTCTGGCGGCTGAAAATCGCGTCACGCAGACGATAGTTGACCTTCCTATGGCCGAAGCCCTGTTTCTCAACATATTCAATGGCGGCAGGAATAGCCTCCTTGACATCCAATCCGTTAAGGAATCCGGAATTGATCATCTTGCCTTCCTTGGCGTCAAAGCTTTCTTCGCTGACATCGCAGCCCTCAATCAGAGGAATTATCGGCAGGTTAAATTTCTTTGCGAACGCATAGTCGCGGCTGTCGTGGGCAGGGACAGCCATGATGGCACCCGTACCATAACCCGCAAGGACATATTCAGAGATCCAGATCGGAACTCTGTCACCGGTCATCGGGTTCACTCCGTAGGAGCCGCTGAACACGCCGGTGACGGTCTTGGTCTGGGCGATCCTCTCGCGCTCGGTCTTTTTCTTGACAGCGGCAAGATATTCACCCACAGCCTCTTTCTGTTCCGGAGTCGTCAGAAGCGGCACCAAGTCGCTTTCCGGGGCCAGCACCATGAACGTCACTCCGAACATAGTGTCAGCGCGGGTTGTGAATATGGTCACGTCGTGCTCAGTCTCACCGTTGTAGCACTTGAACACGGCCTCGCAACCATTTGACTTTCCTATCCAGTTGCGCTGCATCTCCTTGAGGGAGTCGGTCCAGTCAATCTTGTCCAGGCCTTCGAGAAGCCTTCCTGCATAAGCCGAGACCCTGAGCTGCCACTGCTTCATCTTCTTCTGCTCCACAGGGAAGCCTCCGCGAACGGAAAGTCCGTCCTTCACCTCGTCGTTAGCCAGGACAGTCCCAAGGCCAGCGCACCAGTTCACCGCTGTTTCACCTTGATAGGCAATGCGGTAGTTCATCAAAGCGTCAGACTTCTCTTTCTCTGAATATGCCTGCCACCTCTCAGCTGTAAATGGCTCATGTTCAGTACATGCCGCGTTGACAGCGCTGCTACCGCCTTTCTCGAAAGCAGCGATAAGGTCCTCAATCGGACGGGCCTTCTGCGCGTCATTGTCGTACCAAGACCCGAACATCTTTAGGAAAGCCCACTGGGTCCACTTGTAGTAGGCAGGGTCGCAGGTGCGGATCTCACGGCTCCAGTCGTAGGAGAAGCCAATCCTGTCCATCTGCTGACGGTAACGGTTGATGTTGTTCACTGTCGTGACCTCAGGATGCTGTCCTGTCTGGATCGCGTACTGCTCGGCTGGAAGTCCAAAAGCATCATAGCCCATCGGGTGAAGTACATTGAAGCCTTTGAGTCTCTTATAGCGGGAATATATGTCGCTGGCAATGTAGCCCAGTGGATGGCCGACATGCAGACCTGCTCCTGATGGATAAGGGAACATGTCTAGAACATAGAACTTCGGCTTAGAAGGATCCTCCTTAGTCTTAAAAGTGCCGTTCTGAGCCCAGTAGGCCTGCCACTTTTTCTCAATTTTCCTGAAATCGTAGTCCATTATATTACTGTTGTTTATTAATTATCATGTTTTTTCAGTCCGAAACTGCCTTTCTTCTCAAGGCGAAACTCCACATAGAGCGACATTCTGGACTTGACCTTCTTCCCCATCAGCCAACCCGGTTTCCAGTCCGGGGACGCACTGATGATCCTGACAGCCTCTGCATCCAAAAGAGGATCAACTCCTTTGAGCACATTGACATCGCGGATCTTACCTTTCTCATCAATCACGAAATCCACAAGCACACGTCCTTGGATTCCATTCCTAACAGCTTCCTTAGGGTATTTCATGTAGGAATAGACCCATTTTTCAAGGAATACCTTAGGATCTCGGCTACCCAAAAAGGACGGACGGTAATCGCAGTCATAATAAGGAATGACTGCATCCTTACTACCTTTCGCGGCAGTCAAGCCCGTTAGGTCGGAAGGATTGAAAATAGGTTTCGGACCGTTAATCAAGGCCACCGAGTAGTTATAGATATATTCAAGTTCTCTCTCCATCGTGTCGAAGTCAATGATAGACTGCGTGTCACGTTCTGTGCCATATTCAGGGTAATGTCCTGTGGTAAAGAGTATTGAAGGGATTGCCTTATCATAGAAAGCCCTGTGATCGGAAGGGTAAGGTTCTTGTGCAGTTAGGGTCGGGAGGATTGGCTGCAGCTGACCAGCCATAGATTTTACGACCTCATTCAAGTCAGCATTGGAAGAAGTGAAGGCGTAGAAACCAGTCATCCCCGTGCCGACCATGTCCAGATTGATCATCGCATCAATCTTGTCCACATCCGAAAAAGCCCTGTTCAGGAAATACCATGATCCAGCGAAAGTTTGCCCTGAAGCACCGAATGCAATAAACAGCACTGAACGGCCAAGCAAAGGGCTATTGGTCTTGAGCATACGGGCCAGTTCAAGCATCATCGCAAGACCGGAAGCGTTGCCGTTGGCTCCATAATAGGTTCTCTCTACTGTACGACCGTCTATAGTCATCGTGTCAGTGCCAAGGTTATCCATCCTTGCACCAACAACTATATACCTGTTTCTCAAAGACTTGTCTCCGCCCTGAATAAAAGCGATGACATTACGTGAAGTCAGTGTGTCGCCATTCTCCTGACGGATGCCGAAGACATCACCATCCTTGCCGGACAGAACATCAACATCATATTTTTTAAATATTTCCGTGACATATTCCGCTGTCATCCTCTCGCCTTCAGAGCCAGCTTTACGCCCTTCCATCGCAGCTGATGAAATGGTAGAGACATGCTCTTTGAGGGCGCGGACTGTCTCACTGTCGTTCAAATCCATGTAAGAGGCACCGCTCTTGTACTGAGCTTCGGCTGGGATAAGCCCGAAAAAGATGGCACAGATGGCCGTGATGATCGTGAATCTTCCTTTCATTTTTGTTTCCTTTCTAAAATCCACGCGCCCTTAGGGCAAAAATCCTGCCTTTGCAGTTCCTCCAACGACCTCTTAGCCTGAGCCTCATCGTCAGTCGGGCAGACTCCTACAGCGGTGCTGTTCCTAAATGCAAGAAGTTCACCCTTATACCCCTTTGCAGCGATCTCCTCGACATAACGCTCGGCATTTTCTTTGCTAGAGAACGAGCCCAGAATTATGCAGAAGCGGTACCGATGGTTGGCAAGACGAACAGAATCAGCAGTAGCGACAGAATCCTCCAAAGCCTTTCGGACTTTAGCGAGCGAGTCTTGACGGAGCCTAATAATCTCCTTTTCTTGACGGATAGCCTCAGCCTTCGCCTCAATCCATTCAGAATCAGGGCGACCGGCAAGCTTTCTAAAGAAGTCACAACCCGTCACCGAGGTGGCAACGAGGAGGATAATCGCTATTGTCAGAAACGCATTTTTCATAACTTACAAAGTTAGCAAAATTCCAACCTCTTCAAAAATATAATTTTAGATAAGAAATAAGTATATTTGTAAACTATAAATTACGATAACATTATGGCAAGAGAAATCAAGTTTTCCCTCGTTTATAGGGACATGTGGCAATCATCCGGCAAGTACGTTCCACGCGTGGACCAGCTTGTGGAAGTCGCCCCGGCCATCATTGATATGGGCTGCTTCGACCGCGTCGAGACCAATGGAGGAGCGTTCGAGCAGGTGAACCTTCTATTCGGTGAAAATCCTAACGTGGCGGTACGTCGTTGGACAGCCCCTTTCCACAAGGCAGGCATCCAGACTCACATGCTCGAAAGAGGTCTCAACGCCCTCAGAATGAACCCGGTTCCGGCAGATGTCAGAGAACTGATGTTCAAGGTAAAGAAGAAGCAGGGCACCGACATTTCCCGCTCGTTCTGTGGCCTAAACGATCACAGAAATCTGCGTCGCTCCGTTGAGTTCGCCAAGAAGGGCGGAATGATCTCGCAGGTAGCACTTTCCATCACCAACTCCCCTGTCCACACAGTCGAGTACTACATGGGCATCGTCGATAAGGTCGTTGAATATGGAGCCGATGAGATCTGCCTCAAGGACATGGCTGGAATCGGACGCCCAACGTTCCTCGGCCAGCTTACCCGCGACATCAAGAAGAAATATCCGCACATCCTGGTTCAGTACCACGGCCACTCAGGTCCGGGTTTCGCTCCGGCATCAATGCTGGAAGTGGCACGCGCTGGTGCTGACTACCTTGACGTGGCGGTTGAGCCGCTCTCATGGGGCAAGGTTCACCCAGACGTCATCACAATCAGGGAAATGCTGAAAGCCGACGGATTCCTTGTGAAGGATCTGAATATGGATGCCTACATGGAGGTGCGCCGGCTCACGCAAAAGTTCATCGACGACTTCCTCGGCTACTGGATCAACCCTTCCAACGCCAAGATGAGTTCATTGCTCGTGGGCTGCGGCCTTCCGGGCGGAATGATGGGCTCGATGATGGCCGACCTCAAGGGCTTCCAAGGTGCGATCAACGCAGCCGAGAGAGCCCATGGCCGCCCTGAAATCAGCCTTGACACCCTGATGGTCAAACTGTTCCAAGAGGTTGAATATGTCTGGCCACGCCTCGGCTATCCGCCGCTCGTGACCCCGTTCAGCCAGTACACGAAGAACACGGCGCTGATGAACCTGCTGAACCTGCTGAACGGAAAGCCGCGCTGGACAACAATCGACAAGGACACTTGGAATATGATCCTGGGCAAGATGGGCCGCCTTCCTGGAGAACTTGCTCCGGAAATCGTGGATCTGGCCAAGCAGAAAGGTCTGGAGTTCTACACCGGGGACCCTCAGGAGATGTACCCGGACGAGCTGCCTAAGTTCCGTCAGATGATGAAGGAAGAGGGTTGGGACGAAGGCCAGGACGAGGAAGAGCTCTTCGAGTTCGCGATGCACGAGCGCCAGTACAGGGACTACAAGAGCGGCATCGCAAAGCAGCGCTTCAATGCCGAGCTCGCTGATCTGAAGGCCAAGGCGAATGCCCCGATCGAGGTGGTGCGTCCTGTGGTCGAGATGCCTAAGTTCGATGTCGATGAATATGCCAAGCGCTATCCTCACGCAGTTCCTGTCCAAGCTCCTGCCAAAGGACAGCTTCTCTGGCAGGTCGATGTGGAGGACGATTCCGCTGCTCCGATAGCAGGTACGAAGGTAAAGGCTGGCCAAGGCTTCGGTTTCGTGCAGACATATTACGGAATGGAAGAACTCGTACCGGCTGTTGACGGTCGCATCGTGGCCATTCTCGGCAAGCAGGGGGACAAGGTCGCCAAGGATGAGATTGTCGCCTTTGTCGAAGGCTCTGCGGACTCCGCTAAGTAATGAATATTCAGAAGAATTTTAACGCAGTCGCTTCGATGGTCGCTGAGCCTGTCGAAGCGACTTCTTTACCTCCCGTAGAGCTACATCCTTTCGAGCCGTTCCTGCCGGCTAATGCCAAAGTGTTGATGCTCGGCAGTTTTCCTCCGCAATCCAAACGCTGGAGCATGGAGTTCTACTACCCGAACTTCATCAATGACATGTGGCGGATACTTGGACTGATTTTCTTTGGTGACAAAAACCGTTTCGTTGACGTCACCGCCAAGAAGTTCAAACTGAAAGAGATAGTTGATTTCTGCACCGAGACCGGCATAGCGATGTACGACACCGCCACAGCCGTCCGTCGCCTGAAAGACAACGCCTCCGACAAGTTTCTGGAAGTCGTCACCCCGACCGACATCCCGGCCCTATTAAGGAAAATTCCTCAATGCCAAGCCATTGTCACCACCGGCGAGAAAGCCACCAACACCCTCTGTCAAACCTTCGGAGCCACCGCCCCTTCCACTGGTGAATATTCCGAATTCCGTTTCGAAAACCGCCCCATGCGTCTCTACCGCATGCCATCCTCATCCCGCGCCTATCCCCTCTCCCTCGACAAGAAAGCCACCGCCTACCACCGCCTCTTCTCCGACCTCGGGATGGTGTAGTTACCCCTGCTCCCTTGGGCAGCATTTTCGCCAATTTTCGTCACCTTATAGTGTCGCGAATCCCTATTCGTGACGTTTTTGGCCTGTTATGTCGCCCAAGTGCTTCGACTACACCTCTCCGGCAACACTTTTGACCTTTTTCGTTGCCAACAGCACACCAAGTATGTCCCCCTCCAACAACATTTCAAACAAATCAAAACAGTTCAATAAAGAGTGACTGGACCAATAAGGCCTGCGGAGACATAAGGTTGGTTACGTCTTAACACAAAACGCTGCGCCACCTTGTTGTCTTTGAGGGTCTGAATATAATTGCCCATACGGGTCGTGACTTTCACCTCGATGGTGTTCTCGCCTTGACGCAGCAGTCCGGTCACGTCATACACACGCTCACCGAACCACTTCACACCGGCAGGCTTGCCGTTGATCCATACCTCGCAGATGTCAGCCACCTTGCCAAGGTTCAGGTACTTAGGAAGTTTTCCTGACAACGACACGGTCTTGGTGTAGGTCACTTCACCCATAAAGTTCTTGAATGTGGTGTCCTTCATATCCTTGAAATCCTGAAGTTCATCCAACTTGGTTGTCCACGTTGAATCTGGCCATGTGTGGTGCATCTTAAGATCCCAAGAGCCGGCCACCTGAATCTCGTTCTGTCCCTCAAGCGGGAGAGTCTTCCAAGCCGGGGCGCTGCCGCCCATTTTGTTAAACACGAAGAGATACGTCTCCGAAGGTCCGAAGCGGAAGTGCATCTTTCCGTCCTTGCCGACAGGAAGGGCGTACCTCTTGCCTGTCGCAGGATCATACAGCCACGCATGCTTCCTTGCTGTCACGGATTTCGGGAATATTATGTCCGTCTCACGAGCCTCGCTCATGTGGGCGTTCACGAAAAGGAACATATCGCTGCCATCATCAGTAACATACTGATTTTGAAGCAGGAATCTGTCAGGAGTGCTGATCGTCAGAGTGTGAGGGAGGTTGTACTTCTCCATCACACCTGTGTACCATTCAAGGTACTTTCCGTCAGCAGGTTTCTCAAGCAGGACGAAATTATCTTGATATTCCTTCAGGCGGGCCACAGCCTCGGTGATCTGCTTGTCACGAGTCTCGAAATCCTTGAGACCAAGGGACTTCTCAGGATATTTCCCGATGCAGAACACCCTTCCGCCACCCTTTACGAACTCCTCCAGTTTGGCGAGAGTCTCTGGGGTCGTGCTGGTCACCTCAACGATGAACAGGGTAGCATATTCTTTAGGTCCGTAGCAGAGTTTGCCATTGCGGACTGAAGCGCCCCGAAGGATGAGGTCGCTCACATAATCAGCACCGCCTCCGCTCTTGTGTATGGCCTCCCAGATCAGGGAGGTGTAAGGTACGTTGAGTTCAACAGGGAATGGTTCATTTTGAGCGCCAAGAGTAGCCCAAAGGTCGTAGTTGGCGGGGAGGATGGCGATGTTGGTGTACATATCAGCGTTCTGAAGCTGGCTCGCAATCCTTGCGCGGTAGTTGTTCAACTTGTTCACGTAAGGCCACCAGGTGTTCCTCTCGTTGTGGAATGTACCGTATTGTACCCAGCCAGGGAACTCGGCCTCAAGCGGCGAGTAGTTGAAACCGTGCCAGACAGAATGCGTTGTGCCGGAGATCGCGCTCATATCCGAGCCGACCTTCAGAAACTCAAGGCTAGTCGTGAACACCTTGTAGGTGTTGGTCATCTCCTCCGCGCTGACAACTCGCTTGCCCGTAAGATGGGCAGCTGAAGAGACATATTTGTTGATCATCGTATAGGCACGCCCGCGACGGTAATCCTCGTCGCCCATCTCCTCCCCTATCCTGTGCTTGAGCCAGTTGGTTGTCCAGGACTCTCCTTCCGGAATCTCGTAGCCAAGGGATGACTCAAGAGGAAAGAAGCCGCATCCGTAAGCCTGTGACCTGGTCTTCACTCCCCTATCCTTGCTCCATTCCTGATAAGTCTTGGTGTAATGCTCGTGCAGCAACTCGGCCTTAGTCAACATAAAGTCAAATCTGACACGGTTTACCTTGTCCTGAAACTCAGGACTCTTTTTCGAGCCATACTCAAAGTTCTTCACGTCCCCCAGACGGCCGACCTCGAACATCGTGAACGGCAGCCAAGGCATCGGGTCGTAGCCCCTGCGAACCTTGAAATCCTCAACGAAACCTTCGGTCCAATTGCTTCCCTCAATCTCCATATTATCGACAAAGAAAGCCCTTAGGTGCTTCGAGAGCGGCCCAAGTTTGGCTTCGAGTGTGTCGGCCATATTGTCAAGATAGTGGCGTACGGCTTCCGCATTCATAAAATTGAGAATCGAACCTGCCGCTCCCGGAGCACCGTTGATGACACTGGCAAAAGAATCATACCTGACCAAAGCATACAATTGATAATCACCCTCAGGAATATCAGTTACAATGACACCATCCCTAACACATCCAGAAAGGTCAATGACCTCATCCAAATCAGATATCGGGTCAGGCGCAAGAAAGACTGACACCAACTCAGCGGTCCGTGCCGGATTAACCACAGTCACGCCTGGGTCAAGGTTCTTGAATATGTTGAACTTGGACATCTCGAACCTCTCTCCGCCCGTCACCTTCTGGGCGTAGGTCAGCATCACGGACGCCCTCTCGTCACGTGGAAGAGTCTCCGCACCGAAAGGCCATCCGGATCCGATGATCAAGTCACAGGTCATCCCGATGCGCTCGGCTTCATCAAAAACGACCT
>ERZ808267.59-NODE-59-length-55761-cov-15.384232_pt1 | contig 55761 bp, 42 predicted proteins | sample MGYA00521241_ERZ808267 | MGnify/ENA primary metagenome ERZ808267 (study PRJEB31516, sample SAMN03275592) | gut metagenome | biome: mammalia-associated habitat; material: feces | host: Papio cynocephalus | place: Kenya | collected 2012-07-19 ...
CTTGCGTCTTTATACGCACTTTGCAAATTCATTTCGGCATTGAGCGAAAGTCTCTTTGTCTGCGCACTTGCTGCAGGTTCGCCGACAACCATAAAATCAACTTGTCCGGCTGCCAAAAGCGTTGCCGCCGACGTTCCGTCCGCGACGTATCTGACAGTCACTTTTTTTGCCGATTCTTCGGGAACAGAATTGTCGTTGCACGCGGCCAAAGAAACGCACGCAATCATAGCGATTGCGATTATTGCCACCAAAGCGATAATCTTATTTTTTTTCATATATACCTCAAAAAGTTTTATTTTCGTCAAATTGCGTCATTCGGCAAGTTCAAAAGCCGTTATCGCAGATTTCACGGACAAATTTTCAAATCTGCCCAACTTTCCCGTAAGAGCGGATATACGCTCCTGCGAGCCTTCGACAATCAAAGCGATTGCGTTTGCCTCTTTTCTCGGAACGCCCATTCTTCCCACGATAATATCTGCAAAATCGCTCAAAACTTTCTGCATTTCCAACGCTACCGTTTTGTCGCCTTTAAGCACGATTCCCACTACACCGATTTTTTTCATATCTTTACCTCACGTTTGATTTTTCACGCTTGATTTTTTAGAATGAAATTATTCCGCAATTATTAACTATTAATTATTAATTAAAAATTGCGCCGTCGCATAAAACGACGGCGCAACAATATAATGCACCCAAGTATTGTTCTGTCGTCTTACACTCCGTATTCGTTGCGCCCGTTTGCTCATCGTTTTGGTAGCACCGCCACTCCGATAAAAACGCAATCACATCGTTTCTGATTTCAAATATATTGTATATCTTTCCTTACGTTTTGTCAATCTGTCCGTCGTCAAAACATAAACAGTATCGTAGCACCCAAAACGCAACTCCTCGAAAGCAGCGGAATATACTTTTCTTTTATGACGTTTTCGTCGATATTCTCGTTCACTATCGACATAGCGGCAATCTCTTTTATTGCCTCTTTCATATCGGAACCTTGAGCGAAATAATCGTCGACAAACGCTTTGAGGTCGGCAACGACGTTGTCTTTCATACATTTTGCCACTTTCTCGTTGACGGCAGACACTCCCACGGTAACGTAATATTCGTACCATTCTTTCGTATATCGTTGGTCAATCGGGAACAATTTTTCGTTGTCGATAAACTTTCCGAATTTACAAGCGTTGAACACGTTCACGAGTTGCGCCTGTCCGACCTCGCCTTTGCTGTATCTGAAATACGTTTCCTTGAATTTGTCAAAGTTGTTGTTGAAGGAGAACGCAAGCGCAAGCTGAATCGAAAGCGCGTCTTGCGTCATAACGTCGGAGTGCTTGACCAACCATTTGTCCAGAGTGTCGTCTCCGATTGAATCGTACAGCGACGAGAAGTTGAGCATCAAATCGAGCGTGAAAAGCGGCACCGCTTTTTGATACTCGCTTGCGCCTTGAGCGGCAATATCGTCGATAAGAGCATAAAGCCCTTCTTTGCCGAATGCCGTCTCGGACGAATTGTCCGTGAGATTGATAATGGCGCGCGAAACGAGTATGGATTGATTGATTCTGTTCGTTGCAGTATCGAGTTCTTTTCCGTTCTGACTGACGGCAAGGAAGTCTTTTATAAACTCCGAATCGGAAAGCAGATTGCCGCTTCCCGTAACCGCGTCGCATATAGTCGGTATGATGTCGGCAACCATATAGGCGTATTTTGCATACTTGACGATTTGCGCGTAAATCTCCGACGAAACGGTGTCCTTGTCAAACTTGGCTATTACGAGATTGAGCGCGGAGTTGAGTTTTGCGATTTCGACGTCGGTCAAAGCGGATTTGAGGTCTCTTACGTTTGCAAGAAGCGTATCTACGAGCGTTGCGATTTCGCTTTCGGTTATCGAACCGAGTGCGCCGTCTTGGTCGAAAAGTTTGCCGTATAAGTCGTCCGTGATTGCGTTGACGGACATATTATAGGCAAACGATACGAGTTTGCTCATAGCATTCTTTGCGGCGGCAAAAGCGGCAAGCATTTGCGCCTTTTCTTCCTCCGTCGGAGAGAAAGAGACTTTTGCCAAATTGATTGCGACTCTGTTTTTAAGGACGTTGTCAAGCGATTCTCCGCTCACGCCCTTTTGTCTCATATAAAGTTCGAGCGATTGCAAATTTGCGTATATTTGCTCGATAGTGCTTGCGCCCTCGGACGCCATAGCGCACATAAGTTCGTACACCAACGAGGAAATGTCAACGGGAGTAAAGCCGACCTCTTTGAGCAACGGAATGAGCAACTCCGCGTTTTTTTCGAAATCGCCGAGCAACGTTTTTCCGTTTTGAGAGGACAAAGCGGTTGCAAGCGAACGAATCTTCTCCGTTTGCAAATCCGACCTTTTGACGACGGCACAAATCATCTTTGTCCAGCCGAGTGCGACGAGATAATCTCCGCTGTCCTGTCTTTCGGACAGAGCGGCTTGGTCGAGGTTGTTCGTCCACCCTTCTCCGACTCCGCTCAAAAATGCGTTTTCGACGGAATCGACGATTTCCGCTCTGTCTTTTTCGGGATTGCTTTTATTTTTATGGCATCCCGCAAGGCAAGCGCAAAGCGCGCTCAACACGAGGAGCGTCGAAAGACATATAGAGACAATTTTCACTCTGTTTTTCATAATCAGTCCTTTTTGACAGTATATCCTTTTTTGAAGCCTAACGCAAGAGGCACGAGCGCGTAACCTACGGCCATTGCAAGACCTACGACAGCCACAACCCAAGCCTCGAACATAAATTCAAAGTACAATCCGAACAAACGCAACGCGTGTATCAGGCAAGACGCGAGCAACACCGACGCAACGAACGACAACACGAAAGCGACGAGCGCGACGAGCGACTGCTCCGCGATTTCCGTTCCGAGCAAAGCGTTTTTGGACATACCTGCGTTGAGTATCGCGACTCTCGATTTTTTGACGGTTCCTCTGCCTATCAAAGCGGTAGCCACGGTTACTGCGAATATAAACACGGTCACGACCACCGCAAGCGTGCCTATCAAATCGAATACGGCGTTCATACTCTCCATATCCCACTTATACGCGTCGAGAGCGGATACGACGTAATAGTTGTTTACGGCATATTTTTCGCGAAGCGAGTTCACGGCTCCCTCGACGTTCCCGTTCGATACGACGAGAACGGTATCCGTCTTTTTGCCGAACAGTCTTTCCACATTTTCGTTGGATACGACTATATAGTTTCCGCTGAACAACTCGTGCTTAAGCACGCCGCCCACGATTACTTGCGCGGACGTATCTCCGAGAGTCATTTCAAGCGTGTCGCCTTCCTTGATTCCGTATAACTTTTGGAGCGCAATATCGACAAAAACGTATGGTTTATCTTCGGATATGCGAGCATAAACCTCGTCTTTTGCCGTAACATAGCCGAAATCGACCATATCGAGAACGTCTTTCGAGCCGAGAATATTCATCGTCTTATTCTTTCCGTCAACGACGATTGAGCCTTGCCCCCAAACCATTTTCGTTGCGTCTTTAACGCCTTCGGTTTGCTTGATTTTTTCCACGTCGACGTCCTCTCGTACGTTGGTTATAAACGCCATATCCGCAAACTGACCGACGTAGGAATCGAACACGCTCGTCGTGACCGACCACGCCATAAACAACGTCATCGCTATGGTCATTCCCAACGTAAGCAATGTTACAGACCTCGAAAAACGTTTTTCTCTCGTCATATCGAGGCTTGCCACTTTTAGTTGCGGAGATACGGATTTTCCGCACAATTTCGCGCCGCCTCTCATAACGGGAGACGAGCATACGCCGAGCGTAACCATTGCAAGCACTATGCTCACTATACCGAAAGCACCGGTCGCGCTTTCGACGCAAAATTCTATTACGATGCTTACTGCCGTAAGCGCAATAAATACGAACGGAAGTATTTTTGCGATTTTAGAGCGTGGCTTCAAATCGAGTTGATTGTCTCTTATACTGCCCTTGAACGCTCTGATTGCAGGTGCTATCGCGCTGATAACCGTAGCGAAAAAGCCCGTAACTCCTGCCGCGAACAAATACGGTACCGATACCCCGAATACCGCCGCGCCCGTCAAAGTCAATTTGAGTATTCCCACAAACAGTCCCACCGCCAAAGCGGAACCTATAATCGTGCCGAACATCGCAAGCAATACGCTTTCGATGACGAATAACGCCATAATCTGTTTGTTGGATGCGCCTGCTATTTTCAGTTTTGCGATAAGCGATACTTTCTCGCTTTCGCTCATAACGAAAAGCATAACTACGATTGCCACGCCCAGCACGAACACCGCCGCCCCTGCAAGCACGACGGGAGCCGTAAGGCTCTGCGTCTGTTCGTTGACGTAAGTGGCGTCTTTGGCTTCTTTTACGAGGAGATTTTTATACTCCTCCATACTTTCGATTTTGGAAATAACGTCATTGACGGAAACGCCGTCGTTGAGCGTGATATAAATTTCGTTGCACAAATTGACTGAAACCGAATTTGTGATAAGCCTTGAAAAGTTGCTCGACGTGCCGATAATCTGATAAGGCGCGTCCGAGAGAAAATAGCCGTCTCCGTCCGCTATCGCGCCGACGTAACAGTTGACGTATCTTTGTCCGAGCGAGAGCTTGAACATATCTCCGACGTTAAGCCCGAAATGCTTTGCGCAAGCGGAAGATATTACGACGTTGTCGTCGTTGCGCCCCTCTTGCAACGTGTCTATCTCTCCTTGCAAAACGTTGATTTTCTGCAAAGATTGCAGTTGCTCATTCTCAAAACCGCGCACCGTAACGTATTCGTCTCTCAAGAGCGCGTACAGTTTCAGCGTTGCGACGACTTCTTTTGCTTCGGCAAGCGATTTGAGAGGTTCGGCTTTGGTAATACGGTCGCTCGAACTATCGGTGGACACAACTATGTCCGCACACCCTGCGCCCGACGTCTCCGTTGCGTAAATGTAATCGTAGACCGCGCCTTTAAAAGAAATCATACAAAAAGTCATTGCGACAACCACCGCAATCGCAACGATTGTGGCTATGGTGCGCAACGGCTTGGATAAGAGATTTCTGAAGGCGAGCTTAAACATTTGTTAATCTACGAGCAATCCGTCCTCCATTTTGACGATGCGAGAAGCGTACTGCGCGTGCGCTTGCGAGTGCGTGACCATAACGAGCGCGACTTTGCGCTTTTGATTGATGTCTTTGAGCAATTCCATAACCTGACGGCCTCTCTCCTTGTCGAGACTGCCCGTCGGTTCGTCGAGGAAAATCACTTTGGGATTTGTTACCAAAGCGCGAGCGATTGCGACTCTTTGCTGTTCACCTCCCGACAACTGCCTCGGATAAGCCTTGACTCTGTCGGCAATGCCGAGATAGGTCAACACTTCGTCGACCTGCTCTTTGTACTGGCTTTCCTTTTTCTTGTCGAGGAAAAGCGGAAGCGTAACGTTTTCGTATACGGTCAGATTCGGCACGAGATTGTCGAATTGATAAACGAAAGAAAAATCTCTCCTGCGCATTGCGGCAAGGCTTTCGTCGGAAACGGCGGACAAGTCGTTATCAAGCAAAACGACGCTTCCCTCGCTTGCCTTGTCGATGCCTGCAAGGATATAAAGAAGCGTTGATTTTCCGCTTCCCGATTCACCGACGATTGCGACGAACTCTCCTTCGTCCAAAGAAAAATCGACGCCTTTCAAAACCTGCGTCTCGACTTCTCCCGTACGAAAAGTTTTTTTGATGTTTTCCGCTTTCAAAACGTTGCGAGCCATAATTGCCTCCGTATGCGCGTAAGAATACACTTAACATTATACCACAGCATATTTGATAAAACAACAGAAAATAATTTGTGCGGACAAGCTCTAAAAATCACGAGGAATCTCTTTATAAAAGCGCAAAAGCGTGCTATACTGCTCTTATGAAAAAATATCCCGAAGGCACCGTAGAATACGAGATTTCAAAAGGCGAGAAAGCAGTCAAGCCGCGCCTGCTTCTGCACGCGTGTTGCGGCCCTTGCGCAAGCAGCGTGCTTGAGTATCTGACGCCGCACTTTGACGTTACGGTGTATTATTATAATCCCAACATTTTACCGAAAGATGAGTTTATCAAGCGCGAAAACGCACTTAAAGACGTAATTTCGCATTTTAAAAACGTAAAACTCATCGTGCCGGAGCAATCGCAAGACGAATACGTATCTTTCGTCAAGGGACATAAAGACGACCTCGAAGGCGGCGCAAGATGCACGCTTTGTTTCAATTTGCGTCTTGAAAACACGGCAAAATATATGCTCGCTCATAGCGACGAATACGACTTTTTTGCCACCACCCTTACGGTAAGCCCTCATAAAAACGCTCCGCTTATCAACGAGATAGGAACGGCAGTTGCGCAAAAACTCGGCGTAAATTATCTCTGCTCCGACTTCAAAAAACGCGACGGCTATTTGCGTTCGATTCGACTTTGCCAAGAATGGGGCATTTATCGTCAGCAATACTGCGGTTGCGTAAAAGAGTTTTTGGATTGAATCTATCGTCTCGAAAATTTGATTATTAACGTAAAAAGCGTTGCGATTCGCAACGCTTTTTTGATTGTATTATTCTCTTTTTTAGTTGATATTATCGTTGTTTTTTCAGCGTTTTCGCATATATTTTTCTTTCGAAAAACACGCATTTTTATGCAATTTTCGAGCAAAAATTATGTCAGGTAGACGATATTTCTTCGAGCGTGACGATACCCGTTTTCGCGTTCACTCTGACGTCGATTTCATAAGCGAGTCCGAATTGAATTTCGATTTCGTAAGTATAAACGGAATGTCTCAAATCCGAAGAATACTCTATTTCTTTTTTACATTCGGTAACTAACGGAACTCCTGCCGTGCCGTACTTGTCGGCAACGAATTCGAGTGCGATTTGCTTTGCCTCCTCCTGCGAAACGTTGCAGTTTTTATTTGCCGCGCCGAATGCCGTACCGAAAACGGAAGCAAGCACTATAGCCGCAACGATTACGATGCAAGCGGCGGTTATAACGAGCGCGCGCAAAGCGTTTTTCTTGGCAAATTTCTTTTGCGCCTTTCTGACGGTTTCCTTGTCGCACTCGTTTTCTATCGGGCGCGAGGACTGATATGCGTCGATAATCTCCGTCATCTTTTTTGCTTTGTCGAGTTCTTGCTCCACAAAAACCTTTTCTTCGTCCGTTGCGGTGCCGTCGACGTACTTTTTGTATGCGCTTTCAAATTCCATACTATTTCTCCAAAATCTTCTTTATTTGTTCCCTGCCCCTAAAAAGCATAACTTTCACGTTGTTTTCGCTCTTTCCGACGATATTCGCTATCTCGTCGATTTTGAGATTCTCGAAATAAAAGAGCAAAATCGCTTCTTTTAGGTTGTCGGAGAGCAGCCCTATCGCATTGTAAAGCGCGCGGTACTTCTCGTCCTTTACGATTTTTCCGAGTACTTCGTCTCGCTCGTTTGACATATTTTCGTCGAGTTGAACGATGCGAGCGTATTTGCGCTTCTTATTGAGGAACATATTGCGACACACCGTAAGCGCCCACGCCTTGAAGTTGGCGATGCTGTCGTTTGCGCTTTTCAATGCCTTGTAAAACGCCTCTTGCGCCAAATCCTCGGCGTGAGAGGCGTCCTTTGTCAGCGACATCGAATACAACAATATATCGTTGTAATATTTTATAAATAATTGTTCTACGATGTCGCTGTCCATATTGTCCTTTTCTTATATTTGCCGTTTTGGCAATTCAATCAGTCGTCTAATTTTTTGCTTTGAGAGATGATTTCTCCCGTCGTTGCGTTGATTTCGTACTCGTATTCGTACCCGTTTGCCTTAATCTCGACTTCGTAAATCACGATTCCTCTTTCAATTTCGAGTTCGGCTTTTTCCCAAACTACGCTCTCTGCCGCCACACCGGAGTGTGCAAGCGCGATATGCTTTGCGTTTTCTGCGGAGATATATTGTCCGATGGGCAATTTATCGTCGTCTTTGTCGTCGTTTTCGTCATCGATTTCGACTTTTATTACCGCGCCTGTTTGAGCGTTGATTTCGTATTCGTATTCAACCGTGCCTTTTACAAACTCGATTTCATAGACGTACGAGCCTTTTTCAAAGTCGAGTTTTGCTTTTTTAATCGTAACTTCTTCGAGCGTTACGTTTGCGTTTTCAAGCACGATTCTTTTTGCTTCTTCGATTCCGATAAACGTCACGCCGTCGGGGGCTTTTTCGATTACGGTCTTGTCGTCGACTTCTTTTTTGTGAATTTCTCCCGTCGTTGCGTCAATGTCGTATTCGTACTTGACCGCGCCGATTCTGAACTCCACTTCATAAAGGTATTTTCCGTCGTCAAAGTCAAATTCGACGTCGAGTTTATTTACCATATTCGCGGTGGTAGCGGCGTCCTCGAAAGCGATTTGTTTGGCTCTTTCCGCGCCGATATACTGCGTTTCGTCCGCATACGGCGGAGTCGGGACGTTGTCTTTGTCCACTTGACGGTCGTTGATTTTGACGGATTTGACGTTCTTGTTGCCGTCAATCGTAACGTCGTATTTGACGCCGTTTATAACGATTTGAACAACGAATACGTCGTTTTTGTTGGATACGGACGCATACTGCACCGTTTGACCTTCTGCGCCTACCGCCGCCAGAGCGATGTGTTGATATTCCGCATTTCTTTCTTTTTCTGCATTGTCGGCATTATCGCACGCAACGAATATTACCGCGCACACGAGCATTGCGACTATTGCAAGCGTTATTATAAATTTCTTTTTCATAAGGGGTTGCCTCCTTGGTTTTTTCACATATAAGACACCCCTGCCGCCAAAAGGTTACAAACTTTTTTCAAATTTTTTCGAAACAGTTTTTCGACGTTCGCAAAATCTACGATTATTCACGCCGAAGTTTAGAGCTGTCGCAAGTTATTTCTCGCCCTTGTCAAGGATAACGACCGCGCCCTTGTATTCGTCTCCTTCCCAAATAATTTCTCCCACCGACGGCAACATCACATATCCGTCTTTAACGTTCTTTACGCTTATTACGGGAGTAGTAATCGTTGCCTCTACGTCGCTTTTTTCAAACGCAAAATCGCAATCTAGCATCTCGCAGTCGATGAGTTTGAGATTTTTGCAATAGCAAAGCGGTTGTGTGCCTATGATTTTGCAATGGTCGAAAGTCACGCCGTCGCAATACCACGCGAGGTATTCGCCCTTGACGACGCAGTTTTTGACGACGACGTTTTCCGCGTGCCAAAATGCGTCCTTCGTATCGAAGTTGCAGTCCTCGAATACCGCGTCTTTGATGTATTGAAAACTGTATTTGCCCTTAAAATTCACGTTTTTGAACTTTATCGAGGACGAACGCATCATAAAATACTCGCTTTCGGCGTGCGAATTTGTCATATTTATGCCGTGAACCGACCAACCGAATTCGGGCGAAACGATGTGGCAGGAATCAATCGTCACGTTTTTGCATTCGCGAAGCGCCTTTATGCCGTGCATTCTGACGTTTTTTATGTCGATATTTTCGCTATACCAAAGCGACGCGCGGCAAAGTTCCGTCATATCGCTGTTTTCGATTTTCAGATTATGATTGTGCCAAAACGGATAGCGAAGATTGAAATAGCAATCGTCGCATTCAACGTCTCTGCACTCTTTGAACGCGCTCTCTCCGTCCGCAGGTCCGTCTATTCTGATATTCTTCACTTTGACGTTTCTTGCGCCGTAAAACGCTCTTTCTTGGTCGAAAGTTTGGTTTTCCACCACACAGTTTTCGTAAGTTTTGTTTTGTTCTGCCATATTGTTTTCCTACGTCGAATTATAGCATTAAAAATGCAAACCGCCTGCTGAACGGCAAGCGGCACAATGATTATTCTGTCTTTTCTTGTATCATCGACTTGACTTTCATAAGTCTCGTCGTTGCGCCTCTCTCGTTTTCGTCGAGCTTCATAACGATGTACTTAATCGTCTCCTCGAGTTGCGGAATCATAACGTATTCCAAGGCGTTGACGCGTCTGCGATTTTTTTCTATTTCGTCGGCAAGCATATTGCAGGTTTTTTCGACCTCTGCAAGTTTGAGCAGTTTTGGCAAAAGCCTTGTAAGCGACGCGATTGAATCGTCCAACTCGCTCGTCACGCTTGCAAACGAATACGGATACAACTCGCTTACGTCCGCCTCTACGATGTCGAAAACGGGGACGTTGACGCCCATAACGTTTTTCGAGGACGTTTCGAGCCCGACTTTTGCCGACGGCATAGAAACGGCTTCTTCGATAACGGCGTCGCTCGAAACCGCGCGCGCGAGCATAAACGCTTTCAAAGAATCGGTCAATTCCTGTTCGACCTCCTCTCTCAAACGCTTATTTTCACGGACGTAAAGCATAAATTGACGAATGGTTTCGTCCGCTTTATCCTTTAATAGTTTGTGACCGCGAGTGGCTGTTTTGAGACGATTTTTCAACCGTCTCAACTCCATTCTCGTTGGGTTGACGTTGAGTTTTGCCATTATTGTTCTTCCGCTTGTCCGTCGTTTTCGAGATATTTTTCGATATATTCGTCTCTGATACGCTTGAGTTCGCTCTTTGGCAATATCTTGAGCAGTCTCCAACCTATATCGAGAGTTTCCTCAATCGAGCGATTTGTGTCGAAGCCTTGCGAGACGTATTGTTTTTCAAATTCTTCGGCAAATTGCGCGTATTTCTTATCCGTTTCGGTAAGCGCGGCGTCGCCGAGAATGGAACTGAGTTCCTTTGCTTCCTTTCCTTGAGCGTATGCGCTGAAAAGTTGGTTCATCGTGTCGGCGTGGTCCTCTCTCGTTTTGCCCTTGCCTATGCCCTTGTCTTTGAGACGAGACAGCGACGGCAATACGTCTATCGGAGGAAGAATGCCCTTCTTGTACAACTCTCTGGAAATGATTATCTGCCCTTCCGTAATGTAACCCGTAAGGTCGGGAATGGGGTGCGTTTTGTCGTCCTCGGGCATTGTAAGGATAGGAATCTGCGTAATAGAGCCTTTCTTGCCCACGATTCTGCCCGCGCGCTCGTACATACTCGCAAGGTCGGTGTACATATAGCCGGGGTAGCCTCTACGTCCGGGGACTTCCTTTCTTGCCGCAGAAACCTCTCTCAAAGCCTCTGCGTAATTCGTTATATCCGTCGTAATGACGAGAACGTGCATATCCTTTTCAAACGCAAGGTATTCCGCACAAGTGAGAGCCATTCTCGGAGTGGAGATACGCTCTACCGCAGGGTCGTTTGCGAGGTTGATAAACATAACCGCACGTTCGATTGCGCCCGTCTTTCTGAAGTCGCTGATAAAGAAGTCCGCTTCCTCGAAAGTGATACCGACGGCAGCGAAAACCACGGCAAATTTTTCGTCGGTTCCGCGCACTTTTGCCTGTCTTGCGATTTGCGCCGCAAGCTCTGCGTGAGGCATACCCGACATAGAAAACACGGGCAATTTTTGACCTCTTACGAGAGTGTTGAGTCCGTCAATCGCGCTGATACCCGTCTGAATAAACTCGTTGGGATAATCTCTTGCGACGGGGTTTATAGGCTGACCGTTTATATCCAACTTCATTTCGGGGATAATCGGCGCGCCGCCGTCACGGGGTCTGCCCATACCGTCAAATACTCTGCCGAGCATATCTTCGCTTACGCCCAGTTCGATTCCGTGTCCCAAGAATCTTGCTTTGGACGTTGCCATCTTTATGCCCTGCGAGGCTTCGAAAAGTTGCACGAGTGCCTTGTCTTTGTTGATTTCAAGCACTTTGCCGCTTCTGATTTCGCCGTTTTCTTGTCTGATTTCGACAAGTTCGTTGTATTTTACGCCCTCAACGCCCTCAACGAGCATCAGAGGTCCGACGATTTCTCGTATGGTATTGTATTCTTTTAACATCAGATACCTCCTTCGTTTGTGAGCGCAAGCATCTCGTTTTTGATTTCTGCGAGAATGTCGTCGAATTTCGACATTTCGTTTTCGGGAATATACTTTGCTCTGCCGATTTGCTCTCTTACGCCGAGTTCGAGAATATCCTCTATATCCACGTTTTTATCGAGAGCGTCCTTTGCCATCGCGTCGAATTCGAGAATGACGCGGAGCATATTCTGTTGCTTTTCAAGCGAAGCGTAAGTGTCGATTTCGTGGAAAGCGTTTTGATGCAGATAGTCCTCTCTTATTGATTTTGCCGTCTCCATAGTAAGTCTGTTGCTCGGAGACAGAGCGTCCATACCCACGAGACGCACGATTTCGTCGAGTTGCGCCTCCTCCTGAAGAATGCGCATACACTTTGCGCGCAGTCCGCTCCATTCCTCCGAAACGTTGTCGCCGTACCAATCGGCAAGTCTGTCCGCATAAAGCGAATAACTTTGAATCCAATCGATTGCGGGGAAATGACGTTTGTAAGCGAGCGAAGCACTCAAGCCCCAGAACACTTTAACTATACGAAGCGTTGCCTGCGATACGGGTTCGGACAAGTCGCCGCCGGGAGGAGATACCGCGCCGATTGCGGTAATCGAGCCTACCGTGTCGTCCTGACCGAGTACCTTGACGATACCCGCTCTTTCATAAAACTCAGCAAGACGAGAGGACAGATATGCGGGATAGCCTTCTTCGCCGGGCATTTCTTCGAGACGACCGCTCATTTCTCTCAACGCCTCCGCCCAACGAGAGGTAGAGTCTGCCATAATTGCCACGGAATATCCCATATCTCTGAAGTATTCCGCTATGGTTATACCCGTGTAAATGGACGCCTCGCGAGCCGCAACGGGCATATCCGACGTGTTTGCGATAAGCACGGTGCGTTTCATAAGCGGTTGACCGCTCTTTGGGTCGATAAGAGTCGGAAATTCGTTCAAAACGTCAGTCATCTCGTTTCCGCGCTCTCCGCAACCGACGTAAACGATAATGTCTGCGTCCGCCCATTTTGCAAGCTGATGCTGTACGACGGTTTTTCCGCTTCCGAACGGACCCGGAACTGCCGCAACGCCGCCTTTTGCAATCGGGAAAAGCGTGTCGATAACTCTTTGTCCCGTCACGAGCGGAGCTTTCGGAGACAGTTTCTCCTTGTACGGTCTGCCCTTTCTGACAGGCCATTTCTGAAGCATCGTAACGTTGACGTCGCCTTTTTCGGTTGCTATCACGGCAACGGTTTCGTCAACGGTAAATTCGCCTTTTTTGATTTCCTTCACGGTGCCTTTTACGCCGTAAGGAATCATTATTTTGTGAAGAATGAGGACGTTTTCTTGTACCGTACCGATTACGCTTCCGCTTTCGACGTTTGCACCAACCGCCACGACGGGATTGAACTCCCACTTCTTTTCGTGGTCGACAGCAGGCAAATATACGCCTCTTTCGATACGGTCGCCGGCAACTGCGCGCAGTTTTGCAAGCGGACGTTGAATGCCGTCGTAAATACCCTCGATAAGTCCGGGAGCAAGTTCGACGGACAACGGCGCGCCGGTGGAATATACGTTTTCGCCGGGGCCGAGACCGCTGGTTTCTTCATAAACCTGAATAGAGGCACGGTCGCCTCTCAATTCAATGATTTCTCCGATGAGCTTTTTCTCGCTGACGTGAACGACGTCGTACATCTTGCTTTGGGACATACCCTCCGCAACAATCAACGGGCCGGACACTTTTACAATTTTGCCAGTTTCCATTATTTGTCCTCTTTATCGAATAAAATGTCTGCGCCAATCGCTTTTTCGACGTTGGCTTTTATTCCTTGCATTCCTATTCCCGCATTGCCTTCCGCTGACGGAATCGGCACGATAACGGGATACGGACGAGTTTGGTATCTTTTGATGATGACCTGTGCGTCCGTATACGCTCTTTCCGTGACGAAAATCACGGAGTAATTTCTTGCCAATGCGTGGATTTTGTCTATAGTTTCGCTCGCGTTTGCCACGGGATAGACGTCAAGACCTATCGCCTTGAACGCAAGCACCGAATCTTTGTCTCCGACAACCGCAACTCCGTTACGCATAAAGTTCACGCATCCTTTCTTTGATTATTTGCGGAGCAACGTGGTTCTTGATGCCCGCAACGATAAGTTTTGCCACTTTCAGCTCCGTCTTTTTGGTAAAATAGTACGAGGCTATGGGTGCGACGGAAAACATATCGAAGCTCTCGTCTTTCCACGCCTTGAGCAAAATATTTTCGCATTCCACCTCGTAAGCGACCACGTTTTTATCCGTTGCCAGATTCGCAGTCAGCTTCTCGTACTCCGTCTTTTTGAACGTCGCCGCCAAATCGTCGAGCGTTTCTGCGTTTTCAAAAGTCGAAAGCGCGATTTTTCCGCCCTCTATATAGCACGATTTGAAAAACTCGAAATCGAGACCGTGTTTTTTTACACGAGAAAAAGTACCGATATTTGCAAAGTCGGCTTTCTTTTCAAAGTACTCTTTGGTTGCTTTTCCGCTCTTTGCGACGATTGCGAAGATGTGTTCGTAGGCTTTTTTATCGATATAAGTGTCGATTTGTCGAGGAGTTACGTCCTCTTGCGCGACGAGAGCCGCCGCACCTTTTATCGCGCTCGCAAAACGTTTGTCGAAGCCGACGACCTCTGCGCCGTTCAAAGCCTCTACGATGTTATCTGCCGCATATAAGCCGTCGGGTAAAAACGTAGGCTCGGATTTTACGCAAAACGCTTTCGTTGCGATTTTGAGATTGACGTAATCGTTTTCGAGCAAAAACGCGTCGAGTGCGCCCGCAACGTTCATCTCTTTCAAAAGTGCGCAAAGATTGTTTTCTTCTTGCGCGAACAATGCGTCGAAATCTTCGTCGTCCGTCGTAAACCCGTTTCCGAATCCGAGTTCGATAAGCACTTTCATTGCTTCTTTCGGATTTTTCGCATCAAAAAGCCTCTGCACTCCCTGCAGAGTGAGAAGTTTGCTTTCACGGCTTTTTATTTGGGCGTTTTGATAGACGAATTTATTTGACATCAGCCGAATATTTCCTTTGCCACTTGCGTTTCGAGTTCTTCTTTGAGTAGTTGTATCTCGACTTCGAACGTGAAGTTTTTGTCGACTCCGCGGCTTTTTATCACGATACCGCCATCAAAATTTCCGAATTCGTCGGCAAGCGTGAGTTTTATGCCTCTTTGCTTTGCAAACTCGTTGAGCGCGTCCTTCGTGACTATATCTTTTTCTCTTTGAGAAATCACGACGGTATCTCCGTCCTCCGCGTTTTCGAGCATCGCGAAAACGAGCGCGCGATAACGCTCGGCATCGAGATTTCTCAATTTGTCCAAAGCACGGTCGAAAACCATATTTATGATTTGCGTTTTTGCCGCAAGTTGGAGTTTTTTGGCGTCGAGTTCCGCAACGGTTTTGGAACGAGCCTCAATATCCAACGCTTTTGCGTCCGTTTCCGACTTCGAGTTGTAGATATACGCCTTGCATACCTCTGCGGCTTGAGCGATAATCGAGTCGGCTTTTTCGTTGGCTTCCCCGATTATTGCGTCCGCCTTTATGCGCGCGTCGGACAATATTTTGTCAATAATTGCTTCTTTGCTCATAATTGTTATGCAATGAGTGCCAATGCCGCAGTCGCTGCCTCGGTTGCTTCGGGTACTACTTCGCGAAGGCTTTCCGTTGCAGGCATCATAACGCCGAGAAGGGATACGAGCAATGCCAAAACCGCGTACGTTTCGACCATAACAGTCAAGATGATTGCTTTACCGCTTTCTTCGGGACGTTTCGCAACGAGTGCGATACCGCTGCAAGCCACTCTCGATTGATAAAGCGCGCTGATGAGACCGACGATTGCCATAGGGAGACAAGCCGCAAAAATGCCGAGTCCGCCGGTTATCGAAAGTCTTTCGACAGAGCCGAACATATCGATTTTGACAAAAACCAAGAACGCAACGAGCAAGCCGTAGATACCTTGTGTACCCGGCAAGAGTTGCAAAACGAGGCATTTGGAGAATTTGTCGGGGTCTTCGCTCGTGACGCCTGCCGCCGCTTTACCTGCGACGCCGACGCCGATTACAGAACCTATACCGGCCATTGCCGCTGCCATAACCGCACCGATGATGGCGATGAAAGTTCCAAGTGTTAGATTGCCCATTGTATTACCTCCTACTTTTCCAAGTATGTGTATTTTGTATTCGTTCCGAAAGGCATAAAGATATGTCCGCCGCCTTCGTAGAATTTTCCGTAAAATTCGATATACTGCAGTCTGCAGTTGTGGACGTATGCGCCGAGCGTGGATATTGCGATGTTGAAAACGTGTCCCACAAGGAATATCGGCACGCAAAGGACGTATCCTATCGCGATAAGGTTTTGCGGGAAGAATCCCAGCACCACCGAACAAATCTGATTTACCACGAGCGCAACGACGCTACCCGAGAGCGCAAGACCGAAAAGTCGCGCATAGGAAAGAATATCCGACAAGATATTGACGCCGTCATACAGTTTTCCGAAGCCCGTCAGGAAGCTCGTAACGACTTTTATGCCCTTCTTGCCTCTCACGTTAGAGAGTACCAAGAGGAACGCGCCTACCGCCATAAGACCTATGCCCACCCATTTGATAACGGGTTTGTTCTTGAAGAAAAGCATTGACAGCGCAAGCATAATTATGCCTGCAAATATCATATACCAAGTGCCTACCTCGCAGAATGCGTCGAGAACACGTTTTTTGCGGATAAGGTTGATTGCGTTGAGAAGCATACCCACGACTATATGCACAAAGCCGAGAGCGAAGGATATTCCGAGCAATATTAGAGGTCCTTTGCCGTCGAGAGGTTGTACCACCTGCAATTTTTCGAGGAACGTACCCGAAATATCGAGTCCGAACCAACCTCCGAACAACGCACCCCAAACGACCGTACTCACACCGCCCATTGCAACGACGGCAATAAGTCTGCCTTTGCCGGGCGTCGGTTTCTTGACGAGATACATTATAAGTCCGCCGAGTGCCAGAATTATGCCGTACGCCGCGTCCGCTATCATCATACCGAACAGCAGGAAGTAGAATATCGACATTACGGGGTTCGGGTCAAGGTCAACGCCGTATTTAGGCGCGCTGTACATATTCGTGATGTCCTGATAGTTTTCCACAACCTTGTTATTGCGGACGTAGGACGGCACGATTTCGCCCTCCTCGGGGTCCCTGAACTCGTAAATCAAAGTGTCTCCCAAGTCATCGAGAGTGGCTTTGAGCGTGTCCTCGTATTCTTTCGGATACCACGCTTCCATAACGAAGCTCTTTTTCGTCGTCGCAAAACCGTCCAACGCGTCGTTGCGTTGCATACATACGAGATAGTAATCGTACAAGGTTTTCAAATCGCCGACGTACATATCCTTTACGAGCGCGCGCGTGACCAATTCCATACTCTCGTCGTCGAGACGGCGCAACTTGTCTTTGAGATTGTTCACTTCTTCAGAGGGAGTCAAATCGTCGTCGGTATTCGCACGCACGAATTCCAAATCCTGCAAAGCACGCATCAAATCGTCCGCTCCGTCCTTATTTGCAACGGCAATAAACGGCTGGACTTTGCTTTGATTGAGCAACTCGACGTAAACGTCTTGCGTTTCGTCTATATATTTTTGCAAAGCGGCGGTATTTTGGCTCGGAACGTAGCCCAAAACGACGGTGGTCTTGCTTCCGTCTTTGAAATAAGAATACGGCTTGCGCAGTTGAGAGAATATCTTGTGATATTCTATCTCGGATTGCACTTTTTCTTTGAGACTTACAATCTCTTTCTGCCTCGAATTTATCTCCTCGAGGTCTGCGACGTTTGCCATAAGTTCGACTTCTTTCGTGCCGATAAGGTCGAAATCGTCAAAACTCATACGCTCTATCGTCGAAAGAGACGGCGTTTTTATCGGAGTATAAATGTACGGATACTCGCTTTTCTCTGTAATTTTTGCAAGTTTCTCCGCAACTTTTTTCTGTTCTTTGAGGTATTTGAACGCAAAATTGATTCGGGAAAGTTGAACTTTAATATTTTCGGTAGACGCGGAATTGTCAAGTCGCACGGTATCTTCTATATCGTGCGTTTTTGCAATCTCAACGTTCTTTGAACGTTGCAATGCCTTGAACAATTTGTGTCTGTCCGAGCGGTGCGCGATAAGCACCAGCTTCTTCATTTCAACTATCATACGGTTTTACGGCTTTGTGCCGCTATCGATTATTTATTCTCTTTTTCGTCGCAGTATTTTGCAAGCAAAGCCTCGACAAGTCTGTCCGCTTGCTCTGAAATCTCGGAATTTTTGTCCTCAATCAACTGTTCTGCAGCTTTCTGTCCTTTTTCCAAAATCTCGTTGCGTTTGTCCTCCGCACGAGACCCCGCGGCAGCCAATGCCTTTCTTTGGTCGTCCTTACACTCGCTCAAAGTGGCTTTTTTCTGCTTTTGAGCGTCGCGTTCCGCCTGCAACACGATTTGTTTGCCCTTGTCAAATGCTTCTTGTTGCATTTCGTCGGCTTTGGACTCCGCCTCTCTTATATCTTTCAATACGTCGTCAATCATTGTCTTGAATATCCTCGATTTCTTTTATCATATCAAGGCGTCTTTGATGTCTGCCGCCCTCGTAAGTCGCATTGTACCACGCCGCGACTATTTCTTTTGCCTCGTCCTCGGACACCACTCTGCCTCCGAGTGCCAACACGTTTGCGTTGTTGTGCCGTCTCGTCATCTCCGCCATAAAAGCGTTGGTGGCAAGCCCTGCTCTTATGCCTTTGACCTTGTTTGCGGCTATGGAAATACCTATGCCCGTACCGCACATAACGACACCCAAATCGCACTCTCCGCTCGCAACGGCTTTTGCGACTCTGTAACCGTATTTGGGATAATCTACGGAATCGAGAGAATCGCAACCGAAATCCACGACTTCCGCACCCAAACTTTCAAGAGTCGAGACGACGGCGTTTTTCAAAACGAATCCGCCGTGGTCGCATCCGACAGCAACTTTTGTCATAAGGCTATTATACTCCACATTAAGGATATAAGTATTTTACACCGAAAAGATTATTTTTTCAAGCCTAAAATATCGAAGAATTTTGTATTAAAAGTATTTTAAGCGAAAAGAACATCAATATTATTTAATCGCGGTATTTGAATGCATAACAAGAAAGAGCCGCCCGTGAGACAACCCTAATTTACTAAACGTAAATGAGTTGACGAGCGGGCGGCTCTGCCGAAGTTAGGCGTCAAATAACGCGATTAAATGAGTTTTTGGAGTTTCTTCTTGCGCACCACAACTCCCACCACACTTGCCACTACGATGATTACGACAAGCGAGACGGATACTGCGATGGTCACGATTTGCCACGTTTCGAGTGCGGGTGCGTTTGTGTCAACGAATACGAGCGAGGAAACGTAATCGGTGGTGTACTCGATGTATCCGTCGCTGAGAGTATAATCGTTGAGTTTCTTGAGGGTGCCGTCTCTGGTTACGGTGTAAAGCGCAATGCCGTTCAAATTCTTGACGTTTTGCGGCAAAGCCACTCTTATCGTCGTAGTTTCTCCGTCGATAACTACGAGTTGGTTATCGCAATAAAGTTCTATCTTCAAGATTGCTGCGACGCGCGCTTCATTCTTGAGGTTTGCCGATTTTGTGAGTGCCGGCATAAACTTACTGATAATCGAAGCGTATGCGACGTCGTCTGCAGATTCGGGATTGCCGACAATCTCTTTGACAACGAAGCGGTTTGCGACGATACCGTTGCCGTCAACGACGGACACGGAGCCGTTGTCGGAGGCAAATGCTTTTGCGGTAAGCTCAAGTACGCCTGCGCCGCCGATTATCGTATAGTTCTTTGCAACGTCCTTATCGGTTATGACTATTGAGAAGGAGTATTTACCTGCTCTGTCAATGGCCTTATCCTGACCGTTTGCGCCTTTCGTGAAAGCCACGGACATATCCGATTTCTCGATTCTGATATTCGCATCGCTATCGTCGCCTTCTTGTATCACGGGTTCGGAGAAGTCTATCTCGTAGTTCTTGCCGTCTTCGTAGATTGCGGAAAGCGTTGTGACGGCAGACTCGTTTTGATTATTCGTGCTTACTGTGTATCCGGTACCGTCGATAGTCACTTTATAGACGATTTTCTTGATGATGAACTTTGCTTGAACGGTCTCCGCTTTATAGTTGGGATGGTTAATCTCGAAGTCGGGCGTAAGTTTAATCGTTGCGATATAGGTGCCTGCGTCCTTCACTTGAGATGCACTTACATCCTCGTAAACGCCGTTCTTGTAGAGTTGATAAGTGATTTCGTAATCATCGTCGTCATCCAGTCCGTCCAAACCTTCGTGATAAGACACGGCGTTGATGGGATACGGTTGAGCCTTGCCGTTGTAATAACTGCTTGCCGTTGCCGCTTTGAGGTTGGAAGCCGCTCTCGTGATTTTGATTGTCACTTCGCTCGTGCTTTGCCAAGAAACGGTGTATCCGTTCGGGTCGTTTTGGTCGACCATAATCTTGCGGACTACGCTGATGTATCCGGTATGCACGCCTGCGTCGCGAGCTTCTTTAAATACGATTTGACCGTTGACGATATTGAAATACTTCACTTCGTCGGTCGCTTTTGCGCCTTTGAGAACGTCGTACACTCTGTTGACGCCGTCGCCTTGCGCCTTGTCGTAGGTGTAGACAAATTCGTTATTCGTCGTATCGATGCTCAAATCTTTGAGTTCGGGCAAAGTGATTGTAATCGTGGACGCATTCTTCGAAACGCCGCCGTCGAATACATAATTGAACGAGTATACCACCTTGCCGTTTTCATCGACGACAACGTTGCCGCTATCGTCGGTAAGTTTGATTGCCTGAAGCGTTTCTTCCGTACCGATAACTACGTTATAGTTGCTCGTGGAAGCAAATTTGTCATAGCTCGTCAAACCTTCGGGCATAGCGAGGTAGTAAACGTAATACTTGTCTTTCCCGAGCGTATCGCTCGTTTTTGCATATTTGTCCGCAATCGTGTAAGTGTTGGTCGACGCGTCGTAAATCGCAAGCACTACGACAGGACGATAATCCTTGCCGTTTGCGTCCACGAAGATGTTGAGACCGTCGCTCGACACGATGCCGTCAAACAAAAGGTCGACTGCGGGATTTGTGCCTGCGTATACTTTGGTATGGTTGATGCCTGCCGTTGTAATGTAGAGCGTTCTTCTCGCAACGGTAAGCGCGCTCTTGCCGTCTCTGCCGTTTCCTGTGTATGCGTACACGAAGCCGAAGTTGGTTGCGTTGCCGCCGCTGAGATAATACGACGTCGCGACGTCTCCCGCATTGGGCTTGGACACGTTGAATCTGACTTGAGGCACGGGCAACGTCGAAATGCTGTTGCCGAGTTCTCCGCCGAGCTTGAAGTATTCGCCCGTAGTGCCGTCGTCGGCTTTGACGTATGCGCCGTCTACGATATTATAGGTGTTTGCGTTGATTTGCGCTATGAATTTTGCGTTTTCGGCGTCGTTGGCGTCAAGTCCCGAAACGCTCATAAACACGCTTGTCTTGACGTAGAACGCTTTGTCTTGCGAATTCCACGTCAGTTTGTTTTCTTCAGCCGCGTCGTGCAAGAAATAATCGATGTTGCCGCCGACGTTACCCAAAGCCGTGCCGTAAACCATCTCTCCGTCCGCAAGACGCGCGATTATTGCTTGCTTGCGAATCTTTGCGGAAAGTCTTGCGCTGTAAGAATCGCTGCTTGCACTGCCGCTTGCATTGCTGATGGTGTAGTTATCCGCATCGGGACCCGTAATGCCGGACGCGATAAACACGACGTACATTGCGTTGGTATCCGCGCTGTTGAACTCTGCCGTTACGTCTTTGATGCGCACTTGGTCGCCCTTGATAACGTTTGCAATACCGCTTTCGGTAAATCTAAACGCGTCGGTTGCGGCGTTGGTGCCTTGGAGCGTACCGTAGAATTTGGTCGTGCCGTCGTAAGCCTTGTTGTACATCTCGTCCGCGACTTGCGTATCGAGTTTTGCGATACTGTTTGCGGTAATATACACGCTTCTTTGCGTAATCTTACCTTTGCCGCCGAGATACGTCATCGGCTCTGCGAGCGATTTTGCGTCGCCCGTATACGAATCGGATACGAGATACACTTCTTTGCCGTTTACCGCATAACGTCCGACGATAAAGTCTTTTGCGTTTTCGTATTCTTCAACCGCAACGTATTTGCTTACCGTGCGCAGTCTGTAATAGTACGCGCTTGCGGAAGTAACTTCTCCTTGCGGATAATAATGCATACCGTTTTCGTCCTCGTATGCGAGCAAATCGTCGCTACTACGGTCGCTTTCTTTCACGTCGGACTTGTAAACGAGCACATAGTTGATGTTGTACTCTTTGCTGTTGGTCAGCGTGGGATTGTAAACGTTGCCGTCTTTTTCGAGAACGGTGGTCTTTTGCTCGTCGAGAACGACGTTCTTATCGATGAAATACGCTCCGCCGACGGTTGCGACGTTGTAGTTGCGCACTTCCCTGTCGATTACGCCGTCAAAGGTATAAGTTATGTTGCTCTTGACTATATCCGATGCACCCGTATAGATTCTCTCGCCGAGGTCAACGTTGACGGTAACGGGTTTTTCGACGATGTTACCGATGATGTTATTCGCGTACAGGCGCGCGCTACTGTCAAGTTCATAGTTATTTAGTATATTATACTCTATTCCATTCTTGACGGTAAGTTCGACTTCGGAAATCGACACCTTGATGTTCTTGCCGACTTTTGCGGAAGCGAACGTACCCGTTGCGCTGATTGCGAGGCTGTCTTGGTGGACAGGCAACACGCCTTCTCTTTCTCCGCCGTCTACGGGAACTTCGATGTCGATGGTCGCAGAATTTGTGCCGTCGTATACTTTATTTGAAATCTTGAAGTCGTCCGCCCAAAGTTTAATGACTTTCTTGGATACGTTTACCGCTTCGATGATTTCGTAGTTTTCGATGACGCCCGTCGGCACGTTGTCGAAGTACATATAATCTGTGCCGTTGTAAACCGCGCCGTACAATCTGTAGTTGTCCAAAATGCTCGCGTCTGCGCCGACCACGCTTACGCCGAGGCCGGATACCATAACGTTGTGTTTGATTTCGTTGCCGAGAGCGTCGCACATAACGTTGCCGTTTACGGCGCCTTTATCGGACAAAACGTAACTTGCGCTCGATGCAAACTTGATGTGAGAGAGTTCGTCTTTGAGGTTGTCCGAATAGTTTACGGTTGTGAAATCGTTGCCCTCTTTTTGAGACCATACGACGTCGGAAGTGTTGTCGTAAACCTTGTTTCCGAACACGACGTTGGGCATAAGTCTTGCCTTGGACACGGACACCATAAGGTCTGTGTATTTATTGTTGATGTCGTTCACGTCCACTTCGTAGTTTGCGTTGGACACTTTCGTGCCTTCGGAAGCGATTTTGACGTGATGTTGACCGACGTTTACGCCGTCCGCAGTACCCGTAAGTCTGAGTCCGACGGTTTCAGCCGTATCGCCGCTCACGAGAGCGTCGTCCGCAAAGACGTATTCGACGTCCACTATGTCAGTCGAGTTGTAATCTCTGTCTTTTGCGTTGAGCGACGAGAAACTGCTTGCCGAAAGTTGTTTCTTGGAAATGGTGGCTTTTACGTTGATTACGATTACTTCTATCGTATTGCCCGACTTTTGAATGTGTACGTCGTTTTCGTTATAATCGAAGATTACGTCGTCGGGAAGCTCGGTATTTGCAAACGTAAACACGATTTTTACTCTCGAAATGAGATAACCCGTGCCTGCTTTTACGCCCGAGAACACGCCGCTTTCCGCTTTAACCAAAGTCTTGGTTGCGCCACGAAGCATTGCAGTACTTGCGATTTCCGTTTCGCTGTCCTCGATAACGATGTTTTCCGCTTCGAGAACGTTGGTGTTGTCGTATTCCTTGACGATGCTTATATCGTTTTTCTTGATACCGATGCGCTTAAACATAATCTTGATGTTTTCAACGCCGTTTGCATTATCGATATATACGATTTCGACGAGAGTGTCCTCAATCGGATATACTCCGTCAACGGCCGTACCCTCGACTCTGATGCTGGAGTGACCGTCTCTGACGATACCTGCAAGTCTGTAGTTTGCGCTCTGTTTGCCGACGAGAACGAAGCTCGACAATTTGATGCGAACGTTGCTGTCGCTCAACATAGTGCCTGCGGAAGAATACTGCTTGAACAATGCGTCGAGTTTTACGTCGTCGGTTGCGAGGACGAGTTGCGAGGACAAATCGAACATCGAAGTGTCGCCGTACACTACTTCTACCGTGCCGTTGTAATATTTGCTGATGCCGACGAGTCCCGCCGTGTAAACGAACACGTCTTTAGGCAAGATTCCGAAACGAACCGCCGCGGATTGTTCGTCCACTTTTGCGGTTACGACAAAGTTGTCGTTGTTGACGGAGAACGATTTATTGACGGCATAACCGTAATAATAATCGTCGCTCGTCAACACGTCGTCGTAGCGTGCGCCGTAGGTATAGAACACGCCTGCTTTGCTATATTTCGCTCTTGCGAAAGAACCCGATACGAGAGCAAGCAATTCGTCGTACGTCAATCCCGCAAACGACGCGTCTTTTGCAAGAGCTTCGCCGTTGACGGAGACGATTTCGAATCCGATTCCGTATGCTTGTTCGGCATCGCCGTAAACCTTTGTGAGAGACGAAGCCGTCGGGCGTACTTCGATAGACGCAGGCGTTACGTTGACCAAAGCGGATTCGACGTTGACGTTTCTGCCTTCGATTTCGACGCCGTTTTTCATAAGTTTCGCGTTTACGAAAGATACGACGTATTTACCTGCGAGGACGTATTCGGACGCGGAAGAAATAACCGCTTCCCACACGACGTCGTCAAAGTCCACTTCTTCCTCGCATTCGTAAGAGAAGTTGCTTGCGCTGTATTTGATTGCGTCGCTCGTCCACTTAAAGCCGTATACGAAGGTAAATTCTCCGTTTGCTTTGATGATGACCGTGCCTGCTTTGGAGATGTAAATCACATAGTCCGCGGCGGATTTGAGGCTGATTGCGATGTTCTTATCCTCAACGCTTGCAAGGATAATGGCAAAGCCTTTCGCGCCGTCGTACTTCGCGCTATCGTAGTCGCCGAGGTCTTTTGCGGTGCCGTCAACGGTAAGTTTGCCTCGGAGCAATTTTGCGATAACGTCGGCAAGGAAAGCGTCCTTTGCGTCGAGCGTATAGCTCGGAACGATTCCGTCCGCACTCGGCGTAACTCCGCTCTTTACGACGGAGAATTGACCGCTGACGTCGATTTGAACTTGTCTTTGCGTAATCGTAAACGCAGAGCCTTGTTTTTGAATGGTAATTTTATAGTTGTTGTTTACGTCAAACAACGTGGAGTCGATATTGAAGTCGTACGTCCAAACGTCCTCGCCTGCCACACGGCTGATACGGTCGCCCGCTTCGTAGAGATAGAAGCCGTCAACCGCCGCGTCTCCGACTCTGACGTAGTGTGCCGAATCGAAGATTTCTGCAAGAATATCGCTCACGCTCTTTGCGGAGTTGAATTGCAAATCGCTCTCTTTAACGCCGAACTTGAACGTCGGGTCCGCGTCTCCGTAAACTTTGCTTGCGGATTGCGTGTAAACGTTCACGTTGCGTTGAGTGATAAAGTGTTGAGCCGTTTGGAAGGTAACGTCGTAGTTTGCCACGCCGTCGAGCAACGAATCGTCGGCAAGCACGATGTTGTAGTGTCCGACGTTATAGAATCCCGTGGGAACATAGCCTTGTACGTCGAGAGCAAGTTTGAGCATTGCGTCCGAAATGCCTTCCGCCGCCATATCCGCGCGGTCGATACCCGAAACTTCAAACGTAAGCACGTCGGTAAGGTCTGCGCCGTATGCGCTCGTAGAAGCGTTTGCGGAAATGACGATTTTGCCCTTCGTTACGACAATCGGAATTCTGACGAGCTTTTGGTTGCCGTCCGCGTCCATATCGAAATCGTCGGTAACGTAGTTTTCGTTGTCTTTTGCGATGAAGATTTCAACGAAATACTCGCCCGGTTTTACGGGAGCCTGTTCGAGCGCGTTGCCGTTCTTGTCGTAATAACGATATTGATATGCAGATTGCGAAAGCGCGTCCGTAAACGTCATTTCAACGACGATAGGACGAGAATTGTACGCAATCGTGGAGTTGGTAACGGTTGAAGAAACGACTTTTCTGTATCCGAATTCGACGCTCAACGTCTTGGTGTTGTCGAGCATACCGAGATTGTCGGGGTTGTCTATCGCAAAAGTCATTTCGCTACTTTGCGCATAGCCGATATAGTCTGCCAGATTTTCGTTGACGAGAGTCCACTCGTACGAAGGCATATAGTTGCGCAACAATACCGACTTGTTGCCGTTGGTCGTCAACGAGAGGAAGAACGGAACGAAGTCGTCGCCGAGCATAGTGCGGAGCGTTGCGATTTCGCCTCTCGTAAACTTGTCGGTAATGGTTTGGTCTGCATTCTCTGCCGTGATTGCCGCGTTGACGTCCACGACCGAGTTTTCCGCAACTTTCGTATTGAGAGTGTACGTCGTGTTATCGGCAAGCAAATAATAAGTGTTTATGTCGGACACGTTGCCTGCTTGGTCAACTGCCCAAACGTATATAATGCGCATACCGACGCCGTTGACGATGTTCATCGCGCCGTTTTCGAGAACGGTGTCGCCGTCGGTCATATTGTCGCCGGATATGATTTGCAATCTGTTGAAATAACCTGCGCTGTTGTCCTTAATCGAAGCGTAAATACCCTCGATGCCTTTTGCATAGAGGTCCAAGAGTTCTTGCAGGTTGGTAACGAGCTTGATGCCGTAGTACACTTTTACGTCTTTTTCGTAATCGCTGCCGATAAATACGTCGTTGAAAGCGATGCTTGCGGAGTATTTGTCATAAGCGCCCGTGTACCATTGTCTTTCGCCGTATTGCGGCAAAGAATCGTAGTTTACGAAGGGTTTGCTGAACGGATTTTCTTCTCCCGAGACGAATTCGGGGGCAATCGGGTTGTCGGTGTCGATAAGCACCTTAACGCCGCCTACCCACGTCGAATCGACGTAGCTGTGACCTTGATGGAAGTCCATCTCGTCAACGGTATCGAATCCGCCCGTATAAAGCGTAAACACCGTCGTCCACTCGATGCTGTTTGCGTTCACGACAAAACGCAAAATTCCGCTGTTGGTGCTTGCCTCGAAGATATATTTGACGGTTACGGTATGGTTTCCGCCCTCTCCCGACAACGTGATTTCGATTTCGTCGTTTTCGACTGCAATCGCACTCGTAGTGGTAAGCGAATTGTAGTAAGACGCGAGTCTGCTCGTATAAACGCCGTCTACCATTGCGTTTTCAAACTTGAAAACGTGATAGGACATCGTATCCTCGAAAATCAACGTATTACCCGAGAAGCCGAGCGAACCGAGCAAAATATCCAACGTCGTAACGCCCTTTGCCCACGTTCCGTTTTGCGCGGCGGAAATGGTTTGTTTCGAGCCGTCCGTCTTGAGGATATAAGACAAATCTACGTTGTAATTCGGAGTGTCGTAGTCCACTTTTACATAATACGAGGACGAAGTCGCGCTCATATTGCCCGCAAGGTCAATCGTATAGAACGTAAAGAGGTAATATCCGTGTCCCTTTGCGCCGCTCTCGCTTGTAACCTTGCCGTCCGAGCCGAGAGTGCCGATTGCGTCATAAATCGACGAACCGTAGCTCTTTGCCTTGCCGTCCGCAAAGTTATAATCGAACGTAAAGCCCTCGCCTACGCCTATGGGTTTAAGTCCCGAAGCGAGCAAATCCGCGACGGACGCAAAAACGTGCGCGCTGCCGAGGCTTGCCAATTCGTCCGCTCTTTGAGCCGTGAAGAACCAAAGTCTCGGAGAATAGTTTGCCGCACTCGTATCTTCGGGGATTTCGAATTCCGAACCGACTTCGAGAAGATTTGAATAAAGCCAAGCAAGCGAAGAAGCGTCGGCTTTCATATAGTCGTTGTCGGAAATAGGCGTACCGTTGTCGTTGAGGCTCGTATCGATACCCGTGACTTCGAGACGCGTCGTCACGCTGTATCCGCTGAAATCGCTCACTACCGTTTGCACGGTTGCGTTCGTTGTGAAATAGATAGAAACGACCACTCTTGCGCGGTTGGTGCGAGTTACCGTCGCATAACCCACGGAAACCGTGTTGCCGTCGGTGTCCGAAACGGTAATCTCTTTCGTTTGAGTGCCGTTGGAACCTCCACTCGAATTGTAGATGTCAAACACGACGTCGCCGACTTGTACGGACTTGATGCCGCTTGCGTTGATATAATGGTCGTTGGACGCGTTGTTCCAACCGATATTGCTTCCGCTCACGGACAACGTCTTGTCGCCCGCACCGACTTTTGACAACAACGTCTTGTCAAATGCGTCGGGGTCGGCAAGATAATCTTCAATCAATTCGTCGAAAGTCTTATCCGTGCGATTGAACATATCGACGTATTCGGTTTGAGCAAATTTATAATAGTTTTTGCCGTTAAATTTGTCTATGGCTTTGTTGGTATAAGATGCCAAAGTACCCGTTCCGTCGGCAACTTTATCCGTTTTGAGATATTTTTTGATAGAATCGAAATATACGGGGAAATTAGAAGCCGTATTTGTATCCGTAACGTACGGAGCATAACCCGAACCGCTCGTACCTTTTACATAACCGTTTTGCAAACCAACGTATTTGGAGCTTGCAATAGGCGCGGCGCCGTCAACCATATTGTCGTTGACGGAAATCTCGACTTTAACCGAGTTTAACACTACCGTATGTTTGATAGGGTCGGTAAATACAGTTTGGTTTTGTGCGGTCGAATACGTTTCAAACGCAAGATACGGTTTTGCTCTCGTGAGCGTAACGGTGCTTGCGTATGCGTCGCGAGCTTCGCCGCTGCTTGCCTTCCCGAGAATCGCAAGCGAAAGTGCGCCGCTTTGTTTATTGCTTCCGCCCTCATACGATACCGACGCGTCAATCGTGACTTTTACGGTATATCCCACTTGAATTGCGGTGTTTACGAAATCGCCCAAGTCCAAGTTTATTCTCGACGTAACCTGTATGTATTTCGTCGCGCGGCCGTCGGCTTGAACGGAATACTGATTTCCGGATACGGAGATATTTACGTCGACGTTGGTATCTTCAGGTTTATAAACGCTGACGTTTGCCGTCGTTATCGATAAGTTCGAAAGAGACACTTGCGCCGACCAACTCTTTTTATTTGTGTTGCCATCAGGGAAATTGAAAGCAGCCGCATTAAAGCCTGAAATCTTTGCAGGCGTAGAACCGCCCTTATCCGCCGTCGTTGCGTCAGCCACGTTTACGACGTCGTTTCCGTCAATCGAACCGACGAAATCGGACGTCAACGCAACCGCAAATGCCGTGACAAAGACCAACGCCAACACGAGCAACTTCGTTGCGTTGAGAAGAAATCCTTTCAACTTCTTGTTGTTTCTCATCATAATTTCCACCTCGGGTTTTGGTGCTATACGCATATACATACGAGCGAGCGCGTATATGCGCAGATTTTTATACATTACAATATTACACGACGCAAACGAAAATGTCAATATATATTTCTCAAACCGCATTGCACATATCTCACACTCATTCCCTGCCTATTTAGATGAGTTGCGACAAACTCTATTAGCCAAACAGATTATCTATCAAACACAAGTCAATATAATTTTTGCTTGAATTGTGCTTGCATTGCGCAATATACACCACAAATTGTATTTCGACAAAATTTTTACATTTCCGCTTGAAATCGACGTTCTTTCGTTGTACTATTGGAAAACACAAGCGCATTGCATTTATCGACGACGTTTTCGTCGCATAGAGGGATATGGATTACGTTCAGGACACTTTCGGCACAAATCAACCGTTGGATAGCAAGATTCAGAAACTTGTTATTCTTTTCGTGTTCGACAAAATGGCAATTCCTCTTGCCGAATCCACCCTGCTCGACATCTGCTCGTCCGACAACAACTGGCTCTCGTATATGGAGTGCAAACAGTACCTTGCCGAACTTATCGACGCAAACCTCATCTACAGAGTGCCGAAAAGCGAGATGCTCAACATAACGCAGGACGGCGTAAGCTGTTTGTCGTTGTTCTTCACGCGTATTCCCTCCTCGATAAGAGACGACGTCGTGCAGTATGCGAGAGAAAACCGTATGCGCTTCAAAAAACGCCAGTCCTATTTTTGCGACTATTCAAAAAACGCGGACGGAACCTACACGGTTATTATGCGCATCAACAACGACATAACCACCCTTATGGAATTGAAACTGGTCGTTGCAAACCGCCAACTTGCCAAATACCTCTACAAGAGTTGGGTTGACAAGGCGTCCACCACTTATTCGATAATTTACGACAATCTTCTCGATTGAATCAAAGCGCACCTCGGTGCGTTTTTTTATTTGCGGAATATTCCGTATATCGCTACGCTTGATTCCCACGGTCGCTCCGCTCCCTCGGAATGACAGTTGGTGGGACACCCACACCCGATTTTTATTTCTCCTTATGTCATTGCGAGAAACGCAGTGACGTGGCAATCCAGCCGAAGGCACACCCACCAAGCAAGCGATATAGCGAGATTACGGAATATTCTGTATATCGCTACGCTTGATTCCCACGGTCGCTTCGCTCCCTCGGAATGACAGCTGGTGGGACACCCACACCCGATTTTATTTCTCCTTATGTCATTGCGAGAAACGCAGTGACGTGGCAATCCAGCCGAAGGCGCACCCACCAAGCAAGCGATATAGCGAGATTGTGATATGAGTTTTTATCCTTACTTAAACCGATAGCGCATATCGGTTGCTTTGAGCCGCAAGGCGGCGAGCAAATCGAACGCCGAGCTTGACGATTAGTACAAGCGACTGCGCCGTATTGTTGCGTAGCTGGCGCACAAAGCGCGTGGCATAATGAGAGAAATGTCCTTATCTATGCGAAGGCTGAGTGTTGCCCCCCTGCGGAGCAGTTCCGTGGGTTCCCTCAAGCATTGCGCTGAGGGGGAACGGAATAGGGGAAACGCCTGAGGAAGGGGGAAATTGCATTAGATGGTTTACAAGGCAATTTTTAAGTGCGAGCCTCTCTATTTACATCAACAATACAATTTCGTCGTTCTGTCTATTATTTTTTCATATTTCGACATTGACACATTGCTCGCACTACGCTAAAATCTATTTGTAATTATTCTTTGGGTGGGTTTATCCCAACCGGTGGTAATGCCGTCTCGAACGGACAAGTCCAACAGCCCCAACAGCCGATGCGGTGAGATTCCGCAACCGCCTGTAAAGTCAGACTGGGAAGGAGTAGTTGTCAAAGCGCGTTTGCGCCGAGACTTTGTCCTTCTCCGCTCTAAACGGAGATTTTTTTATGAAAAAACAAAGTGTGTTCACAGTCAAGTTTATTGCCTACACGGGTATGATGACGGCAATCGTTTACGTTTGCACCCTCATCGGCGTACCGTTCCCCGCATTCAACTTCAACATCGGCGACAGCGCGATATTGATTTGCGGCGCGATGTTCAATCCGCTTTGCGCAATGATTGCGGGCGGTCTCGGAGCATTCCTTGCCGACCTTACGACATACCCTGCAACGATGCTTTATACCTTGTTTATAAAAGCAATCGAAGGTCTTGTTGCAGGCTTGATTTTCCAAGCTATTTACAAGTGGTACGACAAAGCGGAAACGCCCGATAAAAAAAGATTTGCCCTCAAAGTGGTTTTCGGCGTGCTGACGTGCCTCGGCTGTTCTCTTTTTATGGCAGGCGGATATTTTATCTGCAAAGCGTTTATGTACGGCACGATTGAATCCGCTTTGACGTCCTTGCCTAAAAACGTTCTTCAAGCGGTGGTTTCGACGTTGCTCGCAAGCCTCGTTTTGTTTGCCGCACGCCTTGAAAAAATGCGTCCGAAAACGTATATGTCTTTGCTTCGTTCTTTCAAAGAAACCAAACCTCAACAGAAAAACGACGAGGCAAAAACTCAAGACGGAATAATAGTTTTGGACGATGACGAGCCTTGCGATAAGCAAGACGAACAAGAATAAAAAAGATTTTTAATATAACAAAAACGGCACTTTATTTGCTTGTTTTGCGCAAATAAAGTGTCGTTTTTGTTTTAATAGGTGTGGGCAAAGCCCACCCGAAATTATTAATTATTAACTATTAATTATTAATTTTTATAAACGCTTTCTCCGTTGCAATCTATTGCCACGATGCAATCGAAATTTTCCACGTCAAATTCATATATCGCTTCCGTTCCGAGGTCGTCGTATGCAAGCACTTTCGCGTCTTTTATGCACTTTGCGTACAATGCGCCCGCGCCGCCGATAACGGCAAGATATACGCATTTGTTTCGGACTATCGCGTCGTATACTTGCTTAGACCTGTCGCCCTTGCCTATCGTCGCAAACACGCCCTCGTCGTAAAGAGTCGGAGCGTAAGCGTCCATACGCATAGACGTCGTAGGACCTGCCGAAACGATAACTCCGTCTTTTCTGCAAGGTCCGACGTAATATATCGCTTGTCCGCTTAAATCGACAGGCGGTTTATTGCCGTTTCGGACGCATTCGAACAAACGCTTGTGCGCGGCGTCTCTGCCCGTCAATATCTTTCCGCAAAGTGTAACGCTGTCCCCTGCCTTGAGTTTTTCTATATCGTTTTTGTCAAACGGCACTTTCAAATCGTAATGCATAAGCACCTCACAAAACGGTTTTTGCGATTCGCATTGCGTTGCACTGTATGTTCACGGCAACGGGTAATGCGGCTATGTGCGTTGGAAACTTGCCTATCTGCACGGACAGCGCGGTGTGCTTTCCGCCGAAACCTTGCGCGCCTATCTCCAACGAGTTGATTCTTTCAAGCACTTCTCTTTCCATATCTGCGAGCGTTTCGTCGTCGCTCGGCGTTCCGACAGGACGAAGCAACTGTTCTTTTGCGACCTCCATTGCTTTTTCGGCAGTACCTCCGATACCGACTCCGACGATAATAGGCGGACAAGGATTCGCGCCCGCGTCTTTGACCGCTTGCACGATGCAATCTTCAACGCCCTCGATGCCTTGCGACGGCTTGAGCATATAAAGTTTGGACATATTCTCGCTTCCGAAACCTTTCGGCAAAAACGTTATTTCGAGATTCTCTCCCTCGACAAGTTCGAGATGCACGATTGACGGAGTGTTGTCTTTGGTATTTACTCTGCTTATCGGGTCAAGCACGCTTGCTCTGTATCCGTTTTGCGCATATCCTTTGCGCACGCCCTCGTCGATTGCGTCGGTTAGCAAGCCGCCCTCGATATGCACGTCTTGTCCGAGTTTGACGAAAAACACGGACATTCCCGTATCCTGACAAAGAGGCATACCGCACTCTCTTGCGATTCGAGCGTTTTTCACGAGCGTATTCAACGCAAACTCGGCGTTGGGATTGCTCTCGTCACGAGCGGCGTTCTGCAAAAGCGCGAAACACTTACTATCCATTCGTCCGCACGCACTCGTAAGATTTTGCACTTCGGAAACTATTTGAGAATATCTTATCGTTTTCATAATTCGATTATAATCGCAAAACGCCTGCTTTTCAAGGCATTTGAGCATATTGCCTTGCGCAGATTGTCCGTTTGGTGTAAACTTAACGCATAAAACCTTTGGAGACGATTATGAATTATTCCGAAGAATCGCTGAAGAAGCACTTTGAGTGGAAAGGCAAAATCGAGACCGTATCGCGAGTCGACGTCAAAGACAAACAGGACTTGTCGCTTGCATACACCCCCGGAGTTGCCGCGCCCTGTCTTGCCATAAAAGACGACGCGTCTTTGTCGTACGAACTTACTCGCAGATGGAATACGGTCGCAGTCGTTACGGACGGTTCTGCGGTTCTCGGACTCGGCAACATAGGCCCCGAAGCTGGTATGCCCGTTATGGAGGGCAAGTGCGTGCTGTTCAACCGCTTTGCGGGAATCGACGCAATTCCCCTCTGCATAAAGTCGCAGGACGTAGACCAAATCGTATCGACGGTCTACAACGTTTCGGCAAGTTTCGGAGGAATCAACCTCGAGGATATATCGGCTCCGAGATGTTTCGAAGTGGAGCGCAGATTGAAAGAAATATGCGATATTCCCGTCTTTCACGACGACCAGCACGGCACAGCGATAGTTTTGGCTGCCGCACTCAAAAACGCACTTAAAGTTGTCAAAAAAGATATATCAACTGCCCGTTTGGTTATTAACGGCGCAGGAAGCGCAGGAATTGCGATAGCATCGTTTTTACTTTCGTTGGGCGCGAAAGACCTTATCGTATGCGACAGAGCAGGCATAATAGACGATAGCGACGCCTTCAACGCCGCACAAAGATTGCTCGCAAAACGCACCAATCCGAGAGGCGTAAAAGGCACTCTCGAAAACGCCGCGAAAAACGCCGACGCTCTTATCGGCGTGAGCGGAAAAGACGCGTTCACTCAAGATATGGTTCGTTCTATGGCAAAAGACTCAATCGTTTTTGCAATGGCAAATCCCTCCCCCGAAATTATGCCCGACAAGGCGGCCGAAGCAGGCGCGAGAATTGTTGCGACGGGCAGAAGCGATTTCAAAAATCAAATCAACAACGTGCTTGCCTTCCCCGGAATTTTCAGAGGCGCGCTCGACGCAAGAGCAACGGACATCAACGTCGAGATGCAAATAGCGGCGTACCGTGCGCTTGCCGACCTCGTAGATTCTCCCGACGAAACGCATATCATTCCCGACGCGTTTGACACGCGAGTCGTTCCCGCGATTGCGAAAGCCGTCAAAGAAGCGGCAATCGCAAGCGGCGTATCGAGAATAAAAACCGTATAATATACCGACGAATTACAACTTCGATATAATCTGCAATTTGCGAATCGGAATAGACTTTGCGGATTAAAAACAATATAAACACGTTTGAAAAACAGTTTCAAAAATGCCCGAAATCGGGCATTTTTCGTTTTATTTTGACATAATTTTTCTTCAAAAAACATAATATTTTTGCGTGAAAAAAGCATTCAAAACAGCAGCATTATACATCGGTACGGCTATAGGCGCAGGCTTTTCGTCGGGTAGAGAAATAGCGTTGTTTTTCGGAGATTCGTCTCCGCTCAACGTGGCTGTTTCTTCCGTTTTTATGTCCTTGCTTTGCGCATTGTTTCTTATCGCAGGCAAAACGGGACTTATGCCGAAAGGCAAAATCGCAAAATTCGGCATATTCCTTGCGGCAAGCATTTCGCTTTGTTCTATGCTTGCAGGCGGAGACTTTATAATGAGTTCGCTTACGGGAATACCGCTTGCTTTCGGACTCGTTATGACGATACTCGGAGGAATAATCGTCGTCCTCGGAATTGAAAAAATACGCTTGCTCAACGCGGTACTCGTGCCTATGATAGTGCTGTCGATTACCCTCATATTCGTCAAATTGCCGACGCCGCAATACTCCCTGCCGTTTGCCATTTCAAAGCCGATTCTGTACAGCGGTCTGGACGTTTTGCTCGGCGGAGTGATTATCTCCGAAGAAGGCGAAAACCTTTCTTACAAAGAGATTATTATGTCCACTCTGATGATTTGCGCGTTTATGTTCGGAATGCTTTATATGTTACAAACGGTAGTTTTATCCGACACAAACGATAGTTTAATGCCCGTTTTGGCAATTTCGGAGCAACTACACCTCAAACCCGTTTGCGGCGTTCTGATAGCCGCGGCAATCTTCACTACACTCGTATCGTCGCTAAAAATCGTCAGCGACAGAGTATGCTCCTGCCTTGAAAAGACCAAAAGACTCAACAAACTTGCCGACGCTTCTCACAGATACGTTATCGTCTTTTTGTGCCTTGTTATAGCGTATCCGTTGAGCTTCTTCGGCTTTGATAACATCGTCGACAACCTCTACCCTTTCAACAGCGTTTGCGGCGTCATTCTGACGATAATCGTAATACTGCGATTCGCATACCGATTTGCAAAATACATAAGCGAAAAGGCAAAAGAAAAGCACGCCTTGCGGCGTGCCGATAAAGCAATTTCTCAAATCAATCGTGACGACAATCTTCGCAGTCGCAGTCGTCTGAATGCGAATGACAACACTCGTCGTCACAATCGCAATCGTCATCGTCGCAATCGCAACCGTCGTGATGACAATGCGAATCGCAATCGTCGTCGCAGTCGTCCTCCTCGTCGTGTTGCTTTGACGAATTGAAATAGTCCTCAAACGGAGATTTGCGGCTTTCCTCATCAGGTTCGTCAAGTCCCTTGAGATAGCGATAAAGCGGGTCGTCCGTGAAATCCTGCTTCAAATCGAAATCCCCTCCGAGTTCCTCTACGGCGTTGCGAAGCTCCATATATTCGTTGTAATTCGGCTCGTAGTTTTCGCAAAAAGTCTTTAGCACCTCAACGCCCTGCTCGTCTCCGTAAGCACCGATAAGGCGCGCGAAAAGTGCGACGTCCTCGCCCTTGTAAAGATAACTCACAAGCCCCATAAACACGGCTTTGTTGCCTTTATACTCTGCAAGGACTTCCATAAGCATCTTGCCCGTTTCGCCCTCGAGAGTGTAAATTTTGCTTATCATATCGTCGAGAATCGGCTCGCAGTCCTCCATAAGGTACTCGTAAGCGTCCAATCTTTGAGAATACGGCTTTTCCTCGTCAAGCATAACGTCAAGCATCTGAAGCATTTCTTTTTTGGTTTTATTATCGTCCATCGTCGTCTCCGAAAACAATTTTGTAGTATTTGTCAAACAGTTTTTTGTCCAAACCGTATCTGTCTATCGTGATATTGCGCATATCGGGGTCGTCGTCCTCATAGACCTTTGCAAGCAACACGCCCACAAGCGTACGCATACTTTTCATTGCGGATATTCTGTAATAGGAAGGCTGAGTGTATTTTGCCTTATCTCCGTCCATACACACGATGCCGTTGATTATATCGGTAAGTTTCGCAAGATAAGCGTTGGGTTCTTCGTCCGTAAAGACTATATCCGACAAACAATAGCAAAGCGCCCTGCGCAACGTGACGGGCATCTTGTAAAATGCGTTGGGAAGCACCATTCTTATGCTCTTATATCTGTCTTGCGCAACGACGTCGAAGTTGAAAAAGAACTTGTTGTTTTTCTCGTGGACGAGGCAGAACATCAATCTCGACGTAAGCTCAAACGAATTGTCTACGCCTATGAGTTGTTTTTTTATAAATTCGTCAACCCACTCGCAATCGACGAGCGCAAGTTTGTCGAGAAGTAAGAACTTCAAATTCTCATTATCGTCCGAAAATGCCCACTCGATAAGTTTTTTTATACCGACGGAATCGTCGTCGTTTGCCGACGCCACGATTGCAAGTTCCGCAGGAGAAAGTTTTGTCACGGCGTCGAGAATCTTGTATCTTCTCATTCTTTCGATGTAAGGAAGATTCATCGAATACGCCACTTTCTCGGGTTCGGTCTTATACAATTCGAGAAAATAATCCGCAGGAGAAAACTCTCCGAATATGTTGCGCACTTTGACCATAACTTTGCGCGCTTCTTCTCTTTGTCCGAGATTGTAAAGACCTTGAGAGAACCAAATCATCGTGTTTTGTTGCAAATCGAGGCGTTCAAGAACTCTGCGAGTGTATTTTACGACGTCCGCGTGCATCTCCATATTGACGAGAATCGGCAAGAGCATAAGAATATCTTCCATATTCGTATAATCTTTTTTGAGTATGTCGTCCAACACTTCGTAGGCTTCTTTTACCTTATCTTCCATAAGATACGCCGTTGACAGCGTGCATTTGACTGCAAGACTGTCTCCGTTTTCGGCAAGCATCTTCTGTGCGTTTGCTATGACGCTGTCAAGGTCGTTTTTCATCATAAGGCACACCAACACGACGTGATTTGCCGCGTTTTTGGACTTGGAGCGAGGGTCAACCTCGTCCAAAACCGAAATGGCCTCGTCGAATTTGCGCTCTCTTACCAACTCGTAAGCGCGCTCGATAAGCATCTCGTAATAGTCCTCGCCTTTGGGATAAACTATGTGAAAATCGCCCTCGTTATCGTTTGTCGAACCGAAATTCTCGGGCATCTGAATATCGTAAGCGTCCGCTATGTCTTGAAGATAATACTCGGCAACTTCGGGCTGATTGATGTCCATAAAATTGGTTGCCAACTGATAAAAAATGCGACCTCTCGTTTCTTCGTCCGGTTTTTTGAACAAAGTCTTATAGAGCGTCGCATTGGAAATGTCCCACACGCCGAGTGAGGCATAAACGGTCGCAAGGGCAAGCGACGCTTCGTAGAAGCGGTCGTCAATGCTCAATGCCTTGTTGAGATACGAGATGCTTTTTTCGCTGTCGCCTTTGATAAAAGCCTCGTCGGCAAGGTTAAAATAATCCTCTTTTGAGAGATTAAAACCTATGATTTGCGCCATTATTTTTTCTTTCTTTGTTTGGGGTTAAGATAGGGTTTTGCCTGTTGTTTTTTCTTTTTGTTGCCGCCGTTTTGCGCTTTTGCGTTTCCGTTTGCATACGGATTCTTCTTTGCGGCTTTACGTTGTTCGTATTGTTGGACTTTTTCTTGGTCCACCTTTCTGTTGTGGCACTTGACCATACCTCTGTCCGCAAGCGCAATCCAGCAAAGAGCCATAAACGTGCAACCGACAAGTGCCATCGCAATCGTAACGATGATGCCGATGATTTTGTAGTTGACGGCAAGCAACGCAAGCGGAACGCAGGAAAGCACTCCGACGATAGCGGTAAATACGACGTTGTTTGCGATGATGACCAATGCGTTTTTGAAGCATTGACCGAACGTCAAATCGTACGACGTAAACAAGCCCATCATTACCATAGGCACGGCAAGAAGCGGAATGCCGATTATCCAGCTGAAAACCACGGCGCAATACGCGCCTGCGCCTGCCGTGTGAAGCGTTTGTTGCTCGAGCAAATAAAGCAACGCTTCGACCATACCGAGACCCACGACCACCATAAACAAAGCCGTGAGGAAGAACTTCCACCAATATTTTGCGAAACCGCTCCAGAATTGTCTTGTGAAGTTCTTGTAATAGTTTTGATAATAACTGCGTTTTGCGCAGTAGAACAGGCCGGATATGCCGAGCGAACCGAACAAAATGCCTGCCGCGTACATTGCGACCAACGGCATCTGGACGTTGCGATACATCGCGGCAACGCTGAGATAAAGCGGATTGCCGTTGCCGGGGAATCCGACGCCGACGCCGCCCATAAAGTTGGCACTTCCGCCGACGTTTACGATTTTTGTCTCAAAGTAACTCGAGAACCAAGCGTACAGAACGATAAACGGAATTGCGAAAATCAAGAAATACAGCGTGGCTTTGAAAAGCAAGGAGATTTCTCCGCGGAAAACCGCCGCCGCCCTTCCGAAAAAGGTGTCGGGATATTCTTTTACGGGACGAGCCTCCGCAAGCCCCGCGACTACGATTTTTTGAGGTTCTTCGGGTTCGGTTTTAACCGAAGCGTCCGTAAACAATTTGCCAAGCAATAGCTTTCTCGTTTTTTCGGGACGCGCATACGCCGAATTGTTGGTGTTGTTTGCCATTGTCAACTCCTACAGAACATAGATATTATGATTATACATTATAACAAGTAAAATATCAAATGAAAAGCACAAATATTTCGCAAGCCTCTTATCCGCCGCGCCGAGGCGCATTCAATCACTTTTATTTCCCGCTACGCATAGCATATATATGCAAGGAAAACGCAACCCGAATCAAGCGCAATTAAGTACTGTCGGTCTACGTTAAATGTCGTACATAACGGGTTAGGAGGCTGTATGAAAAAGTTTAACGTTGCCGTCGTCGGCGCAACCGGTATGGTCGGAAACAAGTTTTTGGAGGTGTTGGAAGAAAAACGACTCCCCGTGGAAAACTATTATCTTTTTGCGTCCGCAAGAAGCGCGGGCAAGAAGATTGATTTTATGGGCAAGGAACACACGGTCGAGGAACTGACGGAGGAAAACGTCCTGCGCCTCGAAGGGAAAGTGGATTATGCACTTTTCTCCGCAGGCGGCGCGATTTCAAAGAAATTTGCGCCCCTATTCGTAAAAATCGGCGCAACCGTCGTGGACAATTCCTCTCAATGGCGTATGTACGACGACGTTCCTCTCGTCGTCCCCGAAGTCAATCCCGAGGACGTAAAAGAAAGCAAAGGCATAATCGCAAATCCGAACTGCTCCACGATTCAAGCCGTGGTTGCGCTCAAACCGCTATACGACGCATTCGGAATAAAGCGTATAGTTTATTCGACGTATCAAGCGGTTTCGGGTGCGGGAGTCGGCGGCTACGACGACCTGAAAAACGGAATAAACGGCGCGCCGCCAAAGAAATTCCCACGCCCTATCGCATACAATATTCTGCCGCATATCGACGTTTTTCTCGACGACGGATATACGAAAGAGGAATGGAAAATGATTGCCGAAACGCGCAAAATTTTGCACGACAAAAACCTGCGCATAACTGCGACAACCGTACGCGTTCCGGTGTTCTACGGTCATTCCGAGTCGATAAACGTCGAATTCGTGCAAAAATGCACAAAAACCGACGTCGTAAACGCGCTACGGAATTTTGACGGAATTGTCGTTATGGACGATGTCGAAAACGGTGTGTATCCCACCCCGTTGGACGTTGAAAACAAAGACGAAGTTTTTGTCGGAAGAATACGCATAGACGACAGCGTCGAAAGCGGTGCGAATCTATGGGTTGTTGCGGACAACATCCGCAAAGGCGCAGCCACGAACGCCGTGCAAATCGTGGAACTGTTGATAAAAAACAGACTGGAGGAATAGATGATTTTCAAAGGTGTCGCAACGGCTCTTATAACGCCGTTTAACGAGAACGGCGTCGACGTGGACGCGCTTGTAAAACTTCTCGATTATCAATACAGAAGCGGCGTTGACGCGGTCGTAGTGCTGGGAACGACGGGAGAGCCTGCGACTATGACCGAGAAAGAAAAAGAATTGACAGTTTCCGTTGCGGTAAATATGCTAAAAGGCAAAATTCCCGTCATAGTCGGCGCAGGCTCGAACAGCACGCAACAGGCGATTGCGACGTGTAAAACCGCCGAACGTCTGGGTGCTGACGGCTTGCTTGTGGTTACGCCGTATTACAACAAATGCACGCAGGAAGGGCTTTTGCGGCACTACGGAGCAATATGCGAATCGACGTCGCTCCCCGTCATTGCCTACAACGTTGCGTCGAGAACGGGCGTAAATATGCTACCCTCGACTTTCGGAACTTTGCTTCGCGAACACGAAAATCTCGTAGGAATAAAAGAAGCAAGCGGAAATATGGAGCAAATCGAGCAATGCCTGCGCCTCGCAAACGGAAAAGCGAGCGTGATAAGCGGAGACGACGCATTGACCGTACCGATAACGGCAATGGGCGGAGACGGCGTTATAAGCGTGGCAAGCAACGTATGTCCCGAATACGTCTGCGAAATGACAAAATGCGCCCTGAACGGAGATATGAAAAAAGCCGCAAAAATGCAACTCGAACTTTTGCCGCTCATATCCGCGCTCTTTTGCGAAGTCAACCCTATTCCCGTAAAATGCGCAATGAAAATGCTCGGATATTGCAACGGAAAACTGCGATTGCCGCTCACTCCCCTTACGAGCGCAAACGAACAAAAGTTGAAAACGCTGATAGATTGCTTTTTGAAAAAATAAAACGTTCTGTATATAACGAAAAAGGCTGTCCGCTCGGACAGCCTTTTGTTTTTGTACTCTTTGGTTTAACCGCTCATTTGCGATTTTCGTGCAACGGTTATGCAACGGTCGGCGCAATAAAACCCTCTCTGTTGCAACCTTCGAATGCGGTTGCGTCGATAACCTTCAATCCGTTTGCACCGCTAATCACAAACATAAGGAGGTTTTCGCAGTTCTTGAATGCGGCAGAACCGAGCGTCGTAACGCTTGAGCCGATAACCACGGTTTCGAGGTTCTTGCAGTTTTCAAAAGTTCCGTTGTTGATTTCTTTAAGCGACGTGTTGCTGCTCAAATCGATGCTCTTGAGTGCGGTACCCGCAAAAGCGTTTGCACCGATATAAGACAATGCCGTTGCTCTCGTCAAATCGATGTCTTGCAAAGCGGTACAACCCTCAAACGCGTTGTTGCCGATGTATTCGACGGATTGGCTGACGTACTTGACGGTCTTAAACTTGATGTTGTTTTCCGAAGTGTAGGTGTACGGCTCGACTTTTTCGCCGTCAACGCCTTCTTCCTGCGACTCGTACGTCATCGAACCGTATCTGTATACGCTGTCCGGCAAGAACACTTCCGTGCCTGCTTTTACGACGAGGTCGCCGATACCGATGACTTTATAGACGATTGCTCTGCCGTCGACGTCTGCGGAGTATTGCGCTCCGATGACGAGAGTGCCTTGATAAACAACGCCCTCGAGATTCTTTACGACAACGTATTTCACGGTTTCGTTTTCATTTTCTTCCGTCTTTACGACCTCGAAGTTGAGTTCGTTGAGAGCGGAAACTTCGTCGTCGACTCTCTGCGCCGTGTAAACGTTTTCAAGTGCCGTACAGCCCTTGAACGAGTTGGCGTTGATGTTGACGATATTTCTTGCAAGATAGATTGCCTTGAGGTTGGTAAAGCCTTCGAATACGCCCTTTTGCGCTTTTGCGGAACCGATGTCGGTAACCGTATAGACCACGCCGTCTTTCGTATACGTCGTGGGCAAAACGACGGTTTCGGCGTTTCTTGCCGAGCAAGACACGATTCTTGCCGTCTTTGCCTCGTAGTCGACGATGTCATAGGTAAAGAGATTCGCGTCCGCTTCGAGAACGACGGAGTAGATAATGTCTTGTTGCAACTCGCCGATTGCGTCTTTCTTGATATATTTGATTGTTATCGTATGCAATCCGAGCGTCGAGGTATTGATGGAAGCGTTTGCAACGCCGTCGACTTGAGCGACCTTAAATTCCTGCGTGCTTAACGTCTTTTCGATTGCGATTCCGTCCTCGCCTATCATATTGACCGTAAATCTTCTGAAATAAGTTACGGGAGAACCGTTGATGGGGATAGCCACCGCACCGTTTTGCTCGATTGAGACGAATTTGGACTCTCTAACGACGTAATCCAGACTGAACTTATACTTGCCCAGACCGTGGAATTCAACGGTAACTACAGCCGTGCCGTCGTTGTTTTCTTCGCTCGTATCGAAGTCCTCGATATTCTTGCCGTCGACGTTGATATAATGCACGTTGCCCGCAACGTCTCTATAACCGAATCTCAAAGTTATTCCTCTGTTGGAGGTATAGAAAGTCGGAACGCGTTCGCCGTCTTTGTCGCCCTCGAATCCTTCGAACCAGAAAGCGTCGCTATTCGTTTTGCCGCTTGCGTCGATAATCGCGCCGTTCGATTCGTATATATTATTCGCCGACTCGTAGAATGCGTTTGTCTCTGAAGAATCGATTGCGTCAACGACGTTTATAATCAAAACGTGAGCGTCCGTTGCGGAATTGTGGCAGCCCTTTGTGCTTCCGTCATATTCAAAAGTGATAATGTAACGGTTGAGACCCTCCTCGTAAAGTTCGGGATAATTGTCTTTCGTGATAAGCACCGCACCTACGGAGTTTGCCGCAAAATCGAGTTTCTCGTATCTGACCACTTCGGTGTTGCTGGTAACCACGAGCGCGCCTTCGATGCCGTCGGGATAAATCGCTTCGATTGCGTCGATTGCACTCCAATTCTTATTAGTGCGCAATACCGTGGACGTAATTGCGTCTTTTGCAATCCATACGTCCTTGATGTCCTCGGTAATGAATCTTGAGGGATATTGTCTGTAAAGTTGCAACCACGACTTGGTGGCAGCGTCGGTTACCGTGGAATCGTCGACGTGTTTCTCCATAAAGTCGATGACTTCTTTTCTGAAGAAGAATCTGACCGTGCTACGCAACTTGCCGTCTTTTTCCGCAAACGCAAATTCGGAAATTTCGGGTGCGCCGACCATTTTCAACGAATCCTCGTCAACGCTGACTTTGTGGAAAATCAAGCTGACCAAAGAGCTTGCCTGAATAAACGCATAGTCGTCGATTTTTTCGATTGTATTGCCGAATTGCACCGTTGCGATTCTGTTTGCGAAAGTACCGAACGCGCCCTCGGTGATTCTCTTTACGTTGGAGGGAAGAATCAAATCTTCCTGATTGCCGACTGCGGTAGAATAATACACCGCGAGCATACCGTTGATTACGGAGAATCCCTTGTAGGTATATTCGTCGTCCGTCTTTATCCATTCGGTGGAGTTGAAAGCGTCCTTGCCGATTGAAAGAATCTGGTCGGGATAATCTATCGTTATAACCTTAAGCGCGGAGCAACCGTCAAACGCTTTCGGAGCAATGTGATTTACGAAAACCGTGTCCGTGTCGTTTGTGGGAACGGTTGCGGAAATCGCGGATTTGTTGAGAAGTTTGTAATAAACTTTGCCGATAATGATTGCTTCGTAGTTGCTTTGATATACGTTGCTCGATACCGAGAGCAATTTTGCGCAACCCTCAAACGCGGTTTCGCCGATATAAGACAACGCAGACGTTTTGGACACTTCGAGAGTTTGGAGATTGACGCAGTTGGTAAACGCGCCGTTGTTTATTCTCGTCACGCCGTCGGGAAGTACTACGGAAACGATTTCGCCGTGTCCTTCGAATGCACCGCTTGCAATCGTCGCGATACCTGTCATTTCGGACAAATCAATCAAAGTTATCGGTTCGCCGAGATTGTTGACGCCGTTACCTACATATTTGTAAAGAATATCGTTGACGATGAAATAATCGGTGTCGTTGTTGTCTTTGTATTCATTTTCAAATTGAGATTTATAGAAGATGTTCCTGCCCATCTCTTTTATAGCAGAGTTCGTCGGGAATGACACTTCGGAAAGCACGGGGCAATGCGCAAACGCTTGCTCTCCGATAATCTTGAGGTTGGACGCTTTCGACATATCGAGCTTGAGAAGCGCTTTGAGATTCATACACGCTTTTGCGGAAATTTCGGAAATCGGAAGTTCCTTTCCGTCGACGATAAGCGTTGCGGGAATGGTCAATTCACTCACGGACTCGTCCTCGATTCTGTCAATACGAATGCTTCCGTCCGCTTTTACGGACAAGCTGTTTTTGAATACGACTTCCGTATAATAATTGCTCAATCTTTCAAGGCGCAATCTACGATAGGCTTCTTTTTGAGCCTCGGTTGCGTCGTCGGCAGGTTTTTGCGGCTCGTTGAACACCCATTTGATATATCCGATGTCGTCGATACGACCTTCGTCGTCGGCAACGACTTTGTCGACCTTTGCAGGTTCGGTGCATTGATAATCTTTGTATATGCCGCTATATTTCACGTATTCTTCGTTGCCTTTAACGAGCTTTGCCGTCAAATCCGCAAACGTGAAGTATCTCGTGTTGGCAGCGGCTTCGTCGTCGTTAGCGGAATCGAAAGCCACAACTTTGACGACGTATTTGGAATAATCGACTCCGTACGCCAAACCGTTGATGACCAGTCTGTTGATTGCGCCGTCCTCGAGGCTGAAGCGAGAGGTTGCGCTTACGAGATTGTAACCGCTCGGCACGTCGGAATCGGATTTGATTTCCTTGCCGGAGATTACGGAGTTTTGAACGTTTTGGGGATATACACCGCCCATAGTATAGAGCGTAAACGCATACGCGCGTTTCGTCCAACGAGCGACGAGCGTGATGTCGGAACTGCCGACGCTTTGAGAGAACACCCACAACGTGTCTTGTTCGCTCCATACGCCGTTGCCGTCCGTGTCAAGATACCAACCCGCAAAATAATAACCGTTGAACACGTTGAATTTGTCCACGAGCGGAGATTGTACCTTGCCGATACCGCGTACTATCGTTTGATTTGAAATAGAGTCGCCTTGCGCGTTTACCAATACGGGGTCACTCATACCGTATTGCAACGTTGCGTCGGCAGGTCTGTTGAGATTGAATTTCGCTTTAATAACGTTGTCCGTCCACGTTGCCGTGAAGCTCATATCGGAATCGATACGGAATCCGCCCGCAAAGCCGACACTTGCGGAAAGAGTGCCGCCTGCATAAGTAATGCTCGAAAGAGCCTTGCCGTCGCATCCCATTCTGAATGCGTCGGTAAAATCGTCCCAACTTGCAAAAGTGATGCCTTTGTCGACGTAAATCACTCTCTTGCCGTCCTGAACCTCTCCGAACGAAGCGTGTGCGTCTGCGTTTGCGAGGTCAAACGTCAATTTGATTTGTTCTGGTTTTTCATAGGATTGTTTCAGGTGCAAAGCAAACGAACCGTCTGCCGCTTTGCCGTTGTCGAGCGTCACGGAGACGTGAACCATATAATGTCCTTTTTTCCAATCGATAACCGTCTTTGACTGTCCCTCGCCGTCGGTAACCGTCTTTTTGAAATCGGGCAACCAGTCGTGCAATTTACCGTTATCGTCAACCGTACCGTCCGTGATTTTCACGATAGCGGCATCCGTAAGATTGCCGCCGTTGACAACCGTCGTCGTCTTATCGTCGGTGTATACGATGCTGTAAAGCACTTTGCTTACGTCGAATTCCGCAACGTCGATGCCGTTGAAAATCGACGACGCGGCTTCGGGCATACTAAACTTGAGATAAGTCGTTATCTTGCCGTTATTGTTGTTGTTTTGATTTACTTCGCCTGCGCCGATTTCGTCGGGCAATTTATCTACTTGTCCGCTATTGCACGCAACGAGTGAGAACGTCAAGATGACGCTCAACGCCAAAATCAAAAATAGAGTGACCTTTTTTCTCATATAATTCCGCCTTATGCGTACGCGCGAGAGCGCACGCCTTAAATATAAGAATACAAATATAATACTACAATATCCGCATAAAATTGTCAACACCAAATGCCATTTGCGGCGCAACGCAAACAAAAAAACCGCTTAGAATGCGGTTTTTCCATATAAAAATTTTATATTTATTTTTGTTGTTTGTACATTTCTTCGATTGCTATGACGTATTTCGTGGAAGATTTCCGTTCCGCGAACATAAACCTGTAAACGTGTTTATCGTCGTACATATCGAGTGCCGTTCCCGGCAAATTGGCAACTGTATCCGTGCGTTTTACGGCAAATTCTATATCTTTGAACTCTGCCTCGACAGGCTCCGTTCCCTGCTCGGAATCGACGGCGTAAGACATACTGTTCACGCCGTATTTGGACTTTACGCCCTTTGGTCTCGTCTGCCAGTCGGTGTGGAAGCGGAGGCTTTGCCTATCGAGCGTCATAACGCCTTCCGCAACGAAACGATAGCCGTTGTTCTTCTCGTTTTCCACAAACAGATTGACCTTGTCGGATATGCTGAAATCGTCCTTTTCAACCTCTTTCGCAACGAGTTTTTTCTGCTCCGCATACCACAAATCGATACGCTCGAAACCAACCGAATCCCCTTGCGGAACAAGCCTGCCGTCGTAGGTATATACCACGTCGTTTCCGCATTTTTCGCAGACGAGATGACTTCCCTCGGACGTCATCGTAAACTCGCTGTGGCATTTGGGACAATAATAAAGCAGTCTTTCAAGCCCCTCGGCGTAATGCCTTCCCTTGAATTTTACGCCGTTCTCCACCTGCCATTTATGCTCGTTGTGAGCAAGCGCAGACGTGATTCTTTGCAAAATCTCCTCTTTTGGCAGAGATTTTGTCTCCTCTTTCGTCAAAAGCATATCGCAGTCGGTGCGGACTTTGCCTCTGCGCACCATACGCAGATTGTACGCCCACTTCGGTCTTGCGAGCGACGCTCCCCTCATTTTGATAACTCCGACGGGATAGCCCAACCATTGCACGAGCCTTGCTATGGACGGGAGTATCGCGCCCGTTACGCCGTCGGCAGACACTTTGCCCTCGGGACAAATAAGCACGCTGATGCCTGCATCGAGATATTTTTTTATGCTCTTGATGCATTGATAATCGGCAAAATACTGCTTTTTGGTAATCGCGTGATAACTGCCGAGAAGTTTTGCGAAAATCGGCATCGAATACATCATATTCTCCGCCACGACGAAGTTGAGCGGCGCGCCGTACATAGCCGACGAAAAATGGATAAAATCGTATGCGGACAAATGGTTGCACACAACGAGCATCGCTCCGTTTTTCTTTTGAGCCTTAAACGCCTTCGTCTGCGTGCATACTCCGTGCAAAAACGGTCTGACAAATTTGCACAGTCCCAAAAAGAATCGACAATACGCCTTTGAAAACGGCACGTCGTTCTTGTTTTTATTTGCGTCGTTCGCTTTGATTTTTTCCATACGAAATATATACCAAATACAACGCCGAATGTCAAGACATACGGCGTGTACGAGGTTATTTTTAACAACTATCCGAGCAAAAATTCCGTCACTTTCTTCGCAACTTTTTCGTTGAAGTCGAAATCGAGTGCTTTTACGAATTTTTCTTCCACTTTGGCGTGCGCCTCTCTTGCCGCGTCGAGTTTTTCGACCGCGAGCGTTATCTCCCTATTCATTGCCGTCTCCTCGTCCGTCACGCCCTCGTCTAAAAGTTTTCGCTCGAACACGGCAAGATTGATATGCTCGCTGACGTCTTTGTCAAAATGTCCTGCGTCCGACACCACCCTGACAGAGCCTCTGCCTATTCCCTCGTAAACGTGCGGCTCGAGAGGATTCTGCAAAAGAAAGCACCCTTTCACGATTTTCGACAACTCGTCGAAAAACACGCTCTTTGCATACTCGCACCCTTCCGCAAGATATATTCTCGCATTCCGCAGATGGTCGAAATACGCGTTTTCTCCACTAGGGCATATCGCTCTCGCAAACAACTTTCTGTCTCTCGATTCGTTTGCGTTTTCACGGCGCAGGACGTCGGCGATTTTGTGTGCGTACACTCTGATTCCCGCCTCGTCCACGGCTTGTTTTTCCAACTCGTATTTGTTGTGCAAATGACACAAAGCGCACTTTAAGTGTTGATATACACGCACAAAACATTGTTTTTTGTCGGAAATCAGTTTTTCTATGCTTTCTCTCGCGTCTTTGAGTTTGTATGGTTTCAGCCCCTCTGCGAGGTCGAATATTCTATCCTTTATAACGGGTATATCCACACCGCTCGCGTGCGGAGCCGTTGCGTCTACGACCGCTCTGTTCGTATCTTTTATATACACGCCGTCAAGGCTCTGCGGGTCTCCCGAGCAATACCAAAGTTCATAGTCGCAACCTGCTTTTTTGATTGCTTGAGCAACCTTTTTCATCAACGTCGATTTGCCCGTCCCCGGTCCGCCTTTAAGAAGCGCGACTCTGTCTTTGTTTTTCAACTCGTCGACGTAATCGTTCCAAAAGCCGTAACCGCTGTTGTTGCCCAAAAAGTACCTTTCCATATTCCACCTCCGTTCATACTATGTGCAAGAAGTTTGCTTGTGTGAATTAACTCATTTTTCAAAGTTTGCATAACATACCGTATGGAAAAGAAATGCGTATTCGTACATCAAACCGACGAGAGAACGTTTTATCTCAAATCGATGCTAAAAAACCTTCCCGTCACTCGTCCGACTCACGTTTTTGCGCCGAACGTGCTTATAGAAGCAAAAACGCTTTCCGACGTCGAGGACGGGGCGGACGTATATTGCGGCAGATGCCTCAACGAGGCGGAGGAACTTGCAAACAGCCGCGATATATCGCTTTTCAAATACAACGACAGCGAAACTTTTCAAGCGGTAAACTCGCGACTTACCGCCGAAGGCGCGCTTATGATTATGATTGAACACTTGCACAAGTCTATTGCGGACAGTTACGTTCTCATTATGGGCTTCGGACGAACGGGTGCCGCAATGGCAAAAATTCTTGCAAAACTCGACGTGAAATTCGATATAGCCACAACGTCGTCGGTGCGCCCCGCTCACGCCTTTGCAAAGCGCATTCTGCCGATGGGGCGTTTCGATTTCACACCGTACGACGTGGTAATCAACACCGTTCCCCAACCTATCGTGAGCGACAAAGAGCTTATGAGTATGCAAAAAGACGCGGTATATATCGACCTTGCATCGAAAAGCGCAATCAATCTCGAATATGCCAAATATCTCGGCATAGACGCGGACTTATACCCTGCCCTGCCTGCAAAAACCTGCCCGTACAGCGCGGCAAAAGCAATGTATGACTTTATTACGGAGGTAAGAAAATGAGAAAAATCGGACTCTGCGTTACAGGCTCGTTCTGCACTTTTGCAAGCCTGTTAAAGGTGGTTGACAGGCTGATTGAAGCCGACTACGACGTCACGCCTATATTCAGTTATAACGTATCCACGCTCGATACGCGCTTTTTCAAACAATCGGATTTTGAAGATATTATCGTTCAAAAAACAGGCAAATATCCAGTCAAAAACATCGTCGAAGCAGAGGCTTTGACAAAATCGGGAATAGAACTGATGCTCGTTGCGCCTTGCACGGGCAATACGCTTGCCAAGATTGCACACGGCATAACCGATACGCCCGTCACTATGGCGGTCAAAGCCACGTTGCGCACAAACAAGCCCGTCGTGCTGTCAATATCGTCAAACGACGCACTCGGCGCAAACGCAACAAATATCGGAACGTTGCTCAACACCAAAAATATATATCTCGTACCGTTCGGTCAAGACGCCCCAGACAAAAAACCGCACTCGTTGATTGCGGACACTTCTCTCGTCCTCCCCACCGTCGAAAAAGCCTTGCAAGGCGTGCAAATTCAACCGATAATACTTTGAATTATCTCCAAAAAGCGTATAAAAAAGCACTCTGACGAGTGCTTTTTTTGTTAAGTATTATAGCTTAATTATTTTGCATCTTTAACTGCTTGCTTTGAGGTACCTACGATGACGATTTTGCCAACTCTGTAAACGCAATCTTCGCCGAGAGCTTTTATAGAGTCGCTTTCGTAATCTTTTGCGTCATCGGTGTTTTTGAATTTAGTAACAGAAACGATGTCGCCTTCGATGCCGGAAAGTGAAATGCTGCCTTTCATACCTACGACAATCCATTCGACGTCTGCATCACTATCTGCTTCGTCTTTTGCTTCGTCACCGGTATAAGATGTAACCTTATAGCCTGCTTTTTCAAGTTTCTTCTCATAGCTTTCTGCATTGCACGCAACGAGGCAGATGCCGAGGATTGCAACGAGTGCGATGACTGCTACGATAGCCATAACTTTTTTGTTCATAGTTCTGTATCCTCCTGGATAGATTTTATTTGTGATTTCATTATATTAAAAAAACATTAAAATGTCAACAGATATAAATAACAATACAGCTGTATGATTTTATTGTACATTTTTTACGTTTTCGCACGTTTTGGACGACAACGTCTCGTCGCAGTCCGCATCGTTTGGGCATAGAACTGCCGCATTTTCGTCGATATTCGCTTCTTGAGAACGATTCACAACCCTTTCGTTGACGTATTCGGGAACGTCTCCTTCGAGAAGTTTTATCTCTTTCCACTCTTTGAGTTGGCGGATATACAGAATCAGACCTATTATCGTCGTCAGAGTTTCGGCGACGGGGAACGCAATCCAAGTATAGTCGAGACCTATAAACGAGAATGCGTAAAACAGAGGCATCAATCCGACAACTTGTCGTATGAGCGATAGAATTATGCTCGGCACGGACTTGCCTATGGCTTGGAAGAACATAGGCAACATAAGCGAGAATACGGCGGGAATAAAACTTGCACCGATAATTCTAAACGCCGTCTGCCCTATCGACAGCACTTTTTCGTCCTTGGAGAACAAGCCTATAAACGTCCTCGGGAAGAACTCGAAGCAAACTATACCGATAAGCATAAATACTGCGGTAATGAGCATTGCGTCGTTCATAACGCGTTTGGCGCGGTCGTAGTTGCGCTGTGCGTAGTTGTAACTTATCACAGGCACTATGCACGTTTGCAAACCGAACATAGGGATAAAGAAGAACGTTTGCAACTTGTAATACAATCCGAGAACCGTGACCGCCTCGTCGCAGAACTTTGTAAGAACGGCGTTGAGGACAAGAATATATACGACGTACATCATTTGCATCACGATTGACGGCAATGCAAGCTTGTAAATGCGCTTCGTGCAGTCCCACCCGATTGACGGTTTCGGAATCTTGCGACTGCCCTTTATACCGACGATAATTGCGGAAACGAATTGACCGATTACGGTTGCGACAGCCGCGCCCAAAACGCCCATAGGCGCAAGTTTGCCCATTCCGAAGATAAATATCCAGTCAAGCAGTATGTTTGTAAGCGCACCCGAAAGTTGCGCTATCATCGGCACAACCATATTGCCGTGCGATTGATGCACTTTGGACCAGATTCCCTCCAAGAACGTACCGAGCGAGCCTATGCAAACCACCATTCCGTATTGATAGGCGTATTCGATTGCCTCTGGTGCGTTTGCCATCGCGCGTATGTACGGCTTCATAATAAGCACGCTCAAACTTGCAAAAACCGCCCACATAAGTATGGCGAGCATAGTTCCCGTGCCTGCGGTATCTTTGGCTTTTTGAAATTCTCCGCGTGCGTACAGACGCGCCATATAGGTGTTTACGCCAACGCCCGTGCCGACGGCAAGCGCGGTTATTATCAGTTGCAACGGATATATGACGGAAAGAGCAGTCAATCCGTGTCCGGAATACTGCCCTACAAAAAGGCTGTCCACGATGTTGTACATCGACATTACCAGTTGCGACAACATCACGGGCGGCGATATTTTAAGCAAAATTTTCCAGACTTTTTCCGTTCCGAAAAACTCCGCTTCGTTTTCGATTTTCGTATGCTTTTTGAACATATCTTTCGTTATCCGTCTGCCGTTTTTATACAGTATATGGATTATACGCCAAAGAAAATCCAAAAGCAATCGAAACGATAAAAAATAGGCGTTTTACACGCCTATTATATGTAACAAAAAGTTTATTTTTCAAGTGCGACAAGGTCGGCGCGCTCGTATTTGTTATTCCCCGCAATACTCTTTTTGTATTTCCAACACGCAATCGCATCGTTCAAGCTCTTGCCCTTGTTATCCTCAAAGAAGTCTCTGATATATGTATTGTACTCGAATTGCCTTCCTATCGTAGTTTTGCAAGTCTTTTTCTCTTGCAAAATACGCTCATACGCCTCTACGGCATCTCCGTAGGTCTTGCCTGCATTGCTTTTAAGCCATTTTTGAAACGGCACGTTAAAAGAAAACCCCTTGCCGATTTTGCTCTCGAAAAACGCCCTATGCTTTTCGGAAAACGTAATTCCGCTTTCGATAACCGTATTTTCGTCAATATTACCGACAATTCTTGTCTTTTGAGGCTTATTTAACCTTGCAAGCACGTCTCCCGTTTTGAGATAATATGCGATTCTCTCCGTCAATTCGGGTTTGCTCCCCGTAGTCGGCAAATCATTCTCTCTGCAAAACGACACAAGTTCTTCCTTGAGATAGTAGTATTCTCTGAATGTCTTTTCATCGAGATTTTTGTTCAGTTCAGGTTTTTTGTCCATATTCATACGCTCTCGTTATCAAATAATCGGCTCGATTTCGTTATATCCGACGTCATTTTTCCAAAACCTCATATAGTTTACTCCCTCGTCAAAGTTTAGTCAATGACAAACGTATCGTTCCGCCAAGGATTTCTTATATTGACAGCAAACGCAACGCCGTTGTAAAATAATCGTATAAGCGAGGATAAATGTATGGCAGAATATGACGATAAAGTTCTTACAAGATTGATTGACATCGCTAATCGACATAGCGATTGCTTAAACGATTATGACAAAACAGTTTCCGAATGTCCGAAAAGACTTTTAAGCCGAGGAATAGCTCTATACGGGATGTTCTATCCCGATATGGAAATAAGCAAATATTTCATTTACAAAGGCAGACTTACGACCAACGAAAAATTGAAACATTACGCCTATTATTTTGACGAAAAAGATAGATTGCGTCTCACAGAAAGATATGGCGACCGCAAAGACGGATTAGATAATCTTCTCAACTTGATTTTCTTTTATTATTATGAAAACACAATCGAAATAGTTTGGTATAACACAACCGATAAACATATTACTACAACCGGTTATATTGATTATAATAATGGAAAGATTTCAAAATATGTTGAGACATATAACATCTCTGAAGTAATAGAATCAAACAAAAGATTTGGTTCTTATAGAGAATTCCAATTCGATATAGATTCCGATTATGTAATCGGCAGAAACTATATATTATTCAGAGACGGTAGCGTTATGGAAACTGCTCCCAAAATGAAAAAACAGTAATAAATTCATTTTGATTATGAATCGACGAGGACAAAATGATTAGCAAAACGAAAAAACTATTTGTTATATCGATATTTATCCTATTATGTACTCTTTCAGGATGCACTTTAGCAACTCCGCAACTTGAAAGATTTATGCTTGAAAAATATGAAGATGACCAAAACTACGTCGCGTTAAGCGGAGAAATCGTAGAATATGATAACGATAAAGTAATAATTCGCTGTGAACAATTAAAAGAGTATATAAATTGTGCTACTGACACTTGCGATTATTATATTTATTCAACGCAACCTATCGAACTAACCAATGGCGATACCATAGATTTTACAACTGTACCGTTCCATTTTTATAACGGACAACATCTGCCAATCGTACAAGTAACAATAAACGGCACGGAACTACTCTCTTTTGACGAAGGAAAAACCAATCTAATAAAATGGGTAAATAATCATTTGAAGTTTTAGAAAACGAAACGACATTAACAGACCGAGAGATACCAACTCTCGGTCTTTTACTAATTAGAATTTCTTATATTGACAGTTAGCGCAATACCGTTATAGAATAATCGTATAAGTGAGGATAAAAATATGATTAACGAATTGAAAAAAGTGCTAAATGCCAAAGCCTTGTGCGAAATTTACGCCAATGAGTACGATACAGACAAGTTTATCGTCGGATACGTTGCAGGTTTGGACAATGATTTTTGCTTAATTCCAAACTTTGATTATTATGGACGTTACGACGGCGTAATATGCTTGGCAAACGACGATATCTATAGAATACAAACAAATACACGCTATTTGAAAGCAATCGAAAAACTCATTGCAAACAAAAACTGCATAACAGAGCAAAACTTTCCTTCAAAAGACATATTATATTCCGTAATCGATTACTTGAAAGAAACCAAGCATATTTGCCAAATCGAGTTGCTCGAAAGTGATTTTGTCAGCGTATCAGGTACAATCAAGACTTTCGACCGTAAAAACAGCATAATCAAAATAGACTGCGTCGACGATTACGGAACTTTCGACGGAGAAAGCACGATTGACGTGCAAGCAATCAACTTGATAACTTACAATTCAAGCGATACGAAAAGAATAGAGCTTTTGATGAAGTAAACTCTCGTCAGAAAAATAAACAAACTATTAGTTGAGTAATTGAAAATTTTGAGTTTAATGAAAAAGCGCAAGGGACTATCTCTTGCGTTTTTTCGTATGAGACTCGACACGGCAATATGCTGTCCGTGTTTATATATGGTTTCGTTATATAAAGAAAAAACACACTCGTTTGAGTGTGTTTTTCTTTTGGAAACCGGCATCTACATATCCTCCCAGGCCGTGTCCAGCCAAGTACTTTCTGCACAACTGAGCTTAACTTCTGTGTTCGGTATGAGAACAGGTGGGACCTCAGCGTCATTGACACCGGTAATGGATGAAGGTCGTTGCACTTTCGTGCTTCGTACATTCACAACTGCATAACATTGAGAGTATTTGCTGATTAAATTAGGATTAGGCAAATTTTTGTATTTTTTTGATTGAAGCCCTCGACCTATTAGTATCGGTCAGCTTAACACATTACTGCGCTTACACACC
>ERZ808267.60-NODE-60-length-55490-cov-3.988744_pt1 | contig 55490 bp, 81 predicted proteins | sample MGYA00521241_ERZ808267 | MGnify/ENA primary metagenome ERZ808267 (study PRJEB31516, sample SAMN03275592) | gut metagenome | biome: mammalia-associated habitat; material: feces | host: Papio cynocephalus | place: Kenya | collected 2012-07-19 ...
ATGATGACTTTACTCCTGAGCAGCTTGCCGCGCTAAAAGGTCCTAAAGGCGATGCATTAACATTCAACGATTTGACGCAAGATGAAAAAGAAGAACTACGCGGTCCGCAAGGCAATGATTATGTAATTACGTCAAAAGATTATTCTGAGATCGCCAAGCAAGTTGATGTGCCTAAAAAAACATCTGAACTTGTAAACGACTCTAATTTTTTGACAGAAAATGCAGTTAGTGATGTAAAAGTAAATGGAAAATCTATTTTACAAAATGGCGTAGCTGATATTTCCTTGGGTGATATTGACACTACTATTGGAGAACAAATTGTTAGCGGCGCAGCAGTTGGTGGCGTACCAGCTGGAACAACATTTCCTGCTGATACTTCTGTAGCAGATATTATAAAGAAAATACTCAATGTATCTGTTGATGAAACTAAACCTCTCTATGTAGGTGTATCAAAAGTAAAGCCAACAAGTTTAGCTGGTCTAAAACCTGTTTCAGGTGTAACAAAGCAGACTTTGCTTAGTGATGCGGGTTATGTATATAAAAATATTCTCACTAATGACGAGTACGTTGTTTTAGCTTTACCAAAAGCTTTTGGCGTTACGTGTTATACAATTATAGTAAATGGATTTGGCATTGGTTTTGCTTATAATGAAGATGCAGATTATTATTATTATTATGATGATACTCCAAGTACATTTGAAACTCCACAAAGATATACTTATAAATTTGAGGAGGCATAATAATGATTACTTTACCGCAGGGTTTTAAGATTACTAGTAAAGACCCTATTGATGCGCGATTAGTCTTAACAAAAGAGCAAATGATTGCTACAAAAGATACGCTAATGCCGCAAGTTTATTTTACAATTTGTCTTGATGATGGACAGTTATATGTTTATAATAAATCTAATTCTATAGATGAAAAAACTGGAAAATATCGTTTATATGCCGCATCTACTTCTGGTCAAACGGCTAAATTAGAATGGGGCAGATTAGGGTAAAAGAAAGGAGTAGTATGGCAGAGGTCTTTTTTAAAAGAGGAACTTCCTCTAAACTAAAAAATACACCAAAACAAGATGGACTACTTTCTTTTACTATGGACGATGGAAAAATTCATCTTGATTATTATGACGAGAATAATGAGTTACAAAGAAAAACTTTTTATTCTGGAAAACTAACTCTTGGTCCTTATGTCTTTGACGGCTCACAAGATGTGACCGTCAAAGTGTATAATGGAGAATAAAAGAACAAAGCAAAAATAAAGGAGGACTATATGTCACTTGAGGTTGTAGAGAATCAATTTGTGCTACCTGTTGATATTACCAAGGCCGGCACAGTAACTAAAACCTTAAACACAGCGGGTACTTACGTTGACAAAAACATTAAACTTGATATTACTACTCCAAAAGCAGAGTATGAAGTCAAGTCTGCTAACTCAGTAATCGCAACAGTCGCAATGGCAGAGAATGACTTTGCTAGTGAGACTGTAACAAAATATCCTATTACAATTACAGCCGATGCAACTGCGCCAGAAGTAAAAGTTGGTATTAAGGCTGGTAAAGCTGGTTTTGCGGCTGAGACTGACGTTGTTACAGTTGCAAAGGCAGATGCAGAGCAAGCATCAAAGAAGATTTACGTCAAGGAAGGTGCTCTAGCAAGTAGCGGTACTGCTTCTGCAGAAGGTCATGGAGTAGTTCTTGGCGAGAAGGTAGATGCTGCGCCAACTGCTGGCTTCTATGTTAAGGCTAGCGCCGCAGGTAGTGCCAGTGTAGCTACTGCTGGTTGGGTTGATCCAAAGAACACTGCGACAGTAAATATTAGTGGCGATGCTTTCTATCCAATCGCTGAAGCAACATTACTCAACAAGGTAACAGAGGAAGCACAGAAGAATTATACAGAAAAGAATGCTCCTGTTCTTATCTCTGGTAGTGGTTTATATATCAATGAAGGTTATATTAAGAATACTTACATTCCATTAGCAGACTTAGTTCCTGATGAAGCTACTGTTGTTGCTGGTGAAAGTGGTAATAGTAATCTAATTTACAAAACCGTTTCTGTTTATGACAAAGATGGTAAGCTAGTTGCTGGTACTATGGATGATGCAACTCTTAGTACTATCGTTGCTAACGATGCTGCTGCTACTGTTGATGCTGTAACGTTTACTCTTGGTGAAGATGGTAAATTTGTGGTTGCTGGTACTGGCGCAATCTCTGGTACTGCCAATGTTGGTGTTGAGACAGTTGGTTATGCAAAGAAGGAACTAACTGGTACAGGTGCTATCTCTGGTACTGCAACTGTTGCCGCGAAGGTTGACGCTGCTACTGCTAAGGCCACAGCGGACAAAGCTAACATTACTGTTAAGCCTGTTATCGCGAAAGAAGATACAAGCACTGCTTTATCTGATGCTATTACTACAGAAGCACCTGCTGATGGTCACTATGTAGTTGTTAGTGCTGCTGCGATTGAGAGTACTGCTACTGTAACTCCTTCTATTGGTAAGACTGGTTATGCATTAGAAGGTACAACTGGTACTGCTGCTACTGTTACTGGTGGTTCTGAGGCTTCTGGTTCTTACTATGTAAAGATCAAAGATGCTGATCATACCATTGCTAAGCAACCTTCTGCTGTTACAGCTCCTTCAACAACAGTAACAACTTCTTTCGCTAAAGGTGAAAACTTTGTTACACCAGCCGTATATACAGAAGCACAGGCAACGACTGGTAAGTTCATCAAGATTGATGCTAATGCAACAACAGCAGATGGTTCTGTTGTAGCGAAAGCAAAATGCACTGCGACTGAAGGTTACATTACTGCTATTTCAAAAGATATTACTATCACAGAAGCAGTTAGTGTTGCACCGGCAGCTGCTACCGCTCAATTCATCAAAGTTTATGAGGGTGAAATTACTGAGTAAAATATAAAAAAAGGGAGTACACTTTTGAAGTGTACTCCCCCATTTTTTTATGTCTAAGCATATTCCCAATGATAATCACCAGCTGTTTTGCTTTCTCCTCTACAGCATCTTGCTATTTGACTTTTGTCAATTTTCGTTTGTCTAGACGCTTCTGCAATAGAAGGATAAGCGGCATTCGTTTCTACATTTTTTACTGGCTTGGTTTTTTTACGTGATGTATCAACAGTTTTTCCTGCAAGATAATCTTCATATCTTTGCCATCTGTATCCACCAGCAGTACAACATTTCCCCTTTAGAACATCTCTTATGCAAGACTCATTAGTGTTAGTTTCTCTCCCAGCTTGGCGAACATTATCATATACTCTATTAGTGTCTAAATTTATTACTTTGATTGGTAGTGCTGGTTCTTGTCTTTTTGTTTTTTTACGTTTTTTATATCCACCTATATATTCTATTTCGATATTATTATTATAGTCTTCAAAAAATTTCCAATGATAACCACCAGCGGTAAGTTTTCTTCCTTTACAACATTTTGAAATAGAAGAATAATCAATGCCTGTTCTTCTACAAGCTTCTTTTGCACTTGAATAAAATTCTTTAGTCTCTAAGCAAATTACACTTTTAGATAGACTATCAACCCATTTTTGATAAGTTTCTTTTTGTTCTTTCAGGTCTATTGCATCAAAATTTTTGATTCGCTTGCCACCTGTTAGAAGAGCAAAAGCACCTAAATTTGCTTGCTTCATACCTCCTAAAGAACAATTATATAAAAAATAATGCGCCAATATATGTTGATTGAATGATAACTCAACGGTATTTTCTAAAGAATTGTCTATAGGAATACCAAGTTGTTTATAATAATATCGTGGAAGAATATGGTGTATTTGTATTCTTTCATCTAAATTTTTTCTCTTTTTTTCTTTCTTATCAACTAATTCACAATATTTATCTAACCATTCATTATCTTCAAAAATCGAAGTTAGTAATAATCTATCTTTTATGTTCATTCTTCTATTCTTTCTAAAAAAAGCATCAAACCTACGTTATTATCCAAATATTAGCTTGGCGTACCGCCAAAGAATCGAACTCTGCTTGGTGAGTTTGGACCCCACCAACTCTTGGTTTTGAAGACCAGGGCCATACCAATAGGCGAGCGGTACATTTTTATCTAGTAATAACTCTATACTTACCAAATATTTCTTTTATTTCATAAAAGTAATAATCTTTTCCATACTTAATACAAAAAGGAGGAATCTTTGGATCATAAGAGGATTCATATGAAAAGAGAATTTGCTCAATCTGTTTTAGAGCAGATAAACTAAAGCACTCCATCAATTCCTCCTTCCTATATTTTATTGTTAGAAAGCACTTTTATTTTTAGATGTTTCTTGCAAATAAGCAAGACCTATACAAATAGCATCTGCTTCATCTGAAGAAACGCTCAAGCCGCATTTTTCTTTCACAAGATTCATTGCGGCTTTTTTTTGTTCTTCTCTTTTGCGACCAAAACTATAATCTAAAATTGATCGCCAATGACTGGGTGCCATAATAGAACATTTTATTTCTTTAAAATAACACCAAAGATATATTGTTGCTTGGCAGTAAGCTAACTTTTTATATGTTTCATTATTATTCTGATTCTGAATATCTTCAAAGACTAAATAATCAAAATTATATTTTTCATATAAAGAATTTAGCGTCTTTCAAAAACTACCAAGTCTTACTTCTATTGGAGCAGTTGCTTTTATATTGAAAGAATCATTTTCAATTAGTTTGTTATTATCAAAAATAGCTCAGCCTGTAGTATTTAATGCCTGATCTAAACTAAGCAAAATCATTAGACACCACTGCTTCCGAAACCATTTCTGTTAGTTTCTCCAAGAGACTGCATAGAAATAAAATTTAGTTTAGGCTGCTTTTTCTGAACACGAAACTGGCAAATTCGCGTTCCTTTATTGATATGAATATCTCTTGTAGCATACGCAGGGAACATCCAAATATCATCAGTCCCGCGATACATATTGTCAATCACACCGATTCCATTTTGTTGAAGAATACCATATCTCTTAAAAGTAGAACTACGTGATGCCATAATTGCTTCATATCCTTCTGGAAGAGCCATTGAGATACCTTGCGAAATATAACAAGATTCACCTTTGCGTAAATCAATATCTTCATAGCAATATAAATCTACCCAGTCGCCATAATCGGTCACTTCTAAAGCAGGAGAACCAGGCAAATAATGAATAAAAATATCTAAATCTTCTACCAAGGCAAAGCCTCCTCTACATTGTCCTGTCCAATCATCTTATATTCAATTGAACTAAGATAAGTCTCAGGGTCTTTTTGATCATTGAAGGTTAAAGTATATTTACATACATACCACTCTTCAACAATTTCTCCCTTTTCCTTGCGGTTTTTAGGAGTTTCTGTCCAACCAGTCACTTTATACTGGTTTGAATTTGCCGCAGCATATACTTCTTTTCGCAGCTCATCGCAGTCTGCTTTTGTCTCTACCCTGATTTCATTTACAGATTTGATCAAAACTTTAATCATTCTTATGCTCGCCTTACCTTAGTTGTTCCAAAAATATCTTTGAGAGTATTTTCAATTTTCCGAGAAAAAATAGTCGCACCAGTGACTACAACATTATCAACTACATATTTTAGATAAATTTTTTGAGCAACTTGTTCAACGTCTCTTGCCCAGCACTTATCTTTAAAAATCAATGTGCCTTCATCAAAAATTTTGAACTCTGTTTGCCGCACTGGATCTGCTAATACACACAAAACAATCATTTTATACCTCAATTACAAAATCATTACATTCAAATAACATAAACATAAAACTTTCACTATGTGCCCGCAACCAAATTTCCCAAGCATCTGACTCTTGGACATATCGAATATCCAATAATACACCTCTATTGCTAAGGCATTCTTTTAAGTCTGTCATAATTCCACGTTTATACTTTTCATTTGTTTGCTCTTGGAAATTGAAAATAGTATAATCGCTACGTTCTTTGCACAAGAGCATCAAATATTTACAATCTTTATTGACAATCCAGTCATAAATATAGCCTAGATTTTCTTTTTGTTGTTCCTTTGTATATGGCATAACTTTATTATATGCTTCTTTATTCAAATCATACAAAGTACCCATTGAGAAATCGCCATTTTCAGAAATTTCAGTTTCATTTGAAATTGTACTCATAAGCTATTCCCTTCTAGTAACATTATCATTTTCTTTATATTTATATTATATAATATATTTTTTTCTCTGTCAAACAAAATTATTTTGCAAAATAAATAAGTCGTTGATTTCTACTACCTCTAAATCTTAAAGACAAGTCTTTCTCTTCTTCGATAAATTGACCATCTACTAAAACATCAATATTATCAAGAATCTTTTTTGTATATTGATCTTTTCGTTCAAGCAATTCATCTAAAGTATATCCACTCCACGCCCAAATTGTTTTGTCTGGAAATAACCTTTTTGTATCTTCTACTAAGAATGCTATATCCTTTACATTGTTGGGGTTAAAAGGATCGCCCCCCAAGAGAGACAATCCTTTTATATAATCTGGTTCTAAATTTTTGAGTAATTCTTTCTTTACTTTTCTGCTAAAGAATTGCCCTGCATTTAGTTCCCAACTTTCTTTATTGAAACATCCTCGACAATGTAAATCACATCCACTCACAAACAAAGATGTTCTTACTCCATCACCATTTGCTATATCATAATTTTTAATTTTCATATAATTCATTTTTTATTCATATCCTAAATGATATACACGTTCTTTGATCTCTTGCGTTCTACCCTTGTTCCAAAAATTAGTTCCCAAGTAGCCGCAGGTCCTTCTTGTAACATTCATTTTGTCTTGATCCCTATTGCCGCAATTAGGACAATACCAATCTAAATTATCATCAATCTGAATGTCTCCATCATAACCACAAACCATACAATAATCAATATGTAAATTTAATTCCGCATACATAATATTATCATAAATGAATTTGATCAATTCAATTACAGCAGGAATATTCTTTTTCATATCTGGTAATTCAACATAACTTATTGCGCCGCCTGGGCTTAGCTGCTGAAATTCGCTCTCAATAAGGAGTTTGTCAAAAGCATTTATTTTTTCAAAAACAGGAATATGATAACTATTTGAAATATAATCTCTATCAGTTATTCCTTTGATAATGCCAAAACGATTTTTTAGTGCTTTAGCAAATTTATAAGTTGTTGATTCTATCGGAGAACCGTATACTGAATAATCAATATTTTCAGCCGCTTTCCACTCTGCGCATTTATCATTTAGAAATTGCATAATCTTCAAGCCAAATTGTTTTCCATATGATTGAGTATGGCTTTCACCCGTCATAACTTTGACACATTCATACAATCCCGCATCCTTTATACCCCTAGTTTCCTAGTATTTATTAAGGGAGTAGACTATACCATTCTAAGCATCGTATTTATTTAGAATGTCTATCTTTTTATATAATAGTTGTAAATTTTGGTCTTTATTGTGTAATGTTAATGGAAAAGCTATATCATCTAAATAATGAGGGTGGTTTTGGTTTCTAATAATATTATTTATATAAGATTTAGAAATAGAAAGCTCTTGACTTACTTTTTGTTTATCAATAGATAAATTATTTTCTAAAAAATATATTAGCAGCTGTATTTTTTGTTTTACCGTAATTTTTGTTTTATTGCTAACATTTTTATATCTTTGAATAGGAAAAGCAATATTTGAAGGATAGGAAAATTTTTTATATTTACCTGTATTTATTTTAGAAACAATGTTGCTTCCTATATCTAATTTCTGAGCAATCCACTGACTAGAAAACATATTTGTTTGTAAAAGTTCTATTACACTACAAAATTCTTGATATGTGATTTCTCTAGTTTGATATAACTGAATAGGATACTCTATATTATCATCATGCCAGCTTTTTCCTCTGTTTATATCTGATATCGCATAAATAGTAACGTCATACATCTCACCAATTTCTTTTTCTGCTAAATCTGTATTTTTCAATAACTCTTTAATTTCTTTTACTTGTTGAGGAGATAGAGAACAATGAATATCTTGAAAATGAAAGTCTCCACCTCTAGTTAGGTTATATCCATTACTATTAAGATTTTTAATATAAGTATTATATTTTTCAATATAATAAGCTTCTTTTTCATTTAATAACTCTTCAGGAATATTCTCTTCTAAAACTTCAACAATGAAATTCTCAGACCCATATTTTCTAATAGCTCTATGAAAATAATCATCATAATTTATATGAGTTGTAGTATGCTTATACCATCTTTTTTCAAGAGTTCCTCTGGTTTGACCTATATAACTTCGATTGTTATCTAAAGGATTTGTAATTTTATAAATCAGTCCCATTTTTTCACCTCCCTTTTTATAAAATAAAAAATACGATGCTTAGAATCTTATTATAGTCGTTGAACGTTTCTCTGTTCTAGAGACTTCGCTGCGTCTGGTTGCCCAATCCTTAGCGATATTACCTTACCTTGGTCGCTGACCTCGCCACCAGCATATCCCTATACTGGTTTGGTTGCTAAAGCTCTAAGGGTGTCCCCGCAATTTAAAGATTTTTACTTGGGCCGCTATTTTAACCCAAGAGAAGAAGTACAATAACCGTTATGGATTAATACCTCCAATGAGTCATTTGGCTTGAGTCTAGCTAAAGCTCCATCACACCAAAGAATTGGAGCAACTTCTGCTTTTGTATGCGAGAGTCTATCTGCTCGAACTTGTTGTGCCTTATGACAAAGTTCACAAGCGGCATCAAGTTCTTTGAAAAACATATTTTCAATATTTTGGGTTCTTGTGTTGTTATGAAAATCATTATAAACTTTCAAGCCAATATAGGCTAAATTAACTGTTGATACGCCAATGTTAACAAATTAAAATTTTAATTTAGACTATCTCTTCTACTATCTCAAATAGTAGCTGTGCGCTTCGACTAGTGATAAAATCTAGCCTACTTCCTTACATTCATCAGGAATAGTCGTTACACCTTTCTTTTCGTTAATATCTTTACATAGATAATAACTTATAATATTATATCTTTTTTTGAACCAATTTCGAGTAAACATTCTTGACACCCCACCATTTTGACACGAGTGACCACTATATTCAATAAAATCTTTCGCAGGAAAAAAAGTAATTGTTTTTTGTTCTTTTTTATCAAAAACTGTTAGTATCCAGCAATTACCAATTCTATGCCCGTTTTTGAAACAATCACGAATATTTTCTTTTTGATCTCCAACATAAAGATTATTAATATTGTTATTCAAAGAATTGTCGTCTAAATGGTTAACTTGTTCATTTTCTTTTAGAGGTCTAATCCAAGTTTCATATACAATCCTATGAACGGGTACGTGCTTTTGTCCTTGCCCAAAATTAATATCTACATAGGCATATTTTTTGTTGCCGCTCTCACGGTAGAGGTGTTTTAATATTTTTTGTGACCAGTCAGAATAAATTTCTCCATCCTGACTACAATAATATTTTGTATTACGAAATTGTTTAAATTGTTTATCTTTGATATATATTATATTTTGCATTATAATCAACTCCAATTAATCAATTAGTTAGTTATAATAAGACTTGGCACGGTGTTGACATTAAGTTTTTCACCGTTAGCAGGAATATTTCCCACACCGTTTTTTCTTACGTTCACACAGTTTAACGGCGGCTTAACAATTAGGCTGTCAACCGCCCATAGTATTTTGGTTTTCCATCCCAGTTTTTTGCATTTGCAATATTATTGAAACCATTTCCAGAACGATCTGGTGTCAAAAAACTTCTACAACCCATACAAGGATAACAATCTCCATCACCAGAAATTTTACCTTTAGAAACTTTTAATTCTTTCATTTTCTTTTCTGAAATATAATCCGGCACCATTCTTTTTGCAGTACATTCAGCTGCAAGTTCTGTTAACCACCAATATTTAGTGCCAGGGGAAATATTATCTTCTTCAAGAACATAAAGAAGTTTTGGAAAAGCTGGAGCAACATAAACACCAACTTTATTTTTCATTCCTTTTATTCGTTGATGAAGCATTTCTGCTATTAACATTGATAGTTCTTTCTTATACTCTTCTGTTTCTCCAAGATACATCATTACACTTACGAATGGCGCTTGCGGCGCCTCCTTCTATATTTCTGTAGAAGCCAGACTATCTCTTCATCCTGCGTTAAACAGGAGGATGGCGCTTCGCAACAAGGACTTTCACCTTGAAGCTACTTCCTCTCGGAATAGTCGTTACACTTTTCTTGTTTTACAAGACTTAGCACGGTATTAGCATAGTATAATTTTTATAATAAATATTTATATTCGTCTAAAATGCTATCTCTAACTTTCATAAACTTTATATGTGCTGGACGCTCTGGTCTAATTGGATTATTGTTTTCGTCTAAATAACGAAATACGTATCCACCTGTACTCCCTCTGTCTCCTCTTGCAACAGCGCAAACGTGAGAAAAATTTACGCCTAGTTTTTCAGCTGCAACAGAAGCAGAACCAAATATTTTATTAGTAGTAATTTCAATTACAGCTTTTGAAGAGAAATTGTCGAATCCTTTTTTACCATACATATGATTCAAAGAGCCTTTTTGAGCTTCTCCAATTTTTCTTTTTGTTTCTTCAGAATGTTTTCCAGGACCGTTACCTCCAAGCTCAACATTATAACCATGTTGAGAAACCAAACTTTGAAAAATTTTTATATAGTATTTTTCTTTATTATCTAAAGTTTCTCTGTCTGGAATATTATCTTCAATAATTTCAAATGAAAAATTATCAAAGCCATATTTTTTTATTGCCATTATTATAGGTCTTGACTCTGGTCTGGAACGAACATCATCTTTATATTGTTTTATTCTTTTTTCAAAAGTTTGTGAAGTTTGACCAATATAAATTTTATTATTTATATTGTTAGTAATTTTATAAATTAGCATTATATTTTAGCTTTCACCGTTAGCACGATTTCTCGCACACCCTACATTTGTAAGTTCACCATCTTTTCTAATAAACATTACTGTTTATAGCAGCCAATATATTAACCGTTAGTTGTTGTAAGTGAATTGAGTTGATAATTAAGAGTTTGAATTGCGTCTGTAATTTCTTTTTTTACATCTTTTTCAGCATACTCAATACTTTTTTCTTTATCCATTCCCCATTCTTGATATTTTTCAAAATATCTATTATAGCTGTCTCTAACAAATGGAGCTAGATGTGTTAGTGTAATAGTTGTCCCACCGTATTGACTAGATGCTACAGCAGCAATAATTTGAGTAGCAATTGTCATCGCCGTTAAAAGTTTATGTGGACGATCAATAGTAATACCATTAACAACTGTTCCGTTTTGTAGCATATCATCTAGATTGATCAAGCAACAATTGGTAAGAGTATTTTGTGCAGCATAATCCATATCGTGAATATGAATAACACCTTCATCGTGTGCTTTTACAACGTCTTCTGGAAAAATAAATCTCCGAGCAATATCTTTGGAAGTAATGCCTGCGATATAGTCTCTTTGTGTTGTAACCCATTTAGCATTCTTGTTACTATTTTCCTTGTTCCAGTATTCATTATTGCCATCAAGCAATTCTTTGATAGACTGATCTGTTGTATTAGATTTTCTAACTAATTCTCTTTTATACCTATATCTGATATAGGCTCTTGCTTCATTGACATATTCGTTTTTACAGAGCGCTTCTTCAACTATATCTTGAATATCTTCTACTGAAATTTGTTTTGATTTTGTTGATTCAATTTTAGAATTGATTTCATCTAGCATCTTAGCATCTTCAAAAACCGACCCCAGTTCTTCAAAAGCACCACTAATAGCAATTGAAATTTTTTCTAAGTCATAATCAACTAAATCGCCGTTTCGTTTGATTACTTTCATAAACTATCACCTTTTCACAATATATAGTGTTTTTCATTATAAAAATAACAAAATAACCTATTTTATTTTCTTATTTAGATATATGAAAATAAGAATTTGGTTTTTATTCATTTTTGCCCAACTTTTTAGTCAGTTTCAAGAATACTGACTTCCTTGAAACTATTTTTATAATAATAAGAAATCTCTTTTTCCATATTGAAGAAGTCTTTCCGATCTGCGGCGAATCGTCTAAACATTTCTCTGCTGATTTTCTTTTCTCTCTTGATATACCTAAAGAGTCTTTTGAAGAAACCACATTTCAAATAAATTAAAACGAGACTATAATTATCTTTATATTTAGTCAAAGCTTCTAAGCCTTGTTTATCAAAAACACCAATATTGATTTTATCATAGATAATCTGATCAACAGACATTCCATAATGCCATCCGTTATAGCAAGATGACTCTAGATATTTTCCTTGACTATGCTTCTTCACAAAAATTGGTATTGTAATAAAATTATAATCAACAGAATTTGTTTCATTGATGCGCATAGGTCTTGTTGTGTCTGGAATCATTCTATGAATTTTATCTCCATAGCGTTTGCATATTTTTTTTACGAAATAATCTTTTCCGCTAGCCGATTTGCCGCACACCGCAATTAGAGTTGGTCGTTTATTTTCTGTTCTAATTCTTTCTTCTATTGGACTACCGCAAATAGGACAATAATTCCAATCAATGCGGATGCTATGCCCGCAATCTCCTTCGCCCCAAGACCCATCAGAGAATGGATCGATAGCAGGAGAAAAAATTACTTTAGTCATTATATCACCTTATTTCAATATATATATTATAACATTTTTATATCAAAGTGTCAAGAAAAAAGAAGAAGCCTATAGTAAGACTTCTTCTTCTCCATATCTTGCATTTGTCATATTGACTAAACCTGAATCAAAAACTTCTGTTATCTTATATAACTGATGTGACTTTGATTTTTTGTAAGACTTCGTTACAAACATATTTCCTCTGCGGAAACCGTTTACAATAACTAAAGTTCCACGTTTGAACCAAGATTTTTCTTGGACATGTTTCTTTCCATCAACACCAATTTCAGATAATTGAGCATTATATTTTGCATAATAGTCTCTTGTAAACTTTACATTTACAACACCGCTATTTACAGTCAAAATACTTATACTACTCTTCAGATCATCTTTCGCAATTACTGTACCTGCTAATCGACAAGTTTTATAAATTGGAATATCGTGACCGCCTCTACTAAAAATATAATCTATAATAGGCTCTTCTGGCAAGTCATTAAAATTGTAAATATTGTAGTATTCATTATCAAGATTCTTTAGTTCGTGCTCGTGATAATAAAAACCAAGACTTGTCATTTCCCAAGAACTTAATGATCCAGCCGCGTATTTATTCCATTCCTCTTGGAACAATTTATCATTGAGTTGTTTTAAAAGTTCTTCTTTGTGTTTAGTAATATATTCTTTTGCGGGAAGCATATTTTTATCATATAGTTTCTTCCATTGACCCTCAGACATTACTAATACATTTCCTTTAGGTTCTAATAAATCAATATCAAAGAACTCTTCGTAAAAATTATAATAATTATTTTCAAAGATCAAATAACCATCTAATTTACAATTCTTTTTTAGTGCTTTATTGAAAACAAAAAGTCTCTTTTGAAAATCTAACTCTTGCGGTAAAAGTCCTTTTTCCAATAAACCATTAAAATTTTGCATTGTAATACGTCTTTTTGGTTCAGATGTAATTCCAATGTATTCTTTCATAATGTTTTCACGAGTATCAAAACTATCAAATGCGCCAGATTTTATCAATGCTATCATTACTGTTTTATTGCATTTGACTTTCTCCATAAAATCATATATATCTTCATATGGTCTATTATTAACAATCTCTTCGATGATCTCTCCACCAACACCATTCAAAGCTTTTAGTCCATAACGAATGGCGTGATTCTTTTCATCAGGCTTAAACATATAATCAGACTCATTAATATCAATCAATGAAACATTTACACCGTGTTCAATTATATCTCCAACACCTTTTGCAATCTTACTATAATTAGAGCTTGCATCTGCATCAAGACCACTAATTACCCTTAGATATGCAGTATTCCAATAGATAGAAGGAAAATAAGTTGCTAAATATGCGGCTTGACATGCAATAAGCGAATAGCTATATCCGTGAATCCTGGAGAACGAATAAGATGCTTGCGGCATAATAACATTATCCCATATATACTGTCCCAAAATTTTTCTTTTTGCTTTTTCAAGAATTTTTTCTTTCAATCCCTGAACTTTATCCATCTGCTTCTTTGCAACAATCTTTCTTGCAGTATTTGCTTCTGCAAGACTAAAACCGCATGTTTCTTTATCCATCAAGATTGTCATAAGAATTTCTTGCGAAGATGGTACACCATAATCTGTCAACATATATTTTTCAAGAACTTTTTGTTCGTGTTGCGTCAATCCATATTCGTTCATTTCTTCATACCATAAAGACAAATTATTCTTAAATCTATAATACTTATCAGCAGGTCTTTCTTTTCCAGGTTCTCCTGCTAATCTTGTCAATGCATTACAAGCTGTTAATTCTTCTACGTTCCTTGGCTTCAATTGTCGCACAATGTTGCCTCCTACAGCGGTATTAAACTGAAAGAGAGCTAATAAATTCGCAGAATCTATTGCATCCCACAATTTACTATCATTTAGAGGTAATTTATCTGGATGAACATATTTATCATATGCTTGCCGCAACGTCAAATTTTTTTCCATATATCCGTTCTCTTGGAGAAGTTGAATACATTGTGCCATAATATCCATTTGTTCTGTAACCAAGAAATCGTACTTTGTATCCAGTTATTCTTGTGTTTCCACAAGTCCTGACTATATCTTACTCAATCAATATTGAGAACACCTTTTCCAACTACGTATCAATAGTAGTTGTACTCCCCTTCCGAGGGATAGTCGATTGGCATTTATAAGTAATTTATATGTTTTTTCAAGTTTTATAGTTTATAACATTATTTAATAGTCGTTTTTGAAACATAAGAATATTTTTCTTGAAGTTCTGCTCTAGTTTTTTGATTAGATTTAAATAAATATCTTATACTAAGAACATCTTCTTTTTTTAGTTTGGCTCTTCCATTGTTCTCTCCAGAATGTGATAACATTGATTGATAATGTTTTCTTTCTGGCGTAAAAACTTCAGGATTAACTAATTTGAATCTATTCCCAACATATATGTTTCAAAAAGTCATTTCATCATAAAGCGTTTTATAGTAATCAGTATATGCATCTTTTCAAAATATATTATTTTTATATTTCTGTCTTAGCTCTACCACTTCATCATATGTAATTTTAGATCTATTAAATTGACAAGAAAATTCAAAATTATTTGGACATATATCTACTGTTGGAGTTATATCTTTATACGTTTTATCTAAATATATATCTCTAAATGCTGTGTATGTAAGAATTTCAGAAAATTCATCATATAATACATATTCAGGAATGTTTCGATGTGATTTTATATATTCTACCTGTTCTTTAGATAATAACGCCCTGCCATTTTTTACTCCTATATGAGTGCTATTTGCAATATTATATCTCCCACCTTTAGAAATATTATATCCTTTATTAGTTGATACGTGTGTATTATAATATTCAATATAATATTGCTCTTTGGCATCTATATCATCAAGAGGAACATTTTCTTCAACAATTTCAAACGTAAAATTTTTTACTCCATATTTTTTTATTGCTTTGGCTATAGCCATACTAGGATTATTATTGCTTTTATGATTTGCTCATCTTTTCTTATAGTTATTTGTTATTCCTACATACTTTTTGTTATTGACCTTGTTAGTTATTAGATATACATACATTATTTTATCCTTTTTATTCTTAATGTTTAGAAAAGATATAAATTACTTACTTTAGCCCAGGATTACCGTGCCTTATAAAGGTTTAGGCTTCCCTGGTGCATTGTAGGTATTTTTTACTTACTCTCGTTTATAATATCGAGATGCCTACAACACATCGCTGATAAACGATTAGATGTTTAGTGGCAATACTATTTACCACAAGCTTCTGCATCATGCAACGAATACTGCGTTATGATAGAACCATTTGTAGCTTTCATAAAACAAGCCGTTTCAAATGGATCTTCGTCATAAAAAACAACACCAGATGCATGAATACCACGAGAAACAACCAATCCTTCAATACCAATGATGATTTCCAACAAACCTGGATATTGGTTCACAGCATTGATAAATGTCTTATTTGGTTTACGCCCTTTTTCTTCGTTTCCGTGTACTACATCATTTATTGACCACAAAAAACCACGCTCAGATGGAACAAGTGAACTAATGTATAAACTTGTATCATTATCAATTCCATCTTTATATTCTTCTGTTCTATATCCTCTACACGCAATTTGAATTGCACTTTTTGTTGAAGCTGTTCCAAAAGTACAAACTTGAATACAACCAAGCTCACCACGCTCTTCCCTAATCTTTTCAAAAATTAGCTCTCGCTTAGATGGAGCTAGATCAAGGTCGATATCCATTTACACCCTCGGTTTTCCGATATTTCTTAGGGGATTAGACTATATCATCGCTTATAGCGGCAGGCACTACGAAGTAGTTCTCATCTCTACTTCTCTCAAAAAACATCTGTTCTTTATTTAGTCGTTACACTTTTCTATTCTATATCCATTAGAACGATAATTTCTTATCATTCCACTAACACTACAGTTAAAATTTTTATTGGCATATTCTGCTGCACTTTTAATTGTTTTGAATCTTTTGATTATCTCTTCTGTATCTTCTCTTATCAGATAAACTTCCACGTAATTTCTTGTTGGAGACATTGTTTTATAACTTAAATCTAAGTTATATTTTCTAGTACACCACTCTAAATTTTCTATGCAATTATTTTTAGGGTTATTATCTTTATGATTTACCTCTGGAAGATTTTCTGGGTTTGGAATAAAAGCTTCTGCAACAAGTCTATGCACTAAAAAATGATATGTTTCATTATTTTTTGACAGCTTAATATTTTCATATCCAGCTTTTTGACATCACGTAGATAAAACTTTTGGGGTTTTATATTTATAACTAATAACTTTGCCACTGTCTGTAATTGCATAATCAGAAAAATCTTTGATTCTTTTTTCCATTAGAATACTCTTTTCTTACATCTAATTTTATAATTATTTTTATATTTATATAGAATAGACTTAGCACGGGATTGGCATACCTAATTGGCTTTAGCTTCCCCCGTTAGCCGCATAATTGCGACACCCACGAGAAATGGTTCACCTGCTTTTAATTGCCCAATATTTATCGTTTAGGCAATTCAACACGTTCTTTATTCATGTATCTCCAAAAAGGCGATCTAGACTCTACAGGATTTGTTTGCGAAACACCCAACAAATAATGATTAAGACCAGCTCCGCTCGAACCACGACCACACCCAGTAGGACTGCCGCACTCCCAGAATAAATCAATGTAGTGTTGAAGGAAGATAGGATAAGAAAAAATACAGCTTCCAAGTCTTTCGCCGACATGCTTCTTAATATCTGCTTCATACTCTAATCTTTCAAGATATTCATCATTATAAATATCAAGTTCTTTCATTCTATCTATACATTGATTAACCCAATATCTTTCTTGGACATTATCACTATTATACAAATAGTTCAAAGTTTCATACTTACTATTATAATCAACTTTTGGATATTCTTTTACAGGAATTTGCGGGACGTGCTGATTTCTTAACAAACTATAATTTTCAATTTTATTATAAATTTCTATAGTGTTTGCTTCAAGTTCATAATAATCAAGATTCGTTCCTTTTAGATTCTCAATAACCTCTTCTGTTGATTGTAAATATGTATATTCATAAAAACTATCAACTTCTCTATCACCAGATTTAGAATTTAGGAAAGCTTTATGAACCCATCGATCTTCTTTTTTTAAATAATGCGCATCTGTTGTAACAATAAGTTTAGTATTAGTTGCTTTTCCAATTCCACCCATCATATTGTTTACAATTAATTGATCTTTTGATCTAGCTGGTTGAACCTCAAGATAAAAATCATCTTTGAAAATTCTTTTTCCAAATTGAACAAAATCTAGAATATTTTGATAAGCAATTTGCTCTGTCCGTTTATCACCAACAATTCGTGCATTGTTTAGCTCTAAAATATAATTGTCAATCTCCGACCCTAAACAAGCAGTAGATCCAATAAGATGTCCTTGTCCATATTTTTCTACAATTGCCGCAAGTTCAGTTTTTAAAGTTGGAACTCTTTCCATACCTCTGTCATAATAACTATTAATCCAAGAATTTGATGATAATTCTCTTAACATCTTATGACCAATTGCATCTTTTGCAATTAGAATAAAGTGCCAATATTTTTGACCGACTTCTCTTGTATCAGTCAGATAAATTTCATTACCTCTTGCAATCTTAAAATCTGGATTAGACTCTGCGTATTGACTCATCAATCGATCTATCTCAACATGCGATGATAATGATTCATGATCTGTAATAGCGATTCCCGCAAGACCAAGTTCAATTGCCCTTTCTACTAGTTCTTTTGGACGATTAATACTGTCGAGCAAACGAAGATTACTATACATTGTGTGCAGATGGCACTCGAAGCGGGAGTAACTCTTCATTAAAATCTATCCTTTCATTTACTAGTTTCTCATTTTATAATAATATTATAATATAAAAAAATAAAACTGTCAATATAAAATATATTACATTGACAGTTGTTCATTCAATCTCTCTAATGATTTATTATAGTATTTCTTAGAAATTTCACACCCAATGAAATCTCTGTTTTGTTTTAGAGCGGCAACACCAGTAGTTTCACTTCCACTAAAACAATCTAACACAACATCTTTTTCATTTGAATGCTTAACGATTAAGGCTTCAATCAATTCAACTGGCTTTTGGGTAGGGTGAAACCTTCCTTTGTCGTGACAAATTGGAGACTCATAGATCCCTTTATCATAACTACTGTTAAATGTTGGCTTAGATTTTTTTATTCCAAGAACAGCAACTTCTCTAGCATTGGTTAGATAATTGATTTTTGAATTGATAGGAACAGGATTTGTTTTTAGCCATTCAATAAAACGAATTTGTTTGAATTTAGCATTTTCAAAATATTCTTTTAGGACAGTAATTTTTCACAAATCATAAAAACAAATTAGAGTTCCTCCGTCTTTCAAAATTCTATAACATTCTTTGATAACAATATCAAATCCACTAAAATTATTATCTCAATCGCCAAAGTCCATAGAGATTCTAAACCTGTCTGTATCTTTTCCAGTCTCTTCTCCATTTTGAAAATTAGTTATTTTTGAAATTTCATAAGGAGGGTCTGTAATAATCAAATCTATTGTTTTACTTTTAATTGTTGGTAAAAAAGTAAAGCAAGATTCGTTTCTATATATCATATTTATAACCTTTTAATCTTCTAATTCTTCTAAAATTAAATCTTTAGGAAGAAAATTTTTACAAAAATAAGCACATCCAAAAGAAACGCCTTTTTGTACTTCTTTCCTAGAAGAATCCGTATAAAAATTTATTCTTTTATTGAAAGATAAAATTTGTAAACCATCTTTCATATATTCAAATCTTTTTTGGCCTTGTAAAGTTGGAATTGGTAAAAGCATTGCATAAGGTTTGTCTAATTCGTACAAATGTTTGATTACATCATCTTTTATACTAAAAGGAGGATTAGAAATAATTACGTCATATTCTTCAGGTTCATATTCAAAGAAATTCTTCCCTTCATCAATATGACTATGAATTACTTTATGCCCATTTTTAATAAAAACTTTTACATATTCACTTTCTAATGTATCAAAAGGACACCAAATAGTGCTACCATTAGGAATATACTTCACTAATGGCAACACTGCATACTTAGGAGTAAATACTTCGTCACTAGCTTTATCGGTCTTAGCTTTTAGATAACCTATATTTAGAGGCATATTATTCTCCTTAGAATATCCACTTAGTTTTTATTTCAAAATCATCAATTAGACCTTCTCCTGAAACTTTTCCCATTCATTCATTGCGGGTTGGCGTAACAATACACGACATAAAAAGATTTGGACCAGTCAGACTATCAAAGATCTCTTCATCAATTCCAAATTTTACTAACACGAGTCCATTAGGAAGAACCATTCTCAAAGTATTGTTCTTCTGCCCGCATAATGACAATCTACATTGAGATAAATCTATATCTGTAATTGCAACTTGGCTTGCGGGAACATCTTGTCCCCAAAATGAACTCATTTCTGCCAATTGTAAAAGTTTATTTGGATCTGCTTGATTCATCTTCCAAATATAATCAACCCAAAAGACAACTTCTCCAACCTTATCTTTTAGTAAATCATTTGTAACATTGATAAAATTTTGTAAATTACTTTCTGCAATACCAATACCAGCCGCAGACTCATGTCCTTGAACATACTCTGTCAAACCAGTATCCTCAAAAATTTGTTTTAGATTTTCAATTTCAGATTGACCATAGTTCCGCAAACTACCTCTATAAGAATATTCTTGATTATCTTTACTCTTACTCTTGGTAAGCACTAAACAAGGACGCTGATATTTAGAAGCAAATTTATTTGCTACTAATCCTCGAATATTTGGTTCAACTTCTCCTGGTTCACATTTAAAGATCAAAACTGCATTGTCCAATAGGTTGTCAGAAACAATTTTCTTCTCTAATAGCTCTATACCTTGCGTTTCAAGATTTGTTTGTCTACGTTTAGCACTTGCAGTTACATATGCGGCTTGCTTATAAAGTGACCACTCTTCTCCTTTATGTCCTCTCTTGGTATTAGGAACATTTTCAAAACAATATTGTTTACACATTGCTTTGAAAACCAACTCTTTTTCTTCTTGTGTGCCAGAACGAATTGTTGCATTGATGAAAGGAACTACTGCGAAAGCTACTGCCTTATAACCTATACCGCCATACTTATTCAAGGTATATTCATTATCTAAAGTCATTTGATGGAAAAAAGGGTTTGTAATATTTGAAAAACCAATATCAACTAGAGCTTTTGTTTCTATAGAGCGATAACTCATCATATCACCACTTAACGAGAGGGCACAAAGATCATTATCTATTTCACCTTGTAAATCAAAAATTTCATTATAAGCTCTACAGAATTGCCAAGTAACACCACCGCCACTTAACATTTTATTCTTATAATCACAAAGTTGATTATTGATTGTAATAGTATTCTTTGATTCTGATTCGTGCGGTGCTTCGTGATGATCAAGAATTAGTATGTCTGCCTTGCCAGCAAAAAATTCGTGCTGCTCATAATCATTGCTAGCACTGTCTGGACAAATAATTAGTCTTGTCCCTCCAGGAATCTCTTCAATCAAGTCAGAAAGTCCGTGTTCTTTCCCTTTGTGAAGTAGGTAACCAAGGTGATCGCAGCACCAAGAAGGATACAAACTATACAAATAATTGAAGAGTATTGCCGCTGAAGTGAATCCATCAACATCACAATCGACAATAACTGTTGCATCATCTCCATTGTCAATCACCTCTTTCATTTTGTAAACACCTTTTTCGATATTCTTTAATGCTCTCCAAGATTCAATATCTTCTTCATTTGCGTTTAGCCATTTTTCAATATTATCAATTTTTCTACCTTTTAATACTTGCTCTATTGGAGATTTATATGATTCAGTAGTATATAATTTATATTTCATTGCTGTTTTTCTCTCTATTCTTTGGCACGTACCATTTACAAAATCTTCCTTCAAACCATACTTTAGAAATAAAAATATCTTTTAAACTACATCTTAGAATAGTTTTATTAGGAGCCTCAATTATCTTATAATATTTACAATATTTGCACCGAGGGTGCTTTTTCTATATAATAAAAATTTATCTTTATTATATTTTGACGGAACAGTATTCTTAATTTCTTCAACAATAATTGCATTTGCTTGATCATTACGCACTGGATCAACTATATACCAATCTTCTCCTAAGAAATAATTACATAAGATATTTACTGCTTCTTGCGCAGATAAAACGTTAGCCATTTGGAATCAACCTCTCTCGCCATAAGTCCATAAAGATATTTTTTCCGCAGTCAGTTGGAGACATTTTATACCCAGTCAATCCTTTAGTATCAAACATAAAACTTATATTGCACGAAGGAGAATATTTTTGATACATTTTTTCCATTTTCTTTAGTACCTTGAAATATTCATCGTCATACAGTTCTTTGAAGTCTCTATCAACGCCAATGCAAATTTCTTTTGCGCCAGCATCCAAGAGAAGATGGAATTGATAGTTAGATAACGAGCTGCCGCACATACCGACCGCAATATTGTTTTTAGTTCCTAAATATGACATAGTTTGAAGTACTGCTTTTTCACTTTCAAAAACCATAGCAACACCAAGTTCACTAATTCTTTCTTTAGCTTTATTCAATCCATAAAGATTGAAGCCTAAAGGATGATTGCGGAGCTTGCCCGCGATTTTTATAGGTCTATATTTACCATACTTCTCATTCTCTTGGACCAATGTTCTTTCTCTGATACCAACTATTCTATTATTTTCATCATAGTGAGGAATCAGAATACCACCAGAGATAGGATTATATCTAATGTTCATATAATCACAAATTTCTTTTGAGATATATTCTTCTTCCCAATTAGAATATCTTGGTTGAGGATAATTCTCAATTAGAGAAGGATCAATCTCTGGCAATTCAATTTTATTATTTACAATAGCTATATCTTTTATATTTTGATATTTCTTGAATAGCTTCCAATCTTCTGTCAAATTTTCATCTTCTACTTCATCTATTTTATGTTGAAGATTGAAGAAATTTACTACAAAATAAACAGAAGTATTTAGGTCTATATCTTTGACTTTACTTACTAAATCAAAAATATCAAATGAATCGCCGCAATGAGTCCAGCAGTGAAACAACTGAGTATTATCATAATAATATAGCTTGCGGCTGTTACCATCATGACAGATTGTTTTAGAAACAATTTTATCATCATATATTTCTGGTTCACCACCAAGTTCTTCAAGAAGCGCACTAATATCTTCAATATCAAGTTGTTGCTTGACTAAATCTTTATCAAAAGACAATTAATCCACCTCCGTTATAATCTCAGTTTGTTTGATATTTATCCAATTATATTGATAATCTGTTGCAAAAATCGAGTCATACCTACACGTACTCTTATCTGCATACATCCAAAGATACATATTTGTATATTTACCACCACGATTTTTATAAATTGATAATTTCATATTTGGCACTTTACAATTCAATTGACTTGCTATTGGACTGACATTCTCAATATCTTCACTTGTTGCGTTTAGAAGAATTGAACCCCAGTCACATTTATCTGCAATACTTTTTGCACCTCTAAGTAAATTTTGATCTGGAATAGAATCCATTTTCCAATCCGTTTACTCTTATAATTTCTTATAAGAACTGACTATATCTTACTCGTTATATGAACGAGAACTCCTGTTTCGGTTTATAGCACTTCGTTTCCTAAAATGCTGGTGCTTCTCACTAGCACCCCTACTTCCCAGCTTGTTCCAGACTTTGGGAATAGTCGATACACGGCTCAATCCATTGTTTTGATGACTTCTTATAGATAGGAAGATGTTTCCAAGATTCTCCATATACAATGCTTCTAATTAAACTTTTACTATATTGAGGATAATCTCTTAAAACATCTGAAAAACTTTTATTAACATAATCTTGTCTGATTTCCATAACTTCTTGGTCATTAACTTTTGAATTGCCATTATTTTGACCAAAAGCACCAGACTTCTGAACAAAAATTGGATATAATTCACCATCTTCTTTTCAGATATGCCCATTATTAATCATACTAATAGTACTTTTACTAATAAAAGGATAATCTTCAGATATTTCTTTGGTGGTCATTCCATTTTTAATTTTTTCTTTATATCTCAAACATCTTTTTGAGTTAGTTTTGCTTGAGAATGTTTTTCTCCTACGCCGCCAATATAATTTTGTCCACCAGGAGAAACATTATATCCAAAATTTCTATCTAGACTTTTATATTTTTTTATATAATATCTCTCTAGATTGTCCATTTCTTCTTTTTTACATTCTTGTAAAACGGTTAGCTCAAAATTTTCAACGCCATACTTTTTGCATAGCTAAATGTATAGGGCATTTTCTATCTCTCTCAGATTTTAAAGAATATTTCTTTGGTTGCCCCCTTCTGAGATGTTCTTTATATCTTTTTTTTATATCGACACTTTGCCCAATATACACTTTATGATTAACCAAGTTTTCAATTTTATAAATTCCTATCATAGCCAGCCTCCAATGAATTGCATCGCACGGGATTTTCATATTATATTTCCATTCTATATTCAATATAACTTAGAATTCCCCGTTAGCAAACTATTCAGTTTTATCCAAATAATTTACCCCTGCGAGACACAGGATAAGGAGTTATTGGCAATTACTTTTTCTTACCATTTAATTGTGTTGAAGTGAGAATAAATATATTAAATTGAGTGCATATATCTTTTAGTTTGACAGACAACAAGAATAAAATATTATCTTCTCTTAACTTGATACCACCTGAGCGTCTTGTTATCTCTTCAAGAATTTTCATAGATGTATGAATATAATCGAAGCTGTTATCATTATATTTCTATAATGCAAGACTATATCTTACTTTCTATTAAAAATAGAAAGGACACCTTTTCGAGTTACGTATCAATAGTAGCCCTACTCTCCCGATTCGGAGATAGTCGTTACAGGTTCTATTTAGTATATAGCTAAATAGTTTCCCACGGGATTACCATGCTTATTATAAAGTTTAGGCTTCCCCGTTAGCATATATAATATGTGTTATTATTTATATATACCCCTGTGATGAGCAGGAAAAGTGTTCCACAGTCCTTTTTGTTGAACACATACTTTACTCCATGAATTCTAATACTTCTTTTAATAGTATTCTCAATATCTTTTAGACTAAAATCTGGAATTACTTCTACATAAAGAGGTTGACTAGAAATAATTTGTGCGGCTTCCATAACACGTTCTTTTTCATTAAAATCATACCTATTCTTCTTTATATGATCTTCATCAACATTTGCTACGAAAGCTAACAACATTGTTTGTACTTCTTCTAATTCCATTTCTGTACTAATAAGAAGAACTGGTTGTGAAATACCATTATCTTGCCATTGTCCATTCACATATATTTTATTATATGCAATTGTAGCTGCATCTGCAATCATTGTTCTACTTTTCAGTTTTGTTATCATAAAAGTTTTTTATCTTTTATTTCTTATAATTTCTTATAAGCTCGGCATATCTTTTCTTCCTATAAAGCAATAGGAGTCGCGGCCTCTTGGGTGAATTATGTTCTATAAAATAGTTTCATCACCTATGCTCTGCCCCTGACTTGTATATTACTGCAAGCCTTCGGTTCGGATTGACATATCTATAAAAATAGACTTAGTTTTCCCGCTTAGTTCCGCGATTTATAGTCGGCAAATATATTCGTTATTTTTAAATATTTATTATATTTTCTATCTAAGTAAATAGTTGAATCTTTATAAAGAAAATCAAGATAATCTTTAACATAAAATCCACTTCATTCTATGCAATATGCATTTGATGGATGCTGTATTTTAAGCTTTCTTCATCCAGTTACATCTAAAATTCCCTCTAAAAAATTTTCTGTTCCAAGAATATTGAATCTTGGTTTTACATATTCTCCAAGATGATTTTTTCCTAGCATTAGACTTCCATCTCCATCTACGTATCCTCTAATAAAGTGTCTAATCAATTCTCTTGGAACCTGTTCTTCCGACGGGAATTTTAAAATTAAACTTTTTTGTGGAACGCATCCAAGACTAATTAGTCTGTTTTTAACTTTTTTATTTCTAAAATAAAATCTACATCTTACTTCATCTTGAAAAATATGTTTGTTATCATCAAAACCCAAAAAAGATGAAAATTTTCTTAAATGTTCTATGTCGGAAGATTTAAGTGATAGCTCAATAGCATTCCGATTGCCAGACTCAACATATCCATCTGCATATAAAAATCCTAATCAATAAGCTTTTTCTTCAGTGTCTATAACCTCAAAAATTTCTTCATTAAATTTGGCAATATTTTGTTTATTTACAATTTCTATTCCATCAGATTTTAAGTTTGAAGAAAAAGTTCCTCTATCAATTTTAAATTTTTTGCAAATTGAAGTAAGACTTTCACAACCTTTTAGATACTCTTTTTTTGCTATCTCATATTTTTCTTTATATTCTTTTGATTTTCCCATTTATTTTATAACCTCCTTTATTTTGTTCTCTAAGAAGCTATAAAAATAATAATATAATATTTATACAAAAATACCCAAAATACCGACTCCTGTAGGCGCGCTTCTAATATAGAATTTTCCTAATCTTGCTCCTCTGGTAACAGTATTTGTCAATTTATCATATAATCCAGTACCAACATCTGGATTTTCTTCTAATCTTTGTAATAGATCAAAAATTCCTTCACCAGCATTAGCTGCTTCATCGGTTGCATTGTCTATGCATTTTGCTCTAATATCAAAAATTTTGTTATCAATTAGATCTGCAATTTCATTCAATGACAAACTATCAAGATAATCTTCTTGTCTTTTCTTCTTTTTAGAATCATAAAGTTCATCAGGATTATATAAAAATGACATATCTAATCCACAAGACTCATACTCTCTTAGAAGTGTCATCTTTTTCATTCGACTATAATAATAATCAAAATTATTCAAGTCTGCATTTGATGTTGCTTCTGTTAGCCAGGCGCTACCTTTTCCCGCAGAATAAACAGCTTTACTTTCAGGTCTATTTTCAAAATATGCTTCAATGTCAGCGCAAGAAACTTTTTTTGCACCCATCGTATAAAGATTATTTATTGCGCCAAAGACAACTCGGTGAAAATTATTCGCAAAATCTGCTTCATTATAAAAATATCTGTCATCTTCCAATAGACTTGGATCTTTCATAGTGCAGCCTATGACTTGAACAATTGCGGAAGAGTCAACATATTTAGAACTCGCCATTTTCACCTCCTACTTTAATTCAAAAAGATTGATTCTTTTTGGCTTCTTTATTGCTTGCGGTCGGATGTGAAAAATTTCTTTCTCAGCATTTTGTGATATATTATTCATTATTTCCGCATTTCTTTTTTGTAATTCATATTGTTTTATATAATAATCCTCTGCATCTTTATAAACATAATCTACAATTCTAATACTACCATGAGATTTTTCAACATCACCATTGTTCTTTTCATAATGCCAAACTAAACTCCTATATATTCCAGAGATAGTTTTGCCAGTTCCATCATTTAAAAGTTCTTTTATTTGTTTTTCAATTCTTGATTTGACATACATGTCACCATATATTTTCTTACAATATTCATGTATTCTTTCTTTATATTCTTCGTCTTTTAATTTTTTCTTATAACATGATAGGTGATAGTATCTGTTTCCGACATGTTCAAATTCTTCATCTTTTTTAGAGAACTCTTTGCCGCAACCAGGACATTTTTCCATCTTATACAACACCCCCTATACTATATCATAATAATTATAGCATAAAAAAAAGTAGCCGTCAAATAAAAAATCTGACGACTACTAAATTTATCTAACGACTAAATGCCGTTGCCAATTTGTTCTTCTAGCTCTTCAACAACCATTGCAAGTTGCTCAACCTGAGAAGGAGTCAAGTCTGCAACTCTCTTACCATTACCAAGCCATTTATCAGTAATAGCAACGATGCGGGGCGCCCAGTTAGTACCAAATGCCGCACCAGTAACTTCTTGAAGTTTATCAACCATTGTGTTGAACTTATTTACTAGCTCAACAAAGTCAAGAGTTTCAGGAACTTTGATTTCATTTTTCTCTTCGGTAACATACTGACCATCTTCTTGATCAATTGCATCGTTCAATGCATTCACAAGTTCTTGGTATCCTAAAGGAATACGTGCAGCCATATGCTTGAAACGAGACTTACACTGAATACTATCATCAGGCGAACGGAAAACTAAGTAACGCTGTCCATCTTCAATCAATCCATATGCTTGAAGGTCTACCATATCACGAATAATTTCATTGTATGCATTTGAACAGCTAGGAACAATCTGATTATAAGATGTTCCGTCTTTGCGGGTAAAGGTCTTATCTTTATCATGAGAAATAAAAACAATTGCATAACCCATCATAGCCAATGTGTTAAAAGTTGTTTCCCACTCACGCTTAACTTTTGCCCAGCCATTAACAGACCAGCCACCATCTCCAATGTTCTCAATACCGAGCTTGCCGCACATATACTTTTCGCAAAGCTGAGAAGCCTTGTCTACAGTATCTACAATAATAGTAGAATATAAATCCTTTGCTCTTGGATCGGCAAGCTGCTTGATAACTTGCCGAATTTCTGACCAAGAAGTAATGTCTTGAGCTTTGACTCCTGCCAATGCGTTATAACCACGTTCACATGCGAGGAGCAAGGGCTTTGGCATTTCAGATGCTAAAGTGGTTTTACCAAAGCCACCGGGAGCATAAACATAAGTCATATATCCACTTAGATCACGACTGACCTTATGCTCTTCAATACTAAAAATATCAATACCCATTGCTATCCCCTAACTTAGAAACGGTAATCAGAAGTGATCGTCGGACTTGCATTACTTGCACTCTGCTGAGCAATAGCATTTTCTTTAGAGTTCTGATATTCCTCGTGACGTTTACGAACATCATCAAGATAAGCTGCTCGCATTGCCTTACCCTTAGTAATATCTTCCTTGGACATTGCACCATCTTCACCAATCTCAGCTGGCTCCATCGCCGCACCAACAATATCCCAAGAACGTAAACTACGAGTAGTAACTGTTACAGTTGGAGCACCAAATGCACTTTCAACTTCATGACGATCCTCAATAGTTGTAGAAACAATATTACCCCATACCGTTGTAAGAACAGGAGTATTAATACTAATATCAAGACTATCAAAATAACGCATACCATCTACATTACGAATGCACAAGTCTACTGGAACAAAATCCTTGCGGAAATTGAAGACGAAACCACTTAGACAACCATAAGATGGATTTCCCTCAGATTCAACTTCTATATACTTCTCAATTAGCATGTCTGCCCTAAAACTTGCTTCACCAATCTTTGCAATATCGCCAGTTTCAGGGTGAGCAAAACTTCCTCGTACACGCTTTGGAGAAGCCATATCACCATCACGAGTGACAAAATCATTCGTCTCAATGTCACCGTCAATACGAATCTTCATACCATTCATACCATCAGTTTCAAAAGTTTTTGCTCCATCAATAATCTGCTCTAACAGAGTATATGTTGCATTTGGATTGCCATTCTTATATGTCTCGGTTACATAAGTAAAACTTACTGGAACAACATTCATTGCTTGGGCATCTGTTGCGACACGTAATTCACCACTGATAAAAGAAGTACCAGGATTCTTTGAGTTAGGACCAGTAACCCTCTTCTTTAAATCATGATTAAAAACATATCCCTTGATTGACACCTTATTTTCAAAATTCTCACGCATATGCTTTTCTCTCACTTTCTTTTATTAACTTTTTCAATAATGATATTATATTATTTTTTTTAGAAGCTGTCAATATTTTTTTTAGGCTTGCGGCCGCAGCTATCAGCCTCAATACAATATCCACTTTTATCGCATTTACAACTCATAATCAGATGACAAAGTGTTCCCCATTGCGGCGAATACTCACATAAAGCTTTGATTATATCTTTCATTAGCTGTCTAAATTCCCAATAGGCTCTAGTACAAAGACGTTGCTCTGCTATTGTACTTAGAGTACGAGCATTGTACCGCACACTAATACCAGTTTTCATTCCAAGAGGAAGCAACATTGCAATATCTTCTTGCGGGATACCATTATTTTTTAGTAATTCTGCACCATGTTCAATAACAGTCATTACTTCATCATACGTACCTTTAGTGTCTGGTCTTTTACTAATACTCGGAGGAGTAACATAACCAAAACCATCTGTATAATCTATATATCTTGTTGACTCTTGGACTCTCGTAGGCGCGCCAGCGATATGTGTATATAATTCTCTGATCACCCTTGCGGAATAACCATCTATAAACATGTATACATCAGCAAATTCTAAAACACGCCCATGTCCACTTTTGATGCAATTTAGTCCTCTCTTATAATTTTTGAAAGAGTCTGTTGTATCAGAGCCATAACAATGACCAGCCATAGCGCCCATTAGAGCAATTGGTGTTTTACAAGTTTCATCTAAAATTTTCACTGTTCCGGTACTCATTCTAACTCCTAATTTTGACCAGCCATTGAATTATATCCATAAGTTACAGATTCATATAAATCAATATAAAATTTTTCTTTTTCGTTTAGATCTTCTTTTTGACATTCTTCTAATAATTCAAATTTAAAATTGTATAAACCATCTTGACTCATAGCTTTATACAATTTATTGTTTGCGGGAGTGTCTATGCCGCATCCAGCCTTGCAATGATCGCACCATCTTTTATATATATCGCTTAACTTATTTTAAATTAAATTAACTGACTATTTCTTACTTGATTAAATCAAGGAAACCTTTTCGGCATTTAAAGAGATTCGTTTCCTAAAACTCTAGTACGTGCTAATAGTACCCCTACTTCCCCGCCCAGAAGACATAGGGAATAGTCGATACAGGTTATTTGATTATACCCTTGCTGGATAATTATAGTCTTTTATAGGATATGCTATTCCACGATTAATATTAGAAATAGTTGCTCTACCAAAATTAAATTTTTTACCTAATTCAGTCATTGAGATATTTGTTGTTCTTAATAAAAATAGCAATTCTTCAATATCTTCTTTAGATAAATTATTTTTATTTTTAATATTTTTATTCCTAATAGGATAACTATAATTTCCAATATCTTTAAATTTTTGCCAGTATTTATATTATGCATTATTTTTAAAGGAATATTATATTTATTTACCAAATCTTTTTCTATAGAAAGCCACCAACTCCACTTTAAATCTTTTTTTAATTCAATGAGTTTATCATTATCTACAAAATAATCTTCAATAGTTTTTCTTGTAGAAAAGTGAGTATTCGGTTTTCTTAATGGATATTGAAAATTAGGATTTACATATGCTTTTCCCCAATTAATTCTTTGGACTATACATAAAGAAGTGCAAACTTTATCTGCAATATCCTGATAAGATAATTCATAATTATTGCATAATAAATCAATTATTATTTTTAACTTACTTTCATTTATAGATGCATTACTATTATCAACGCCTCTTCTTCCAGAAACATCTCCTTTATCTAAGAAGTTATATCCTTTTTCTTTATTTAATGCATCATAATATGAAATTCAATAATCTTCTTTTGAATCTAATTCATCGATAGAACATTTTTCTAGAATTATATATTCAGTTATGCCATTTTCACAATATTGTCTAATTTTTTTATCACATAATTGAAGTTCTTTTTTTATCTCCTCTATGTCCTACTCTAGCTCTACTATTATGTTCTAATATTCTTAAATGAATATTTTGAGATTGTCCTATATAAATTTTTCCATTAGGATATTCTATTAAATATATTCCACACATAACTGTGGTATCTTTAATACTGACATATTTCATTATTATATCTCCTTTTATAAAATTATTATTTGTAAGTTTAATCTTTCTTACATATATATATATTATTTTTATAAAAGATGAATTAATCAAATTTTCCCACGAGATTAAGAAAATTTTAACATTTCCCCTTCCTCGTTAGCTACTATTTTAATTAGTAACCCCTACCAGCTAGTAGGAAAAGTTTTTCATCGGCCGATTATAGTTGACCGCTTGACCAATATAAATTTTATTATCGTTTATATTAGTAATTTTATAAATTCCAGTTTTTGTTTTATTATCAAGAATTGCTGCGAACTTTGTTTTTGCTAATGGTTGATAATAAGTTTGCCAAATTAGTTTATTGATGATACGAGGATTAGAAAATTTCAACTTGATACTATTTAACAATTCTATATCACTAATATTATCCTCAGAAACATTCAATCTATTTTGATTTAGTTTTTCTTTTTCTTGTGTCTCTTGGATATACTGATGATTCAAAGAAACTATTGAAGAACAAATCTTTTCTAATTCATAATTTTTTTGCTTCTTCTGCTCTTCAATATCTTTTATATAAGTATTGAGTTCTGCTTCAATCTTTTCTTTTTGTTTAGTGATTGTTTCTTCTGTCAATAAGAAAATATTATTGGCAGATTGTGTGGCAGAATCAACTTCACTTTGAATTGTTTCTAATGTTTCTTTTGCATTGCTCTTCTGATATTGAAGTTTCTCTAGCTCGCTTTTCATCAATTGCCGCTGTTGTTCTTTTTCTTTTAGATCGCGGTTAACTGATTCACATTCTCATTTCAAGTCAACTATATTAGCGTTCAGATTATCTATTTCTTCTTTTAGACTAGTAACTTTTTGCTTTTTCTTTGCTGTTTTATATAAGTGTATAACTAATAAAGCGAAAGCAAGAAGTACAATAAGAGTAATAATAACATTTTCCATAATAAAATGGAGAGCTACTTAGCAAGTAACTCTCCCCTCCTTGTAACTCCTTATATAAGGAAGCTGATTACTCAGCGCCCTCTACCTTCTCCATATCAGGATCAACGGTAGCACCAGCAGTCGTTAAAGCAATAACCTTCTTTTCAAAACCCTCAACAGTTAGACGCTCAGCGAGGTGCTTGCGCTGAAGAGAAGTAACAACGCCATTAACGCTCTGAGGACGAATGCCTAACGCTTCCGCAATATCGTTTGCAGTGTACTGACCATCGTGAGACTGTAGAAACTTTAGTACTGCCTGAGAATTTTCTGAAAACATCTTCATATGCTTTTCTCCTTTTTCTTGAATATTTTTTTTCTTAACTTTATTTTTACCAACAAGATTTCTCTTTATTGAATAAATATATTATACATTATTTTGTTTTTGCCGTCTATAAGTTTTTTCAGCAAAAACTTTTTATTTATTTATTGCTTACTTATTGAATGTATATATTATATACTTTTTTGAATTGGCTGTCTACAAGTTTTTTAGACAAAAATCTCATTTATTTTGCAATCTTCAGGATTTTTGTCTGCCCTAAAGCATTCAAAGACAGGATGCCGCACTGTCAAATCTTCTTTATTTACTGACATACAAGAAATTTGACAGACAATCCCAACATAATCGTTAGGATTAATTGCCAGCTCAGCTCTAATATTGTCGGTGAGTCCAGAAGCGACCCTACAAACTTCAACAATTTTTTCTTCATCATTATATGCTCCTAATCTTAAGGCATTTTTCCATTTATAGTACCAAGGTTTAGTTACAGGAACATCGCCTTCCCAATATTGCCAAGTATCTAATTCTTTTCCAGTATAGACTTTCTCAGGATCAAGCGTGTCCATAATGATCAAGTCAATACTGTCAATGTGCTCTTTATATTTGAACATTTGAGTAGAAGTTGTTCGTTTACCTGGACGATATAGACTGTCTTTATGCTTAAAAACGACACCTTCTCCACCGTGTCCAAAGATTTCTTTTAGAGCATTAGAATAATCTCCACCCTGTCCAAGAGCAATGTGTTTAGTATTAACAATCTTTACTTGCGGGTGGGCTTCTCCGTCGTTGAAGAATACATCTTTCATTTTTCCTTCAATATAATCTTCAAAACGATGACTAAAAGGAATATTGCATAAATCTAATCCATCATAAAGAATGCAATCAAAAACCATATATTGAACTTTAGTTTCTATTTGACGCTGAATAGCTTTTTGCGGCAAGCATCCCATAATTTTTGTTACATCATTGCTATGCCCGCCAGGAATATAAATTTCTCCAACGATAGTTGTATTGTTTGGAATGCGAGAGTCCTGCATCCAAACTTCTAGCCAAGGAACATTGTCAATCTTGTTTACATACTCTCCATTTTTTCTAGAGATCGTTCTTGAAAAAAGACCGATTTTGCCCTCGTCATTTTTCATTAGTTGAAAAAAAGCACCATCGTATTTTTCTTGCATATACCATTGATCGGACTTCATCACCCTCTCAACATCTTTTTCTTTTATTGTCCCGCAATATTTCATCGGGTGAACAACCTTAAAATCTCCGCACTGAAGATATTTATTCATATAATTTTCTCCTATAGTTTATCTGCCTCTTGGAATAATTCTTCCATAACAGTTGCTATATTATCAAGTATAACATAATCTTTATGAGACTCTTTACTCTCGTGAGCTATACTGTCATAATATTTGCCTAATTGATCTTTCTCTGAAATAATTTGCAATCCAAAATTTTCATACATTGTTTTTATTTTTGCAATAGATTCTTTGAGTTCTTCACAGATAAAATTATACGGGCATTCTTTTTCTCTCTCCTTTATTTGCTCCATCTTTGGAGGTAGTTTCTTTTTTTTCCCCATATTACTTCTTTCTATAAAAAAAATAAGAGTAAGTTTTCAACTTACTCTTATAGTATAGCATTTTTATAAAATTACGTCAAGGATTTCTTTTTTACAAAGTATCTCTCCGTGATCATAACGATGCATAACAGGGATCTTCGTAACAGACAAAGACATAGTTCCTGAAGAGGTTACTAAATGCAAAGTGTCATTTGTTTTCACTTGCAGTAACTTAGCAATCGGTTCACCAGAAACCTTAGAACCTTTTCCTCCACGCCCTTGAATGTTGAACTCTGCTTGATTGACAAGCTTGCAGTTGCCATGATAACCAATGACCGCAAACATATCATCTTCATTGCAGCAAATTGAACTAACAACGCAATCACCGTCACGAAGTGTAATTCCCTTTACGCCACCTGCGGTCTTACCTTGATAATTGAAATCATCACTGGCGACACGAATACAATAGCCATCTTTTGTTGTAATGACAATATTTTCTATATCTGTTCCAAGAGAGATAGAAACAATCTCATCATTTTCTTTTACACCCATTGCTTTTAGTCCCTTCAAATTCTGGGTATTGCCATTATACTCACTTGTTTTAGTTTTCTTGACTAAACCATTCTTAGTTGTAAAGATAAAATAATCTTTATCATCATTTTGTTGCGGCTGAACACTAAGAATCTTTTCTCCCTTTTGTAATTGAACTAAACTACCAATAGCAGTTCCTTTATCTGCTGGTCCGCAAAGATTGATAGAAGAAAGCTTGATTCTAAACATTCTCCCTTGATTTGTAAAGATATTGATGAAACTCATAGTGTCGCTCTTAAAGCAATTGATAATAACATCTTTTGTTGCCCTAAAATTAGATACAGGAATAACTTTTAGATAAGCATCTTTGTTCACAACAACTAACACTTCTATTGGAGTCTGTTCTTTCTTTTCTTTTGAAATTTTAGAAGTACTTTTTACAATTTCTCTTTGCATAATTTCTGTGCGGCGAGGAGAGAAATATTTTTTACATAAAGAAGTCAATCTGTCAATCAAAATTTTCTTCTGTTCAACTTCAGACATAACGACATTGCTGCAATAATTTACAACTTCTTTCTTCTCTTGGAGTTCATTTTGAATTTTATCAACTTCAAGTTTTGATAACCTAGCCAATTTCATATCAAGAATTGCCTTGACCTGCTCATCATCAAGAGAATATTGGTCTTTTAAAGTTTGTGAAGGAGTCTTGTCAAAGCGGATAATTTTGATTACATCATCAATGTTTCCAATAGCAACAAGTAAACCATCAAGAATATGGATTCTCTTTCTCGCGCGTTCAAGATCGAACATATGTTCTCTTTTGATGCATTCACAGTTATGCTTGATATAAATCTTAATCATATCTTCTGTTGACAATAGCTTTGGTTTATTGTCAACAAGAGCAATCTGATTGATACCATAGCTATTGCGTAACTTAGTTTTTTCCATCAAAACATTCATTACATTTTGCGGATCAGTGCCATTGACACATTCAATAATAAGTTCCATCTTGTTATTGCCGCTGTTATTAATAATGTTTAAAATACCATTGACTTCATCATTATTATATAATTTGACAATTTCATCAAACACATCATCAAACATTACATTGAAAGGCAATTCAGAAATTGTAATAGTATTATCTTCAATTTCATATTTGCTTTCAACAATAACAGTTCCCTTTCCAGTCTTATGAATCTGTTCCATAATCTGAGGGTTAATGATTGTTCCTCCGGACGCTAGATCATATTGCAATTGCGGTGGTTCGCTTGTGCGGATATATGCTTTGATAGCTTCGCCAACTTCATCAAGATTATATGTTAAGAAGTTACACGCAATTGCATACCCAATACCTTGATTTGGCAAACAAAATAAACCTGGAAAAACCGCAGGCAAAGTAGATGGTTCCATTTCTTCATTAGTGAAGTTTGGAATCCAGTCTACATTTTCTTTATTTAGTCCATATAGCATACCTTCTTCTACTAGAGGAGAAAGCTTTGCTTCTGTATAACGCATTGCAGCTTGAGAGTCACCAAAGAGTGAGCCATAGTTACCATGAAAGTCTAGTAATGGATAACGCTGAATCCAAGGTTGCGCTAAACGAACAAGGGCATCATAAGTTGCAGCATCACCATGCTCACTAAAGCGCGCAATAATCTGTCCGACCATATAAGCACATTTCTTATATTTTCCTGTACTCTTGATTTTATCTGCATACATTTCATATAAGATTTTTCTATGAATAGGCTTCATACCTGTTCGCGCATCAGGAATAGCACGTGACTGATTGACTGCTGCGCTATAGTCAAGCATATTGTCTTTCAATAAATTGCTAATCTCTAACATACTACTCCTTACATAATTTCTTTTATTTCATTTCCAAAGACAAACTCTTTTTTAGGACTAGAGTCTGCTCCCATTAAATTTTGAAAAGTCGTTTCAGCCATTCCAATGTCTGCAACTTCTACTTTTCTAATTTGGCGTGTAGCAGGATCCATGATCATCCACCCTAATTCTTCAGGACTCGCTTCACCAAGACCTTTAAAATACGTTAGAGTAAAGTTGCCAGAATGTTCTTTCTTAAAAACTTCCAATTCTTTCTTATCAGACAGGTATTTGTAATTTGTTCCCCATTCAGCCTTATACAGAGGAGGTTGTGCAATGTATACATAGCCATCAATGATCAAGTCTGGAACAAGTGTCCATAACATTGTCAAAACCAAAGACTGAATGTGACTACCGTCACTATCGCGATCAGCTGCGATAATAAATTTGCCATATCGAAGCTTCTTTTTATCATAAGAAACTTTTAGACTCTTTCCATCAGGTGTAATCTCATATCCAACACCAAGTGCTTTTAGAATATCTACAACTTCTGCATTCTTCAAGATAGACTCTGGTTTTGCGGTCAAGCAATTCAAGCACTTGCCGCGCAGACCCATAACAGCTTGAGTCATAGCATTACGAATTGTTTTAGCACCACCAGATGCAGAGTCACCTTCTGTAACATATAGTTCACATTCTTCTCGCTTTTTACTGCTACAGTCCGCAAGCTTAGACGGCATAATTTGAATTTTATTTGTTTTCTTTGTATCTGCACTAGCTTTTACACGTTCTCTAGCTTTCTTTGCAGCTTCAGAAGCTTTTCTAGCAATGAGCGCCTTCTCAATAATATTCTTTGCATCTATTGGATTGTTGTCAAGCCAAACTTCTAGAGCAGAAGTGAAATTTGAATTGATAAAAGCTGTATCAATTTTTGTAACAGTACTTTTTACTTGTGCATCATATGCTACATTTTCAGCAGTAATATTACAAACAAGAATAAGTCCTTCTTGTAAAGAGCTACCGTCAAGATTTTTATCTTTCTCTTTCAAGATACCTTGCTCTTTTGCCCATTTATTCAAAGTGCGAGTTAGTCCACTTTTTAGACTTACCAAATGTGGTCCAGCTTGCGTCAAGCCGCAATTGACATAAGATATAATGGAAGATGTTGCTTTAGAAACATAGGTCATTGCAAGATCAATTATTTGTTTATTCTCTACTTTATGTAAAAGAAAAGGATTATCAACAATCTCAACGTTTTTTCCCACATGCTTTGAAAGTAAATCTTCAATACCATTTTCATGTTTGATTGAAACACCATTAAAAACAATTTCCAAATTAGGACATAGACAAGTAATATCTTCACAGAAATTGCGAAGCTTACTTTCGTTTACTTTTGGATTATCAAAAAAGTCTTTACTTGGCTTGAAACTTACTTTTGTGCCAGATGGCATAGCAGAAGTAATGCCTGTTTCACGCTTAGAAAAGACACCTTCTTCAAACAAAATATGTTCATACTTACCGGTCGCGTTACAAGAAAATACTTCTAACCAATTGCTAAGGAAGTTAGTAAGTTTTCCGCCCATACCATTAGTACCAATTGATACACCTTGATATACACCATCATCTGTATACTTACCAGAAGTGTTCATTACATCAAAAGAGGCTTGAAGAACCGTCTCCCCATCTTCTCTAATGACATTGATAGGAAAACCTTGTCCATAGTCTTGGATAGTAACAACACCATTATCTCTAATGTCAATAACAATCTTATTACCATGTCCAATATTATATTCATCGACAGCATTACCAAGAATCTCTGTCGCCAATTGAGTTGCATCACTTGTATCACCAGCATAAACACCAGGACGTAATCGCACATGCTCTAATGGAGTAAGAGACTGAATACTATCATCTGTGTATAAATTTTTGTCCACTACATACTCTCCTTTCTTCATTATAAATAATTATAACATAAAAAAGGAATCCGACAAGCAAAAAACTTATCGGATTCTCATAATAAAGGAACAGTGACTTCATTTATTCTTTATTTAGATATTCTAAGAATAATTTATTTCTGAGGCGAATCTTATTCACGAAAGTATATAATCCATCTTTATGACGAATATACTCGTCTTGCGCATCATCATAGTTCTTATAAGCTGATTCATATTGCCGCAACAAATCACACAAAGCAGTGTCATAACCATCTGCATAGCAAGAGCGTTCAAATAAATTGTCAAATTTAGTTTTACCATAATGAACATAATCATCATTCTGTTGATGCATAGAGAATGATTCTGCTAAAGCATCATATGCCATTTTGATGCCAATAACTCGTTGCTCTAGATACCTTGCTTTTCGTTGCAGTGCTTTCGTAACACACTTATATTCTGCAATATAGTAACTTGACAGCTCAAGATTGATAGGACAATCATCATTACCATAAACTAAATCTTCATCACAAGCACAACAAGTAGAAGTAAAAGTTCCATATTTGCAAGCAATAGTAACAGTATATACAGGACGACCATCACTCTGTCGATATTCACATGTAGAATCAATTACCTTATAACGCATTTACATTCTCCTTAATAATACACATTTTTGTCTTTAGATTACCGCATTCTACTTCAAAGGGTTCACCTTCAATAACACCACCATAGGGCTTATAATGCTCAATTGCTTTTTGAACTGCTTCATCAAAAGAATGCGCGGCATAGTGACCATACACTTTGCCCTTTTGAGATACCCTAAACTTGTTTGCCATAAAAATCCTTTCATCATTTTCATTTGATTATATTATACACTTTCTTTATTATTATTGTCAAAGAAATTTTTTCAGTAGAGAAATAATTCAATTTGACAAAATTTTCAGATTGTGATATAATACACTCCAATATATATTTATTATGAGGTTTTTATTTTTGAAAATATAAATTAGTATATAAAAGAGTAATAATAAAATTATACTATAAATAGAGACTTGCTAAAATAATATGCTTAAGCATATTATTTTAGCTTAGGTTATAATTATGCTTAAGCATAATTATAACCTTATATTTTATTTGACAGAAGCATAAACTTTATGATATAATATAATTGTCCAAGAGAAAGGATAAGAATGTATAGAATCTATGGTAAAGTCATCAAAGAGTATAGTTTTTCAGGTGTTAAGCATACTCCGCAAAAGAATTTTAGAGCATTGAATAAGTATGGTAGTCAAGTAACACGACTGACTAATGCTTTTTGTTATAATACAAAGGAAGAAGCTCAAGCAGTTATTGATCGAGCAAATGAAAACTTGCGGCGTAATGATCATGGTGATTGTGTACTGTTGGAGATTAGAAAAGCATGAGTAATAATTCTTATAAGATAACCCTTGAATGTTCTAAATGCGATAATATACAATGCCGCATTGGAGAATTTATCCTTTCATCAAAAAAACAAGGGTGTGTTAGAGAAGTCTCAGAAGATTTATATATACAATATTATCATTTTATAAATGAAGTATGAGATTTTTGTAAAAGAGATAAATATTATGAACAAGTAATGCAAGTATTAGATAAAGTATATAAAAGTAAGATAGTAAAAAAAAATGGTGATGGCTTTGTGCCAAAACAATTGATTGACAATAGTGAAAAAAATATGATATAATGATTTTATCAAAGGAAAACGAAATGATTGACGATGTTTTTAGCTATCTAAGTTGGAAAGAAAATGATCACGCTTCAGTTATCAATAATTTTGTAGATAGTCATAAATATGATTCTATTCCTCGATATGAAGTTGATCGTTTCTTGAGAGACAATTATATTGATTATTCAAGTTTACCCAACTATTTGAAAGATACATTAGACGAAATTGATATTTATTAGGAGATTATCTTGAAACCATTTGATTTGCTTACAGAAGAAGATAAAGATTTGATTTGTCAATATGTTCGCAGCTATAGCGGAGCAAATCCAATGTCTATAGAAGCTATTCTTGCTGAATGGAATAAAAATAAAAAACGACTCCTAAAAATTTTTGGTAATCAACTGAGAGTTTCAGTTCCAGTTGAATATACTGTGGGACAAAGAACCCTCACCGCAAAGCTTGATAAAAGCTATCAAGATCCTTCTATTCATTGCGTCCTAAGTTACTTAAATGAATCTGTTCCTAGCTATGGAAACATTTTCATTGACAGCGTGACAAGATGGCTTCGAGGAGAGTATATCAAAGATAATATCTCCTTTGAAGATAGCAGAAATTTCTTGCATCTTTTGTATAAAAAACAAGTCGCTTCAGGCTCAGTTTATGAAAGTTATACTTTCACGAATCTAAATAATGAAAAAAGACCTTCTCTTACTATTCCAAAAGGTACTAAGATAATGAAAGCAGTAAGAAAAGTTCTTGAATATTATGGTTATTCTAGTTTTGATTTGTTTATCGACTGGAGAGATGAAGTTAGTGTTATTCTAACGAGCAAAAAAGTAAAGACAAATTTGACTTTTAGTATTCATCCCATTGATTTTATGACAATGAGTGACAATGAATGTCATTGGCGGTCTTGTATGAATTGGCGCAAAAATGGTGGATATTCAACTGGTACTATTGAAATGATGAATAGTAATGTAGCAGTTGTTGTTTACACTGAAAGCTCAAGAACTAAATTTACATTCAATGGACACTATATTCCAAACAAGAATTGGCGTACACTAATGTTTATTCATAAAGACATTCTTCTTGTTGGTAAACATTACCCTTATCAAAATGCCAATTTGGCTAAGTTGGCTCTATCTAACATTCAGCCAATTATTAGAGCGAACATTAGTTGGAAGTATCAATATAAGATGCAGCTATATAAAGACTTGATTCGTTCTAGAGAGAATAGCTATGTAAAACATGACCTGAACAGATGGGGCAGAGAACGCTATCATAAGATTTTCTGTTATATGAATGTCATGTATAATGATATGATTTATGATCATGATACCCCTTACTGGTGTTGCCGCAACTATGTAAAGAAAAGTCTTTACTTGAATCTGTCGGGCCAAGCAACGTGTATGTCTTGTGGCAAGCGTATTTGCACAGAACCAGGATATGAAGATGAAATTGAATCTTCTGTCAAGTACTGCTATGATTGCTATCAAAAATATGGCTGCACTAGTTGTAAACACGTTGATCATTCTCAAGTTTTATATAAAATTTCTGTTCGCAACAAGTATTACTCTCGTCCAATTGAAAAGAAAGTTTGTTTGAATTGTTTGACAAACTTCTTCCTTTTCAATAAAGAAGAAGAGTGTTTTGTTTACAGCGAGAAATATATGTCTCCTGAAAATTTGGTTAGAAAGAATATTCCCATTACAAGAGAGGTGCTAAATAAATATGCAGTTCGCGTGTCCATATAAAAACAAATATGAAGACGATATTGATCCAGATGAATACAATATCGTGATGAAGCATGATGACTATGATAGGCTCAATGCTTTCTTGGCAGATGTTCCAAGAGAGAAGAAAATTAATGTCAAATTTGCGGGCGAGAGTATTATGAATATTGATAAGCTAAAGATCGCCTCAGTTATCAATCCTAATTTGAGAGTCAGAGTTGGAACATGGGAATTATATAATTTGCCTGAGCTAAGAGCAAATGAGATTCCCTTTATTTTTGATTCTTCGTTTTGTATCAACTCTTATCTTCTCTTGGATTGGGCTATCAAACAAGGTGCAGAAGGTCTGTATATTTATGACGATCTTCATTATAATTTACCTAATATAGATGCGATTTGCAAGAAGAATAAGGTTGAACTGCGAATTGTTCTAAATAGAATTCCAACTTCAACACCTTTTGTCTATAAAAATAAGAGAGCGCCTATCTATCGACCGCAAGACATGTGGATTCTAAAGCAATTCTTCTCTGTTGGAGAATTTGATTGTAAAAACGAAGATATTTCTTATGACTGGGAAATCAATAAACAACAATACAAAAGCTGGTTTATAGAACAGTACTGGAGAGGCGATCTAAAGTTCATTAATAGAGATGTTTCTTTCCCGATTATGTCACCGTGTGTTCCTCCCGAACTAGCAGATTATCGTTCTTCTTGCGGCTTAGCTTGTCGCGCAAGAGCTATGTCCAGTTGTCATAAATGCGAAAGACTATATGAATTTTCTGAATATAATTTTCAGAATGGAATTGCTTATAAGAGAGAAGCTAAGACTGGCTTACCCCTAAAAGAAGATTTGATGAAATTATTAGAAGAAAGTGAGAACAAAGATGTTGTTTAGTGAATTTGATAAAATCAATTGCACAATTGTTCCAATGCAAGACTCAACATATGATGTCCAGTTGACAGCTTTCAAAGATGGTAAAGAGAGTACTGGTTACACTCACGGAGCAGATTTACTATCTAATTTTATGGATTGCGTAAAGCAAATTTATATGCAAAAAGCTGTTAATGATATTCAGAAGGATTTCATTGTTACAGAAAAGTTCAAGGTAAATAAAAACAAAGAGAAGACAAAGCTTAATCCTCAAGACACCTGGGAAAAAGTATATCAAGATGTATTGAAAAAAGTTGAAGAGCCAAAGAAATATCCTGGTGTAAGTTATTTGGCTGCAGAACTACTGGACATGCCTGAATTACGTGACCACTCTGATCGCGTTGCAGAAGCGATTCTTCAAATATGGTTAGATGGAAAGAAAAAGGTTGATTGGACTGCTTTTTATAAACAACTAAGTGAACACGAAGCAGATCTTGGTGTAGATAAAATTCTAGAATGGTATGGTAAGTAATATGGTTTATAATTATTATATTGTTGATCGATCCTCCATGCAGATTATTGGTGTAAAACCAGACTTTGTTGAAGCATATAATGAAGCTGAAAAACTAGGACGTCCTATCGCCATTTTTCAGGGATGTTTTCTAACCGAACTGGCTGCGCCGCAACCTGATATTAATGATAACGATGAGTCAAATGAAAGTGATTAAAGTCGCTTTATTGACTATAGACGAAGCTCATCAAAAGACTATCAAAGAAGCTCTTGAAGAAGAAGGCTTGATAGTCGATGTTTATACTTCTTCCGCAGAGTGTGAGAACAATAATAAATATGCTGACTATACACTGTTTGTTATTGACACTCTCTTGGAAGGGTATAATGGTTATATTTTTACAGAATATTTGCGGCAACGTGTAAACACTCCGATTATCATGATCTCTAAAGAATATGAAGAAGCTGATGTTATTAGAGGTCTAACTGCTGGTACAGACGAAATGTTAAAAATTCCTTTACGTCTAAGAGAATTTGTTATAAGATGTGTTTGTCTTATAAAGAAATATCAAACGCAAGTTCCAAGCAAAGTTGTTAAGATCAATGGAATTTTATTTGACAGAAGAAAAAATCAAGCTTTTGATGATGCGGGCAATTTATTATCTTTGACTCCAACAGAACTAAAACTTCTAAAAGTCTTAATGACAAAGGCTGGTGAAGAAATTAGCACAAGAGAATTGTTAGAATCTATTTGGGGCTGGGATGATGGTAGCACCGCAATTGTTTCTACAAACATGAATCGTTTGCGGCAAAAGATCGGTAAAGAGAAAATTACTACCGTCAAAGGTAGAGGATATAGATATGAAATTATGTAAAGTAGAAAGAGGACTATATGAGCGTAGCTAGTTTAGTTTTAGGTATTGTTGGTTGTGTGCTTTCTTTTATTTTAGTTGTGAATAATATTGTTCCTATTCTTGCGGTTGTTGGCTTTGTTCTTGGTATTGTTGCAATCAAAAAGGGTATCGGTAACCGTGGAGCAGCTATTGCTGGTATTGTTCTTTGTGTGGCAAGCGTTATTGTTACTCTTGCGGTTCAAGCTTATGTTGGCGCTGTGTTAGATGCCGCATCTGAATCGTTAGATAGGACTACTGGCAAGCAAACAGAACAAGTTCTTCAAAATGATGTGAATGTTACATTTGAAGATTATGTAATTGAAGAGAAGGACTATCATCAAGAAGGCTATTTACCAGTTGTAGTAACGAATATTTCTAATAAGGTTCAATCTTATAGTATTACAGTTGATGCTATTGGTAAAGACGGCAATCGAATTGAGCAAAGCTATGTCTATGTCAATGACCTTGGTCCTGACAAGACGGCTGTTGATGACCGCAATTTCATGGCTTTTACCCAAGAGAAGTGTGATGTATTCAAAGACGCTACTTTTGAAGTTGTAAAAGTCGGTGTAACAGACGTAACTAAGTAAAAAAACTCTTTCTTACAGAGATCTCTCTAGTAGAGGTCTCTTTTTTTATGCCAAAACAGAAACCTCATAAAATTGTTATATTGAAATTTTTAGCTAAAAACATCAGCTGCTAAAAATGATATATAAATGAAAGATGAAAGGAGGAAAGATGTATATCCCATTTCAAAGAGACGATCTAAAAATTGTAAATGGACGCTCTTCCGCTGAACAATATTTTATGTATCCTAATTCTAGAGTATTGCTTATGGATAGTAATTGCGACAGATTTTATATAAAAGAAACTGATGCTTCTGGAATGGCAAAAATTTCTGCGGCACACAGCGTGCAATTGATGGTATCAAGTATGAAGGTGCTATCAACACAGCAGCTATCAATTCTAATATTGATTCAAAGTTTGCAGCTTTTGAAAAAGCTCAACTTCAACAGCAAATTGCTAACCAGGCAGCTCAAATCCAACAGCTACAACTCAATGCAGCTATGTGCGGCGTAATCCGTTATTCAGTTGCTACAACTTATACTGCTGGTGTTGGTCCGATCTACGGTAATCAGTGCTGTGGTGGAACAACCTTCTAGAAAGGTGGACACCAATGAAAACGACTATAGCGAGATATGTAAACAATGGTACTCAAACAGTTGCCGCAAACGCTAATATATTGTTTGCTAACAATACTTTTAGTAACTGTGCTCTTGGATATGATAATTTAGGTGGTATACAAACCAAAAAACCTGGTACTTATGCAATTTATGCTAGCCTCTTGGGCGTTGCTACTGGAACGAATCCAGTAACAGTAACAATGTATGAAAATGGTACAGCCGTACCTGGCGCCGCATCTGGCGCGACGCCTACTGCCTCTGGCAATCTAATGCCACTTTCTTTAGTTGGACTAACAACAGTGAAACAGACTTGTAATAAAAATACATATGCTACAATCACTTTTCAATCAAACGAAGCAACATCTTTTAGCAATGCTACTGTTATTATAGAAAAGATAGAATAATGAGAATTATTAAGAAGATGGCTGATTATATGGAAGATGAATTAGATGGTTGTATTGAATATGCCAAAGACGCACTTGAATATCAATATACCAGAGCTGCTTTATCAAAGAATTTTTACCAAATGGCACAAGCTGAATATGGACATTATCAATTACTTCACGAATCAGTTGTCAAATTAGTAGAAGAAATCAAACAACAAGGAAAAAATTACCCGCAAAAGATGTTGGATAAATGGGAGTCACAGCATAGAAAGTTTATAGAGAAAGCTGAAGAAGCGCAGATGTATTTGAATATGTATAAATAAAAATAATAGCCTCAATTTTTATAAGGTTGAGGCTTATTTTTTTGACATAAACTTATAAAGAATGTTAGCCTAATCTTATATAAAATATAACGCATAAATAATTATGCATTTGAATGGAAGGAGATTCTTTTGAAAGAATTACTTACAGGAAAAGTGAAAATAATTTGTATTGTTGTTTTATGTTGCTTAGTTGTGTGCGGTTGCAGCTATACTCTTTGGAGCAATCACCAACAGGAACAATTACAAGCACAGCTTGAGCAAGAAGAAAAAGTTAGAATTGCAGAAGAAGAAAAAGTTCTTGAGCAAATAAAAATAAATGAGTTCAATACAACAAAAACAGAAGTTGTTCTTCTCTTGGACGAACAAACTGAAACTTGGCAAGATTGGTTTACAGAAGAAGATTTAGTCTATATAAAAGAACTACGTGAAAGAATTATGAGTGCGACTATAGAAGAAAATCTAAACGGTTTTGTAATTGAGATTGAAGAACTTACGGCAAACGCTGAAGCCGCAAAGATCGCCGCAGAAGAGGCGCAAAAACAATCTTATTATACTTATAATAATAATTATAATTATGATTATAGCAGTGAATTATCAAGTGGTGATGCGAAAGAACAAATTGCTTGGTATGAAAGTAGAGGAAGCTATGACGCAACCAACGGTCAATATTGGGGACGTTATCAACTAAGCAATGGTTGGTTTGATGGTTATGATAAAGATTTTATTCTAAATACAGAAGAGGGACATGCTATCCAAGAAGAAAAAGCTAACGAATATGTTGAAGGTAGATATGGCTCTTGGGAAAATGCGCATAATTTCTGGCAGAATAATGGTTGGTACTAATTTTGTATAAAAAACTTTTTGACAACCAAATTAAAAATATGTTATAATATATTTACAAGGTTGAGAGATATATCAAATAACTTTGTTGGTCGAGTATTAATAGTACTAGGCAACATCGCAAGGGAAGCCTGTGGTGGGCATTGATGATCACAATGCTTGGACTCCGCATGATATGCATTGCGCAAATCTGTACGGTCCTCCACGCTTTGAAAAGAAGTGTACTTGGGGAATGTCCCCAGACCAGGAGTGGGGGAATACTTAAAAGTGCTTTGATGGAGTTGCACTATAATATCAACCAATGAGATGGTCGCTCAAGATAATTGACCCAAGATGCGCACTTGAGAAAAGAAACGCCGCAGATTGGTGAGTTCTGCGAAAACAAAAACACCCTTCTTAGAGAAGTTTCTTAGTCTTTCCTTTCTCTTTTTATTTTTTTCTTACTAAGAAACTTCTCTAAGAATGCTACCTTAGTTCAAAAGTAGAATAGCTGTTTTGTAAGCAGCATACGAGGGAGCGTTACCTTCATGCAGCACCAAAATAAATTTATTGACACCCTTATAAAAAATATGTTATAATATTTTAATAAGGGAAAGGGAATGAATGAAATGACTTTGAGTAAAAAGAATTACAAGTTTTTTGAAATGGCAAGAAAAGAAGCAACAACTTCAGATTACAGAAATGTCCATGTTGGCTGTGTGATTGTTTATAAAGGGCATGTCATTGGACAAGGTTCCAATAGAGATAAATCTGATACAGTACAGAAAAAATATAATTCTTATCGTCATTTCAATCATACTGAAAAGCCAATCAAACATTCAATTCATGCAGAAATTGCGGCATTGAAATCTATACCTTATCCAATAGCAAACACAGTAGATTGGAAAAAGGTTAATGTTTATATCTATAGAATTTGTCCTGGTAAGAGTTTAGGGCAAGGATTGTCTCGTCCTTGCAAAGCTTGTATGAATGCTTTGCGGGACATGGGCATCAAAGATATATATTATACTACAGAAGATGGATATGCAAACGAAAAAATCTTTTAGTGAACAATGGTCGTTAAGATCCGCTTGAGACAAAAGTCGATGGATCACCTTTTGACCGAAGGTATAGGTAAGAATCAATGCCGAGACTTATCTTAGAAAAATAGCATTTGGAGAGCGTGTTACGTGGAACTTGATCGGCGGGCTGGCACAGTTGGCATTAACTGGAAAAACGAGAAGCGCTTCATTGTCGCGTTGGATCAAGGACTCAGGGTTGTAGGTGAACGGAGCCAAGAGACAGGAAACCTTCAATCCACGGAATGCCAAATGGGGTGGCAGCAGACTCATAATCTGTTTCATGAAAATGACAAGTAAGTTCGATCCTTGCTCCGTGGACCAAGCGTAATATTATAGTGAAAGGTCTGATATGTTTGATTATATGGACTATGATGAGGATGAAACGTATGAAGTAGTTCAAAAAATTAGCCGCAAATCTAAAAGTCCAAAACAAAAAAACTATAAAAAAGAATACAAAAACGACTTCCGCAAAGAGGGTAAGTTTAAGCGAGAACATTTAAAGGTGAATGAAGATGAATAAATCTTCTGTAGAAAACTTTTATCGTAATATGAATTTGTCAGATTTATTGCAAGTAGTATGTAAAGATATTAAGAGTTTTTTGAATGATAAAAATCCTGAACTTCTAAATGATAAGCTTGCAGAACACTTTATCGCCGCAATGAATTACTAAGTCGTGTTGATGTGCAGCATTCATACCATTCAGAGAATGGCGATAATATTTTGACTACTAGTGGACAAGGACTAAGTTCAGTGAACATTGCCGCGAAGGAGCTTGAAGATATGCTTCTACCGGACGGAAAATTGTTGCTATTCTGACTCTTGGAGAATATCACGCTGCGAGACAAAAACCAGAAATTGATTGGTTCTAAAACTAGTTGACGGCAGATATGTAATTATGTTATAACTATTTATAGTTAAGAGAAAGGATATTATGCTTAGTGATTATGTATATGAAGAGTATGAATATGATTTCATTGAGTCTCTTGGAGATAATTTTGGTCTAACAGAGGATCAGTATCTTGCTTACCAAGATGAAGGTTGGCAAGAAGATGGGTATGATGACTATGACTATTGGGAATAAAAGAAATGTTATTCTCATAGTTACATTATCATTAGTTGTTTCTTTTGGTCTACAATGTTTACATGGCTGTAGTGAGGAAGAGATGATTAGAACTTATTCAGGTTCACCAAGATTCTCTATTCTTCAAGAAGAATATTTAATGAAAACTTTTGTTGATGCTGAAACTGGTGTAGAATATCTATATTATAATGGAGCTGTTACTGTTCTTTATAATCACGATGGTTCTATTAAAATTGCGGAAGGATATTTTGACTAATGGAAGAATTTTTTGTTCTCAAGTATGAAGATGATTTGTGCGCTTGGTACGAATCTTATTTTTTTGAATTTGACGGAGCAAAGAATTGGACAAGCCTTTATCAAAACGATTGGCGTTGTTGGAAACTATATAAAAATGATGAATTGATAGAAGAGTGGATAAACCCTGACGCAGATTAGAAGGAGGAAAAATGCTTAACGAGAAGTCTATTCGAGAGTTGTGCTATGTTGTTACAGTAGATGATATCAAGCCTATTGACGGAGCAGATAATGTTGAAATTGCTGTTGTCGGTGGCTGGCGTATCATGGTACGTAAGAATGTTTTTCTTCCTGGCGATTATGCAGTCTATTTTGAAATTGATTCTAGAGTTCCCGCACGAGAACCATTCTTATTTCTTGAGTCAAAGCATTTCAAAGTAAAGACGCAGAAATATTTCAAGGGAACTGTCATTAGCCAAGGATTGCTAATGTCTTTTCAAGATTTTTGTGTAAATGGAGAAAAGCCAGATTGGTTGGTCAAGCTAGAAAAGCGTATGGCAAAAGGAGAAAATGTAAATCATATTTTTCTTACTGATGCTCTTGGAGTTGTATATGCGGATCCAGCTGACAACGATCGAAAAGGTAAGGGCGTAGATAAGTATAGAAGTATGGTTAGCCGCAATGCTAAGTTATTCAAGAAGCAGCCTTATCGTTTCTTGATGCAGCATGAATGGGGAAAGAAATTTTTATTTTTGTTTTTTGGTAAGAACAAGAGCGAAAATAAAAAGCGTTTTCCAAATCATATGCCTTATATTGTTCCAACAGACCAAGAGCGTTGTGAAAATATGCCTTGGGTTCTTGAGGACAAGACTCCTTATATCAAGACTTCTAAGTGTGATGGAAGTAGTGCTACTTATATTCTTGAGCGTAAGCGTAAAGGGTTTGAGTTTTATGTATGTAGCCGCAAGGTGCGGCAGCTAACTCCTGACCAGGATTGTTTCCATAAAGAAAACTATTACTGGAAAGCTGCTAAGAAGTATGACATTGAAAATAAGCTAAAGGATTATCTGAAAAAGCACCCTAACCTTAAGTATGTTTGCTGGCAAGGTGAATTGTGCGGACCTAGTATTCAAGGAAACCCGCATAAGCTAAAGGATATTCATTTATTCTTATTCCATTTCATTGATTCTTCTGTTGGAAAGTATGATATTTTGAAAGCAAAAGAAATTTGGAACGAGTATGATATGGAATCTGTAGCAATACTTGATCCTGCGTATGTCATGCCAGATGATTTTGAAGAATTCAAACTTTCTGCTGATGGTTATTATCCTCCTGAAGAGTGCGAGGGAAACAAGAAATGTACTCAAGAAGGATATGTATATTATAAAACCACTGACCCTAATTTTAGTTTCAAAAATGTTAGTCGAAAGTATTTACTAAAGCACTCACAGTAAGAAGGTTGATGTGAGCAAATGGTAGAAAAAATCTATATGACAAGCGATCTTCACTTTGGACATGATAAGCCCTTTCTTTATGCTCCTAGAAGTTTCAAAAATATCTGGGAGCATGATGAAGCTATTATAAAAAATTGGAACTCTCTTGTCAATCCAGAGGATCATGTTTATATCCTTGGAGATTTAATGCTTGGCGATAATGAGCATGGTAAAAAGTGTCTTTCTCAACTAAAAGGGCATCTTCACATTATCTTTGGAAATCATGATACTGATGTTCGCAAAGAAATCTATAATGACCTTTGGAATGTAGATGAAATTTGCGGATATGCAACTATATTGAAATATAAGAAATGGAGTTTTTATCTTTCTCATTACCCCTCAAGAACATCTAATTATGATGATTTTATAAGAGGCAAACGAGTCATAAATATTTGCGGACATACTCACACCGCAAATAAATTTTATGATTTCAATGATGAAATGATTTGTTATCATGTTGAACTTGACGCACATAACAATACTCCAGTTTTGCTCGATCAAATTATAGAAGATTTGAAGAAGAAAAAGTAACCTCTGGTAAAATACCAGAGGTTTTTTTATTGCTTGGACAAAAAACAGTAATTTGTATTTATTGTTTTTCAAATACTTATGATAGTGTTTTAAAAATTGGAAGGAGGTATAGAGTGGCGTCATTAAGTGTAACAAGAGGCGATACTCTTCCTATCATAGTTAACATTGATAGCAATGGTGAACCGTATGAGTTAGAAGAAGGCGACATTATCACGTTTACAGTTAAGAAAACGACCGATATAAATGACGCGGTGTTGATTCAAAAACAAATGGATAAGAATACTGGTCTTTATTGTGAGCTAACGCCGCAAGATACAAAACTTCCATATGGTAAATATAAGTATGATGTTCAGTTGTCTCAATCAAATGGTAGAGTGTTTACTATTATAAAGCCAAGTACTTTTGTAGTAACAGAAGAGGTGACAACCAATGTCCCAAGTTAGTAAGCTCGAAACAAGTTTAGGAACAAAAACAATTTCTGGCACATTGGTAACACCGATAAAGTTATCAGGCTCTCTTGGAAATAGCTTTGTTATGTCTAAGATTATTGTTGATACAGAACTCAATGGAGAATCAGAAAATCCTATTGCAAATAAAGCTGTATATGAAGCAATTCAGCAATGTAAAGCAAACCAAGAGGAAATTGGAAAGTTTTTTGAAGATGGCAAACTATCTCATACCCTTACTATTGGAGATACTGTCTATGATGGAACTAAAGATGTTATTATAGAAGTATATGATGGTGAAAAAAATATAACATAAAGGAGGTAGAATGGCTGAAAAATTTTTTCAAGCAGAAGCAAGTAAGTCTGGTACTTATGAGTTTGCTACAGCTGGTAAATTTGTAGATAGAAATATCAATCTTATTATTCCTGCGGCAGAAGCTACTGCTCAAGGTGATTTTAGTAAAACTTTTGATGTAGCAGCGGCAGCAACCGTTGGGGAAAAAAATAAAATTACAAATACATATCCTGTTTCAGGAGTAAAGACAGAGCACTTCAATGAAACTGATGCTTTCCCTATTGAAGCTTCAATTATTAAAAAAGGTTTTACTGACAGTGTGGTTTATCCAGGTCAAGGTAGTTATAACATTACAGTAAATGTCTCTACAAGTGGAAATATTCCTGCAACTGTTATTTCTGTCAGTCCAAAAGAAGGTAAGACAGTAGTTCCAAATTCTATTATTGGTATTAGTGGTACTGCAAAGGTTGCTACTGGTGAAGATAATGCTTATTACATCAATGCGGAAGCTTCTGTTGCGGATTTTGCTTTGGCAGATTATATCAATGCGGCTGGCACGCCTGGTTATTATGGCAACGCAGAAGAGATTTCTGTAAGCAACAATATCAAAGGTGGCAAGAGTACCGTTTATACGATTCCAATTGCGTCAAGTTCTTTAGGTAATGCGGCAAAAGCTGGTGTAGCTTATACAGAAAACACTTCTGTTGTAATCCCTAGTGAAGGTGCTCTTTATATTGAAGAGGGTTATTTGCCCGCAACTAAAATTACTTTAGATCAAATGTTAGAGGGTAGTGCAGATCAAGCTACTATCGGTGAAGCTAATATTTTAGCAAGTAAAATTGCTTATGATGTAGATGGTAAAAAACTTGTTGGTACGATGCCTGACAATGGTGGTTTAGGTGAAATCAAAGTCAATAGTTTAGATTTTACACAAACTATTCCTGCTGGCTATACTAGCGGTGGAACGATTACGACAGAGATTCCCGCACTTACAAAATATGGTTTTAGTGCTTCTGTTACAATTCCAGACAGTAACTTGACTATTAGTTCTACTGTTAATAAAGACGGTATTCAAAAAACCTATAGTGTTTCTGCGAAGACTCTTGATCTTGATTTCTTACCCACAGAAGATGGCGCAGTTAGAAACAAAGATAACTTTACGGGAACTGCCGATAATGTTGTTGTTGGTGAGATTGCTCAATCTTCAAGTAGTGTAGCATCTGGCTCAACTTTAGTTGGTGGCTCAACATTGTCAATTGGTGCTGGTTATTATCCAACAGAAAGAACATTCACTGTACCCTCTGCTTCTACCAGTGTTGGTAATACAGTAGTAACAGCTGGTCTTGAATTAGGTGCGGCACCTGATACTTATACGAATCCTGCATTGGTTACCGCAAAAGAAGAATCTAAAGTCTATGTAGAATTCAAAGGTACGGCTGCTGGTGAAACAGGTAAAGTCCTTGAGAGTATTACTCAACCAGCGATCAAGTACCTTGAAGTTTATACTGGAACAGTTACAATCAAATAAATAGGAGGCTTATTATATGGCTGAAAATTTAGCTACTAGAGGAGAAACTAATTGGGAGGTTCCTGCAATTACTCCTTCTCCTGAGAAATCACAAACTCTTACTCTCAGCACAAAAGACAAATACGTAGATAAAGATATTAAAGTTACTGTTGAGAAAATCAAAGCTGGTGCCGCGAGTGCTGATGCCGCATCTGCTTCTGCTGCTTCTGATGATGTAGCTCTTTCTGCATCAGAAATTAGTGGCGGTTATAAAATTACAACAAGTGGTAGTGGTAATTCAAAAGTTACTTCTGCTGGTTATCTAAATCCTGGCTCACTACCGATCGCAAGTACTACTAAGGATTATTGGGTTGCAAAGGCTACTCCTACGTCTACCAATAGTACAGTATCAGCAACAACTTCTACTGATATTGCTTCTACTGTTGTGGCAAGTACTTATACAACATCAACTACAAAGCCTGCTTCTGGTTATTATATCGGTGTTAGTGCTGATGCTTCTGCTACACCTGCAACCGCATCAGTTTCAGCTGGTTACGCCAAAGAAAAGGTTTCTGCCACTGGCACACAGAGTTCCAAGAGTGCAAAGAGTTATGTTAGCCTAAACGCATCTTCTCTTTCTGCTACAGAAATTACCCCTGGCTCAGAGCAAACTGTCACTATTGGTGCTGGTTATTATCCTAGCGCACGTACAGTAAAGGTAAAAGCTGCTAATGCTGGTGCTAAAGCCGTATTTACAAAATCAGGGCTTCAACGAAATGCCGATGGTGTTGGCGAGAGTCTTGGTCTTATCACAAACACAGCTGGTTTCACAGATGCAACAACCGCAAGTAATCCTCTAAGTGCGGGTGCTACTCTTACGAACCATGCTTTAGCCTCAAGAACTTATCGCGATCTTAGTAAGCCTGAAGAGGATGCTCTTGATTTAGCTCCTATCCTAATTTCTGGTGATTATTTATATGTCAACAAAGGCTATGTTGGTGAAGATTATAAGATTAGCCTTGCGAGATTAGTTCCTGATAATATTGGTGATGTTGCAATTGGTGCTGGCACAGCGGCTTTACGTAAAGGTAATACATTACTTGACAAAGATGGTGTTGCTGTTACAGGTACAATGGACAATGCAACTGTAAAGAGTGGTACTGTATCAATTAGTGCTAATGGAGCAATTGCCTACAATGAAAATGGTAAATTCTCTATTCCTATTACTGCTCAGGCTGATGCCCCTACCGTTGTTGATAGTCATGTAGGTTATATTTCTAATACAGAAGGTACTAGACAAGCTTCTGAAAAAGCATCTGCTACAAGAGAGCTAAATAAAATTATTGGTTCTATCAATTTTGCCAATACTGACAAGGTAACACCTACCATTACAAGACAAAATGTTCCAACAGGCGTAACGAATGCGGCGAGTGGTAATGCTACTACAACAGCTCCAACTTCTGGTGTATATGTTGCAGTTAAGACTGGAGAAGTTACTAGAAGTGCTAGTGCTAGCGTAGCTATTAGTCAAGCTGGTTATGGCGATAGTGTACATCATGGTATTACCGCAGGTAGTGTAACTGTTGGTGCTGCCGCATCTGACTCTACTTATATTCCTATTGCAACTACTTCAAGAACGGCTGGTGCTGGTTCTGTTAGTGGTTCTGCTGCTGGGGTTACTT
>ERZ808267.61-NODE-61-length-54744-cov-4.907843_pt1 | contig 54744 bp, 83 predicted proteins | sample MGYA00521241_ERZ808267 | MGnify/ENA primary metagenome ERZ808267 (study PRJEB31516, sample SAMN03275592) | gut metagenome | biome: mammalia-associated habitat; material: feces | host: Papio cynocephalus | place: Kenya | collected 2012-07-19 ...
GCCGCAAGAGAATGCGGGATAGCAAGTATCGCACACATACCAATTGACAGCGGAGAAAACCGCTTTACCAAACGCAAGGAGGACGATTGCATGAACATCGACTGGACTAAGATTGACGGCTACCGCGAGGACATGACGGCTGATGAAAAGCTTGAACTGCTCAATAGTTATGAAGCCGACAATGAACCCGCCTCTACCCCCGGCCCTGCCCCGGCACACGTTGACGATAAGCCCGCGCAGGATAAACCGAATCCGGCCAAAAGCAGCACGGTGAGCAAGGCACTGTACGACAAGACGGCAAGCGAATTAGCCGCGCTGAAAAAGCAGATGCGCAGCCGCATGACGGCAGATGAGCAGCGGGAAGCCGACCGCGCGGCCAATGAGGAAGCCATGCGCGCGGAGCTAGCCGAGTTGAGGCATGAAAAGACCATAAGCACCTATAAGGCGGCTTATCTGAGCCTTGGCTATGACGAACAGATGGCATCCGACGCGGCAAGCGCCATGACCGACGGCGATACAGACACGGTGTTCGCAATCATGAAACAGCACTCCATCACGAGCGAAAAGGCGCTAAAGGCAAAGCTGCTCAAGGAAATGCCTACGCCGCCCGCCGGTGGAGACCCGGAAGCGGAAAAACAGAAAAAGCAGATGGCAGACCTCAGGAAAGCGATGGGACTGCCGGTTTGATTTAGGAGGAAAAACAGATGGCGAACAGTTTTCAGCTTGCACAGACCTTTCTACCCCTGCTGGATGAGGTGTACAAGGCCAATTCGCGCACTGCGATACTCGATTCTACCAAAGTCGAGATCGTAAACGGCAACACGATAAAGGTATTTAAGACCGACATGGACGGTCTGGGCAACTACAACCGCAACACCGGCTTTGTTGATGGCAGCGTAACGGGTACGTGGGAAACCCTTACTCTGGGCAAAGACCGTGGCCGCTCGTTTACCGTTGACCGCATGGACAATGAAGAAACTATTGGCATGGCGTTCGGCACGCTGGCGAGCGAGTTCATCCGCACTAAGGTTACGCCCGAAATCGATGCGTACACCTTTGCAAAGATCGCGGGCACGACCGGCATAGATACCGCGACTGCCGCCGATATAACCATCGGCACGACCGACGTTCCTGGACTGATCGACGAAGCGGAGCGTTCCATGAACGAAAACGAAGTCCCGGTCGATGGACGTATGCTTTTCATCTCTGAAAGCGCCTACGCGGGACTGCGCAGCAAAGTGACCCGTACCGTAATGAACGGCGATGGCGGCATCAATAAGGAAATCGAGAGCTACGACGGTATGCGCATAATCCGCGTGCCGCAGAGCCGCTTCTATACCGCAATCACGCTGAAGGACGGCTCCAGTTCCGGCCAGACGGCGGGCGGCTATACCGGCACTGCGACCACGGGCTACAAGATCAACTTCATGATAATCCATCCGAGCGCGATTACTAAGGTTGTAAAGCACGTACTGCCGCGTATCTTCTCGCCCGATGAATACCAGAAGGCCGACGCGTGGAAGTTCGACTACCGCGTGTACCACGATACCTTTGTCTATGACAACAAGGTAAAGGGCATTTACCTGCACAAGGGCGCTACCGCGCTGAGCTGATATGGCAGAGAAATTGACCCCTGAAGGGCTGGTTGTGGGGCTGATACCAGAGCAGGCACAAACGCCTGTTGAGCCGGTTAAAGCCCCGGAAACCCCGCCTAAAAGCAGCAAAATAAGCGCTAAAAAGCCGATGCGCGGCAAGCAGCAGTAGACGGCACGAAAGGAGATGGTGCTTATGACAATGACCGAAAAGATCAACATGCTGAACATTCTCGCCGGTGAAAACCTGAGTGAGAGCATGGCGAGCGCCTATCTTACTTTGGCCGGCCAGAAGATACTCCAAAAGGCGTTTCCGTTTGACCATACGCAAACCAAAGTCCCGGAGCGGTACGAGCTGCTTCAGCTTGAGATCGCGGCACACATGTACTTAAAGCGCGGCGCTGAGGGCGAAACGAGCCACAGCGAAAACGGCGTGAGCCGCCATTACGAGGCGGCAAGCGTGCCCGATTCCATGCTAAAGCAGGTAATTCCGCACGCAAAGGTGGTGAGCGGCGATTGAAATGCCTTGAAAGAAACAAGATCGACTTTTACTACGCGCTGTACAACGGGCGCAAACGCGCATTGGACGACGACGGCAAGCCCACTGGCGAATGGTACACGGATTATAAGACCCCACACCCGATAAGGGCATGTGTATCGGCGGCGCGCGGCGACACCTCGATTGAGCAATTCGGCGCGGCGGTTGATTACGACCGCGTGATCGTGACCGACGACATGAATTGCCCGATAGATGAGCACAGCGTGATATGTCTCGACGTGCCGGTGTCGTATTCGGGCGAGCAGCTCATATACGACTACATAGTCCGACGCGTGGCAAAGTCCTTGAACAGCATCGCCATTGCGATAAGCCGGGTGAACGTGTCGTGAAGACGATAACCGTTGACATTGGGCAGATAAGCAAAGCTGTTGCTGAGATAGATCGGTACAAGCGTGAAATGGACGGCAAAGTACGTACACTGCTTGAACGCATGGCGGCAGAAGGCATAGACGTATCGTCGGCCATATATAAAACCGCCGCGTATGACGGCGTTAACGACGTGACCGTGAACGGCCCGGAATGGATAGACGCGCACACGCTGGCGATAAGCGCGACAGGTCAGGCCGTAACGTTTATCGAGTTTGGCGCGGGCAAGCTAAGGTACGGCAGTCATCCATGGCGCGGGAAGCTGGGCTTTAAGGCGGGCGGCTATGGCAAGGGGCAGGGCGCAATGAGCAAGCGCCAGTTCTGGGTCTACAATGGCAGCGGAGGCGACGCGCGCGCTGGCGGCGTTGAAGTACGCCCCGGCATCATAAAGACGCAGGGCAACGCCCCGTCCAGAGCCTTGTATGAGGGCGAAAAGGCCATGCGGCGGCGCATAAAGGCCATTGCAAAGGAGGTATTCGCGACATGATCGACATCGAAAGCGACATAATCCGCGCAGTGGAACAAGCCGTGACGCTAACGCGCCCGGACGTGGCCGTGTACGACATGGAGATACGCGGCGAGGCCGTGTTCCCGTGCATAGTGCTGTACGAGGCCGACAACTACTCGCTCATGAGTTCGCGCGATACAGGCAGCACCGACAACCACGCGCAGGTCATGTACGAACTCAACGTTTACTCGAATCTGACGGCAGGGCGCAAACGCGACTGCCGCGCAATATACGCGCTTGCGGACGAGGCGCTTTGCCGCATGGGATTTACCCGCATGGGCACGTCGCCGGTTGACATGCAGGACGCGACGATTTACCGGCTTACCGGCAGATATTCAGCCGTCGTAGGCCGCGACAAGATGATTTACAGGAGGGCATAAAGATATGGCGGCAGCTACTTCGGCTACTTCTACTTATAAGTCATTTCTTATGATGGAAAATGCGTCAAGCACCGGTACTTATGAAAAGCTGGTGGACATTAAGAGCTATCCCGACCTGGGCGGTACGCCCAATATGCTTGACGCTACCACGCTGAGCGACCCCATGACTAAGCAGATATTGGGCATACAGCAGGTCGATTCGCTGGAGTTCACGGCCAACTACACGCTGGCCGACTATAAGAAGCTCAAGGAGCTTGAAGGTTCGGAGCATAATTTCGCCGTATGGTTCGGCGGCACTGAATCGGCGGGCGTGCCTACGCCTAGCGGCGTTGACGGCAAAGCGAAGTTTAAGGGCAGTCTGACCGTATACATCAACGGCGGCGGCGTTGACGAGGTGCGCGAAATGACTATCACTCTGGCCGCTTCTACGGTAATTGCACTGGACGAAACCTGAGCGGCATAATCGGCATATAAGGCATAACAGTCATAATCGTCATACCTTATGTGCTGCGCATAACAGGTATAACAGGCATAAACGGCATAACAGGCATACAGCAGGAGGGAATCAACATGGCAAAGACAATTTGCTTTAACTACGACGGCAAGGACTACACCCTTGAATATACCCGCGCGAGCGTGCGCGCGATGGAGAATCGCGGCTTTAAGCCGGGCGACCTTGTGGAAAAGCCCATGAACACCCTGCCGGAGCTGTTCGCGGGCGCGTTCATCGCCAACCATCGCTTTACCAAGCGCGAGGTTATCGACGAGATATACGCCGCGATGGGCAACAAGGAAGAGCTGGTGAACAAGCTGGCCGAGATGTACAACGAGCCCATCAGCGCGCTTATGGCCGAGCCGGACAACGACGGCGAAAAAAACGTGAAGTGGGACGCGAACTGGTAACAGGCGCGTCCCCGGAAAGCAGCGAAACGCCGGGAGAAGTGTTTGAAAGAATGCTTCCTACCTACATGGCGTTTGGCATGACCCCGGACGAATACTGGAACGGCGACTGTATGCTGGCAAAGGCGTACAGAGAAGCGGATGAGATAAGGCAGCGGCGACGCAATCAGGAGCTTTGGCTACAGGGCATGTACGTATACGAAGCAATCTTGGATTGCGCGCCGCTTTTAAATGCCTTTTCAAAGCGTCCCAAGCCTCAGCCGTATTCATCCGAGCCGTACCCCATTACACCGCAGGAGGTACGTGAGAAGAAGGAGCGGGAGCGCAAAGCCCAGTACGAGCGCATGAAGTCGTTCGTGAACGGCTGGGCGGCGCGGGTAAATCAGCAATTGGCGCTGCGTGAAGCGAAAGATGAGGTGAAGTAGACATATGGCTGATTATACGGTTGATAGTCTAAAACTCCAGATAACCAGCGATACGTCGAAAGCCACTCAAGGCATAGACAAGCTGCGCAAGTCGCTAGTTAATCTGGAAGCGGCAGTACGTAATATAGGCAAGCTTAACAGTGGACTTAACGACAAGTTCAGCGGGCTTGCCAAAAGCCTTGAACCACTTCAGAGCCTTAACTTTAAGAGCCTTAGCAAGGGCATAAAGCAGCTAGAGCACCTGAGCAGCATAAATCTTGCGCCGCTTGCGGAGGGCATAAAGGATCTCAACAATGCCAACATAGACACGAGCAAGCTCCGAAACCTTGCTAGCGTTTTCAAGGGTTTGAGGATGGAAAGCCTTGAACGCGGCGCTGATGCGCTGGCCAAACTGGGGCAGACTGATCTAACCCCGCTGAACATGAGCCTTATGGACTTGCCGGACGACGCAGTAGGTAAGCTGAGAAGTCTGGCTGAAGCTATGGGCGGCCTTGCCGTCGCGCAGAGCTTGATGCAAAAGGCCATGGGCAAATCCAAAGGCAATTCCAAGAACAAGCCCGCACAGAGCGGCGGTGAAATTCCCGAAACCGACTCCGAAGCCACAGACATTACGCTTGACAACGCGGCTAAAAGTGCGAAAGAAGCGTCTGACGCGATAGAAGAAGTCGGAGACGTTTCCGAGGAATCGGCAGAAAAAGTAGAGACGCTGCGCGAGAGCCTGGCCAAGTTTTCACAAAGCGGCCTAGGCAAGGCGTTGAGCGGTCTGGGCAACATCGCAAAGCGCGGTTTAAGTCTTCTGGGCACTCTGGGCAAGAATCTGGCGGGCGGCTTTGGGAAGATGCTTATTCAGCCCATCAAATCGGCAGGTAAGCATCTAAGCGAACTCGTCAAGAAGTTCCAGACCGCCGGGAAAAAGATAGCGGGTACGGTCGGTTACTGGGCGTTGTTTCAGGCAATAACCGCCGTAAGCAACGCATTTAAGCAAGGACTAACCAACCTGAACGAATACGCACAGGCCGTGGGCGGCACGCTGCAAACGTCGCTGAACAGCATAGCGACCAACATGCAGTATCTTAAAAACTCCATAGGCGCGCTGGCCGCGCCGCTTATCAACGCAATCGCCCCGGCACTTGACTATATCGTAGACAAGGTTGTATCGGCATTTAACGTGATAAGTCAGGTAATCGCGCGGCTGACGGGCGCGTCCACATGGACGCGCGCCACAAAAGCCGCCGCCACGTTCGGCAGCACGGCGGGCAGCGCAGGCAGAGCCGCAAAGGACGCGGGCAAGGCCGCTAAGACAATGGCGATGGCGTTTGATGAGCTGAACGTGCTCAAGGATTCGGGCAGTTCGGGCAGCGGCGGCGGAGGAGGCGGCGGAGGCGGCGGTTCCGACGCGGGCGCGATGTTTGAGGAAGTGCCCATAGACAGCGCGATTAGCGGCTGGGTTGACCAGATCAAAAACGCGATTGAGGCGGGCGACTGGTACGGCGCGGGCGCTATACTGGCCGATAAGGTCAATGAGATGATAGATCAGGTTGACTGGGACGGCTGGGGGCACAAGCTGGGCGCAGGCCTTGAGCATGGCATAGAGCTTATGGACGGCTTTATTGCTACGCTAAAGCTTGACAAGCTGGGCGCGGGGCTGGCCACGTCGCTTAACGGCGTGATGGACGAAGTGGACTTTACCGCCGCCGGGCGCGTGTTTATGGCCAAATGGAAGCTGCTGTTCGATACGGCTTACGGCTTTATTAAGACGTTTGACTGGGCAAAATTTGGCGTATCAGTAGGCGAATTCCTCAACGGTTCGTTTGAGGGATTCAGCATTGAGCGCGGCGCGTATTTCGTGATAGGCGGCTTAAACGGTCTGTTCATATCGGCAATAAACGCCATAAAGACTATCAAGTGGACGGAGATAGGGCAAAACGTAGGCAAGGCCATTAACAACGCGCCGTGGCGCGACATGTTCGTAAACGCGGGCACAGCGCTTTCCGACGGGCTAAAGGGCGTATTTACGACGCTTCTAAACGTCGTCCAGACGATAAACTGGAAAGAGCTGGGCAGGTCGGCGGCAGACGGCATGAACGCTATCGACTGGGTAGGCGTTGGTAAAAAGGCGGGCGAATTCATAGGCGAGGCGCTCAAGGGCATAGCCGATTTTGCGGGCGAGTTTTTGAGCGGAACAGACTGGTACGAGATAGGCGCGGGCATAGCGGCGCTGTTTGAAAGCATCGACTGGGACGGGCTTTCGGATAAGTTCCATGAAGTAGCAAAAAGTCTGGGCGCAGGACTTATGGACGCTATAAAGGGATTGTTTGCCGATAATGACGGCGACGGCGTTCCGGGCATTGTTGAGGCCATTGCCGGGCTTACCGACCTCATTATGAGCATAGTAACCGGCGCGATAGACGGCGCGCTGTCTTCACTGCTGGGAAGCGATTTCACGGCATTCAGTGACTTCTGGGATGACTTCTGGAAAGCGTTTACGCTGTCCGCTGATTCCTCTCGCACGACATGGGCAGGAAAAGAAGAGCTGGCGCAAAGTCTGGTAGATGAAGGTCTGGTTCCCGACCTTGAATCCGCACTTGACTATATCGATGAGCACAGCGTACCGGTTGCTGAAGAAAAGGGTAAAAACGTTGCCGACAGCGTAATCAACGGCTTTAACGGCGGCATAAGCAATCCTACGCTGAAGCCTACGCTTAAAAACTTTATAGATTCTATGGACTTGCCGGACGTATTTGGCAAAGGCAAGAAAATGGGTGTGGACATGATGACCGGCCTAAACAACGGCATAAACAGCAAGAAAACCGTTGTAGGTTTCACCGTCTCACAGGCGGCGGGCGAAGGTTTGCTTACTAAGCTTAAAAACCAGTTGGGCATACACTCCCCGTCAACCGAAATGGAGGGCATCGGTGAAAACACTTTGCAGGGCCTTATAAACGGCCTCATCGCAAAGGAAGCGCTGCTGACCGTAACCACGGCGGCATGTACGCTCATTATGACCACGGCGTTTACGGTAGCATGGACGGCTATCAAGCTGGGCACTACGCTAGCGTGGTCAACGTCGGCAGACGGCATTATAGGCCGCATGAACGCGGGCATAACGGCGGGCAATACGGCGCTTACAAACGGCACGGCCATATGGGTAAACACCGTGGGCAGCGCGTGGACGCAGATTAAGGACGCGATACCTACGGGCTGGGCACAGATAAGCGCGAGCATAAAGTCGCAGTCTGAGCAGGCCGCAAACGGCATGAAAACCGCGTTTGAGAACGCCAAGAGCTCGATACTGGCGGTATGGGACGGCATAAAGAGCGGCGTACAGTCGGCGATTAACGACATAATCAGCGCGGTAAACCGCATGTCGTCGTCGGTATCGTCGGCCATAAGCTCGATGAACAACTCGCTGAACCGCTTTACCAGCGGCGCGAACCAGAAGATAAGCCAGACGCAGAACAAGATCAACGAGATAAACATACCAAAGTATGCAAGCGGCGGCTATCCGAGCACGGGCGAGTTGTTCCTTGCGCGCGAGGCTGGGCCCGAACTGGTAGGCTCGATACGCGGCAGATCGGCGGTAGCCAACAACGACCAGATCGTCGAGGGCATACGGCAGGGCGTGTACGAGGCCGTGTCGGCGGCGCAAAATGGCAATCAGGGCGGTGCGGTGGAAGTCAAGCTGTACATAGACGGCAGACAGGTAGCCGCGTCGGTAGAAAAGGCACAGCGCGAACGCGGCGCGACGATATATCCGGGAGGTGTGTTAAGTGGCGCTTAGAGCATTGGTAAAGGTAGGCAATGTTGACCTGCCCGAACCGTCCACCTATTCGGGCAATACCGCGACGCTGGTTGATTCCGAGCGCAACCTTCAGGGCAAGGTCATAGGCAGCGTTGTGCGCGACGACGTGGCAAAGGTTGAATTGGGCTGGCGGTATCTGACCGCCGCCCAGTGGTCTATGGTAGGCAAGCTGTTCAAAATCAGCGCAGGCGGGCAGTTCTATAACAGCGTTACGTTCTTTGACCAGACGGAGGGCGACTGGGTAACGCGCCTGATGTACGTGGGCGACCGCAACGCGGGAATGTGGCGGCGCGACCCCGAAACCGGCGACGTGATGGGCTGGACGGATTGCAAGCTATCGCTAATCGAGGTGTAAGCGGCCATGTATGCAGTAAGTCAGGCATGGAAGGACATGCAGGCCTCACAACTGGTGGGCGAGGGCTTTGTCGAGGTATCATTCGCGGTAGGCGACCCGGACGCGCAGAACGCGGCCACGGCGAGCGACAACGGCCATATGTACATAAGCGACATATCGGACGTGACCGACGAAAACGAGATGCAGATCACGCGGTATTGCACGCTGGAACACAACCTCTGGCAAGCCGATGGAACGGTTCTAATCGCGCCCGAAAGCGCGCCGGTAAGCTATGCGGGATATGTGGGCAACGCGCTTTCGGGCGCGGACGGCACGTTTTCAGTGCACCCGGTGATAACCGTTACGCTGGGGCAGGTATATGAAAAGCTGCTTCCCGGCATATCAATAACGTGGAGCAAAGCGTTTGACGAATGGGCTACCGACTTCACGGTAACGGTATATAACGGTAACACGCAGGTATGGGCACAGCGCGTAACCGAAAATAGTACGGTTTTAAGCGTGATTTCCAAGGATATACCCGCATACGATAAAGTAGTAATCGAAGTAATCAAGTGGTCAAAACCCATGCATTATGCGCGCATTGAGAACATATTGCTGGGTATTAAGACCACATACGACAAGGGGCAGCTAATGGCGTTTGAGCATGAACGCAATTTCGACCCGATATGCGCAAGCGCGCCAGTTGCGTCCATAACCTTTTCGCTGGACAACACGGGCGATGAATACGACCCCAATAACGATACGGGCATGAGCAAGTATCTGATGGAACGTCAGCGCATACGGGCGAGGTACGGATTCAAACTGCCCAACGGCCAGACCGAATGGATACCGGCGGGGCTATTCTATTTGTCCGAATGGAACGCGCCCCAGAACGGCCTTACAGCCTCATTCAAGGCGCGCGACATAATGGCGCTGATGCAGGGCACGTACTCAAAGGGCGTATACAGCCCGGACGGCGTGACGCTGAAGGCGTTGGCAGAGGCGGTATTGACAGACGCAAACCTGCCGCCCGGAACGTCGGGTGGCACGGTATGGCAGCTTGACGACGCACTGGGCGACATGACGACAACCGCGCCGCTCCCACTGAAGACGCACGCGGAATGTCTCCAGTACATCGCACAGGCGGCGGGCATGGCCATGTGGCACGACAGAAGCGGCGTAATGCACATAGGCACGCCGGGGACAGAGGCCGACACGAGCTATAAGCTGGACGACTTCAACCTGTTTTCGCGGCCTGAAATAGAGTTGCAAACGCCGGTAAGTACGGTGAGAGTGCATGTGTACAACTACACCGCCCAGACGGACGATACGGAACTGTACAAGGGCACGCTGACGATAAACGGCACTAAGGAAATAACCGTCAGTTATTCGCAGACGGCGGCGAGCGCCACGGCCACAGTAACGGGCGGCACGCTGGTTTCCGCGCAGTACTTTGCATCGGCATGTACGCTAAAAATAACCGCGTCGGGCAGCGTAGATATTGCCGTTACCGGCAAGTTGCTTGCGTCGCAGACCGCTAACCACGACATGTACCTTGCCGATGACGGCAGCGTGCAGGAAGTGGATAACCCGCTGATTACCGACGACACGCGCGCGGAGGCGGTAGCACAATGGGCGGGCGAGTATCTAAAGGCGCGCAGACAGATAAAAATCAGCTCGTGGCGCGCAGACCCACGGCTGGACGCGCTGGACATAGTGCCGGTAGCGAACAAGTTTGGCGAGGAAAACGTGCGCATAAGCCGCGTGAAGTATTCGTTCAAAGGCTCGTTTCGCGGAGACGCGGACGGGCGCGTGACAAGCTAAGTCGAAATAGCCAATCGACCGTCGCAAACGGGCGGCGGGAAACGGCCAAACGGGGTCAGGAAGCACTAAAAAAGTGTGCTTTTCTGGCCTTTTTTTTAATACGCAGACGGCGGTGAAGAAACTATGACAAATGCGTGGACTGCCCCAAAAACCGATTGGAAACCCACGGATTTTTTTAATCAATCGGACTACGAACGCATAACCGGCAACATACGGTATCTGCACGAGATGGCCGACACGCTTTACGCCGCGCCGTTTTTCGAGCTTGACCCGATGAGCAGCGCGGGCATAGGCGTGATCGCGACCGCCGCTTTGCTTAATTCGGTCGAGGACAACGTACAGGCGCTAGGCGAGAATACATTCCTTATGCCCGGCTGGCAGGAAGGAAAGAGCTTTAAGCCGGGCGACACGGCGTGGAACTACGAAGACCTGAACCGCATTGAGCAGGACATTGTGACTTTGAAAATCATGCTGGAAGGGCAGAAAGCCGGACTGAATACGCTGGCGTTTGAACTGGGTGGTGGTGAATTTGGCTAAGGAATACAAGGACGAAATCGTAGGCGGCGACGGCAAGCGCAGATACGACCTTGTGCGGGACGACGGCAGCAAGGCTGCGGAGGGCGTGCAGATAGTAAAGGCGTACACGCCCCAGCAGGAAGGAACGCTGTTCGGCGCGAGCGACGTACTCAACCTGCAATCCCGCACAGTGACGGTTACTGCGACGGCGGCGGGCTGGACGGGCAGCGTAAAGCCTTATACGCAAATACTAACGGTTAGCGGCATGACGGCGACGTGCAATGCGATTGTGGGACTAGCGGACAGCGCGACGGAGGAGCAGCGCACGGCGGCGCGGCGGGCGGGCATAGTGCCGGTAGCACAGGCGGCAGGCAAGGTAACGCTAAAGGCTGATTACGCCGTGCCGAGCGTGGATTTGCCCGTGGCGGTTACGATACTGGAGGTTAAGTGATGGGAGTTATTAATGCGTTTCCGAGCGGGACGAAGGAAGGATATGACCACCATGTCGAGATAATTACGAGCCAGACTTGGACTGTGCCGGAGGGCGTTACTGAGATCGCGGTCAGGCTGTTTGGCGGCGGAGGTAGCGGCGCTGTCGGCAATTATGGTTCGGGTGGCGGCGGCGGCCATATGTCTTATGCAAAGCTTAATGTTACACCCGGAACGTCATACGCAATAGTTATTGGTGCTGGTGGCAAGGCTATGTCGCGAAGAACCGAAAGCTCGAATAATGATTTCGGGCAACGAGGAGAAGACGGCGGCGCTAGTAAATTTGGGAACATATTGACCGCATACGGAGGCGGTTGCGGTACTGGTTCTGACAGATATGAAGGCAATGGTGGCAGTGGCGGCACTGGCGGCGGTTCCTTTGGTTGGGGCAGTGGCTATGCTGACTCCGGCAACGATGATTTTACAATGGGTGGAACTGGTACATATGGTGGTGGTGGCGGTAGCGGCAGCACAGATGATGATGCGATTGCATTCGGCGGCGTATATGGTGGAAATGGCGGTAATTATTCTGTTTTATCTCAATGCGGTGTTGAATCACATGGCGGCAAAAGACAGAACGACGATAATCATACAAAAGAAGGATGCAGTGGCGGAGGCGGTGGTTACAGAGCCAATGGCGGCGACGGTTGGGCTTACTATACAAATAGCTCGTTACCATATTGCCGCGTAGCTGGCGGAGGCGGTGGTGGTTGGGAAGGCGGCGACGGTGGTAGCGTCGTCCCATATAGCTATCATGGCGGTGGCGGTGGTGGATATGGGCCAACAAAAATCGCTGGCGACGGCATAGACAACGAAAACAAAATCGAAGCATATGGCGGCAAGGGTTATGGTGCTGGCGGCGGTGGAGGCTATTACAAGGGCGGCGCTGGCGCGCCCGGCATTTGCATAATCGAGTACTGACGGAGGACGAGAAATGTATAGGTATATAATTGTTTCCGGGGGGACTCCCTCAGCGTAAATAGTATCTGCTGCGAGGGGGTGCGCGTATGTTGATAAACGCATTTCCCGGCGGCAACGTGAGCAACAAGCGCGTGGAGCTATGCAGATTTACGGCATCCGGGACGTTTAATCCGGCTGACTATCCTACTGCTGATGGGCTGTATGATGTGTATATCGTTGGTGGAGGCGGCGGCGCGCGCGGCAGAAGATATAATGGTGGTTCATGGCAAAGTGGCGATTTAAGCGCTGGCGGTGGTGGTGGATATGCGAAACTATTGAAAAACGTCGCGGTAACGTCGAGCGTTGCGGTGGCCATCGGCGCTGCTGGCACTAGGCGCACATGGAACAGTAACACGAGCTATCAAGTATGGGAAGGCGGATCAGATGGCGGTAATACAAGCTTTGGCACTTTCGGTACAGCTAATGGAGGTAAACGTGCCACAGATAGTGGTACGGGTGGTGACGGAGGTTGTGGCGGTGCAGGATTTCATAGTTTGATAGGCGGGCTTAACGGCAACGCTGGGCAAGGTGAAACATACTGGTGCGGGAATGACGATACAAGCAACGGGGTAGGTGGCAAGGGCGGCGGTACATCCGATTATGCCCCGATTAATCCTTATGATGGACTAATGTACGGTATAGGCGGTAATTCAGAGGCACGTATATATTGGATGAACAATAACAAAACGTCAGCCGGTTCATCTTATATGTCAACTTACATCAACCTTCCTGCCCTAAACGACAACCCCGGACGCGGCGGCGGCGCAACTGCCGATGCCCTTCCCGGTATCTGCATAGTTTACGGAATACCAAAATACTAAGGTGGTGAGCAAATGAACATAGCGGTAATCAAGGATAGCATGTGTATCAACGTATGCGTGTTTAACGACCTCGAAACGGCGTATAATTTTCTGAAAGCGAACGTCTGGCCGGGCGCGAGTGAGGTGCTGGAAGTGCCGGATGGGTACGGTATCGGGGACAGTTACGTGGACGGTGAGTGGACTAAAGCACCCTCAGAACAGCCCGAAATCGTGGAACCGGTAGAGCCTACGCCGACGCTGGGGGAGAGGCTGACGGCGGCTGAAAAGCAGAACAAGCTCTTAACCGCCCAACTGACGGCGGCGGGCAACCAGATAGAGATGCTTGAGGGCTGCGTAATCGAACTGGCGCAGACCGTATATGCTTGACGGACTGATTTTGTTTTACAGTGCCATATGGCACAGAAAGGATGGGGTTATGGATATGTTGAAGGTTTTGTTTGCTTCCAAGGTGCTCATGGGTCAGATGGAGTTCGACGAAGTGCCGCGGCTTTTGAAAAAGGGCGTGGCGCAGGAAATCATAGACGCGGGTATGCCCGAACTTGTGCCCGCCGAATACGGCGGCACGCGGGAGGAAAGCGCGGAGGCCTGAACGGGAGGCGATTAAGGCATGTACTACATCGACGCATTGCCGGTAGCAATTGACATAGGGCGGCAGGGCGAAAACGGCGCACGCAAGATCGAGATAAACTGCGCCGCGTTCATAGCCGAATGGCCAAACGCGGCAATCGAGGCGCGGCTTCTGCGCGCGGGAGAGGAAAAGCCGTATGTGCTGACTACGACCATTGATAAATATGGCGTACTGGAATGGAGCCCGACCGCCACAGATACGGCCATAGCGGGCGACAGTGAAATGGAGATACGCGCGATAGACGGTGATTCGGTGCGCAAATCGGCGATAGTGACCGTGTGCGTGGCGCGCAGTCTGAGTGGCGAAACGGGAGATACCCCGACTCCCGACCCTACGCCGGGCGGGAATGTCGAGGTGGATAAGACACTGACCCAGAGCGGCAAGGCGGCAGACGCGGCAGTTACCGGCACGCGGCTTAATACGCTTGATGGGCGCGTTGATACGGTTGAAAAGCATGTTGATACGCTTGATGGGCGCGTTGATACGGTTGAAAGCGGGCAAACTACACTTGCCAAGCGCGTAAACGACCTTGAATCCGGCAGTGCTGGCGGCGGCGGCGGGTTTACACTGGCGGGCGCACAGGCAAACACGCTGGACGCGGGCAGCGCGGCAACGGCTGAGATAGCCGATACCGTAAGCGGCAAGGTGCTTGTAATAGGCGTGCCGCGCGGCGAAAAGGGCGAAAAAGGCGACACCGGCGCGACAGGCGCACAGGGCGAACGCGGATTGCAGGGTGAAAAGGGCGAACCGGGCGCGCAGGGTGCGCAAGGCATTCAGGGTATACAGGGCGTTCAGGGTGAGCCGGGCGAAAAGGGCGACACCGGCGCGGCGGGCGCGCAGGGTGAGAAGGGTGAAAAAGGCGACAAGGGAGAAAAGGGTGACAAGGGTGACAAGGGCGAACCCGGCGAACCCGGACTGAAAGCCAACATTGACGCTACACTCACTCAAAGCGGCGATGCAGCGGACGCTAAGGCCGTGGGCGACAAGGTAAGCGCGTTGGAGACTGCGCACGATAATCTGGTGGAGCAGGTGGGCGCAATTCAGCCGGGGCTTACGAGCAACGAAAAGGCGCTGCTGCTCACGCTGCTGGGCGGCGCGGCGTATGGAAGCGATGATATGGCCGCAACGTATGCGTCGCTTAAAGCCCTATGGGAGGGCGGCGACGTGCCCGTAATGGCGGTCAACATAACGCCCACGACACTGAACATGACGGTGGGCGGCACGGCGACGCTAAAGGCCACGGTAATACCCAGCAGCGCCACCGATAAGACCGTGACGTGGAGCGTCAGCCCCACGGGCATAGTAAACGTGAACGGCGGCGTAGTGGAGGCCGTGAGCGTGGGCGAATGCGTGATTACCGCGACGGCAGGCGGCGTATCGGGCACGTGCGCAGTAAGCATACAGGCGGCGGCGATACCGGCGACGGAGATTGCGCTAAGTCAGAACACGCTCGAACTGACGGAGGGCGACACGGCGACGCTTACCGCGACAGTTACGCCCGCGAACAGCACGGATAACGTTGTCTGGTCGGTCAGCCCGGCGGGATTCGCGACGGTCACGGGCGGCGTTGTGGAGGCACTGAAAGCGGGCAATTGCGTGATCACGGCGACGGCGGGCAGCGTCAAGGCCACATGCAGCGTGACGGTAAGCGCCGCGACGGTGGCGGTGCAGTCGGTCACGCTGAACAAAAGCACGCTTACGCTGACCGAGGGCAAGAGTGAGACGCTGACGGCAACGGTACTGCCCGCGAACTCGACCGACAGAACGGTGGTATGGAGCGTAAGCCCAAGCGGATTTGCAACCGTCGCAAGCGGCGTGGTCACGGCTCAGGCAGCGGGTAATTGTACCGTGACGGCGAGCTGCGGCGGGAAAAGCGCGAGCTGCAATGTGACGGTGGAAGCGGCGAGCACCGCGCAGACGCTTACGATAGACACGGCGGCCAACGCCGGCATAAGCCGCGTATGGCAGCAGAGCGCGCCTCTGCTCGCGAGCTACTTTGTGCCGATAACCGCAAAGCAGAACTTCAAGCTCAAACAGCTCGACTTCATGGTGCGCCTGAGCGCGGCGGTGAATATCGAAATGAGCTTCTACAACAAGACCGACGGCAAAAACGAGGGCACGAACGTAACGCTGTCGGCGACCGGGGGCGACTATCGCGCGGTGGTGGACTTTGGCGGCGTGGATATTGTAGCCGGTAAGGAATATCAGATATGGCTGAACGCGAGCAGCGCGGTAATGTGCTATCCGGTCGTCACGGCGGGGAGCCTGAGCGAGAACGACTACTTTGACGTGACCGGAACCGAGTACAAGTATGGCAACGACAAGATTAAGTACCTGGGCTACATGACGATTGAGGTATGATATGGCGATATATGACGTGAACGGCGGCGAAATCACGAGCGTTGACAACGCCGCCGAACTGATGATTTACCCCTTCAAGACGCTCAAAAGCGCGGCTGACTTTACGATAAAGCAGGGCGGCGGCCTTACCGTAAGTATAGACACGGACGGCACGCTGACAATCACGGGCGGCGGGAACGGCTATGCGGGCACGGAGATACCGGTAAGCAGCATCGCGTCGCAGGCCATACGCTTTACGGCCAACTGTACCGCGCTTACGGGCGGCGCTAAACTGCAATTGGCGGGCACGGCCAAAAGCAGCACGTCGGCGGCAGCGCTGGATGTATGCACGCTCGCCGTGGGCGAGATCAGGCAGGATATTGATCTGGCGTGGTACGACGTGTATTCCACGCTGGACATGGCAAAGCCGGTGAAGCTGCTTGTGACGCTCACTGCATCGGGCAGCAGTATAACGCTGGCCAACGTCAGTGTGGATGAAAAACTTACGGATACCGGCTATGTAGGCGAAAGCGGCGCGACGCTGGGTAAGGCATTGGAGAACGTACAGACGGCCATACAGGGGGCGTCCAGCGGCTTTGACGGGCAGTTTACCGCGCCCGACGGGAGCAAGTACATATTGCAGGTGTCGGCGGCGGGCGAGGCAGTGTTTACGCCGGTTGTGCCCTCAAAAGCGTTGTTTATAGGCAACAGTCTGTTGGTTGGCTTTGGCCAGTTCGGCATGTGCGCGTCGAATGCGCAGTCGGACTACTATTACCATGTGACGCAAGCGATAACCGCAAAGAATGCGGGCTTTACGTCCGATAAGGCGGGCGGTACGGCGATTGAGGCGGCCACCGACGACGACACGCTGGACACTGCCTACAACAATATCGCGAGTAAGGTAACGGCCGACCTAGATTTGATTATTGTGCAGCTCAGCGACAATACGAACTCGACAGAAAAGATTGCATATCTCAAGTCGGGCGGCGCAAAGCGGCTGCTGAGTAAGCTCAGAACTGCCGCGCCCAAGGCGCGCGTAGTGTGGGCGGCAGCGTGGTATACCAGCACAGAGCGGCTGGACGCGATTCAGGCGGCGTGTGCAGCGACGGGATGCGAGTTCATACCCTTCAATGACCTGAACACGACGGAGAATCGCGGCGCGATAGGCAACACGATAACCTATCCGGACGGCAGCACGTCAACCGTTGAGGCAAGCGGCGTTGCGTCCCATCCGGGCGATGCGGGTATGCTGGCGATTGCGGAGAGGATACTGGAGAAGTTAGGAATCATTTAATCCTATCGTTTGTTTTTGTTTCAAGCGATAGAGAAAGCGAGTAAACATGACCGAAATAGAAATCGAACGGAGAAGAGAACAACTTCGCGTTTTTCTTGAAGAAACTCAGGAAGAAGTAAAAGTATTGAACAAGGCGCTGGACGATGCTCTTTCTACATTGGACACGGTTAAAACCGAAGAAGACGCGCGGGCTTACGAGCGCATTTTTGAGTGTATCGACAGTTTCCGACATGTAGAACTATTTTAAGCGGGAGTGGCGTCCCATCCGGGCGATGCGGGCATGTTGGCGATTGCGGAGAGGATACTGGGCAGGTTGGGGATTGGATAACCCCTCCGCCGAGAGAACCCCTCCACCGCTCACGCGGTCCCCCTCCCCTTTCAGGGGAGGCTTTTGGGGTCTGGCTCCCCGTATGGCTCCCCTGAAAGGGGAGCTGGCGCGTAAGCGACTGAGGGGTGGGGAGCTGGCGCCGTAAGGCGACTGAGGGGTTTCATATAATAAAAAAGGAGTGATACGAATGACTAAGACGAACTTTGGGCTTGTGGACTGGGCAAAGAAATGGGTAGGAATGCCCTACTGGTATGGCTGCGTGTGCTACAAGTGCACGCAGGACTTGCTTACCCGCAAGACGCGGCAGTATCCCAAACACTACACCAATAGCCGCATGGCGCGCTATAAAGACGACATTTCGGAGGGAAAATGGGCGGCTGACTGCATCGGGCTGGCTAAGGGCTACATGTGGTGGGACTCGACGAAGGGCGGCGTGCGCTATGCGGTTAACGGCTGCCCGGACATGAGCGCGAACGGTATGCTGGAGAAGGCTACTGTCAAAGGCGATATTAAAAACCTGCCTGAAACGCCTGGCCTTATGCTCTGGATGAACGGGCACGCGGGCGTGTATATCGGCGGCGGCTGGGCTGTCGAGGAACGCGGATTTAACTACGGCTGCGTGAAGACCCGCATTGCAGACAGGCTTTGGAAGAAGTGGTACAGGCTACCCGGCCTTACTTATCTGGACGCGGACGATGGCAGCGGGCGCGAGAAAGTGCCGTTTGAAACGGCTGAAGAGCTGGAGCACGGTGTGAAGGTTACTGGGAACAGCGTCAATATTCGTAAAGGTCCCGGCACTGATTACGACATTGTACAGGTGGCAAACAAGGGCGATATCTTTACGAACGTCGATGTGAGCGGATGGAGGCCGGTACAGATTGGAGGTGACGTGAGATGGGTGTCTGACAAGTACTCGGAAATTGTCTGAGTACTCAAGTACAAAAGCTAATTAAACAGCATCGGAGGGGTTCCAATGACCGATACCATCATAGTGGCGCTTATAACCGGCGGACTTAGCCTTGTGGGCGTTATAATCAGCAACCTTGCAATAAACCGCAAAACCACGGCGCTTATCGAATATAAATTGCAGGAATTGCGGGGCGACGTGACCACACTAAGCCGCCGCGTGGATGAGCATAATCATCTTGTGGAGCGCATGGTTGCAGTCGAATCCAGCACCAAATCGGCGCACCACCGGCTGGATACCCTTGAGCAGGACATAAGGCACGAGTAAAATTATAGGAGGATAAGCATATGCAGTTTGACTTTACGGCTATTTTCCAAGCGATTTTGGCATTGCTGGGCGCGATTATCACCTACTGGCTGATACCTTACATCAAGTCTAAGGCCACTGCACAGCAGCAGGAGTACGTGGCGGTACTTGTGCGCACGGCGGTTGCGGCGGCAGAGCAGCTCTACGGCGCGGGCATGGGAAGTGCCAAGCTCGATTATGCCCAGCAGTGGCTTAATGAGCGCGGCGTGCAGTACAGCCGCGCGGAAATCGAAGCGGCGGTAAGGGAACTGAGCAACGACATTGTAAGCGTGCTTAATGCGAGCGACGAAGCGAGCAAGAGCGGCGGCGATAAGTCGGGAGGCGATTAACCATGCCCGACGACCCGTTCAGCGGCATCAGCACAGAAGAAATGTACGAACGCATAAACGCCGCGAGGCTGGGTCGAGTGAATACCCAGATCGCAAAAATGCGCCTTATTGACCGCGAAAAGTACGCGGACATAGGCGCGGCAGTCGGATATGACCGCACGACGGTTGCGCGGCGAATGAACGGAATCATAAGGCAGTTATCAGCGGGCGGTTAAGCCGTCTGTCTTTTCAAGGTCAGCTTGTAAGAAAAACTTATAGGCCGGCCTTTTTTTATGCGCAAATTTTGCCCGCAAGTGTAACGCGAACGCCCGTAAACGCCCCCCGCCAAACCGCCGGATGAGCGATAATTACAGCAAGGGAGGGGAAAAACGATATGGCATACGGATACGCTTACGGCAACCAGACGGTCATGCCAAACAGCTACTTCAACGCGAACTACACGCCGCCGCCGCTGTCCATGAATGCGGCGCAGCAGCAGCAGATTCAGCCCCAGACCAACGTCAACTGGATATACGTAAACGGCATACAGGGCGCGCGAGATCATATCGTCCAGCCCGGCCAGACCGCGTGGATGATGGACAATAACGACCCCGTAATCTACGTAAAAGCCGTTGACATGATGGGTTCCACCACATTCAAGGCGATGCTTCTGACCGACTATAGCGTTTCAAGTTCTCCGCAAAATGTGCAGCAAAGCGCCGTGGACACGAGCCATTTTGTCAAAAACGATGATTTTGACAAGTTAAGCGCGCGGATGGGCGAGCTTGAAACCCGCCTGAGCACGCTTGTAAATGAAATTGGAGGGCTGAATACATGAACCCGCTCATAGGCATTATGGCTAAACAGGCTAACAACAATACGCCGCAAATGCAGATGATAAAGCAGTTTGCTGAGTTTAAGAAGCAGTGGACACCTAAACGTGCTCAGGCAAAGATCAACGAGATGCTGGAAAGCGGGCAGATAAACGCCCAGCAGCTTGAACAGGCTAACCAAATGGCACAGCAAATGCAGGGTCTTTTGGGCGGCAAATAACATATCGATACAACCGCCGGGTGCGCAACGGCGATTGCAAAATAAGCCTAAACGGGAGGTAAAATCATGGACAATATGACCCCTGCCGACGTTATGGCAATGACCCGAAATAACGATAACGACGGCTTTTTCGGCGGCAACGGCTTCTACGGCATAATCGTTCTGTTCTTCATTTTCGCACTGTTTGGCGGCGGCGGCTTTGGCGGCTGGGGCAATAATGCGGCGGCTCAAGGCGCGCTTACCCGCGCGGAGCTGGCTGACGGCTTTAATACCGCCGAAATCCAGCGCAACCAGAGCGACATTATCCGTGACCAGTTCGGGCTTCAGCAGGAAATCATGAACAACCGCTTTGCACTGGCCGACATGGCGAACGGCACTCAGCGTGAGATCATGCAGAACCGTTTCGAGAACCAGCAGATCGGCTGTAACACGCAGAAGGAGATCATGCAGAACCGCTACGATAACGCGCTGGCGATGCAGAACCTTCAGGCGCAGATGGCGGCTTGCTGCTCGGAAACTAAGACTGCCATACATGCCGAGGGCGAGGCTACCCGCTCACTGATGCAGACCAACACCATACAGGAACTGCGAGATCAGCTTCAGGCGGCACAGCTCCAGCTGGGCACGCTGTCTCAGACCAATACCATAATCGGCACTCTGCGTCCTACGCCCATACCCGCCTACATAACCTGTTCGCCGTATCAGAGCGAGCAGTATAACGGCGGCGTGTACGGCGGCTGCTGCGGCCGATAAGCCCCAAAGCATGACTGACATTCGCTATTAACAGCGCGACGCCCGGCAGACATTAAGCGCTGTCGGGCGCTATCTTTTTCAGAGAAAGGATTTACAGTTATGAGCAATAACAATTGCCGAAACAGGTATTATAAGTCGGCGCAGACCGCCTATAACAATACCGCCCAGACCTACGCGGCGGCGGGTACTCAGATCAACATCGAGGGCAATCTGGCAACCAACACGGGCTGCTCGATAGACACTCAGACCGGCGGCTTTAACATCAACGATACCGGCCTTTATCGCATAAGCTATGACGTGACGCACACGCCCAGCGCGGCGGGCGTGGCCATTGTGCAGCTCTACAACGGTGCAAGCGCGCTTCCCTGCGCCATATCGCAGGAAACCGTGGCGGCAGACAGCGTATATACTACGCATGTTGAAACCGTTTTGTACCTCGCGGCGTGCTGCGCGATAAGACCGGCGATAAGCGCGCAGATAAGCGGCGTGGCGGGCACGATTAACCACGTATGCGCCAGTGCGGTGAGGCTGGCATGAATACGCTGAAATGGCTGTCCGAACGGCTGATGGGCAACATAAGCGAGGCCGGGGAGTACATCGACAAGGCGTACATGTGCAAGGAATCCGACAAGCCCGTTGCCGATTGGTGCATGGCTATGGCCAATGGACATTTACAGTTCAACGTGGCCGGGCTGGCGCTGATGGACAAGGCGCTTAACGAATTTTCGGATGAGCTGCTTGCGCCGGGAGTTAAGGCGGTATACGCCCTTCAGCGCGCGGAGATCGTCAAGCAGACCTCGCATATGCGGGCGCTCATCGACATGTACGGCAAGTAAGAATAAGGCAGAAGCGGACGCGACATGCGCCCGCTTTTTTGTTATGTCTGTTATGCTTATTATGTGTAAGGCATAAGCTATGCTTATTATGTCGATTATGTCTGAGACATAACGTATTGACATTATGCCCGTTATGCGTGTATCATATCAATCATACGTTATGCCTGTTATGTGCAAGGCATAACGCGCATAACTGGAGGGTGAGAAGATAGACATGAGAACCATAGTCGTAGCCAACCAGAAGGGCGGCGTGGGCAAAACCACAACCGCGCACGCCATGATTGCGGGACTTGCAAAGCGCGGCTTTAGCGTACTGGGCATCGACCTTGACCCGCAGGGCAATCTTTCGTCCGTGTGCGGCGCGGAGCAGTACGACGCGGCGACGATGTACGACGTGCTGACCGGCAAGGCCACGGTGTCCAGCGCGATTCAGGAATTGGGCGAACCGCGCTACAAGCTCCTGGCGGCCAATATAATGCTTGCAAGCGCGGAGCAGGAACTAACACAGGTGGGCAAGGAATATCGCCTTAGAGAGGCGCTGACGGGCTTACAGGGCATTGATTACGTGATAGTCGATACGCCGCCGTCATTAGGCATACTGACGGTCAACGCCTTTACCGCCGCGAACTGCGTAATCATCCCCACCACGGCGGGCGTATTCGCCGCAACTGGAATAGACCAGCTCAACATTACCATCGGAAATGTGCGCAAGTATTGCAACCCCGGACTGTACATCGCGGGCATACTTTTTACCCGATACAACGCGCGCACGAACGTTGGCCGTCAGATAAGGGCACTGACGGAGCAGCTAGGCGAGCGCATATCCGCGCCGACCTACCAAACCTGCATTCGTTCGGCAGTGGCGGTCGAGGAAGCGCAGATAAGTCGGGAGGATATATTTACTTACGCGGCCAGTTCGACCGTTGCCGCCGACTATAACGACTTTCTGGAGGAATTTTTGGAAAATGGCTAAAAAGGCATTTGATACAGACAGACTGTATGGCAATTTTATGAGCGTCAAGGGGCAGGAAGAACCCGCGCGCCAAAGTGGCGCAAAGAGACGCGTATGCTTTGCCGTGCCCGCCGACGTGTACGCCGACGCACAGAAGGTCGCGCAGGTAAGGCTTGCGAGCATGAGCGAGATCGTGTCGAGGCTGTTGACTGAATACGTGGCTCAGAATCAGGACGCGTTAGCGGAATATGATACCTTAAAAGCGAAAAGTGAAGAAAAAAGTTAAGACAAAAGTGAAGACCATTTTTCCGAGGTCAGAAAAAAGCCCCCAGAATCGCTTCTGAGGGCTTTTGATTTGCAAACTGGTAAATGTGCGTCTGAGGCTAAAAAACGCCTTAGAAGTCAAATACGGGGCTTACAGAGGTGTCGTAGCATACCCGGACTTATTGACCGTCAAAACCATGCCTAAAATGGCACAAAAAAAGAGCTTATGGCCATTGCCCAAGGGCAAGTAGTAAACTCTCTTTTTGTGTCGAGGATAATGCTATTTATGACCATAATACTATTTCAACTCACGCCGGTTTCGCAACCGGCGACAGAACGAAGCAGCATGTGACGCGATTGTTTTGTTACAGATATATAAGCAAAACATCTAATTTCAACTCACGTCAGTCTTGCGACTGACGACGTGGCGTTGCCGCCCTTAATGACTAAAACGTTATTTCAATCCACGCCGATCTTTCGACCGGCGACATGCGCCGCTGCTCGTTCGCGTCAACAGCTTTCGCCGCCGACGCGATGATGATACCACGCTTTTTTCGCGTTGTCAACACAAAATTTCAGACACAAAAAAGGGCGTATGGCAATGAGACGCAGCCTTTTTACCATACGCCCTTTTTCGGCCATGCCAGAAGTTGAGCGCTCCTACAGACCTACACTACAGCAGATTCTAACGCTCAAACTCTCCTCCTCAGGCACAGCCATGTGCAGCAGCACAGGTCGGACAGCTTGTTCTGGGCCACCCCTGCTAACGCGGGGATAATGCACACCGAGGCTCGGCAGCACAACTGCCCGACCGCTTACACATGATAGCACGCCCTGACACTTTTGTCAAACGCAAAAACAGCCCGGAGGTGAAACCGCTAACCCCTCCGGACTGTTTCCGTGCTAACAAGATAGGCAACCATGTCGCGTAATGATTATACCACATTCGGGGGAAGGTGTCAATACGGGAATGCCCCTGAGAGGCTTCAGAATCGATTCTAAGCGGTTTTTGTGGCGTGGAGTAGTAAATGCACCACTTCGGACAGAAAACGTCTTAGAATCAATTCTCAGGCGTTATAGCCTCTATCAGCGTTTTGAACGTAGCTTTGGTCTGTGAATCCAGCTTTCTTTCCTGCCTTATCGCGCGAATCTCTTTATCAAGCGCGGTAGGCTCATTTATCGTGAAGGTGATACCGTCGAATCCGCGCTGTTTGCCGCTGGCTGAATACGGCGTATATTCAACATCGAGATCGCTATATTCGTTTATATCTTCCATAGCCGCATCTAACACGCGGCGCTTGAAGTCAGCATAGCGTTCATACTTCTGAGCGCCCAATCGGTCGCTTAGTTCTCCCATCAAAAACGTTATCGTGTTGCTGTTCATGTGCTGGTAGCTTTTCAAAAGCTCATATAGCCGCACTCCGTATTTGCTTTTCATCGGCAATACGTTTGACAGTTTATAGCTCGTGTAGCGCTCTCGCAGATCGTATAAGTAGGGCAACATATCCCGGTGGAACGTTACTTCAAAGCGGCTTTTGCCGTCTGTCAATTTGACATGATCGAGCCAGCGCAGCAGTATTTCGTCTCCGTTTGGCTGTTCTACCCACACGCTTTTATCTGCAAGGGATTGAACCGCATCTTTGGCGTTCTTGACATTCTTACCATGACGCGAATCCAGCCCGCACGCCTGGCAAAAGTCATTTACCGAAAACATGTAGACCTGAGTAATATCATCCGTTGGCTTTATCATGCTTATAAGATATAGCATGACCTTGTTTTGCTGTATGTTCAGCTCATAACGGCTCTTTTGGATGAGATCGTTTGATTTTACGACCGTGCGATCTTGCCGTGGAACTGATGGGAGATTCTTGTTGCTTTGCTCTATGATAGGCATTATTATCACCTCGTATAAAGCATATCTCACTCAAGAATGGAAGTCAATACTTTCAGGTGACTTTTTTTATTTGCCGTCACCCTATTTTTGAAAACATTTCGCGCGCACATTTCTGGGGGGCTTCCTACTTTCCTGTAAGAAGATACTTTCTATATTTTCTTACTTTCTAGGTTACTTTCGCGCGCGCGAATATAAGGAAGCGAAAAAAATTAGGGTGACGTTTAGTTCGATTTAGGGTGACATTTAGTTCGATTTAGGTGACGTTTAGTTCGATTTAGAGTGACGTTTAGTTCGATAGAGTGACATTTAGTTCGACGATTTTGAGCCAAAAACGCGCGAAAATCACTTCAAAGTCCAAAAACACGAACATTCATGTCGATTTCATGCACAACTTATAAACAGAAAATGTAGAGTTATCAACTGCTTTTCAACAGGTTATGCACAAGTGGAATAACCCCAAAGAGCTAAAAAAACAGCCGCTCCAAAATAAATTTAGTAATCGTTGGAATACATCGACACATAACAGCATATATAATATTACACGATAATCAACGAAAGGAGGCTCTTGAAATGAAGCACCACGGCAGTAAACCCAGATATGCGGGATGTTATTACGACACAATAAACGCGCCGGAGTTTGACCATCTGTGCGCAATAGTCGATATTACGAGGCGTGCCGTATATATCAACCGCGCGGCCAAACCCGGCGCGAATCTTATTCAGCTAATTGCAAGGCGTGCGGAAGGGGACGATGGTTAGTCGTCGCTGCTAGCGCCCATCACATCATCGAGCCAGCAGCGTATACGCCATTTGACGTAGGTCATGCTGGGGCAAGCCTTTACCCACGTGGGCACGTACTTGTTGTCGCGCCACGATGCCTTACCCTCGTTTTCGGCGGCGATGGCCTCAATTATGGCCTTTTCGCGCTCGATGTGCATTAAGTCCCAGTAGTTAAAGCTTCTCTTCTCCGTCACGACTTCATTTTCCCCGAAAGGTATGTCATTTAGCGACATGGTTTGCACCTCCGTTACTTTTTAGCGTTCCAGCGCTGCGCCTGAACGCTCAAACGATTTAGACGGTCTTCCTGCGACTCGTTTTGCTTGCGTTCGGGAATATCCGGCAGGGGCGCGTCGGGCGCTGCGGGTGCTTTTCTGCACATAAGCGCGTCGATCATGTCGCCCAGCTGCGCATCTTCCCTTGCGCGGCGCTGTGCGTCTTCAAATTCGGCCTGTGCGCGGCGAATTGCTTTGCATTGGGCGGCAAAGCCGACGAACGCGAGCACTACGGCGGGGCCAATGGCGACAAGCCCTACCACCGGGCGCAGTATCAGCGCAATGCACATGACTATTGCAGCAGCCAGCGTACAATAACGATTGCGCAGTGCGTAACCGAATATCTCCAGAATCGCGCCTGCACCATACAGCACGAGCTGCGGAATCATGAGCAGGGTATCGCCCAGCGCCAATGTGCCAAACGCCAGAGCGCCGGACGCACTGGAAGTATCCGTGGCCTCATCCAGCGCGTCAATCCAAATGCCCGCCATCTTGTCGCCGCCCTCGACCATAGCAAACAACAGTACCAAAGTAAAGATGCAGCCCACAAGCAGCACACGGGGGCGTTTGGGCAGCGGCTTGGAAACGTCGTCCACGATAAAACACCTCCAAATATACAGCAAAACGGGACGCTTACCACGTCCCGTCTTACCTATCACAGAGTGTCCCTCAGTAACGGGGACGCATATATTATGCACCCGAACGGGTGCTTTTGTCAAGGGATTTGTGCAGCTTTTCCGACTGCGCAATTTGTTCGTCTACCTCGCCGTTGTCTACGTGGTCGGGGAGGGTTCCGGCGGTCGAACATCTTTCGTATTCCAATTCAAGGATGGTATTAACAAGTTTCTTGCCGTGCTCGTCAAGAGTACGAAGCTTAGTCAACGTGCTATATTCATCGGCTGATATGGATGTTACCATGTTCATCTTCACTGATACTTGTATCGCGTTTGCAGCAGCAAGCGCCTCTTCGTTAGTCTGCATAAAGAAGCAATCCAGCGACACACCTAAGTAATCAGCAATGCGCGCCAACGTATCCATATCCATCTTGTCGCTGTCGCGCTGAATCAAACTGTACAGTGTCGTCTTATTTAGCCCTAAATCATTGGCTAATGTAGCAACTCTCACTCCTTTCATGTCTAAAATAGTCTTTAATTTACTTCCAAGCCCCATTGGCATTACCTCCTTCACAATACATTGTACCACACTTTTGCGTACAAGTAAATAGAAAAGTATGCAAAAGTAGAAAAAACTATTGACAAGTACGCAAAAGTGTGATATGATGAACACACGGAACGAAAAAATACGCGATTGCGTAAGAAAAGAGGCATTGCACCACATGGTCTACACGAATCTAAAGATGCTCATGGCCGCAAAATCGGTGAGCATTGATTCTATTGCGACGTTGCTTAATGTACATCGCAATACGGTCGCCAACAAGATCAACGGCGAAAGTGCATTTGATTTCGATCAAGCGATGACGATTGCGTCAACGTTCTTCCCAGAGTATCGACCGACTTACATTTTCAAACGTTTTACAGTGCAACCGACCGAATCCGACACAACTCCATCATAAATAAATAGGAGGCACAAACTAATGAACGAACTCAAGACTTTTCAGAACCCGAAATTTGGAACGATAAGAACCACAACCATCAACGGCGAACCGTGGTTCGTGGCGGCAGACGTGTGTAAGGCATTAGAAATTCAGAATCACAAAGATGCAATCGGCCGGTTGGATGAGGACGAGAAAACGGGGGTAGATTTAACCGACCCCCACGGAAGAGTTCAGAACACAAATTGCGTCAACGAACCCGGCCTGTACGCTTTGGTTCTTGGCAGCCGCAAGCCGGAAGCGAAAGCGTTCAAGCGCTGGATAACGCACGAAGTAATCCCCACCATTCGCAAGCATGGCGCATACATGACGCCGGAGAAGGTAGAAGAAATCCTGCTGAACCCGGACACGATAATCAAGCTGGCGACGGAGCTAAAGGAAGAGCGGGAGCGGACGGCGGCGCTGAACGCCAAGATAAAGGCCGATAAGCCCTACACGGAGTTTGGCGCGGCGATAGCGGCCAACAGCGACGCGATACTGGTAAGGGACTTTGCAAAGCTGCTGCACAACGACGGCATTAAGATGGGCGAGAAGCGGCTTTACAAGTGGCTGAGGGAGAACGGATTTCTGATGCAGACCGCGCCCACAAAGCCGTACCAGAAGTACGTGGACATGGGATGGTTCAGAGTTGACGAACGGTCAATAAGCACGGTGCAGGGTCAGATGATAGTGAGCACGACCAAGATAACCGGCAAGGGACAGATGGCGCTTTTGAGTGCACTTAGGGCTAGTCGGGGAGGAAATTAAGAGAATGGGCGAAATGGAGAAAGCCTTCGACCTCGGGGAGAACACCGGCAGCAACAACATCGGCATTGGAAACAGCGGCAGCTTTAATACCGGCAGTTGGAATTCGGGCGATCATAATACCGGCAACAGCAACGCGGGTGACTATAACACCTATAACGGCAACAGCGGCGATTTTAATACCGGCGGCGGGAACGCGGGCAGTTGGAACAGTGGAGACAGGAACGTCGGCAACTGGAACAGCGGCAGCAGAAATTACGGCAGCCACAATAGCGGTGACTGGAACACAGGCAATTATTCCAGCGGGTGTTTCAACACCTTTGACGAGCAGAAGATTTGCATGTTTAACAAGCCGTCGAATTGGACTTATCGCGACTGGCTGTCAAGCTACGCCCGGTGCGTCCTTGACAGAATGCCGTCGGAATGTGACACAAGAGTGATTGAGTGGAGTGAAATGTCTGACGAAGAAAAGGCGGCGCACCCTGAGGCGGAAACTATAGGTTACTACATAAAAAAGTCGGAAATCACCATACGCGAGCGCCAGAAGTGGTGGCAGTATGTGGACTTTGACGATGGGAGGGCAAAAGAAGCGGTTCTGTCACTCCCCAACTTTGACAAGGCGATATTTGAGGAAATCACCGGCATAGATGTAGATGCCGAGTGGATTGACGATTAAGGAGGCAAGGCAGCCATGCGAAATATATACAAAAGATGTTCGAAATGCGGGAAGGACTTCTGGACACACAGCGAAGGCCGGGTACTGTGCCCCAAGTGCTATGCAGCGAAATGTGCAGAGCAGCAGGAAAAAGAGATGCAGCAGTGCGCGGAGCAGACGCTCACGCTGAGGCAAACCAAAGAGATGGTAGAAGCTCGCCGCAAAGCCTATCAAGTCAGGCGCGCCATACGGCACGGCGGGGATAAGCAGAGCAAGGCGCACAAGGGCGGTTGGACGCGGCACGGGTGCTGATGAGACAATATGAACGCATTAACCTTAACCGAATTAAGCATACAGTACGAGGGCTTGCGCTCTAAATGGGGACAGATGTACAGGACGCTGCGCAAGTGCGAGCCGCGCAATCTGTCCCCCAGCGAAGCGAAAGCACTTCTGCGCGACATGAAAAGCCAGTTTAACGCCTATATCCGAATGCAGACGGCGTTTGACTGGGAGCTGGTCAGGATATACGAAACCAAATCCGAATTGCTAAAGGCAATTATCGACGGCGACTGACGGAGGTACACACAAATGATGCAGGCAATAACGAATGACGAAAAGTACAAGCCCGGCGTGGACATGATAGCCGATAACCGCAATCTGAAGCAGCGCATAGACGCGCTGGAGAGCGAAAATGAAGCGCTCAGGAAGGACGTTGACTTCTACAGGCGGATTTACTATCGCCTACTGGACATGTACGACGCGGTAGAAAAGAAGTACGTGAACGAGGTCAAGGCATATGTGCATCTGTCTGCCATGCTGTACGAGGCGCAGGAGGTAGACTGATGGCTGACAACGTGTGGCGTACCTGCCCCAACGGCAGGAAAACACCGTGTCAGCATTGCCAGAGGCGTGAGCCGAGCTGTCACGGCAGATGCGCGGATTATCAGGCATTCCGGGCTGAGTGCGACGCCCTGCATCATGACAACGTAGAAAGCCGGGTAATGACCGTTACGCGCAGAATTGCCCTTAACAGACACTTGTACAAGAGCAAGGACGACGCGCGCAACAGAGGGAGGTCGGAGCGATGAGAGAGGAATCCAACGACATTGAGACAAGGGCGGCGGTGCTTACCGACGCGGCAGACCTTATCAACAATGTGCTAAAGCTGTTCGAGGGGCTGGAGGACGCGGCACTGGACGATCTGATAGGCATACTGGAAGAAGCGCGCAGTGAGGCGGCGTTCCAGCTCAAACTCATACGCAGTCAGTTTTCCGACGTGCCCGACGACGACGAACTGCTGGAGCTGAAGCACGAAACCGACAGATACGGCTACAAGATGGACTGGGAAGGCGAGGTATGGTAATGCAGCCCAGAGTGTTTGCAAACACAAAGGATATGCCGCGCGAAACGTGGCTGAAGATGCGCAGAAAGGGCATAGGCGGCAGCGATGCGGCGGCGATACTGGGCATGAGCCACTACTCCACGCCATACAGCGTGTACGCCGACAAGGTGGGCGCACTGCCCGAAAAGGACGATACGGAGGCCATGCGGCAGGGGCGCGACCTTGAAGAATACGTCGCCCAGCGGTTTACAGACCAGACGGGAATCAGGGTCAGGCGGCGCAATCAGATGCTCCAGAACCCGGAGCACCCGTTTATGCTGGCCGACATTGACCGTGAATGCGTAGGGCTTAACGGCATACGCGCCGGGTTGGAGATAAAGACAACCCGCGACATATACCTCAAGCGGTTCAAGGACGGCGAGTACCCGGACGAATACTACTGCCAGTGTATGCACTATATGGCGGTGACGGGCTGGGAGAGATGGTATCTGGCGGTGCTGGTGTACGGCACTGACTTTATGATCTTCCAGATTGACCGCGACGAAAACGAGATTCAGGCGCTCATCAAGGCAGAGGAAGCCTTTTGGAATGACTTTGAAAAGGGCATAGCGCCGCCCGTGGACGGACGCGCGCCCACCGAAACGGCAGTCGACGCGATGTACCCGGCGGTCAATGAGGGCGACGACGAAGTGCAATTGTCATGCGGCGACGCGATAAGCAACTATATGGCGCTGGAGGCTCAGATTAAGCTGCTGGAGCGCGAACGCGACCGCAACAAGGAAATCATCCAGTGCGAGATGCAAGACGCTCCTAAGGCCGTTTGCGGGGCTTACAGAGTGGTTTGGAAGCCGTCGGTACGGTCTACACTGGACATAAAGCGATACATTGCCGATCACGGCAAGATTGATGCGGACTATTACAAGACGACCGTGTCAAGGCGGTTTGCGATTAAGGAGATTAAGTGAGTATGGCAAGGATACAGAATACCCAGATGGCGCGCGCGGCGCAGGGTCAGAATATGGCAGCGGCACAGCCGCAGGTAAAGCAAAGCATGACCGTGATGATGAATAGTCTGCTGGACAGCGAGGGCTACCGCAAGCGGTTTGATGAGCTGCTGGGCAAGCGCACACCCCAGTTTGTAAGCGCGCTGATTACGCTGTGCAACTCCACACCCCAGCTTCAAGAGGCGTTCGCGACTGCACCCAATACGGTTATCCAGTCGGCGCTGAAGGCCGCGAGCTTTGATTTGCCGATTGAGCCTAACCTTGGATATGCCTATATCGTGCCGTTCCGCAATCAGGGACGCATGGAGGCTACGTTTCTGCTCGGATATAAGGGGCTAACCCAGCTGGCCATGCGCACGGGCGTTTACAAGAAAATCAACGTCGTGGACGTGCGCGAGGGCGAGCTGAAGAAGTTTGACCGACTGACCGAAGATATTGAAATTGATTTTATCGAGGATGAGGAACAGCGCGAGGCACTGCCGATTATCGGCTGGTGCGGCTATTACCGCCTCGTCAATGGCATGGAAAAGACAATCTACATGAGCCGCCGCCAGATAGAAGCCCATGAGCGCAAGAACCGCAAGGGCCAGAACATGAGCAAGGGCTGGAGGGAGAACTTTGAAGCGATGGCCGCTAAAACCGTGCTGAGGCAGCTAATCGGCAAGTGGGGACTGATGAGCATAGACTACCAGACCGCGACCCCGGCGGCAGTAGCGGCGGCAGACGCGATAGCACACGGCACGTTTGACGATGAGGCGGCCAGTGAAATCAACATGGCTGAGGCCGAATTTGCAATAACCGACGGTGAAGAAATGCAAAATGAGCAAAACGCCGACGCGCAGAACACGCCCGGCGAGGTGCATGAGCAATGATGATGCTCGTTAACTACAACTATGGCGGCAATAAGATAGCCGCCATAGCGACCGGGCATGTGAGGATAGCCCCCAGAAAACGCGATTACGGCGGCGATAAGGTAAAGTACGTCGTAAGCGTGCAGCACGGGTACAATACGCAGAGTAAGAAAGGGTACTTCATCGACTGCGACTTCTGGTATCCGTTGGCTGATCTGGCCAAGAGCATACAGGTGGGCGACGTGATACTTGTGACCGGGCTTTACACCAAACGGGTAGTCGAGGGAAAGGTTTACGAGACCATTACTGCCGACTATGTGGGCGTGGCGGGCGCGTCGGCATACATAGCCGCCCCCGCAAACGCATTCTACGCCCCGTCAGTGGGCGAAAACGGCATAGAAATGACGGATGGCCAGTACGCGGCTGACCCAAGTACCTTCAAGCCGATTAACCCGGCTGACCTGCCGTTTTAGGAGGGGGAGACGATGCCGCTAAAAGAACTCAAACGTGCCACTATCCGGGAAGAATTTGTAGCAATTGCCGGAAACTATGTGAAAGCGCTGATATTAGACCGACTGCTCTACTATGATTATGAATTCTGCGATTGGGCAACCCACTCGGCGGAATACCTTATTGACTCTACGATGCTTGACGTGCCTAAAGAGCATATGGAGCAAGCTATTCGCGAACTCGCTGCTGCTGGATTGGCAGAATGTTGGGAAGACACGAACTGCCTTCACGGGACGATGCTTTATTGCAAGATCAATATATCAACCGTCGTGAATGCGTTGAACGAAAAGGGCTACGCGCTCGAAGGGTACAGACAGGCGAGAGACAATGAATACGGCGTTTGCTTTTAGACAACTCAATACCTGCTTTAGGATGGTACAGCAAGCATGAACAGCAACGTAATAAAAGCAAGGCGGCTAAAGGTTGCGCTCATTCGGGAAGAACTTGTGGCGATAACTGGTGACTTCGCAAAAGCCGTGATATTGAATCAAATGCTCTATTGGTCGGAACGTGTCGATGATTTTGACAGTTTCATCGCCGCTGAAAATAAGCGAGCTGAATCGCACGGACTGCCAACAAGTGACGCGACGGACGGCTGGTTTTATAAAACCGCCGAAGAATTGTCAGATGAGACGCTGCTTGGACAGTCGGTAGCCAATATGCGCCGACACATTAAAGCGCTGGAGGACATGGGGTTTATCAGCGAGCGCAACAATCCCAAATACCAATGGGACAGAACGAAACAGTATCGCGTGAACTTAATCGAAATTGTGGACGCATTGGCCGAAAAAGGGTACACCCTGAACGGCTACAGGATTCAAATCGATTTGCCGAATTTGAGAAATGGAAGTTACATTTTGAAAGTATATGCTAACAATTTGAAAGCTGACAAGTTTCAAATTGAAAGTGCAATACCAGAGACTACTACAGAGACTACTAACAGAGAGGAGTATGTGCCCGAACCTACGGTTCTGGGCAAATCCCCCCGCCATGAGTACGGACAGTACAGGAACGTGATGCTGACCGATAAGGACATGGATAAGCTCAAGACAGAGTACCCGGACGACTGGCAGGAACGCATTGAGCGCCTGAGCGAATACATGGCCAGCAAGGGCACGAAGTACAAGAACCACCTCGCCACCATACGCGCATGGGCACGCAAGGACGCTTCAAAGCCTACTGAGAAGCCCAAGGATGACCCATACGAGAACTACACGATACGCTGGTAAACGTACTTGACCAAAAAACGTGCCAAAAATGCAGGAAAACAGAAGCCCAGATTTGCGGGTGAAGGATTTTACCACAGGCAAGGCAGACCTCACAAAAGTATTCCGAAAACGCAGGAAAAATCAGCACAGAATGTAAACGACGAGGTGAAGCACGGTGAACGGTGAAGCAAACAGCCCATATTTTGACCACGCGGCAGAAAAGCGGGTGGTAGGCATACTGCTTGTCGAGCCCCAGCCGCGCGTGCAGGACGTGCTGGACGAACTGGAACCCGACATGTTCCACGACATACCCGCCGCGCAGGTAATCAAGGCCATGAAACAATTGCGGGCGGCGCGGCACGGCGTTGATCTGGTTACGGTCAATGATCAGCTCTCAAAAAACGGCGATGCGGGCGTGCTTGATTACGCGGTTGACGCGGCGGGCGACTGGACACCACCTACGCAGATTGGCGAGTACGTAAGCATCATCCGGCAATGCCACATGCGGCGGCAGCTCAGAATCGTGAGCGGAAACGTTACTTATGCGAGCGCGGACGCGACGCAAGACCCAAAAACGATTTTGACAGATGCGCGAACCAGACTTGCAAACATCGCCGAAAGTGCAGCGCCCGCGCAGGAACAGCGGGACGGCAGCGCCTTAGCGGTATCAGTCAGGGCGATGAGTAAGCTGCAAGATCAGGCGACGGGCAGAATAAAGCCGCTGAAGACGGGCTTTAACGAGCTGGACAAGCTGACGGGCGGGTTTTTCGGCGGCGAGATACTTGTAATCGGCGCGCGTCCGGGCACGGGTAAAACGGCGATTGCTCTTGAACTGACGCGCAGGTTTCTGGAGACGGGCAAGGCCGGGCTGTTTGCCAGTCTGGAAATGAGCGACACGCAGCTTGCCAACCGCATGATTGCGGCCTATGGCGGCGTAAACGCGATGCGGCTCAGACAAGCCGAAACGCTGACGGAAAACGAATGGGACGCAATCGCGGACGCGGTAGCGTACATCGGCAATCAGCGTTTATGGATAAGCGAGCGCGTGCGCACGGTCGATCAGCTAAGGAACGACCTGCTCAAGGCGCGCGAGAAATGGGGCGGGCTGGATTTCGCGGTTGTAGACTATATACAGCTAATGGGCGGCAGCAGCACGTCCGGCAGAGTGGAGAACCGCAATCAAGAGGTCGGCAAGATAAGCCGGGAACTCAAGATACTGGCGGTGGAGCAGAACATTGTGCTGATAGTGCTAAGTCAGCTCAACCGCGAGGGCACGGAGAGACCGACTATCAACCAACTCCGCGAATCCGGCCAGATTGAGCAGGACGCGGACATGATAATGCTGCTGTACAGTCCCCAAAGGGCCGACGACGTGAGGCCACAGGAAATGATCGAGCAATGGCGGCGCATGACGGCGCACGGTTCACGGCTGGTTGAGTGCATACTGGCCAAGGCGCGAAACGGCACGAACGGCGTTACGCTGCTGGAGTTCGTGCCGGGGCTTATGCGATATTTACCCATCGGAGGATGAGAGACTTTGAACAGAAAACGGGAATTTACGATACCGGGCAAACCTCAGGGCAAGGGGAGGCCGCGCACAAGGGTACACGGCACATGGGCACAGCTTTACACTCCTGAAAAAACCCGCAATTACGAGGCTCAAGTAAAGGCGATATACGAAAGTACCTACCCTCGCGCGGAGATGCTGGAAGGCGCGCTAAAAGCCACTATAAAAGCGACTTTTGCGGTGCCTGTATCGGCGACAAAGGCCAAGCGTGCGCAGATGCTTCACGATGTGTGGTTTACGAAAAAGTGCGACGCGGACAACATTGCCAAAATCGTGCTTGACCCGCTGAACGGGCTAGCATATGCGGACGACAGTCAGGTCGCCCAGCTCATCGTGACCAAAGAGTACGGCGAGCAGGAACAGGTACACGTAACACTGGAGGAAATCGGATTATGAGCAGAACGGCAGCATCGCCGCTGAGGGCGATAAGGGCTAAATGTGTTGACTGCTGCTGCGGTCAGGCAAAGGAAATACGGCTTTGCACGGCAACAAGTTGCCCGCTGTACGACTTCAGGTTCGGGCACAGGCCTAAAGACAGTACGAAAGAAGAGGCTGAAGATGAATCGGATACTCTCACGGGAAGACCTGCTGAAGATATATGAGCGCCTTAAAAATGGCGAGAGCACGGCAGATGTGGCGGCGGAGTATGGCATTAGCCCAAACTGCGTTGCTCATCGTCTGAACGAAATGAATATGAGCATAAAGGCACTAAGGATGGAACAGCATCAGGCTAAAGTCATGGAGATGTACGAACGGTATCGGCAGGGCGCGACATATGATCAGATTGCGCAGGAATATGACTATGCGGGCGGAAATGCTGTGGCGCGCGTGCTCTTTGCGGACAACGACCTGCCGCGTTTGGGGCGGCCTGAGAGACGGAAGGCGGCTTATGAGAGGGAGCGAAAGCCATGAGCCTGGCCGATGACATAAGGCGCGAGAAAGCGCGCAAGATGCGATATAAGCGCCCCATACTGCAAAACATTAATCTCGACGGCATACAGCAATGGATATACACGACGCAGGAAACATGCAATGAATGGGCGTGGGTGGACGACAACCAGCGGGAAGCGCTGATTGACGCACTGGACGGCAACGACGATGAGTACGCGAGCTATCAGATGATGTTTGCGACGCTCGAAAACGATCTGGAACAATTTGAAAGTGACTTGCAATCCATCGAATGTGAAGAATGCTTTGACGACGTTGTATGCGGAATCGGCGGCGACGGAAGCAGCGACATGCTGGGTTATGATGAATTTGAGGGCGATTATTTCGGCCTTGAAACGTCATGGGAGCAGCAAGGTGCGGTCGAAGAAGCGCGCAAGCGGTTAAACAAAAAGTACACCAAAGACCGCATACTTGAAATAACGGGCGAGTGTCTGCGAATCGTGTTGAACTACATGGCACTGGACTACCGCGTCACCATGTTAAGCGCGGCAGTGGATATAGTCCGGGAGCTTAACGGTGAGATACTGCGCAAGGCAAGCGACATAAGCGAATGCTATGAAAACTTGATGCAAGCACCGGACGATTACGACCGGGTGAGCAAATTCGACCGTATGGCGGCTATGCTTCCAGATGAGGCGTGGCTAAGGTAAAAAACGGAGGTTAGTATGGCAGACAGAGAATTGATAGACAAGCAGATGCTGTTGGGCGAATTGGAATATTTGCTGGACGAGCAGGAAGTCGAGATATGCGACGCGAGCTTTATTGCATCGGTGCTGGTTGACGATCTGATACAGAACGCGCCGGTGGTGGAACGCCGGAAGCGCGGGAAGTGGGAAGAATCGGAGTTTGTCGGAATACATGTATGCAATGTATGCCATAAGTGTTACGTTGACCCCAAATGGATTGCAAGGGATAAGTGGGATTACTGCCCACATTGCGGGGCTAGGCTGGAAATAAACTATGATTTTGATGATGAGGATGAAGATGATGAGACGGAGGAAGAGTAGGCTAAAGGCGTGCCCGTTTTGCGGAGGAAGGCCGATTGTCAGGGCTGTTGAAACGCTTGAAAAGGGTAAGACCATGCCGAAAAAGAGATATGCTGTCGTATGCACTCATCGCAGTTGCGTGATTTACCGCAAATACGGGCAGGTATACGGCACGCTCAAGCGGGCGATTAAGCACTGGAACAGGCGGGCGGGGGAAAAGAAAGGCTTTTGGAAATGGGCGAATTGAAGATATACGAGGTCAAGGAAAAGGATTGGGACAACGTTAATGCGAAGAGGTGCGCTAGTTGCGAACATTGCGCTTGGAACGACGAAACCGGCAGCAATTATTGCGACATTGACAGGCATTATATCTCGTATATGAATTGGGACATGTACTGGTGCAGAAGGTGGAAGCGAGACAGAAGGTGGGATGAAAATGGGAAGCAAGACTAAAATTGACTGGTGCGACAGCACATGGAACCCCGTGACAGGGTGCTTACACGGGTGCGAGTACTGCTATGCGCGGAAAATCGCGCAACGGTTTGAGGGGTGGAACTCTCTGGAAAACAAAGAAAGCGTTAGCGGGCTTACAATATTCCCAAAGTTGCGGTATTTGAAAAGAATAAATTTTGCCGAAATTGCGGAGCAAAAATGAAGGGTGAAAGTAAATGAGTGAAATAATCCAATGGAACATGGCCATACGCCTGATGAACTGTTTTCCTAATAGCTTCATCAACCATACGGGAGAATTTGTTGCACATTTGAAGTCAAACACCTATTTCTGCCTTTCCGACTGCGAAAACGAGCGAGACGTCAAGTGCAAAGTGCTGGAATGGCTTTCATATGCGGCCAGTAAAGGACAGCCGTACAGAAGGAATAAAGCCAACCAGAGATTTCAGCAGTTTATGCAGGACGGGATCAATCAATATCTCGGAACGGCGTTTTCCAATGAAGATTTTGACGAGATATACACCTACCTTGGGAACGGCTGCAATCATCAAAAAACGCTGCGCTTTATCGAATCTGGATTTGATATGGCTCTATTGCCTATATGGGATGGGAGGCCGTAAAAGCAATGGCTGAAACGTTATATCAAATGGCAATAAGAATGTGCCTTACATTTCGTGAATGCAACAAGTGCCCGCTGGGATACCTCAAAGACACGTGTCTGATTGAGGTAATTAGCACTTGCAACGTCGAAGATGCGGAGGAGCAGCTTGCAATACTGAGCAAGTGGGCAGAAGAACATCCGCCGACGAAAACGTACAAGGACGTTTTCCTCGAAAAGCTTCCAAATGCAATGGTGGAGAGCAAGAACGGTTTACCTAATGTATGCCGTAAGAAGATGTTTGGCGGTTTTGAAGGCTTTGATAATTGTGTCGATTGCATAAAGTGCTGGAACGAGCCGTACAAGGAGGAATGACAATGAGCGCAGAAGCGAAAACTACAGTAAAAACGATACTTGAACTGCTTGACGACGACGGCGAAATCGTACTCACAAATGTTAATGACAGCAACCTGCCAGAGCCGCCCATTGTGTCTTATCGCGATGTACTATTGCGGGCGCTGCGTCAGGAAATCCTTGACGCAAGCATTATCAATATTGTGAGTACGCTTAGTCGCGATGATGTGGTAACTGAGATATATTACAGGGAGTGAAGAAGCATGACCATAAATGATTTGCTGAAGGTGGTCGAACAACATACGCTGCTGACGCTGACGCAGGAGGACGACCCTTTTATGGAGGTAGACGTAATAGCTTGCGCCGCCCGAAACATGGTGCGAGATGAGATGTTTGATAAAGAGGTTACGCGAGTTACGGCAAGCAGAGGCGAATTACATGTGTACTTTGCAAGCGGGAAGGAACGCGAGACAGAATGAAGTTTATGCAGATAGCCTCATTGATACTGCTTTTCTCAGCAACGATATTGATGCTACTAGCTTGCCAAGGGGGCGACGACTAATGGACTGCTGGGGAAAGTCGGCGATGGCAATGATGGCCGTGACGTTGCTGGCGATGATAGTATTTGCAGGAATTGTTTTAATATTTAAGTAGGTGGTGTACGGATGCGTCCAGACATAGAAAGAGAAACCCGCGAAATGTACGAATTGCATTGCGCCGGGGTGACGATAGCTGAACTGGAGGCTAAATACTACGTGTCGGCACGGGCTATAAGCGAGCGCTTTCGAGTGCTCGCCTTGCCTAAGGTTAAATGGGCAAGGCCGTACAAGATCAGCGAGGCGCAGGCGCGCGAGATGCACGAAATGCGCCTGAACGGGGTATCTTATGCGCGTATAGCGCGCAAGTATGGCGTAGCCAAAGAGACTGTAATCAATGCGCTTGCGCGGCATGAGCTTGGTAGCGCTAATCAAAATGAAAGTTATGAGGAAATAGGTAATATGAATAACGGAATGACGCTTAACGAATATCAGATGGCAGCGCAGCGTACCAGCGCGGGCGAAAATAAGCTTGACAACGGCTGTTTGGGGCTGGCTGGCGAAAGCGGCGAATGCTGCGATATACTCAAGAAGCACAGATTCCAAGGGCATGAGCTTGACGTAAATCACTTGATCGAAGAGCTGGGCGACGTAATGTGGTATGTGGCCGAAACGGCGGCGGGTATTGGCGTGACGCTGGAAGAAGTGGCGAAGCGTAACGTCGAAAAGCTGGAGCGTCGATACCCGTCGGGCTTTGATGCGCAGCGCAGCATACACAGGGAGGCGCAGTAAATGCCGTCAAAGGGCAGCGAAAAGTCGCGAAAAATTTTAGCCCAGCGCGGCAAAGATCGAATGCAAGCCCGACGCACGCAGGGCTTGGAAGATAGCCCTAATCGGCTGATTATCAGCTCGGCGATGGCCGTATATTCGATGCCGCCGCTTAACCTCAATGACCCAATGGCCGTGGCGGAGCGCGTACAATGGTACTTTAACCAATGCTCCAACAACGACGTACCGCCGGGCGTGGCCGGGCTGGCTAACGCACTGGGCGTAACGCGCGCGACAATCTTTGCATGGGCGAACGGCGAAACGCGCAGCGAGGATAAGCGATACATGTATACCGCGAGGCGCGCGCTAAGTCTGCTCGAAGCGGTTTGGGAAACAAACATGCAAACGGGCATGATTGATTCGGGCGTGGGCAAGCTCATCGGTCAGAATAACTTTGGTTACGTAACCGGAAATGTAGAAGCGCCGTCTCACCGCGTTGCCTCTGCGCCGGAGCTGCAAAGCGTGGAAGTAATCGAAGCAAAGTATCTGCCGGAAGCGGCTGACGAAAAAACTAAAGACGAAAAGAGCGAGGGTTAATCATCCTCGCTCTTTTTCTTTTCCTTGCGCTTGCGATAGTTTTCACGCGCCATTGCGTTTATCCGTTCTCGGTCTTCCGGCGTCAATGCCGCCTGCCGCTTTTTCTGAGCGGCGGCGCGCTTATCGGCATTTCGCTTGTCATACTCTGCCCAATATGCGCGATTTGCAGCTTTTCGGCATTCGTCGGAGCAGTACATCGTGCGACCTTTTTTGATAAATTCTTTCCCACAAAACGCGCAAAGCTTAGGCTCTATAATGTATGCCTTGCTATGCTTCATTTTGGCGTTTGCTTCCGGGTCTGCTCTGAGTTTAGCCATATATTCGCGTTTATGCGCACGCACACTTTCGCGTGTGGCTTCCTCGCGGCAGTCGGGACAGTACTTCTGCAATCCGCTGGTTACGATATACTCTTTACCGCAACGCTGACACTTATCCACGCTTCCCAGCGGGCGCGCGGGGCCGCGCTTTTTGCGCTCTATGTCGCGCTTTTTGTTGACGGCACGTTGGCAGGCCGGACAGCGTATGCTTTTGATGGCGCGATTGATTGGCATACCACAATCAATGCAAGTGGTTTGCCACCGCATTTCCTGATTGCCGCGCGGACGGCCTGAATAGTTGTGCAAGTGCTGCTTTTCAGCGGTTTCTCGACACTCATCTGAGCAATACTTACTATGCTTGGGCGGCAATGGCTTACCACATATTACACATAGTTTTTGCTGCTTATCCATGATTACCCTCTCTACTTGACAGGCCGTATAGTGGGCGAAATCTCGCCCTTGTCCCCATTTATTAGCATGGGCGGCAACCACTTGACCACTATCTTGCGGTCAACGGATTCTTTCGCGCCCGTCCAAAAGGAATGATAGTGCCCGCGCCGTATATGCGCGATGGGCGAGGCGTGCTTCCTGTGCTCGGACTGCTGCTCCGCTTCGTCGTTAAGCTCTTTCGCCTTTTGGCGGTCAAGGCGTATAGCCGCGCCTATGCGCGTGCCGACGTTGGTAATGTTCGTCCGGCACGGTGGGCGTTCGGGCGTATAGGTGGTGTACGTGGGCTTTGCCTTTACGCGGCGCGGCTGGTTGTCGTAGTCGGGTTCGTCGGTGCAGAGGTAGAGCAGCAGGTTAAATACTTTTTTAAGAATTTCAGCGTCGCGCGCCATTGCGGCGCTGTTGAGCGACCGGGACATAAGCCTTTCAAGGTCACTGCCTTTTACACGAGGGTCTTTCATGACTTTCGAGGCATGACTGGTGAACGCATTTAGCGATTCTTCGATTGTGCCCAGCATATGACACATAATGGCGGCTTGGAGCGTCCCTTCTGCGGTGAGCGCAGTGACCGAAAGGAAAGGTGCGTTCATGTTTGGGTCGAATTCCATCCACGCGAAAAATCCATCCGTGATAGTATCCGCACTAAAGATGCGGCTGTCGGCGTGAAGCTGGACGTATACGCATGGCACGGGCATACGATACAGCACTTCGCCGGGTATATCGCCCGAAAATTCCTGCGCAATCAGCTCTTTTTCCAGCGTCTCGTCGAACGCGAAAATCTGCTTGGACTTTAACCAAAGATATGCCTCAACCGCGTGCGGCGCGAGGGACAAATCGCGCGGAAGACTGCTTTTAATGGCGGCCTCCATACCGCCAACAATAGCGTTGCCTGGAAGCGCCGCCCATTCCGGCCACTTGCCAGATCTTGCGATGCTGTCCCGATTGAGCTGCATATTGTCAAACGCCGACATTATGGCGGGGTTACTGTCGGCTACTTTTTTCGCGAAAATTTCTGGTGCTAGCATATATCACCACCCCCTAAATATTATTTTCCAAAAGTTGATAAAATTTCGGAAATGTAGCCACACCACAGAACGGATAAGTCGCCCGTGCATAACGTGCGGATTCTCCGCGCTTAAAGCGTCACGGATTATCATTTCAAATTCCGGCGATACATCTTTGCCAGCCGCCATTATCCGGGCTTTGGCCGCCTCAATCGCGGCTTCATTTTCCTCCGGAGTTGCCTGCTTTGCTTTTTTATATCTTTCATACAGCTTGAACATTATGATACCTCACTTTGAAAAAAATATGCGGAAAAAGGAACACTTTCGAGATTTTGATTTTGCTTGTGTAAGAATGGACTTGGACGATGATATTATATCAAAAAGCGTTCCTTTTCGCAAGGAAAACGCCGCTCAATCGCGTACATACAATGAGCGGCGCAATGTGATGTTAGTCGTCATAGTAAAAATGCAAGTCAGTTGCGGGTATACCGTACTCTTTCGCCTGCTCGATGATCTCGGCTTTAAGCTCGTCGTAGCCTGCGATTTCATCATCGCTTTCGTTGACGGCGTATTCGGCGTATAGCTCGATTTCCTCGCCGTCTTCATCTTCCACCGCTGCCAGCATATAGTTAACGGCTGGCAGTTCGCCATGATGGAAGTCGCGCGCCTCGCCGCCCTCAAACCTTACCTCGATCTTTTCTACATTAGCCATTTTTCCCCTCCGTGCCCGGCGCTTTTTCGCGCCCGCGGCTTTAATTAGGTATACCACTTAATGACTTTAAGCTCCTTGCGATAATACTGGTACCCGTCGTACCAGCGCAAGCAAGGGCGCTCGGTTTTGGGCATCGCGTCGAGCAGGTCGTCTAGCAGATAATCGACGCCATCGACGTTTACGAGCTCATTATCGTATATATTACCGCGAATGTCAAAGTCGTCGAGCAGCTCAACGTCTACCGGCTTGTTGCAAGGGCCAATGCGATACGTTGCGTACACTGTCTGCTTTTCGTGAGCCAGCACACCATAGTTAGCATAAATCCTGAGCTTCATGTTTTTCCCCTCCACGCCCGGCGCTTTTTCGCGCCCGCGGCTACTTATCGCTTGGCAAACATTCTTTTCAGCGCCCTCAGCCACCGCGGCTTATCTAAATCGCGTAAATCCTCGCCGCGCCGGAGCGTGCCGCCAACGCGCACGTACTCGCGTTCCGGTCGGGAACTGCTCGATCTGCCTGCGATCAACCATTCGACCGCCGACTGAATTTCTTCCGGCGGTATGCGCGGAACCGTATACCGCATAATGCCATCTGGGTTACGATAGATGCAGCTACCGTAACGCGGCAGGTTTTCCGCGCCCGAAACGCCGATTATGTTACGACTGTCCTGAGCAGTCGGGCATCTGAGCGCAACGCGCGCGTCAATGTTGACGGCAATCTGACCGTTAATCAGGTCGCGGGTCGGACGCTGCGTTGCGGCGATTACGTGGACGTTCGCCGCGCGCCCAAGCTGGGTAAGCCGCGCAAGCAGCGGCGTTACCCGCTTCTTACTGGTCGTCATGAGGTCTGCTAGCTCATCGATAATGACGTATACGGCCGGCTCACCGTAAAACTTACGGTCGGCGGGGTTCGGGCGCTGCATCATCGAGCGGTAGCGCTCATCCATCCGCTCAACGACGCGTTCCAGAGTGCGTATAATGTCATCCGGTTCTGTCGCGTGCTTTGCGGTCTGAGGCAAGTCGGCATAGTCGATCAGCTCGACTCGCTTAGGGTCGATAAGGTACAGGATGGGCGCTTCGTGCCCATGCGGAGCGCCGAAAAGATGATATATCAAGTTGTGCAGCAATACAGATTTACCCGAGCCGGTTGCACCGGCGATCAGAAGGTGGGGTTGCTGAACCATATCTATAAAAGAATTATACATTTTAAACGACCGTTCCATGTGCTACGCGCGCGTATAGGCGCGTGTCACCTCCTTTTTTCGTGTGTGAGGGGTGAGTTTTTACTGTTTCATTCGTCAAGAACAAAGTCATCGATTTTAGTATTTCCGCCGATATGTGCATCGCCGCCGATGTCGGCATCGCCGCAAATCTCCGCGCTATCGTAAATCTCCGCGCTATCATGTACGGTAGGCCAGTCATAAATCTTGGCCTGACCGTACACGCGGGCGTTATCATATATTTTAGCATCATCGCCGACCGTGGCATAATCGTATATTTTAGCGTCATCCTCTATGCTGGCTTTTCCGTTCACCTTGGCGTGACCGTAAACTTCGGCGGCGCTCCAAACATTCGCTTCGCCGTAAACTTCGGCGTTATCATATATTTTAGCCGTGCCCCAAACCTTCGCTTTTTCATAAATTTGAGCGCGACCACTGACTTTGGATTTTCCGCTGACCTTAGCATTACCAAACACGGACGCGGCATCGCATATTTCAGCATTCTCGTAGACCTCGGCGTTATCGTATACGCTGACATCGTGAATTTTCGCGTTGTCGTATATTTGAGCGTTGTCGCTTATCTGGCTCAAACCGTAGACTTCGGCATGACCGTAAACCTTGGTTTCACCCTGTATTTCAGCGTGACCATAAATTTTCGCGTTGCCGTACACTTCGCCGCCGTGTACATTGGCATCGCCGTATACCTCAGCATTGCCGTAAACGTGGGCAGTTTCGACGTAAGCGTTTCCGTAAATTTTAGCGTTGCCGTAAATGCGACCATCCATCACGCCAGCGTTTCCGCGAACCTGTGCATCGTCGTAGACTATAGTGCCGCCGTAAACTTTAGCATCATCGTATACCCACGCGGTACCATCGTCACTGATGTCACCGTCGTACTCGACCCAGCCGCCCAGGTCGCCCGCGTGAACGTCGCCGAAATCGCGCAGCGCCTTAACGCGATATACCGTATATCCCCTGCCTGCTATCATGGTCTCTTCCCTTACTATCATGGACTCTTCCTTTATCAGCTCGTACTTCTTTTCCATTTTGTAACCTCCATGCGCATATATTTGCCGGGCTTGTGACCGGCTCGCCGCATTACCGGCCCTTGTGGGCCGTCACTCTGCGTTCCCCTCGGCTCAGATATATTATACGCCTACTTTGCAAAGTACGCAACCCTGGAAATGTGTGCATAGTTGCCTAGGTGTATTTGTGCAATTTGCCTACTTGTACAAGTGGGCAAACCATGATATATTTTACCTGCGAAAAGGAGTGATTACCGTGGGTGGGAAAACCAGTGCAGCATCTAAAAACAAATGGAACGCTAAGGCGTATGACCGTATTACTTTATGTGTCCCTAAGGGCTATAAAGAAACGCTTCGAAAGCGTGCCGAGATGAACGGCTTATCGCTGAATGCTTTCATAATGTCGGCAGTCATTGAAGCGATGCTCCACGACGCTGACACCAAGCAGCCTGCCGAGGATTAAGTCTTCGGCGTTTTTTACGTCAGCACCAAATGCCGTGATCGATGGTATATTCTTCCAACGCCAACTTGATGTTTCCGCCCCAACGCTCGACATCAATATCCTTCAGACCGTCGGGTATGGGCTGCGCCCCCATGCGCGCGTCGCGAATGTCCCACCCGTCAGGCGTGGTAATCCTGCCGCGCGATTCGTATTCTATCACGTCTTCGGCGGCGTATATGGCGGGCGTATGAAACCCTTGCCAATTATCCCAATACTCTTCATGGGCGTTCGCGATGCGGCGCGCGCCGCGCAATGTATCAGACTCCCCATACCAGCAAGATTCATATTGTCCCCCGATAACTTGATATTTTTTCATTTTAATTCTCCTCTGTGATAGTTTTTTGGAAAATGTGTGGGGCGTTTTGGCCTGTTGCCGGCAGACCATCGTCAGACGGGCGATATAATCAGCGCGCCGCGATTACGTGCGCTACAAATGACAACCTCATCCTCATCCGGCTCGTATTGGCGTTCGCTGTCATCTGCCTCGACACCGTATACGAGGTAGATGTAATCGCCGCAATAGTGCTTAATCCTCTTCAATGCCTGCTCAACCGACCATTGGGTGGGCATTGATCTGGCATCCATCAGCGATATAGCGCATGTGCCCGGAAGTATATCGCCCTCCTCACCGTGGTAGTCGTATTCGTGCGACAGCGCACAATATTGGCCGTCGGTCGGCTCGTCCTGAACTCTCAGACCAAATGCATCACCGCAGTTACTCCCGAACCAATCGATGCGATCTTCAGCCTCGTCAACAGCATCCCAAATCAAATCGAGCAGCGCGCCGCTTGCGACAGCCTTCTGTATCTCGTCACGCGTAAAGTAGTTTTTCATCGTTCCAACCTCCCGTATAGTGTTTATTGGGGTTCCGTTCCTTGCCTTTATTATACACCCATTTCACGTGCATGTCAACACCTAAATTGCGTGTGCATTGTAAAATTTAGTATGCACTTGCAAAGCGTGTATATCCGTGCTATAATGTGGCACGAGGTGAATGACAATGATCATATACAAGACCGACGTGCTCGCTGCTTTGAAACAAGCGGGGTACACTTCCTACCGCCTGCGGCAGGAAAAACTTTTTGGCGAGCGCATGGTTCAAAAACTGCGCGATGGTAAAATGGTATCCTGGACCGTACTGGGTCAGATTTGCGATATTTTGGACTGCCAGCCCGGCGACCTGATTGAGAACGTGCCGGACTGACCCCCACTTCCAGCCCCCCGCTGCATTAATCAACGGCTGAAGAATACTTCCAGCGACCCGCGCGCCGTATGGCACGCTATATCATGCCGCTATTGCGTATACCCCATAACCTTGGTCGACGTAACCCCAGCTACCCTTGCCTGTCACGTCGTCGCCTAACCGCGCGTACAAGCGGCGCGCGTCGTCGTTGTCAGGCGCAACATACACGTCGCCGTACATCGCGGCCAACTGCTTTAGCATCGCGGTACCGTAACCGCGATTGCGGTATCCGTCGTCAACGTCTATGCGCTCGACATACGCGTCGCCGTCGTCGTACACTATAACGGACGCACTGCCGACTTCTACCCCGCGCACGCGCGCGCGATACATATATTCGACGTCGTTGTCAAGTGTGTATTTCGCGGTTTCAGCGAGTTCTACCGCCTCGCTCGAGGCGGCCACGGGTTCGACTGCCGCGGGTTCGACTGCCGCGGGTGCGGCGGCCTCTGCCTCTGCCGCGTCATACGCGGCTTTAAGCGCGTTGATCTCATCTATCACCGCGTTTTTAATCGAGGCAACATCCTCGACTGTTTCAGCAGCATCAAGCCGCGCAATATAAGCTGCTGCAACGGCAGTCATATCGTCCGTGCCATACAGGCGCTTAACGGCGACCCAACCCGCCTCAGGTATGCCGTGATTTTTTACGCGCGCGTCGTGATTAACGGTCCAGCCCGCCTCGAAAACGGCATGACCGATTGCGCTATCAGCGCGATGCAGCGCATCTGCCTCAGCGATTGCGATGGTTATGCGGTACATGCCAGGTACAAGATATACGTCCGTCATAGTCCAGCGATTGCGCGCCGTGCACGCTGCCGCGACGATACTATACATTTTAGAGCAAAGCCCACCGTCGCACGTGATCCTTATTACCGGGCACGTGTAAGCCAGATTATAGCAGCAGTACTCGGTAAGTACCTCTACCTCTGACCCCGTGCCTTCCAGCTTCTTGGTGAGCGCCGCTGCCTTGCGTTTCGTGACCTTAATCATCTTTTTAACATCCATCATTCATGTCCCCCTATATATTATATATTAGTATTACTGAGTGACCCCCGTGATATTGTGGTATGTGTTATGGGGTGGATTTGCGGGATTCTTGACCATCGGTCTATTTTCCCTTATTGCAAGTGCCGCGCACCGCATATCGGTTTTACGGTGTTCCCCCTGACCATGTGTTTATTATACCACGTTTGCATGATTTGGTCAAGCGTTTCGGCCGACTTTTTTTCGCAAAAAGCAGGAATTTTGCGAATGATACTATATGCTCAATTTGCTCACGCATTTCATGATTAAGTTTATCATATGTGTGCCCGGGCCCAGAAGCGGCACGACATGGGCTGCGCGTGCCCGTGTGCACCCCGTGCGCGTGCTTCCATGCGCGCTTGCACCCGCCGCCGGGCTGCTTATGACTGCCTGCCTGACTGACTGACTGCCTGACTGCCTCAGCGCCCACGTTGACCACGCGGGCGGCGGTGGAAGACGGCGCACGGGCACGTCTGCTATGCGTGCCCGCCGATGGAAGTCAGCCCGTGCCGCGTGCCCGGCGTGCACGCACGGCTTGCTTCCTTCCATGCCCCCCGTCGTGCCCCCCCCCGCCGCTGACTGCCTGACCCCCCCATGGGGATATGACGAATGCGTTTTTGCCCCCGGTTAGCCCCCCGACCACATTCAAAAAAATATTGACATTACCACACATACATGATATAATATGTGTGAGGTGAGACGATGGCTACGAAATCTAAAAACGAGATGCAGACTATAAGCTCGAAAGATGCCATAAGGGCATTGTGCTCTTTACGAAAATGGACGCAAGCAGACCTTGCTTACGAAATGGGATATGCTAGCCAGGCGGGTGTTGGGCAGATGCTTAGTGATAGACAGAACTCTAAAAAAGGCATGTCGTTATCGACGTATGAAAAGGCCCTAGAAGCTCTAGGCGCTGAATTAATAGTCCGAGACAAGATGGGGAGCGGGAAGGAGTGGAAGATAGATGATTTACTTTTACGCGAGAGTATCGACGGCAGAGCAAAATCTAGCAAGGCAGATTGAGGCGGCGAAAAAGTATAAGGGCGTTGACGAAATCTTTTCTGACAAAATGAGTGGGAAGAACTTTGACAGAGTAGAGTATCAGCGCATGAAATCGCTGCTCCAGAAGGGCGACGAGGTGGTCGTAAAATCGCTTGACCGTCTGGGCAGGAATAAAGACATGGTGAAGGACGAAATCCAGTGGTTCAAGGAGCATGGCGTGAAATTGCGCATACTGGATATACCGACGACGCTTATAGAGATGGACGGTCAGGAATGGGTAGGCGACATGGTAACGAACATACTGATCGAGGTTATGGCGAGCGTTGCGGAGCAGGAGCGCATGATGATAAGAGAGCGTCAGCGGGAGGGCATAGAAGCCAAGCGTAAGTCGGGGACGTGGGACGAATACGGACGGCCAAAGAAGAATACGGACGGGATAGAAGATTATTGGCTAGCGTATAAGTCAGGCGCAATGACGCGTGAAGATTGCTGTAAGGCGCTGGGCATATCACAGGCAACGTGGTATAGATGCACAAAGGGTTTCAAACAGATGATGGCGAACTAAGACGATTTGGAGGGAACGAATATGCTTTACATGCTGCTCAAGATAATATTTTTACCGTTGTGGTTCCCGCTTGCGTGCGTAGGGCGAGTGCTTGAATTTTTGTTTTTGCCGCCCAGACGCAGGACGCGAGTTGACATGTACCATCATTTTCGCAGGTGGTAAACCGAATAGATAACGTCCGCATAAACGGGTGCGGATAAGAGCCGATTGGGGCTTTGCTTTTATAAGCATTGCTTTAATCGGCTCTTTTTTTATTGGGAAAAGGGAGGGGTAAATGTGGATTATGAGCGACTGGTGAGCCGCATATTTGACGTAATCAAGGAAAAGCCGCTGGACGCTGGCGCATATGAGGACGTGCTGAACGTGTGCAAGGACATGAAAAAAAACGGCCTTTTGGGAAGGGCGCACGAGATCAATACTCAGATGCGCAATATTATTGTGCGCAACACAATCGGCGCGAAAAACGAGCTGTTTAAGCCGTATAAATCGAGCCTGCTGTTTGATGCTGACGTGTCGCTGGATGCATACATGCTGTATCTGGAGATAGAGCGCCCGCCCGCCGAAAGGTTTTATCAGCCGCGCCGCCGCGTGCTGCTGGACGCGGTGCAGATGATGCAGGATTTGGCCGACGGCAAGCTGGATGAGGCGTTTATAAGCTGTCCGCCGCGAGTTGGCAAGACTACGCTGCTTATGTTTCTGACTACATGGCTGCTGGGGCGCAACAGTGAACAGGCGAATCTGTATTCGGCGTATTCGGACGTTATCACAAATGCGTTTTATCAGGGCGTGCTTGAGATAATTACTGACCCGCACACTTATCTTTGGAGCGACGTGTTCCCGAACAGCAAGATCGTGCAGACCAACGCCTCAAGCGAGACGATAAACCTTGACCGCAAAAAGCGCTATCCGTCACTGACCTGCCGGTCGTTGTATGGAACGCTGAACGGCGCGTGCGATTGCAGCGGCTTTTTGATCTCAGACGACCTGATAGGCGGCATTGAAGAGGCCTTGAGCCATGACCGCATGATGAGCGCATGGCTCAAGGTGGACAATAACCTGATAACCCGCGCAAAGAGCAATGCGCGCATACTCTGGTGCGGTACAAGATGGTCGATGATAGACCCGGCAGGGCTGAGAATGGAGCTGCTGACCAACGATAAGCGGTTCAAGAAGCGCAAGTACAAGATAATCAACATGCCCGCGCTTAACGACAAGGGCAACAGCAATTTCAATTACGACTACAACGTCGGGTTCAGCACGGAGTACTATATGCAACGGCGCGCGTCGTTTGAAAGAAACGGCGATATAGCGTCGTGGAACGCCCAGTACATGGGACAGCCGGTAGAACGCGATGGCACGCTGTTCGAGCCTGAAAACATGCGCTTTTTCAACGGTTCTCTGCCCGGCGGCGACCCTGACCGCGCATTCATGGCCGTTGACCCGGCATATGGCGGGTCTGACTTTGTGGCGAGCCCGGTATGCTATCAGTACGGCGACGACATATACGTAGTCGATGTGGTCTATAATTCCGGCGACAAGCGAACCACTCAGCCGCTGCTTGCGGCCATAGCCCAGAAATACAGCGTGCAGCGAATGCAGATCGAAGCCAATAAGACCACGGAGGCGTTCAAAGAGGGCGTGGATGAGGAACTGAAAAAGCGCGGGTATCATGTGACGCTGACGACTAAACCTGCGCCGCCCACAACCTCAAAGGAGCAGCGCATACTCGACCGCGCGCCTGACATACGCCTTCACTTTCTGTTCCTTGAGGATGGGCAGCGCTCCAAAGCGTACAGCGCGTTCATGCAAAACGTGTACTCGTTCAAGATTACCGGCAAGAACAAGCACGACGACGCGCCCGATTCGCTGGCCATGGCCGCCGATATGGCGTTTGGCATACAGCGCCGCGTCGCAATATTCCGGCGCACGTTCTAAGAGCGAACATTTGTTCATTGCAATCGACCGTTCGTTGTGAGAATATAATAATGGTATATAATAAACGGCGATTGGAGATGAAGTGCGATGCAGTTTGACGGCGAACCGGCCATGTTTGGCCGCAGAGCGATATACACCGACGAACGGGTTATCAGCCGTCAGAACGTGCTGAACGTGCTGAATCAGGCGATGATAGTTCATTCGCAGAACCGCGCGGAGATCGCGTTTCTGTACGACTACTATCGCGGGAATCAGCCGGTGCTTAATCGCAAGAAGGAAATACGCGCCGAGATTAACAACCGCATTGTCGAGAACCACGCAAACGAGATCGTGAGCTTCAAAGTTGGCTACCTCATGGGCGAGCCCGTACAGTACGTAAGCCGCGACGCTGACGACAGCGCCGATGCCGAAGCGCTCAATAAGCTGAATCGGTACATGTACGCCAACAATAAGGCGGCGCTTGATAAAGAGCTGGCCGACTGGTTTTCGATATGCGGGGTTGCCTATCGCATGGTGCTTCCGTCAAACGACAGCGAAATTGACGACGCGCCATTTACGCTGTACACGCTGAACCCCATGCGCACGTTCGTTGTTTACTGGTCGGGACTGGGCAATGAACCCGTTATGGGCGTGTACGTCGTCAGCCGACAGAACGGCAGCGAATTGTATTGCGTGTATACTAAAGACCGATACTTTGAGATTGAGAACGGCTTCATCGTGTCTGAAACGCCACATTCGCTGGGCGCAGTGCCAATAGTCGAATACACGGCCAATATGGCGCGGCAGGGCGCGTTTGAGATCGTGCTTCCCATGCTGGACGCAATCAACACAATCGCTTCAAACCGCGCGGACGGTCTGGAACAGTTCGTCCAATCGCTGCTGGTTTTGAAGAACGTGGACGTTGACGGCGACCAATACAAGGAACTGCTCAGGCAGGGCGGTCTTCTCGTGCCGTCGGACGGCGATGCAAAGTATCTGACGCAGGAACTCAACCAGACGCAGACCCAGACGTTCGTCGATTACATGTACCAAACGGTATTGACGATATGCGGTATGCCGTCCACGAGCGGCGGCAACACGTCGGATTCGTCCAATAACGGCGCTGTAATCCTGAAAAACGGCTGGCAGTCGGCAGAAGCCCGTGCCAAAGACACAGAGCTGCTTTTCAAAAAGAGCGAGCGGCGCTTTTTAAAGATCGCAATGAGCATAGCCAATATAGTTGCGGACGACGACTTCAGCGCGTCTTCTATCGAGATTCGCTTCACTCGCCGCAATTATGAGAACTTGCAGGAAAAGGCGCAGGTGCTCTTGCAAATGCTGTCCAGCGATAAGATTCATCCCCGACTTGCGTTTGCACATTGCGGCATGTTTGCCGACCCTGAGGTTGCGTATTCCGCAAGCATGGAGTACGAGAAGCAGCGACAGGCCGAAGCGGAGTCCGAACTGGAGGAATACCGCAAGCAGATAGGCCAGAGTTCAGAGCAAAGCACGTCAGTCGAGGAAATAGTCACTGAACGCGGCAATGGCGGCGGCGGTGACTGATGCAAAACGAATTTGAATACGCAGACAAGGTAATTAAGATACTCAACCGCAAGCTCATACGCACTTTTGACGGCTTTAAAACCGGGCTTAAATTCGATGAGCTGAACGTACTTAAAGGCGTAAACGAGCAATATGAGCGGATGGCAAGCGAAATGCAGCGCCAATACCGCCATATTGCCCGACGCAAATATTCCGACACGTGGGAATACCTGATTGCGCTGGGGCTGGCAAAGGGCAAAATGCCCGGCGAAAAGGCCATAAACGCCGCCGCCGACGCGGTGGTAAAGCAGATGCTGGGCGGATATAACCCCGTCACAGAGTACGTGTTTTCCCACGAAATCGAGCGCAAGAGCGCGCGCACGGCAGAGGCTATCATAGCCGCGCAGACCGTCGGCGACAGGAACAGGGCGGTTGACAAGTCGCTTAAGCTATTGTCTAACCAGATGGCCGAATATGCTGACTATGTGACGCTGGAAAGTGCCAAAGCCGCATACGGCGACGCGGGCGTGAAGCGCGTTATATGGCGCACGCGCCACGATGAAAAGCGTTGCCCGGTGTGCAAGGATTTGGACGGGAACGTCTACAATCTGGATTCCGCGCCGGACAAGCCACATTATAACTGCCGCTGCTGGCTGGAACCGTATACAGGGAGGGCTAAGGCTTGACGGACATCATTATAACCGATGAGATACTTAAAGTCATTTCTGAGGTGCTTAAACACGGCGACACGGTGGAGCTGAAGCGCGAACACAATAAACTCGTAGTCGTGGAAGTGCGGCGCAAAGCGCGCATAAAGTGAAGATAGAATAAAGCATCGCTCGCGATTGGGCGAGTGAATACGACCGACCGGGGTCATGAGTTTGCCTCATGACCCCGGTTTTTTGTTTTGGGATATACGCGCCCTCGGGCGCTTTATCGGCGGCAGAGAAGCCGCCTTAACAACCCGCGAGCCGCAAAAGAATGCGGGATAGCAAGGATCGCACACATACCAATTGACAGCGGAGAAAACCGCTTTACCAAACGCAAGGAG